>Ga0210406_10001681_pt1 | contig 26443 bp, 23 predicted proteins | sample IncBWC30MmetaG_FD_155454 | JGI IMG/M metagenome (GOLD analysis project Ga0210406, IMG submission 155454) | Forest soil microbial communities from Barre Woods Harvard Forest LTER site, Petersham, Massachusetts, United States - Inc-BW-C-30-M | ecosystem: Environmental > Terrestrial > Soil >... | reverse complement strand
GACAGTATGCGATGGTCCCTTCCACGATCGCGATGATGCTCGCATTGTTTCCCGCGATTCTCATGGCGCTCGCTGTGGTGAGAGAAAGGGAGCTCGGCTCGATCACGAACCTCTACGTGACACCGGTGACCCGGCTCGAATTCCTGCTGGGCAAGCAATTGCCCTATGTGGCGGTCGCCTTGGTCAATTTCGTCGTCATGTTCCTGATGGCGCTGTTTCTGTTCAAGGTCCCGCTCAAGGGGAGCGTTCCGACCCTGCTGGCCGGTGTCACGGTCTATGTGTTCACTACGACCGGCTATGGAATGCTGATCTCGACCTTCTGCAAGACGCAGATCGCAGCTCTGTTCGGCACGGCCATTCTCACGGTCCTGCCCGCCACGCAATTCTCCGGCATGATGACACCGGTCTCGTCCTTGTCGGGAGCCGCGCAGTTGATCGGGCTGTGCTTTCCCATGACCTACTTCCGTCCCGTGAGCGTCGGGACTTTCACCAAGGGGCTCGGATTCGCCGATCTCGGCATGAGCATCCTGATGCTCTCGGCTTTCATTCCGATCCTCACCGCGATCAGCCTGCTCCTGCTCCCCAAGCAGGAAAGGTGACGCCGATGCGCACGCTTTCCAACATATTCTGGCTTGGCACCAAGGAGCTGCGAAGCTTTTTCAACGACTGGGTGCTGCTCGGCTTCGTGATCTATTCGTTTTCGCTGGCCGTGATCAGCCAGGCGCAAAGCAACTCCCAGGAGCTCTACCGGGCCTCCATCGCCGTGGTGGACGAGGACCATTCGGAATTGTCCCGCCGGATCACGCGCGCCTTTCTCCTACCCTATTTCAAGCCGCCTGCGCCGATTGCGCAGTCCGAGATCGAGCCGCTGATGAACCAGGGGAAATATACTTTCGTGCTCAATATCCCGCCCAACTTCCAGCGCGACGTGCTGGCCGGTCGCCAGCCCGGACTGCAGATCAATGTGGACGCCACCGCGATGGTGCAGGCGGGATTGGGCTCCGGCTACGCGCAACAGATCATCGACAACGAAGTCGCCCAGTTCCTCTCCCGCTCGGAGCCCGCGCCGCACGCGCCGGTCAATCTCGCCGTCCGCATCGCGTTCAATCCCAATGTCACGACCGCCTGGTTCACGAGCGTCATGGGCATCATCAACAGCGTCACGATGCTGGCCATCATCCTGGCCGGCGCCGCGCTCGTGCGGGAGCGCGAGCATGGGACCATGGACCATCTCATGGTCATGCCGCTCACCCCTTTCGAGATCGCCATGTCAAAGATCTGGGCCAACGGCTTTGTCATCGCCGTCGCTGTCACGGTGTCGCTTTATCTCGTGGTCCGGCTGCTCCTGAAGATTCCCATCGCCGGCTCGATTCCGCTTTTCATGTTCGGCGCCGTGCTCTATCTGTTCTTCGCAACCGCGATCGGACTGTTCCTGGGCACCGTCGCACGTTCGATGCCACAGCTCGGCGTGCTCTATATGCTGATCGCGGTTCCGATGAACCTGCTGTCCGGCAGCGCCACGCCGCTGGAAAGCATGCCGAAACTCCTCGCCACCATCATGCAGGCCTCGCCATCGACCCATTTCGTGTCCTTTGCGCAATCGATTCTCTATCGCGGCGCGGGTCTTGATGTCGTGTGGCCGCGGTTCGTGGCGGTTGCGGGTATCGGCGCCCTGTTTCTCTGGCTGTCGCTGCTGCGCTTTCGTTCCGCTCTGGCGTCGGCATCTGCGTAAAGCGCGGTCCGGAGAAAGTCTGCCCCACTTTTTGGGCATGCATCGTCCGCGATCCAGGGGGGCGACGGGTTAGAGGTCCTTCCTCACCACCAGTCGTCATACCCCGCGCATGCGGGGTATCCAATGCACTTGGGACATATCGATTTGACGTCGCTTACTCTGGGATAATGGGTCACCCGCGTTGGCGGGTGACGAAGTCTTGGCGCGGTAGCGGCAAGGAATACGGCTGGGACCGCCCCTCAATCCTCGATGCCGTAGCGATGCAGGTCGTTGCCGTAGGTATCGAGCCACTTCTTGGCGCGCTCGACCGAAGGGCAGATCTTCGCGACCACGCGCCAGAACCGCGGCGAGTGGTTCATCTCGACGAGATGCGCCACCTCATGGGCTGCGAGATAATCGAGCACAAAGGGCGGCGCGAGGATCAGGCGCCAGGAAAACGACAGCGACCCCGCCGAGGTGCACGAGCCCCAGCGGCTCGACTGATCGCGGATCGACAGCCGCTTGACCCGCACGCCAAGCATCTCGGCATGGTCCAGCGCGGCCTTGTGCAGGTCGCGGCGCGCTTCGCGCTTGAGGAAATCGTGAATACGGCGATCGATATGCGCGTAACCGCCGGCGACGCATAGCACCTTGTCGCCGCTCTCGCGCGTCTCTGTCCAGACCGTACCGCGCACGCCGGCACGATGCACGATCCGGTGCGGCGTGCCGCGCAGCGGCACCACGGTGCCGGGCTGAAAGGGTGCAGCCTTCGGCAGTCGGCCAAGACGCGCTGCGATCCAGCCGCCGTGAATCTGCGCAAACTCGCGCGCCTCCGCGATCAGGCCGCGCGGTGGCATGGTCAGGATGGCTTCGCGGTCGGTCGGATGGATCCTGAGTGTGTAGCGCCGCGCGCGTCTATGTCTTCGCAGTCGGATCGCAAAGACTTGCGAGCCATGCTTGACCAAAAGAGTCGAGGGTTCGGCAGGGCGCCGATAGAGGAGCGCACGGGTGGCCATGTCTGTCAGTCCGGGGGGTAGCAGTTCGCCCGGATTCTGCCATATCCGCCGCCAGGTAAAGCGCTCGGCGCAAAAACAAATCATTTGCCCAATATACAGGGGTCAGCCGGCCCGTAGACCCCACAGGATGGGCCCGAATCGTAAATTTTTCCCCCCAAAAGTACCTTTACAACCCCCTTAAGCCCAGAATTAAGATTCACGACTTGGGGAACCGGGAATCATCCCCCTCCGGATCGGTTCCAAGGGGTACCAGCATCCGACAGCCGAGCCGCAACAGCGGGGCCAAAGCGCAAATTCATTGATGAATTGCGCGGGAATGACGCTTTATTCGGCCGCTGCGGCCAATGAAGCCTTCGACGAAGCCTTCGACGCGTTCGGATTCATGACCGACATCATGAAATCGGAGATGCGCGGCACGATTTCCGACTTGAACCGGGAACCATTGAACACCCCGTAGTGTCCAACGCCCTTCTGAACATAATGAATGCGGCGATGAGGTGGGATCGAAGTGCACAAACCATGCGTCGCTTCGGTTTGGCCGAGACCGGAGATGTCGTCGTTCTCGCCTTCGACCGTCATCAAGGCCACGCGGCTGATCTTCGAAGGGTCGACAGGCCGGCCGCGATGGGTCATCTCGCCCTTCGGCAGCGCGTGCTTGATGAACACGGTGTCGACCGTCTGCAGATAATATTCGGCTGTGAGGTCCATCACCGCGAGATATTCGTCGTAAAAGACGCGGTGCTTGTCGACGAGGTCGCCGTCGCCCTTCACCAGATTGCTGAACAGCTCCTTGTGGGCGTCGACATGGCGGCCGAGATTCATCGTAATGAAGCCGTTGAGCTGCAGGAAGCCTGGATAGACGTCGCGCATCATGCCCGGGTGCGGGAACGGCACCTTGGTGATGACATGGCTGCGGAACCAGTCGATGCCGCGCTGGGCCGCGAGATCATTGACCGCAGTCGGATTGCGGCGCGTATCGACCGGACCGCCCATCAAGGTCATCGATAGCGGCACGAAGGGATCGCGGTTCGCTTCCATGACGGAGACCGCCGCCAAGACAGGCACCGACGGCTGGCAAACGGCAATGATATGCATGTTGCCGCCCAGCACATGCAGCATCTCGATCACATAATCGATGTAGTCGTCGAGGTCGAAGCGGCCCTCGGTCAGCGGCACCATCCGGGCATCAGCCCAGTCGGTGATGTAGACCTCATGGGTCGGAAGGAACGCCTCGACCGTCCCGCGCAGCAGCGTCGCATAATGGCCGGACATCGGCGCGACGATCAGCACGCGCGGCTGGGGGTTGCGCAACGGGCGTGTCAGCCGGCGGTCGAAATAGAGCAGACGGCAGAACGGCTTTTCCCAGACGCTGCGGATTTCAACCGGCGTGCGCATACCGTTCACCTCGGTGTCGGTGATGCCCCACTCCGGCTTGCCGTAACGGCGCGTGGTGCGCTCGAACAATTCGCAGGCCGCGGCGACGGACTTGCCGAAATTGGTATGCGACCAGGGATTCAGCGGATTTTGAAACAGGATCTTCGTGGCGTCCGTGACCGCCCGCGCCGGATTCAGCGACGCATGCGCCAACTCGTACATCCAGTACATCGGCGTCGTCAGCGCCGGACTGCCTTCGGCCACCAGTGGTGGGGCGCCGCCAAACTCACCTATCGCCATGATCGCTCAACCCTGTTTCGCAACGCAGCATATTGCCGAATGCGCAATAAAGCGTCAACGGCCTTTGCATGATGCCCACAAGCTGAAAAGCCCGTAAATCCGCGTGATATACGCATTATTCACCGCCGCCGAGCAGCGAACCGTGACGTCTGGCGCTGCGTAAAAGGGCGAGGAATGCCGCAAACGACGCCATCAGCAGCACGGCATTGATGAGAAGCGCCGCCGCCATCAGGTCCGCCCGAAACACATGATCGATCAGCAGCGCGCGCATTCCCTCAAACACGTAGGTCGGCGGCAGCGCCCAGGCGACATATTGCAGCCAGTGCGGCAGCACGCTTACGGGATAATAGACGCAGGCGAGCGGCATCAGCGCGAACATCATCGTCCAGACAATGCTTTCCGCGCCCAGACCGTTCCGCAGCACCAGTCCCGACACGAACACGCCGACCGACCAGCTCGTGAAAATCAGGTTGCAGAAGAAGGCGATCAGCGGCAGCCCGAAGCTGAACACGTTGAAGTGAAACAGGATGATCGCGAGGATCGTCATCGGGACCAGGCCGATGGCGAGGCGAATGAGGCTCATCACCATCAGCGAGGCCAGGAACTCGACCGGCTTCAGCGGGCTCATCATCAGGTTGCCGAGATTGCGCGCCCACATCTCTTCGAGAAACGAGATCGAGAATCCGAGCTGGCCGCGCAGCAGGATGTCCCACAGCATCACGGCGCCGATCAGCGTGCCGCCTGCGCGCGCGAAGAAATTGGCGTTCTGCGCGACATAGGTCTGCAGGAAGCCCCAGGTGATCACCTGCAGCGTCGGCCAGTACAACAGCTCCAGGAGCCGCGGCCAGGACGAGAGCAGCAGGTACCAGTAGCGCAGGATCATCGCGCCGATGCGATGGGCCGACAGCCCCCGGTGCAGCGCAAGGTTGCTCATGACGCCGCCTCCTTGGCGCGACCGCGCGCGACATCGAGGAACACCTCTTCCAGCGTCGCGCGGTTGTAGCGTGCCATGATTCCGTCCGGGCTGTCGTCATCCTCGATGCGGCCGTGCTTCAAGATAATGACGCGGTCGCACAGCCGCTCGACCTCGAGCATATTGTGCGAGGCGAGCAGGATCGTCGCCTCATGGGTCTTGCGGTAGGTCTCGAGATGCTCCCTGACCCAGTCGGCGGTGTCGGGATCGAGCGAGGCGGTCGGCTCGTCCAGCAGCAGGAGTTCCGGCTGGTTGATCAGCGCCTTCGCCAGCGCCACACGCGTCTTCTGCCCGGCGGAGAGCTTGCCGTTGGGGCGATCGAGAAACTCGGTCAGATCGAGATCGCAAGCGAGCTCGGCGATGCGCGCACTCAGCTTCTCGACCGCGTAGAGTTTCCCGAAGATGGTCAGATTCTGCCGCACCGTGAGCCGCATCGGCATGTCGACATAGGGGCTCTCGAAGTTCATCCGGCCGAGCACCTCGGCGCTCTCCTGCGGCATCGGATGTCCCAGCACCTGGACGCGGCCCGAGGTCGGCAGCACCAGCCCCATGATCATCGCGATCGTGGTGGTCTTGCCGGCGCCGTTGCCGCCGAGGAGGCCAGTGATGCTGCCGCGCGCGATGCGAAACGAGATATCGTCGACCGCGCGGGTTTTCTTGTAGATCTTCACCAGGCGCGAAACGTCGATCGCCCCGGATCCGGGCGGATCGGCGGTCGTCAGGCGGGTCACCTCTGCGTCAGTTTGCGCCATCAGGACCGTTCATGCCCTCATCGCGGGGGGGAGCGCAACCTCTGCGACAGCGTCAAAGCGCCAATTTGTGATCGGCGCGCGACACCATTACACTTGAGCCATGACCGAGCTTGCCGCCTCCGATTTCCGCCATCCGCGGCGGCATGTCCGTCTGGACACGATATTGCGGCTGCGCTGGCTCGCCGCGCTGGGCCAGCTCGCGGCCATTTTCGTCGTCGAACAGGGGCTTGAATTCGAGCTGCCGATCATCCCCTGCCTGGTCATCATCGGCCTGTCGGCGCTGCTCAATCTCGCGCTGCAGATGGCTTTCAACCCGATGCAGCGGCTCGAGCCGGTCTATGCTGCCGCCCTGCTCGCGCTCAACATCATCGAGCTGGCGGGGCTGTTGTATCTGACCGGCGGATTGCAGAACCCGTTCTCGTTCATGTTTCTGGCGCCGGTCCTGATTTCGGCCACCGCGCTTCCGGTCCGGATGACCGTCGCGCTCGGCGTATTGGCGGTCGCCTGCGCCGCGGTGCTGGTGTTCTTCTTCCAACCGCTTCCGTGGGAGGGCGACGAGCCGCTGGTGCTGCCGCCCGATCTATCTTTTGGGCGTCGGCTCTCGATCGTGCTCGCGATCGGCGTGACCGGCCTTTATTCGTTCCAAGTGACCGAGGAGGCGCGCGAGCTTGCAGACGCACTCGCCGCCACCGAACTGGTGCTGGCGCGCGAGCAGCATTTGACCCAGCTTGACGGCCTCGCGGCCGCAGCGGCCCATGAGCTCGGCACGCCGCTCTCGACCATCGTGCTGGTCTCGCGCGAGCTGGAGCGCACGCTGCACGACAATGCGCAGGCCTCGTCAGACATCAAGACGCTGCGCGAGCAGGCGCAGCGCTGCCGCGACATTCTCGCCAAGATCACCCAGCTCTCGTCGACCGGCGGTCCGTTCGACCGCATGAAGCTCTCGACGCTGATCGAGGAGACGGTGGCGCCGCATCGCGACTTCGGCGTCGCGATCAAGGTACGTATCGCGGTGTCCGGCGCCAAGGAGCCGGTCGGCGCACGCAATCCGGCGATACTCTACGGTGTCGGCAACATCCTGGAGAACGCCGTCGATTTCGCGCGCTCGACCGTGGAGGTAAATGCGTGGTGGAACAACGAGACGATTGAAATCGTGATCTCCGATGACGGGCCGGGCTTCGCGCCGGAGATCATCAGGCGGATCGGCGAGCCCTATTTGTCGCGCCGGCGTAGCACCGACGATGCGCAGAGCGCGCGTGGCGGCCTCGGTCTCGGCGTCTTCATCGCCCGCACGCTGCTGGAGCGGACCGGCGCAAAAGTCTCCTTTGCCAACCGGACCTTTCCCGACCATGGCGCGGTGGTCACCATCGGCTGGCCCCGCGCCCGCTTCGAGACGGCCGAAACCGGAGAAATACCAGCGGCTTAGAGCATGATCCGGAAAAGCATGCCCTCTGGCTTGACCAGAGGTCGCGCTCAAACCACAGAGCTAGAGCATGGTCCGGAAAAGCCCGCGCGGCGTTCGGCCGCACCTTCTGCGCTATATCCCTTTTACGGTCTTGGCAGCGCCGGACCGGCTAGCCATATGATCTGACATTATCCACAACACAGGGATCAATCGTCTTGGCCGCCACCGCCGAACTCGCCGACCATACCGACCGTTCGTTGCTGATCGTGGAGGATGACAAGCCGTTTCTCGAACGGCTGTCACGTGCGATGGAAACGCGCGGCTTTTCCGTGACCTCCTGCGACAGCGTTTCCGATGGGCTGACAGAGATCGGCAAGGCCGCGCCCGCCTTCGCGGTGGTTGATTTGCGGCTCGGCGACGGCAACGGTCTCGACGTGGTCTCGGCACTGAAGCGCAAGCGCCCCGATGCGCGCGCGATCGTCCTGACGGGTTACGGTAATATCGCAACCGCCGTGACCGCGGTGAAGATGGGCGCGGTCGATTATCTCGCCAAGCCCGCCGACGCCGACGACGTCGTCGCTGCGCTACTCGCAACGGGCACTCAGAAATCCGAGCTGCCGCAAAACCCGATGTCGGCGGATCGGGTGCGTTGGGAACACATCCAGCGCATCTACGAGATGTGCAACCGCAACGTCTCGGAGACCGCGCGGCGGCTCAACATGCACCGCCGCACCCTGCAGCGCATCCTCGCCAAGCGCGCACCGCGCTAGAGCGTTTTCGAGCGACATGGGTACCGGTTCGCGTAAAGAAAACGCGTCAAAACAAGAGACTAGAGCCTCCGTTGCGATTCAATCGGAACGGAAAGGCTCTAGGCCTGTTTCCGGGATCGGCGGCCGCCTGCTCACCAAATGCTGGGCATGCTTTTCCGGATCATGCTCTCATCGCCTTCAGTCACGGTGTGGCGATGATGATATTCGAGGCCGTCTCCCCGACGATCTTGCCGTCGACTTGCAGCTCGGCCATGCGATCCCGCAAGCATGCGAAGAAGGCATTTCGCGTTTCCCGCGGCAGCGCGTCGAGGCCGCACGACACCGGCATCGCGGCGAACGCACGGACCGCCTGCTCTACGCCGCCTTCCAGAACCATCGGCAGGGTCGGCGTGAGCAGCCGCACCCGCGCAAATCCGGCCTGCATGACCGCACGCTTCAACGCGACGCCGTCCGGCCAGCTGAACGGCGCGGTCATCAGACCGGCAAGCTCTTCGCACGCCGTCGTCGCACGCAAGGCTGCGTGATAGGCCGCGAAAATCGGGTTGCTCTCGAGCCCGGCCCATACCGCGATCGCCGCGCAGCCGCCCGGTTTCAGCACGCGCCGCATCTCGCATAGTGCGGCGAATCTGTCCGGAAAGAACTGCAGTCCCTGCTGGCAAAAAACGGCATCGAAGATGGCTGACGATCCCGCCAGCGGCGCTGCCGGCGATTGCAGATACTCGATCCTTGCGGAGCGGGCGGGCGCCGCCTTGCTCCTGGCAAGGTCCAGCATCGGCCTCGATATATCCGTCGCAAAGACATGTCCGTTCGGACCGATCCGCGATGCGGCGACGCGGGCGACCGTTCCGGGACCGGTTGCGATGTCGAGAACAATATCTCCGGCTTCGAGCCTGACCTCGTCAAGTAGCCGATGTGCCCAGGGCTCGAACACCCGCGGCACCAGATATTCATTGTAGGCTTTCGGCACCGCCCCTTCGGTGAATTGAAATCGTGTCGCATCGATCATTGCCAATTCTCGCTTTACAAAGCTTCAGACAACTTGCTCGCCGGCCTCCGACTCTCATCAGGCTCCCGCTTGATTTTACATGCTGTTCAACCCCGCAAGGATCACATGCCAATCGCTGGTACGTGCTCCCGCGCGATCACTTTTTGATACGGGCACAGGCCGCGCTTGCGCCGCAGCAAACTAGTCGCAGCAAGCTATCCTTAGGTCGCAGCAAGCCGTTCTGGGGATGATCACGATTAGGCTGCGGCCGATCACGAGTCCCTCAGCCGCAAGCTACTCTGGACGCGTTCTAAACAACGCGATCAATCGGCGCGGGCCTCCGGATATTATTAAGCCAGATAATGATTATGCGTGAAGCGCTCGCGATTGGACTTGTGGTGCACCGCGAGTCCAACAACTAATAATTGCGGCTGTAGGGCGTGCAGCGGCGCGCTCTAGAACTCAGCATGTCCCTGCGGATCGATCAGCCGGCTGATGCGCTGCGCGGCGGCCATCGCGAACCGTACCGTGATCAGCTTGCGCGTCGGCGCCGGAAGGCGATGCTCCGGCGCCTCGCAATGCAGATGCGCGCCATAGGCGTCGGCGACGATCAGGCCGGTGTCCTTTGGAAATATCTCGCAGGACAGATCCTGCGTGAAAGCAAAGAACAGCCGGTCGCAATGGGCGCGATAATCCTCCCATTTGTGGTCGGCGCGCAAATCCTCCACCGACGACTTGATCTCGATGATCCAGATCTCGCCGCGCTCGTTGAGCGCCACGAGATCCGCGCGACGACCGGATGGCAGCGGCAACTCGCTGACGCAGGCGAAGCCCAGCGAGCGCAACAGACGCGCAGTGCCGCGCGCGACCGCGAGCGCCGTCTCGGACTGACGGCGATCCGGCGGAGGCACAAGGCCGATCTGGCGGGTACGCGATTCCATCGGCATCATCCTAGAGCGCGATGAGATTAAGTTGAATCGGCATCGCGCTCTAGCTCTTTGTTTGAGCATGATCCTTTCGGAAAACCGCTATACACTTTTCCGGATCATGCTCTGGCCGATCTGACGGCGGCTGCGACCATGCCTTGCCGGATCGCCGCATGCGGAACCGTTGGCCCCCTCGCCGCTTATCAGTTCGCCGCTGGACGACAAGAGGCGGTCGAGGGCTGCCTCCGATGATCGATGATCTCTGGTACAAGAACGGCGTGTTCTACTGCCTCGCGGTCGGCACCTATATGGATGCCGATGGTGACGGCATCGGCGATTTCAAGGGCCTGTTGCGCCGGCTTGATTATCTGCACGGGCTCGGCATCACCGCGATCTGGCTGATGCCGTTCCAACCCTCCCCCGGTAAGGACGACGGCTACGATATTGCCGATTACTACGGCGTGGATCCCCGCTACGGCACGCTCGGCGATTTCGTCGAGTTCACCAATGGCTGCAAGCAGCGCGGAATCCGCGTCATCATTGATCTCGTCGTCAACCACACCTCGGACCAGCATCCGTGGTTCAAGTCGGCACGGAGCTCGAAGGATTCGCACTATCGCGACTGGTATGTCTGGTCCGACAAGAAACCCGGCAACGCCAACAAGGGCATGGTGTTTCCGGGCGTGCAGAAATCAACCTGGACGCACGACAAGGACGCCCGCGCCTGGTACTTCCACCGCTTCTATGATTTCCAGCCCGATCTCAATACGTCGAACCCGCAGGTGCAGGCGGAGATCCTGAAAATCATGGGGTTCTGGATCCAGCTCGGCGTATCCGGCTTCCGCATGGACGCCGTCCCCTTCGTGATCGCGACCAAGGGTGCGAAGGTGAGGAAGCCCGCCGAGCAATATGACATGCTGCGGGCATTCCGCGAGTTCCTGCAATGGCGCAAGGGCGATGCCATCATCCTTGCAGAGGCGAATGTGCTGCCGGAAACCGACATGGACTATTTCGGCGACGACGGCGACCGCATGCACATGATGTTCAATTTCCACGTCAACCAGCATTTGTTCTACGCGCTCGCATCCGGCGATTCCCGGCCGCTCGCCAAGGCCTTGAAAGATACCAGGCCGCGGCCCGCCACCGCGCAATGGGGCCTGTTCCTGCGCAATCATGACGAGCTCGATCTCGGCCGGCTGACTGCGGCGCAGCGCAACGTCGTGTTCAAGACATTCGGGCCCGACAAGACCATGCAGCTTTACGATCGCGGCATCCGCCGGCGTTTTGCGCCGATGATGGGTGGCGATCGCAGGCGGCTCGAACTCGGCTATAGCCTGATGTGCACGCTGCCGGGAACGCCGGTCATCCGCTATGGCGACGAGATCGGCATGGGCGATAATCTTGCACTGCCGGAGCGCAACTGCGCCCGCACGCCGATGCAATGGTCGACCGAGCCGCAGGCCGGGTTCACAGAAAGCGACCGGCCGTGCTCGCCCGTGATCGACCAGGGTCCCTATGGCTACGAGCACGTCAATGTCGCCAAGCAGCGCCGCGATCCCAACTCGATGCTGAACTGGACCGAGCGCATCATCCGGATGCGCAAGGAGGTCCCTGAGGTCGGCTGGGGCGATTTCCGCCTGATTGCGACGCGCGATCCGGCCGTGCTGATCATCCGGTACGACTGGCGCAACAACTCGGTGCTGTTTGTGCATAATCTCGACGAGACGCCGCGGGAGATCGCGTTTTCCGCCGGCCTTCCCGGCGAGGCCGGCAAGCTGCTGATCAATCTGCTGGCGGAAGACCACAGCCATGCCGACGAACGCGGGCGCCACAGGCTGGTGCTCGAGCCCTATGGCTATCGCTGGTACCGGGTCGGCGGGCTCGATTATTTGCTGAAGCGCAGCGACATTGATACGAATACGACCGGCAAGGCCCCGCATCCTGCGTGAGCACACTCTCTCCACACGTCGTCCCTGCGAAAGCATTGCGAAAGCAGGGACGACGGGAAGTTATGCAAGCGGCTACGACTAAGCGGCACCGATCACCACGCCCTCATTGCCGCGGAGGTCGAGTGTGCCATGGATGGCTTCGCGCACGCGGTCCATGTGGGTCGACAGCAGGATCTCGCCATCGAGACCGATCACCTCGGATGCGATCGACGCCGGCTCCACGCCGAGATTGAGCACGACGACAAAGGCGTCGTCGCCCCTCTGCCGCCGGTAAAGCAGCAGGTCGCCCTCGGCCGCGATCGGCATGTAGCCGCCCGACACCAGCGCCGGCTCCTGCTTGCGAAGCGCGATCAGCGCCTTGTAGAGATTGAGGATCGATTGCGCATCGGCATCGAGATTGACGACATTCTCATGGGCAAAGTCATCGGCGAGCGGCAGCCAGGGCTCGGCGGCGGAAAATCCAGCGTGAGGCGTCGCGTCCCATTGCATCGGCGTGCGGCATCCGTCGCGGCCGACGCCCAGTCCGGGAACGTTCTTCTCGAAGGGATCGCGCACCGCGTCCTCTGCGATGGCGACCTGGCGCATGCCGATTTCGTCGCCATAATAGAGCGTCGGCGTGCCGCGCAGCGTCAGCAGCAGCATGGCGGCGACACGGGCCTGCTCGCGCCCGACTCTGCTTGCCACCCGCGGCCGGTCATGATTGCCAAGCACCCAGTTCGGCCATGCGCCGGGCGGCAGGGCCTTCTCGTAATCGGCAATGATCGTTTCGATCGAACGTGCGCTCCACAGCGTCGAGAGCAGCGCGAAATTGAACGGCATCTGCGCGCCGGACAGGTCGTTGCCGTAATAGGCGACCAGCCGGTGCAGCGGCAGATAGATTTCCCCGATCAGCACGCGGTCGTCGAATTCGTCCGTGACCTGCCGCAACTCGGCAATCACGTCGTGCACCTCCGGCTGATCGGTCGAGTATTGCGTCAGAATCTTTTCATGCGGTGGACGGCCCTCGTGGAAATGTGGATTCGGCGGATTATCGCGGAACTCCGCATCCTTGATCAGGTGCCAGATCACGTCGACACGAAATCCGTCGACGCCCTTGCGCAGCCAGAACCGCATCACATCATAGATGGCCTGACGCACCTGCGGATTACGCCAGTTCAGATCTGGCTGCGCGGCGAGGAAGGCGTGGTAATAATACTGTCCGGTTGTCTCGTCATAGGTCCAGGCGCTGCCGCCGAACTCCGACAGCCAGTTGTTCGGCGCCGAGCCGTCCGCCTTCGGATCGCGCCAGATGTACCAGTCGCGTTTCGGATTGTCGCGCGAGCTTCGCGACTCGATGAACCAGGGGTGCTGATCGGACGTGTGGTTCGGCACGAGATCGAGGATCACCTTCAGGCCGCGCTCATGCGCGGCGCTCACCAGCGCGTCTAACTCCTCCATCGTGCCGAACACGGGATCTATGCCGGTGTAGTCGGAGATGTCATAGCCGAAATCGGCCATCGGCGAGGGAAAGATCGGCGACAGCCAAACCGCATCGACCCCGAGCGCAGTGAGATAGGGCAGCCTCTCAATGATGCCTGCGAGATCCCCGACGCCGTCGCCATCGCTGTCCTGAAACGAGCGCGGATAGATCTGATAGAAAATGCCGTTTCGCCACCAGGCCTGGTCGTCAATCATCGCTCAAGAAGCCGCTTCCGCCGAAATCACGTTGCGAGGCAACGCGGAACTTGCCCCAAAGGTCCGCTGGAGGGTCCGGTCCGATCGCGGCGCTGGTGAGACAGCGGCCATCGGAGCATGGCTCTTCCCGCCGAAAAGCACGAAACTTTGGCTTGGCGGGCCGTCAAAAATCGGCATGCTGAGGGCCATGACCGAGAAAACCGAAACCAAAGCCGAAGGCAAGGCGAAGGCCGGCGCGATCATCGTGCCGGTGACGCCGTTCGAACAGAACTGCACCATCATCTGGTGCGAGGCCACCAAGAAGGCGGTCGTCATCGATCCCGGCGGCGACGTGCCGAGGATTCAGGCGGCGATCAAGCAGACCGGCGTGGCGGTCGAGAAGATCTGGCTGACGCATGGCCATATCGATCACGTCGGCGGCGCGGCGGAATTGCGCGACGCGCTCAAGGTGCCGATCGAAGGACCGCATCGGAGCGACAAGTACCTGCTCGACAATGTCGAGATGAGCGGCGCCCGATTCGGCATGACCGGCGTGCGGGACTTCGCCACCGATCGCTGGCTCGACGAGGGCGACCAGGTCGCGATCGGCGAATTGACCTTCGACATCCTGCACTGCCCCGGCCACTCGCCGGGCAGCGTCGTGTTCTTCAACAAGGATCTGCGCTTCGCCCATGTCGGCGACGTCCTGTTCAACGGCTCGGTCGGCCGTACCGATCTGCCCGGCGGCAATCACGAGACCCTCATCAGGTCGATCATCGACAAGCTGCTGCCGCTCGGCGACGACGTCGGTTTCATCTGCGGCCACGGCGCGGGATCGACCATCGGCCATGAACGGCGGACCAATCCGTTCATCACCGGCGAATCGTAGAGCATGATCCGGAAAAGTGGGCTCCGGTTTTCCGAAGAGATCATGCTCAAACAAAGAGCTAGGGCATGATGCTGTTTCGAGCTAATCGCATCATGCTCTAAGATTACTCCGCCGCCATTTCGGCCGGGCCGGCTTCGGCGAGATAGCGCGCGCCCCAGTCGCGGATCGCCGCGATGACCGGGACGAAGCTCTTTCCCTTGCGGGTCAGGCGGTATTCGACCTTGGGCGGGACGACGCCGTAATCCCTGCGGTCGATCAGGCCGCTTTCCGTGAGCGCCTTCAATTCCCGGCTGAGCACGCGCGGCGCGATTTCCGCGCTGCCATCAAGCCCGCGCAGCAGGCCGCTCCTGATCTCGCCATAGCGCCGCGGCCCGTCTTTCAGATCCCAGACGATCCGGAGCTTGTATTTGCCGCTGATCAGCTTCTGGAACGCCGCGACGGGACAGGCATGCGCCTTGTCCGGCCTTGCTCTCGCCATACAGTCATCTCCCTCAGCCTCAGCATGCGCGCCGCTTCGCAAAAAGTCCATACTATCATTTTTGTCCATACTTGCGCATTTGCGCATAAAGGGCAGATGATCCCCGGAACGGAGCATGATCCAGAAAGACCTTCCCTGCATTCGGTTAGCGGGGTGCGCAGCGGTTTTCCGGCGCGACACGCGCGGGAAAGCGTTTGCGCGCAGATCATGCTCAAACAACGAGCGAGAGCGCGATGACGATCCGTCCCGAAGTCAACGCGCGAAGGAGCCTCCGATGAAACATTCCCTGATCAGATATGAGTTCAAGAACGGCACGACCGAGGACTGGCATCGCGAGATCGACCGCTTTATCGCGGCGATCGAGAACGACCCGGAGCTGAAGGGCAGGATCAGCTATCGATGCATGAAGAGCCGCGACGATTCGAGCTACATGCATCTGGCGGCCGCGGCCGACGACGCGGCGATTGCGACCTTGCAGTCGCGCGACTTCTTCAAGCATTACAGAGAGAAGACCCGGCAGGTCGCCGGCGGCCATGTGACGGTCACGCCGATCGAGTTGATCGCCGAGACCGCATCGTAGCCGGCGCCACTACTTCATCAGACCGGCTGCGGTGAGCACGCGAGCGAGCGCGGCGCTGATGTCGACCGCGCGGCGCTGCTTCTGCGGCAGTCGCTTCGGTTCGGGCTCGCGCTTCGGTTCGGGCGCGGGCTTCGTTGCCGGCCACAGCGCCTTGCTGATATTGGGCATCTGGATCGGCAGCGGCGACGGGATCGGCGACACGATCGGGATCAGCTTCGCGCTCGGCGAATCCGCGACCGACATCCTGGGCGGTTTGGACGGCGCGACAGGCGCGGCCGGCGCGACCGGCTTCTTGGGCTCACGAATCCAGTTCGTGAGGCCGAAGAATTTTGCAATGTGGTAGGAGGAGGAGATGCCCGCCTCGATCATGAACGCGCCCTGCGTGCCATAGCGCTTGTCGGTCTCGGCGATGCCGAGCGGCGTGCCATGAGCCATGTCGGTGATGCTGTAGGACTCGACGATGGTTTCGCCGTCCGCGTCCCACCACACCTGCCGCGGATAGCCGTCGACGATGCCGTCCGACATCGGCGCGAGCGGCAGGTGGTGCACGTCGAGCCATTGCTTGACGATCTCGTCGGCGTTGGCGGGATAGACGGTGCGATCGGCGCTGCCGTGCCAAACCGAGATTTTCGGCCACCTGCCCTTATGGTTGGACGCCTTGCGGACCAGATCGCCAAGCTCGCGCGGCGTGCGCGTGCGCGACGCGCGCATGCCGGTCAGCGCCTCGCGGATATTGGAGGCGACGCCGAACGGCAGGCCGGCAATGATCGCGCCCGCCGCAAACAATTCGGGATAGTTGGCAAGCATCACCGACGTCATTGCGCCACCGGCGGACAGTCCGGTGATGAAAATCCGATGCGCATCGATGCCATGATCGGCGGCCATGCGCGCGATCATCTGCCGGATCGAGCAGGCCTCGCCACGCTCGCGCGCAATGTCCTCGGGATTGAACCAGTTGAAGCAGCCATTGGCGTTGTTCGACGCCTGTTGCTCGGGCATCAGCAGCGCAAAGCCGTAATGCTTGGCAAGCGTCGACCAGCCGGCGCCGACATCATAGCCCGCCGCCGTCTGGCCGCAGCCATGCAGCACCACCACCAGCGCGCGCGGAGGCTGCAACAGTACCGGCACATAGCTGAACATCCGTAAATTGCCGGGGTTGCTTCCGAATCCCTTCACCTCGGCAAGCGGGCTGTGAAGATCAGGCCGCAGATTGCGCCCAAGCTCCGACAGGCTGCCGAAGCGGCTAGGCTTCGGCAAATGCCTTAAGAACTCGACGTTGTTCGCAAGAGACACGGGCGGCTCCAGTGCAGCAGACTCATAATCCCACCATGGAGAAATAGTTGCTGCACTGCAAAATAAAAAGACTGTGTGCTGTCAAATCCCCAGGAGGTGCACCGACATTACATGATTCTCTGTGTCATCCGCGCAACGTCTCAGACTGTTGCGCGCCTCATCCACGTCAGAAATGCGACACTAATCACTATTGATAGCGCGAACACGGAAAGCGATGCAAACAATGCGTGCTGCGCATTACCGCTGGATTCGACCGCGAAGAAGATTGCACCGACCGTGGCGACACCCACCGCACTGGCGATCTGCACGGCCGTGCCATACATACCCGCGCCGGAGCCCGCACTCGCCGGTTTCACGGTCGAGAGAACCGCACCGGACAACGGCGCCATGACCATCCCCTGGCCGAAACCGAAGATCGTCGTCACCAGCGCAAGCAACAGTGCGGTCGGTGATTCGATGGCCGCCGATGTCAATGCGAGCGCGGCAAGGCCGGTCATCTGGATCGTGCATCCTTCGATGAGCACCAGCGTACCGCGATGCCTGGCGCGCGCGGCACTGCCGCGGGCAGCGACGATGAAGGCCAGCGCCGCCGGCACGAACACCATGCCGGCATGAAGCGGCGGAATTTTCAGCGTCCGCTGCATGAACAGCGTCATCACGAGATAAAATGATTGATTGGCAAAGAAGAAGAAAAACGCCGCGCCTAGGCCGCGCATAAAGGAGCGATCGGAGAGCAGCGCAAGATCGATCAGCGGCATGCCGCCACGGCGCGCAACGAAACGCTCCAGGGTCAGGAATGCCGCCGTGATCGCGACACCCGCCGCCATGACACCCCAGAGCCAAGGCGCCCAATGTGCGTCATGACCGAACAGGAGCGGCCCGATCAGGCACAACAGTCCGACGAACAGCACGATTGCGCCGGGAACGTCGAGTCTCGTGTCGGCGCGTCGCGGCACTGACGGCACGATCCGCAGCGCCGCTGCGATGATGACAACACCGATCGGCACATTGACGAAGAACACCGACCGCCAGCCGAGTCCCGCAACGTCCAGCGTCACCAGCACGCCGCCGAGCGCAAAGCCGGCGGCACCGGAGAGGCCGAGCACGATGCCGTAGATGCCGAACGCGCGGCTGCGCGACTGGTCGGCGAACAACAGATGCAGGGTAGCGAGCACCTGCGGCACCATCAGCGCGGCGGCGGCGCCTTGCGCAAGCCGTGCGGTGATCAGTTCCGGGCCGGATCGCGCCAGCCCGCACCACAGCGACGTCAAGGTGAAGCCGAGGACGCCGGCAAGAAACACGATCTTGGTGCCGTAGATGTCGCCGAGCCGGCCGCCGGTCACCACCAGCGTCGCATAGGCAATCAGGTAGATGGCGATCACCGACTCGACCTGTGCGGCGCTGGCCTGCAATTCCGTCCCGATTGTCGGCAGCGCGACATTGACGACGAAGACATCGACGCCGAACATGAATTGCGCCGACACGACGATCGCGAGCACGACCCAGCGGCGCGAGGAGTCCAGATTGGCTGAAACCAGTTGATGCATGGGGTTAAGACCTGGGATGAGACCTGGGATGAAACCTGCCCGGAATTCCGCCGCACCGGATATTTTCAGCTTGCCGTCATTGGCGCGATTACCTCGCAGGTAATCAACGGCATCGCCTACGACTGCTTGAACGAACCGGCGTCATGACTCACAGATTTTGAAGCCGGCCAGCGGGAAAGATAGGGCCGCGGCGGAGCGATCCGCGCATCGTGATCAGACAATTCGCGGCGTTCACCGAATTGTTGAGCACCCCCGGACGCCGCGACGCTTGCCGCCAGCATCCCCGTGTCCTTGGCCATCGCTTTGCGCCCTCCATCGGCTGCGCGCATGGCAGCATTCTGCCGGACCTCCACAGCCTCCCGACGATTGCCTTGCCGCCTGCCAGCACGTAGCCTTGCAGTCGTAAGCCGTTGGAGCATCGAGCAGCACGGCAAATTCCGTTCGGGAGAATAAACGTCATGGCGCGCCTCAAATTCGGAGCTTTCCTCGCCCCGCACCATCCGATCGGCGAGCATCCAATGCTGCAGTTCCGGCGCGACCTGGATTTCGTGCAGCAGCTCGACGATCTCGGCTACGACGAGTTCTGGTGCGGCGAGCACCACTCCTCGGGCTGGGAGATGATCGCCTCGCCCGAGATGTTTCTGGCCGCCGCCGGCGAACGCACCAAGCGCATCAAGCTCGCCACCGGCGTGATCTCGCTGCCCTATCATCATCCCTTCAACGTCGCGCAACGCATGGTGCAGCTCGATTACATGACCGGCGGGCGCGCAATCTTCGGTTCCGGTCCCGGAGCGCTTGCCTCGGATGCGCATACGCTCGGCATCGATCCGATGACTCAGCGCGACCGCCAGGACGAGGCGATCGGGATCATCCGACGGCTGTTTCGGGGCGAGCGGGTCACGGAAAAGAGCGAGTGGTTCACGCTGCAGGACGCAGCGCTGCAGATCCTGCCGCTCCAGGAGGACATGCCCTTCGTTGTCGCGTCGATGATTTCGCCATCCGGCATGACGCTGGCTGGCAAGTACGGCATCGGCGTCTTTTCGCTGGGCTCGAACTCGACCCAGGGCCTGATGGCACTGGCGCAGCAATGGGAGTTCGCCGAGGACCCCGCGAAGAAGCACGGGACCACGGTTAATCGCGCCGACTGGCGCACGCTGATGAGCTGGCATATCGCCGAGACGCGCGAACAGGCCTATCGCGAGGCCGGCGCGGGCCTGATGCGCTGGCACAACGAATATAATGTCGGGACGCTGATGCGGCCGGGCCTTGAGCCGTTCAAATCGGTGGACGACGCGCTGGAGAAATCCGCCATGGGTGAAAATGCGTCGGCCGCGATCGGCACACCGGACGATCTCGTCAAGGCCATCAAGCATGTACTGACGATTTCGGGCGGCGTCGGCGCCGTCGTCGGCTTCGCGCATGACTGGGCCAACCCCGAGAACACCCGCCGGAGCTGGGACATGGTGGCGCGCTACGTGATCCCGGAGATCAACGGTTTTATCGACGGATTGCGCAAGTCGCAGCGGTTCGTGATCGAGAACCGCACCGTGTTCGAGCGTGCTGGCCAGGCGGTGATGGCCAAGATCATGGAGAACGAGAAGGCGGCCGCCGCCCTGGCGCATACCGGTCCGGGACGGGTTGCGATTCATTCCCCGAACGCGCCGGATCTGCGCAAAAAAGCGTGAGGCTGGGGCAGGATCTCCACGCTGTGACGGAAGTCACGCAAAAAACCTGCTAATTCTCGTCTGATGTTACGGATCGGTCGAAAGCGGTCGCGGCTTTGTCGCGCCCTTTTGACCGACAGCATCGGGAGCCGGTCTGGTGCCGCCTCCGGCAACACTCTGTTTGATGCGGTCTGTTTAATCAGAGTGAACCAGTCTGCCGATCGCGCTTGACGGAGCAACTGCCATGTCGATGCAAAATATGGCCTCTACCGCTTATCAATTCACGGCACCGAAGCGCAACTCGCTGACCCACATCCCCGGCGACGAGGGATGGCCGATCATCGGCAAGACGCTTGAAGTGCTGGCCGATCCAAAGGGCCACATCGAAAGGCACGCCGCGAAATACGGCCTCGTCTATCGCAGCCATCTGTTCGGGGAGACCAGCGTCGCGCTGCTCGGACCCGACGCCAACGAGCTCGTGATGTTCGACCAGGCGAAACTGTTCTCCTCGGAGCACGGCTGGGGACGCATCCTTGGGCTGTTGTTTCCGCGCGGGCTGATGCTGCGCGATTTCGACGAGCACCGGGTGCACCGGCGCGCGCTTTCGGTCGCTTTCAAGGCTGGACCGATGAAGTCTTATCTCGTCGAGCTCGACAAAGGCATCGCGCGCCGTATCGCGCAGTGGAAGAGCGAGCCGGGCGAGATGCTGCTGTACCCCGCGATGAAGCAGCTTACGCTCGACCTCGCCGCCACCTCGTTCCTCGGCGCCGACATCGGGCGCGAGGTTGAGGAGATCAATCGCGCCTTTGCCGACATGGTAGCGGCCACCGTCGCGCCGATCCGCAGGCCCCTGCCCGGCATCCAGATGGCGCGCGGCGTCAAGGGCCGCAAGCGCATCATCGCCTATTTCTCCGAGCAGATCCCGCTGCGCCGCGCCAGAGGCGGCGGCCAGGATCTGTTCTCGCAGTTCTGCCGCGCGACGCATGAGGACGGCGCGCTTCTGTCGACACCGGACATCATCGATCACATGAGCTTCCTGATGATGGCCGCGCACGACACGCTGACCTCGTCGCTGACCTCGTTCGTCGGAGAGCTTGCCGCGCATCCCGACTGGCAGCAAAAGCTGCGCGACGAGGTGTCGGCACTGAACCTCGCCGCTGATGCGCCGACGAGCTTCGACGATCTCGAAGCCTTGCCGCTGACGGAGATGGCGTTCAAGGAGGCGCTCAGGATCAAGCCGCCGGTACCGTCGATGCCGCGTCGCGCGGTGCGCGACTTCAACTTCATGGGCTACGCGATTCCCCGGGGGACCTTGCTGGCCGTCAATCCGCTGTTCACCCACCACATGCCGCAGATCTGGCCCGATCCCGACACCTTCGATCCGATGCGCTTCACCGAGGAAGCCCAGCGCAACCGCCATCGCTTTGCCTGGGTCCCGTTCGGCGGCGGCGCGCATATGTGCATCGGTCTGCATTTCGCCTACATGCAGGCGAAATGCTTCGCGCGGCATTTTCTGCAGAACCTCTCCGTTTCGTTCGCGCCGGGCTACAAGCCGCAATGGCAGATGTGGCCGATCCCGAAACCCCGCGACGGACTGCGCGTGACGGTAAGGCCGGTGTAGGTGGGTTAAATCCCCTCAGTCAATATACGTTGTGAGCTGCGCGCCCTCATCCGCTACGAACACCGCGATCAGTTCGGCGGGCTCGGTGGCGCTTGCATTGGCCGAGACCAGATGCGTCGAGCCGGGCGGCTCGAAGAAGGACTGCCCGACCTGGAACGTCTCGACCGGGCCGCCGCCCAATTGCGAGCGGATCTCGCCCTTGGTGATATAGGCGGTGACCGAACCTGCATGCCGGTGCGGACGGCTGGCGCCGCCGGGTCCATAGGACACGCGCACGACGGTGATGCGCTTGCCCGGCACGTTCGGCAGCGCCTGGGACGTGATGAGTTCGACTGCCTCACGCCCCGCACCCGAGGTTTCGCTGGTTGCGCAGAGCGGCGCGACCGCCGTCGAGACAGAGTCCATCGCCGCCGGCGGCATTTTGCCGATAGCAAGCGCGCAAGCGAGCCCGCCGATTGCGGCCATCAACATCGGCCGGTCCCCGATGCGCGCCGGCAACACGCCTGATGCCACAGACATTGCTATGACCCGGTCTGCTGATCGAAAGCCTTGCGCAGCGCGACATAGCCTTGCTGCTGCTGGCTCCAGTTGCGGCCACCTGTGATCGCACCGTCGACCACCAGATCGTGACCGTTGACGAAGCTGGACTCGTCACTGGCCAGAAATACCGCGGCGTGGGCGATGTCCTCTGGCAGGCCGGCGCGCGGGATCGGCTGTGCGGTAGCATAGACCTCGCGCATCACCGCCGGCGTCTTTTCGGCCGCATCGACCGACAGCCCCAGCGCCTTGCCGAAAATGCCCGTCGCGATCGCGCCCGGCGAGATCGAATTGACGCGCACGCCGGATTCGCCAAGCTCCATGGCCACGCATTTCGTGAGGTGAATCACCGCGGCCTTTGCCGCGCCATAGACCACCGAGGAGGAAAAACCGGCGAGCCGCCCGGCGATGCTGCCATTGTTGATGATGCTGCCTGACCCCTGTTTCTTCATATAAGGCGCGGCGTGCTTCATGCCGAGCATGACGCTGCGAACCAGCGTCGCCATCGCGGCGTCGAACCGCTCGACCTCAAGGCCTTCGATGCCGCCGGTCTGCGCGGGCCCGCCGGCATTGTTGAACAGGCAATCGATCTTGCCGAACTTTTCCACCGAAAGCGCGATCAGCGCGCGCATCTGATCCTCGATTGTGACGTCGGTCTGGCGGAAGATGCAGTTCGCGCCGAGCTGTTTGGCCAGCGCCTCGCCCTCGGGCACACGGCGGCCGGCAATGATGATTTTCGCGCCCTCCACCACGAAAATCTCCGCCGTACGCAAGCCGATGCCGCTGGTGGCGCCCGTGATCACCGCGACCTTGCCATCGAGCCGTCCCATGTCGTTTCCTCTTCTTCTTGCTTCTTTGCTTCGTATACCACGATCGGCCTCACGCCGGCCGGTTCTGGAAGCGCCTGCCGCGCCAGGCATTGGAACCAATATTTGCTTGAGCCGCAAGCTACACTTGCAACGAGGAAGCGCGTATTTTCCCACGGCCGGGCCTTATTTTGGATTGTCTGATCGGGCTCCTGTTGGTCCATGAGGAATTTGATGGATGAATTTCGCCGCGGCTGGCACGGGTCGTCCGATCTGTCGCCGCTCGCCAGTCTTGGATTCGCGGCACTGTGCCTTGCGCTTGCGACCGGGGCGCGATGGGGCCTTGCGCAGATCCGACCCGATGTGTTCTTCACGCCCTACATTCCGGCCATTTTCTTTGCGACCGCGCTCGGTGGCTTTTGGATCGGCGTGCTGACCACGATCGTGGGCGGCGCGCTCGGCGTCTTCGTGAATTTCGGCGACACCACGGCCGACTTCGCCCGCATCGTGCTGATGGTGATCTTCTGGGTGGTGTGCGGCCTGACGATCTGGGGCGTGCAGCACTATCGATCCATCGTCGCGCGACAACGACAGATTGCGAAGCGACTGACGGAGGAGGAAGCCTACCGCAAGCTCGTCATCGAAGAACTTCAGCACCGGCTGAAGAACAAAGCATCGACGATCCACGCGGTGCTGCACCAGGTGCTGGAGAACCAGCCGCAGGTCTGGGCGTCGATCGACAGCCGGATACGGTCGCTGTCGGCAACCGACGATCTGATCGCGCAGGTCGACGGCCGCGGCTGCGACATCAAGGACCTGCTGCTGTCCGAGCTCGGCCCTTACGGCCATGTCCGCTTCAGCTTGAACGGCGAGCCGCTGTTTCTGCCGGCCAAGCTCGCGGTGAGCCTTGCGCTGATCTTTCACGAGCTTGCCACCAACGCCGGCAAATACGGCGCCTTTTCTTCGGCGCGCGGCCTGCTGCAGGTCTCATGGACTCTCACGGGCGATCGCCTCAACCTCACCTGGGACGAGACGGAGGGCCCGCCGGTGGAGACCATCGGCGCACCCGGCTTCGGCACCAAGCTGTTGAAGTCCGCACTGACGCCGTTCGACGGCAAAACCGAAATCGCCTACCTGAAGAGCGGCGTTCACTGCACCATGCAGTGCCGCGTCCCGCGGAGCTGAGCGCGCCCACACATTCCAAGGCGCCGTTGATGAGCTGTTAACCTCATGCTCGAACGGCAAGGTTGGAGCGCGGCGGCGATCGATCCCGGCTGCGTGGAATCGCGCGATACATCCGCCTTTCTCCGTACGGTTTAACTAAAACTAAGAGGGAACCCTTCAGAGTTCGAGGCCATGCAACGCCTCGCCTTTCACGACCTGCGCACCACTACGGCCGGCGCCGATGAGCCGCGCGCGTCCGACGCGGAATCGGGCCTGCTGCGTGACGTGCTGAGGATGCTGCCGTCAGGCGTCACGGTTCAGGACGAGCACGGCGACCTGCTCTTGATCAACGACGCGGCCGCGGCGCAGCTTGGCGTCCGTCAAAGCGACCCGGCAGTGCCGCCGTCGCGGCATCTCAAGCAGCGCTGCGAAAGCGGCCTCGAATTGCTGCGCCACGGAAGAGCGGCGGTAATCGAGGAATGCATCGACGACGGACAGACGCGACAGGTGCTGCTCACCGCGCACCGGCCGGTCCGTCTCGCCGACCGCAGCCTCTTGATCTCGAGTTCCGCCGACATCAGCGAACAGAAGGCCTTTGAAGACCAGCTATTCCGCTCCGCCTATTACGACGAATTGACCGATCTGCCGACGCGACGCGTGATCGAACATCGCGCCAACAGTCTGCTGACGCGCGATGGCGGCGCGACCGGATTCGCGCTCGCATTCCTCGATATCGACAATTTCAAGCACATCAACGACTATTACGGCCACAGCATCGGCGATACGCTGCTGACCGAGGTTGCGAAACGCCTGAGCCGCGACTTGCGCGAATCCGACATGCTGGCGCGGATCAGCGGCGACGAATTCCTGCTCCTGCTCAATCCGGTTCAGGGCGCCCATGAGGTCGAGGAATTTCTGCGGTCGACATTGAGACGGCTCACCGCGCCTTTCTTCATCGACGGGTCGGAAATTTTCGCCTCGGCCTCGATCGGTGTCAGCCTCTACCCGGACCATGGCACGAGCTACGACGTGCTGCGCCAGAACGCTGACCTCGCCATGTACCGCGTCAAGAACGACGGCAAGGGCGCGGTCGCCATTTTCGACACCACGATGGAGCACGAGGCGCGGGCGCGCATGAAGATCGAGCAGTCCCTGCGGCTTGCGATCCTGGAGAAGCGGTTCTGCTGCGCCTTTCAGGCCAAGGTCGACATTCGCTCGCAGGAGATCAAGGGCATCGAAGCGCTGGTGCGATTGCGCGACGACGAGGGCGTCATCAAGGCGCCCGGCAACTTCGTCAATCTGGCCGTGGAGCTCGGCCTGATCGACGAGCTCACCCATCTCGTGCTGGCGGAGATCGTCAAGTCGATCGACCTCATCAACGACACCTTCGGCGCGGGCGCCAAGATCAGCATCAACGTCGCCGCCAAGCAGGCGGTCAATCCGGAGTTCATGCGCTCGTTCGCGCAGGCCCTGGAAGCGACCGGTTTTCCGAGCCGCTTCATGATCGAAGTGACCGAGGACGCGTTCGTCACCAGGACGCACTTCCATGAAGAGATCCTGCCGATCTTCCATGAAGAGATCCTGCCGATCTTTCGCAAGCTCGGTGTCGGCATTTCGATCGACGATTTCGGCATCGGCTATTCGTCGCTGTCGGCGCTTGCCGACATCACCGCCGATGAAATCAAGATCGATCGATCGTTCATTACGGACATCCACAAGCGGCCGCGAAGCCAGGGCATCCTGCGGGCGATCGAATCCTTGAGCGAAGCGCTCGGCATGACCGTGATCGCCGAGGGCATCGAATCCTTCGAGGAGCTCGCTTATCTGCAGGCCGCCACCAACATCCGCTATGCGCAGGGCTACTACTTCTCCCGGCCGATTTTCCTGGAGGAGCTGAAGCCGGCCCTTCCGCGCGCCAGCGAAGCACGCATGAGCCTGGAAAGCCGCCCGGTGCAGCCGAACCGCGTCGCCTATTCACGCGGCAACCGCTATCTGCGCTAGGTGTTTAGTCCCAAGCTTTGATGGTGCATTCTTATCGCACGATTCGAAG
>Ga0210406_10001680_pt1 | contig 26444 bp, 24 predicted proteins | sample IncBWC30MmetaG_FD_155454 | JGI IMG/M metagenome (GOLD analysis project Ga0210406, IMG submission 155454) | Forest soil microbial communities from Barre Woods Harvard Forest LTER site, Petersham, Massachusetts, United States - Inc-BW-C-30-M | ecosystem: Environmental > Terrestrial > Soil >... | reverse complement strand
AGCATGCAGAATAAACAGGATGTCGAGAGCGCGAGCGATCGCGGGATGAGCTACATACTTGGGTTCGACCATCTTCCACAGCATGTTCATGAAATTTTCGGTGTAACTCAGATCGTTGTCGGGATACACGTAGGGGAACCCAACATTGTGCCGGTACGACATGGCGGCGATCGAAGGCACCTTGCCGATGAGGCGCTGAATCTGATGCAGCCGGTTGGCGCGATCATGCACGTGCTGGGCGTCGGGATAAACGCTCGATAATGCCGCAATTGTGCTGACGAACATCGCCATCGGATGCGAGGAATAACGAAAGCCTTCCATGAATTTCTTCGTGGTTTCGTGCAGCATGGTGTGATGGGTGATGTCGTAGACCCAGGTGTTCAGCTCTTTCTCGGTGGGGAGTTCGCCAAATAGAAGGAGGTAGGCGACTTCGAGGAAAGTGCAGCGCTCGGCCAGAACTTCAATCGGATATCCGCGATAACGCAGAATTCCCTTGTCGCCGTCAATATAAGTAATGGCGCTCCGGCACGACGCGGTGTTCATGAACGCAGGATCGTAGGTCATGAGCCCGAAGTCATCGGGGCCGTTCTTGATCTGCCGTAAATCCATCGCCCGGATCGTGTTGTTCTCGACAGGGATGGTGTAGGTCCTGTTTGTGCGATTGTCGATGACGGTGAGTGAATTCTCCGGCATAGGGAAAGTTCCGCCTTATTCGCCGATGCTATGAATCGAGCCTAGCCGAGCCTATGTTTGTTCCTTGAGTTCCATCTGTGATCATAATCACAGGCAGTTGTGACTACGCTCGAATTTCGATTTTACGCCAAATCGCAGATGGCCGTGGTACGACGGATTCGTTCCCCTCAAAGAAAACCGGCGGCCGCAGCCGCCGGTGAAACTTCAGGTTCAAAGCCGACAGCCGAGGCGGCTGTCACCGCAATAAAGCTAGTTCGAATCATCCCGCCGCTTCAGCGTGGGACGGTCGTCATCGCTCTTGGTATCGCCGGACTTGTCGGTCGTGTTCGCCGTGCGCCGCAAGCTGGGCTTGCTTGAATCTTTCTCGTCGATGACTTTGTGCTTGTTTTCCATGGCCGCGAGGCGCGATTTGACCTCATCAAACTCCGAGGTGGTCACCACGTATTGCTGCTTCGCGGGAAGGATCTTTCGAATTTCATCTTGGGACTTCTCGATCCGGTCGGGAGTCTGGGGATGCGTATCGAAGGCTTTGGACAGCGTACCCGGCTTCTTCTTCTCCATCGCCTGGATCTTTTCAAAGAAGGAGACAAACGCCGAGGGGTCATAGCCGGCACGGTACATGTACTCGATGCCAAGATAATCGGCCTCAGCCTCGAATCCGCGAGAGAAGTGCAGGAAGGTCAGAGGAATCCCCAAGCCGGCGGCTTCATATCCGGCATAGCCAATCGCACCGCCCATGAAGATAAACGGGATCGACGCCATTTGCAGGAGATTGGCCCGCGTCATCTCGCGTCCGTAGTGGCAGGCTGCGACGTGAGCGATTTCATGCGCCATCACACCGGCCATTTCTGCTTCTTCGTCAGCAGCGAGAATCAATCCCGAGTTCACGTAGAAAAATCCGCCTGGCAACGCCATCGCGTTCACCACGTCGGAATCGATGACTTTAATCGTGAACGGAACCTGCGCGTCCGAATTGCGTACCAGGTTCTGGCCGACCCGGTTCACGTATTCAGTAATAACGGGATCGTTCACCAGCTTAATTTGAGACTCGATCTGCTGGGCGTACACCCGGCCGCGCGCGACTTGGCCCTCCACCGTGTACCAGTTTCCGACGCCGCGTCCGCACCCCACGTTGCGGTTCCCGACTGCATCGACGTCAGTCTTGCCGCCATTATGCTTAATGTCGCTATCATCGGCCGTCGGCAGCGACGCAGGCGCCTGCTTGGGCGCATTCTGTACGTCGCCGGACTTCGGCTGATCTTTATCTTGATCGGAAACTTGCGCCAACGTCCAGGGCACCATGCTGAACGCCGCCAATCCCACAGTGATTGCCAGCCATCTGAGTTTCATAAGGTACTCCTTGAGCCTGATTATACGCCGGGTCGGAAGACACCACGTGCCCAATCTTGGTCCGAACGGTTAGACGCGGACGACCCCGTTAAGGGTTATCCGCGGGACGAACATAAAGCCTAAAAAGCCGGCCCGACCTGACAGCCCCAGACCGTCGCCCGGGCCAATGGAGCCTGACTTTGCTCCTTTTGGCGACCCTTTCGGCCTTATCCCCAAGCCGGTGCGCCTGGCTCTTCCTTCTCAACCGACCTTTACCACCCGTCCTATCTCTGCTATAACGCGTCAGGTCTTAATTCGTATTTGCACAAAGCCTTGAATAACGTTTGCACCCTCGCCCCAGCGTTGAATGAACAAGACCAAGCTTTTTCCACTCCGTTCTCCCTATTGCGGGAAGCGGTCCGGCAGCGCGCCTTTCCCGCCGCGTGCCTCGCGGTCGCATACCGAAGTCGATTCCTGGTGCTGAAATCCTTTGGGGAGTTCGACTTTGGCCCCAATTCCCGCCTCGCGACCCCAGCTACCGTCTTTGACCTTGCTTCGGTGACCAAAGTAGTTGCTACAACCACGATGGCAATGATCTTGTACGACCGCGGTCTTCTGGATCTGGAGGCGACGGTGGCGGGAATTGTTCCCGAATTCCTAGCCGACTCTTGCGGGGAAGTCGACCCCCGGCGCCGGGAGGTCACCTTCCACATGCTGCTGGCTCACACCTCGGGCCTGCCCGCATACGAGAAGTTGTTCCTGCAAGCACACTCACGCGATGATCTTCTGAGGGCTGCTTTTACCACTTCCCTTTCTACCGATCCCGGAACGCGTGCCGAGTACAGCGATATCGGATTTATCGCCCTCGGGGTGGCTTTGGAACGCCTCTGCAATGAATCGATGGACACATTCTGCCAGCGTGAAATCTTCGGCCCGTTATCGATGATCAACACTGGATTCAATCCGCCGGAGAGCGGGCGCGAAAAGATTCCACCCACAGTCGACGATCGAAGCTTTCGCAAGAGAGTCATCCAGGGCGAAGTGCATGACGAAAACGCTTTTGTTCTCGGCGGTGTCGCTGGACACGCCGGATTGTTCTCTACGGCCGGCGACCTGACGCGCTTCGCCCATGCCATGCTCAATGGAGGACGTCCCATCTTGCGTCCTGAAACCATTGCCCAGTTCACGCGACGCGAGGTAGCGCCAAACGGAACGTCGCGCGCGCTCGGCTGGGATACCCCTTCAACCCCCTCGCAATCAGGTAAATATTTTGGGCCCGGCTCCTTTGGACACCTCGGCTATACCGGCACGTCGCTCTGGATTGACCCCTCAGCGGAACTCTCGATCACTTTCTTGACCAATCGCACTTGGCCAGACGGCGCCAACCAGGCAATCAAGCAAGTGCGGCCCAAAGTGCACGATGCGATCGTCGAAGCCTTGTCCAAAGAAGCGTAACGTTTCCGGTACACCGCGATCGCGTCACATCCGCAGGGATCACACCGAGGCACTAGAATGTCTTTTCCATATTCCTGAAAGGCGCACGATTTGACCCAAACTGGCAAACCGGCTTCTGACCTTCGACGTCTCCCCAGCGAACAGGTTAATTCCGCCGCCCGAGATCTCGACCAGATGTCATCGCTTGAAATCGTGCGACTGATGAACAAGGAGGACTCCACCGTGGCCGCGGCGGTCGGTCGGGCTTTGCCGCAGATCGCCCGCGCTATTGACGTGGTGGTCGCAGGGCTCCGCGAAGGCGGGAGGCTGATCTACGTCGGGGCTGGAACCAGCGGACGAATGGGCGCGCTCGACGCCTCGGAGATTCCTCCGACCTTCAATACGAACCCGCGCACGGTGCAATACGTCATGGCAGGAGGGGCAAAGGCGCTCGGGGCCTCCACTGAAGCCAGCGAGGATGACACTGCGCTGGCACTCAAGGAGATCAAGAAAAGGAAGCCAGGCAAACGGGATGTCGTTCTGGGTATCGCTACCAGCGGGCGCACGCCTTTTACGATCACCGCCGTCGAGTATGCCCGGCGCCGCGGAGCACGGACGATCGCGCTTACCTGCAACCGCAACTCACCCCTGGAGCACGCCGCCGATTTCGCCATCGTCACCGAAGTTGGGGCAGAAGTGCTGGCCGGTTCGTCGCGAATGAAGGCAGGCACAGCGCACAAAATGGTGTTGAATATGATTTCTACGGGCGCCATGACTCGTCTGGGATACGTCTATGGCAACCTCATGGTGAACGTTTGGACCAAGAATGAGAAGCTCGTGCAGCGCGCCATTCGAATCCTTGAACAAGCCACGGGAGCCGATCACGGCTCGGCTAGAAACGCTTTGCGGGCTAGCGGCAACCGCACCCCCGTCGCGGTTGTAATGCTTGCCGCCGGCGTGAATCGAGCGAGGGCTGTGGCCGCTCTGACAGAATCTCGAGGGCACGTGCGACAGGCCATCGCACGGGCTAAGAAGTAGCCGAAACGATTTTTCCTTCCCTTCTCGTTTAGAATCCGCCAGACTCAAAAACCTACATGGCGATCGGTCCGATTCAACTCATCCGGCAGGCGACACCCGGCCAGCGGCGAACGCTGCTGGCGGCGTCCATGGGATGGGCACTCGACGCTTTCGATGCGATGCTCTACTCGCTGGTGTTGGCTCTACTCATGCGCGATCTGGGCATGAGCAAGACCGTGGCGGGAACGTTGGGAACGTTAACTCTCCTGGCTTCCGGGATTGGCGGCGTGTTGTTTGGCTTTCTGGCGGACCGCGTGGGGCGCAAGCAGGCGCTGATGGGGAGCATTCTGACCTACTCGGTATGTTCGTTCGCTTCCGGACTTGCGACCAGCATTCACATGTTGGCGGTCGCGCGATTCGTGCTCGGCCTGGGGATGGGCGGCGAGTGGAATACTGGAGCGACCCTCGTGGCGGAGAGTTGGCCTACGGAACTTCGAGCCAAGGCAATCTCGATTGTGCAGAGTTCGTGGGCGTTGGGATTTGCCGCGGCGGCGCTGGTGGCGGGTCCGGTGGCTCGGTATTACGGATGGAGAGTGGTGTTCTTTGTGGGAATACTGCCGGCAGCAGTTACGTTGTGGATTCAGAGGAGCGTGCCGGAGTCGGAAATGTGGCGGGAAGGAGAAACACGGCAGAAGAAATCGCGGTCTGAAGACGGGGAAAATACCCCGCTTCTCGCAAAAGGTGCGAGAAATGGGGCACCCGATGTCGGTAATCCTAGCGCGAGGGAGGTAACAAATTATGCCTCTACGGAATTTTCGGTTCTATTTCGTGCGCCCTACCTGAAGCCCACGTTTGCGCTTCTGCTGTTTAACTTCTTTGCGATGTTCGCATGGTGGGGATTGTTTACCTGGCTCCCCCCTTATCTGTCGCTTCCGGTTGAGCAAGGTGGACGCGGGTTCGGTGTGGTGGGTATGACGACTCTGATGGTGGTGCTGAACCTGTGCGGGATGTTTCCCGGGTATGCCAGTTTCGGATGGGTGGCCGATCATCTGGGGCGGCGCAAGGCTTTTCTGTTCTATACGTTAGCGGCAGCTATTCTGATTCCACTTTATGCCGCGGCGCGATCACAAGGGGTGCTGCTGGTCGTTGGAACTCTCGTCGCATTTTTCGGGACGGGCATTTTTTCTGGCTCAGGAATCATGGGAAGCGAGATCTTCCCTACTGCGGTACGGGCGCGCGCGCTTGGATTCACATACAACGGAGCGCGCGCGATGAGTTCGGTCGCTCCGCTGGTAATTGGGCGCGTGGGTCAAGCGAGAGGATTGAGTTGGGCGTTTTATTTGTGCGCGGCGGGATATTTGCTGGCGGCGGCGATGACCACGCAGTTGCCGGAGACGAAGGGGAAAAGGCTGGAGTGATCAGCATTACCAACTCGCTCATGCCTTTCTTACTCCATGGGCTCGATCGCAGCCGATACTTCCGCTGCGTCCCGCCCCGGGAGTTGCACGATCACGATGGCTGATAGCACCAGAACGATTCCTAGGGTTTGAATCGGGCGCAGGCTTTCGCCTAGTAACGCGGCGGCCAACAGGATCGAGAACACCGGCTCCAGGCAGCTAGCGATGATCGCGCGTGTTGGTTCGAGATACTGCAGCCCCAAGAAATAAAGAGAGAACGATCCCAGCACCGAAATCATGGAGAAGACGAACAGGAAGCCCCACTGCGCCGGAGCATAGTGCGCGGCGAGAACTCTCCACGGGGGATTGACGAGGAGCCAGAAGACCGACGCGGAAATCAGAGTCCAAACGAGGACGCGCCAGCGGTCATAGCGGGCGAGGATCCGGTGCCCGCCAACGTTGTAGAACGCGAAAGAGAACGATGCCAGCATCGCGGCCAAAAAACCGTAGGAGTCGAGACGAAGAGGCGATGCGGTTTTTGCGCCCAGGATCCCGATCGTCAGGGCGATTCCGGCGAGGGCAACTCCGACAGCCGCGACCTTCTGCAACGAGAGCTTCTGCTGTCCACGGGCGACGACGTAGAGCAGCACCCACACCGGCGCTGTATATTGCAGGATGATGGCGATCGCGACGCTGGTTTTCTGAATGGCGACGTAATAGAAGTAATTTGACGCCGCGACACCAAGCATTCCGAGCACGAGACACTGGATCAGGTCGGGCCTGGGAAGCTTGATGCGCTGCCAGCCTTGGCGTCCCACGAGCATCGGAAGCAGGACTAGAAGCGAGAACGAGGTTCGGGTTTGCGACAAGATCAGGGGATCGATGGGGTGGATAGTTTCGCCTGCCAAGGGCAGTCTGCCGGTGAACACCGCTCGACCGAGCGCGGCAGAAACTCCCCAGAGAAATGCAGCGGAACCGATGAAGAAATATCCGCGCAGGGGATGAGTAGTGCTTTGACTGGGATTGTTGGAAATCAGGATTCAGTCACCGAATCCGATGATGGGGCCGAGTCGAGGAACTGGTCAAGACGGACGGGATCAAAGCCGACAACGACTTCCTCTCGTTCGCCAAAGAAAATGACCAGAGTTGGAGTTTCGGCGCTTTCGTATTGTTCCGTCATGGCTCGCCGGGCCTCCAAATCCATGGTGATGTCGCGTTCCTCGAACACGATTTCTTTGGCCTCGAGAAACATTCTCATGAGTTCGCAGGAGAGGCAGCCGGGCTGCGTGAAGAACAGGACGTGAGTGGTCGTTTTCATTTTGGCCAGCTTTGGATAGCCATTCGATCCCGCTGTCTCGCTTGGGGGACTAGGAAATCCCCGCCCCGAGCGTCGCAAAAGCCCGGCGACGTTTAGGCTGGGCTACCCGCTACGTATTCGATTTCGAAAGTAATTTTGGCGCTCTTTTCCAACATGGCTGAGACCGAGCAATATTTTTCTTTCGACAGGCGGACGGCGTCTTCCATTGCTTTAGGAGACACTTTGCCGCCGACCCGATACCTTAGCTTAATCTCAGTGTAGACCGCAGGATAGCCTTGCGCACGCTCGCCGTTTGCGGTGACTTCGAGGCTCGTAAAGGGCTCTCGCTTCTTGCGCAGAATTCCAACGACGTCGGACGCGGTGCAGCCGCAGAGAGCGATCAGCACCAGCTCCATCGGCGAACTGGCGGTTTTCTCGGTCGCTGTGTCCATCACGATCGCGTGATGGGAGGTGGCTTCGCCGATGTAGCGCTCCTTGTCGGTCCAGATGGCTTTTGCGGTGATCATCGTGCCTGCTATCTCCGGTTGTCGGTGCGGGGCTCGGGGTGAATCAGGACGCGGAACAACTCGGGTGCGTCCTGCTTGAAGCGGATTTCCAACTCGGTCTGAATGTCGTGGACGCGAGCTAGGGAAAGATCGTCTGACAGCGTGCAATGACACGAGATGTACATGCGGCCGCGGACGCGCTTGATGATGAATTCATGAACGTCGAGAACTTCAGGAAACTGCGAGGCGACGGCTTTGAGCCGATGCTCGAGTTCCGCATCGCTCACGACCTCCTCCGGCTTCTCGATGGTAGCGGGTTCGCTTTCGATATGCGTAAGAATGTCGGAAATCTCCGGCACGTCGCGGCGCATGTCGGCTTCCAGCCCGGTGACTTGATCGTGGGCGTCTTTCAGGGTCATGCGCTCGTCAAGCTCGATATGCTGTTCCACGTGGAGCCGGCCGGCGAAATCCTGAACGCTGATGTCATGCACGTTGAGATTATTGCTGGTGGCGACGGCACGAATACGATCGAAGATGTTCTCCGAATGCTGCGCCCGAGGCAGCGGCTGCACGGTCACATCAGAGTTGGGCAAAATGCGGTGGACCGCTTCGGAGACGGCGGAGGCCAGCTGGCCGGAGCGCTGGAACGTTACGGTTCGCGCCAGTCCTACAGCGAGATCAGCGAAATAGCGGTTTCCGGCCCGGCGGATGCGTACCCGATCAACTTCAAGGACGCCATCGACTCGCGAGACGGCGTCGTAGATTTGCGCTCGCACGCCGGGCGGAGCGGCGTCGAGCAGTGCGTCAACGGTGCGGCGGGCCAGGCGCCAGCTCACGGAAACCACTACACCAGCTACAAAGAGCGCGGCGATAGGATCGGAGTCGCGGAGCCAGTCGATATGGTAGATGCGACCGAGAAGAACCAGAACCAGGCCTAACACAACCACACCGGCCGACCATATATCGGTAGAGAAATGCAGGGCGTCGGCCTCCAGTGCCTGGCTGTCGTATTTGGTGGCGATGCGGCCGAGGACGCGCGAGCGCCACCGGTCGAGGCCCATGGAGAACAGCATCACCGCAAACGCGGCGATCGAGGGCTCGATTTCGATTCGACGAAAGAAAAGACGGAGAGTCGCTTCATAAACGATCCAGGCACAGGTGAGGAGGAGCAGCGCGGTTTCAACGAACGCGGAAAAGTTTTCCACTTTTCCGTGTCCATATTGGTGGTCCGCGTCGGCGGGCTTATCGGAGACACCTACGGAGAAGAATGTGAGCAGCGAAGCAATTAGATCCAGGCCGGAATGTGCGGCTTCGGAAAGAATACCCAGACTTCCTGTGCTGAAACCGACAACAACCTTAAGCGTGGTGATGACGACCGCGGCCAGGACGGAACCGCCCGCGGCCGCGCGCTTCTCGGCCCTCATCAAGTTGGATGGTGATATGGCGGGGTTTCCCGACATGCAGGAATTATCGCCGCTTAGAGCGCAAAGCGCCAACCAAATTGGGTCGCCACCCGGTTTCTCTTGCGAAGCGAAAGAGGCTGCGCGCTGCCTTCCTACGGGAACCCGCCCGCGAGAAAAAGTCGACGCTTGTGCTAGGATTTGATGCTTGGCATCTTCGACTTTCTGAAGGACCAATCCTGGAGGAAATGAGTTATGCGTAAGGGGTGGCTGATGTGTGTTTTCTTGGGGACTCTGGCCTGGGGGCAAGGCGCAACCACGGCCCCACAACCGCCGCAGCCGGCGAAGGAAGCGCCGGATACTTCGGCTTCGGTTTCGCCGCAAGCCGCGGTAATCACCGTAAAAGGCGTATGTGCTGCGACGCCCAAGCCGGTTTCATCCGAAGCTAGGGCGGCAAAACCTGGAACCGCTGCGAAGGCGCCGGCAGTCGAATGCAAGACAGTTATTACCAAGGCCGAGTTTGAGAAGCTGGCCAGCGGTATTTCTCCCAACCTGACCCCGCAATTTAAGAAGCAACTGGCGGGCATGCTGCCGCAGTTGATCGCGTTGTCGAACGAGGCTAAGAAGAAGGGATTAGACAAGACTTCCCAGTACGAAGAGACCGTAAAGTTCGCCAAGATGCAGATCCTGACCAACCAACTCCGGCGGAAGGTTCAGGATGATGCGGGGGCAATTCCGCCAGAGGAGATCGAGAAGTACTACAAGGAGCACGGCGACGCCTTTGAGCAATACAACCTAGACCGAGTGTTTGTGCCCCGGACCAAACAGGGGGAAGGCGAAGCCAAACAGGAGGAAGAGAAGGACGAAAAGCCGAGTGAGGAAGCGCAGAAAGCCAAGCAGGCCGAGGAGAAAACCAAGGCGGACGAAAAAGAGCAAGCGATGACCAAGGTGGCTGAGGACTTGCGTGCCCGCGCCGCGGCCGGAGAGGATTTTGCGAAGTTGCAAAAAGAGGCTTTCGACGCGGCCGGTATGAAGCTCGAATCTCCCACTGTGAATTTGCCCAGCGTGCGCCGCACCGGTCTGTCTCCCGCACAGGCCGTGGTTTTCGATCTGAAGCCGGGCGAAGTCTCGCCGGTGATCAACGATTCGGGAGGGCATTTCATTTATAAGATGAACAGCAAGACTCCGATCCCGCTCGATCAGGCAAAGACTGAAATTCACGGCAAGTTGCAAAGTGATCGAATGCGCGAAATGACAGAAAACTTGAACAAATCGTTCCAAGTGGAAACGAACGATGCGTACTTTGGCCCAGGTGGAGTGGGCGCCGCGCCACCGCAGCGGCCGGGGTATCCACGACCAGGCGGGATGACGGCACCACCGGCTCAGCAGCCCACAGCTCCGCCGGCGCAACCGCCGGCACCCAAACCGAACTAATGGCTAAACCAGTCGTCGTCGTGACCGGCGTGTCGGGCAATTTGGGCTCGAGGCTACTCCCGCTGCTCGGGAGTTACTCGGTGATTGGTGTGGACGTGAGTCCGCCCCGGACCGACTCCGAGTTGCGGTTTGAGAGCCTGGATCTGGGCGAGGAATCCTCTACCCGAGTTTTGTATGAATTGCTGCGCGATACCCACGCTTACGCGATGATTCACCTGGCATTCGTCATTGATCCGGTGCGCACGGGCGTGGTCGACGTGGAGCGCATGTGGCAAATCAATGTGGCGGGTACGGCGAGGGTAATGGAAGCTGTCACCGAGGCCAATCGCACGACCGACGATGGGGTCAAGCAGTTCATCTTTCCCAGTAGCGTCTCGGCTTACGGGTCAAACCTGCCAGCGCCGGCGACGGAAGAATCGTTGCTGGCAGCGCACACCCTTCCCTATGCCATCCACAAGAAGCAGTCGGATGAAGTCGTACAGACCCGATCCCACTCTTTGCGTGGTTGCAGCGCATATATTTTGCGGCCGCACATCTTTGCCGGCGCGAGTGTAGAGAACTATCTGATGGGCGCGTTCCGGGGCACTCCCAATGGCAAAAGTGCTCGGGCCGCGAAAATGCGCAAAGAAGGCAAGCGGCTGCCGTGTATGTTTCCCCGCGGCCAGCAATACCTCGACAACCGGATTCAGTTTATTCACGTCGACGACATGGCACGACTGATTCGTCACATCCTGCAGCGCGAGCCGGAAACCCAACGCCTGACTGTGCTCAACGTGGCGGGACGTGGCGAGCCACTGACCTTCGGACGCTGCGTCGACATGGCACAGGCAAAACTGGTACGAGTTCCCGGAAAGTGGGCGATGAAGCAGGTGCTGAAATTTCTATGGAAGTGGAAGATTTCAGCAATTCCGCCGGAAGCGGTTCCCTACATGACCGGCGAATACATTATGAACACCGACCGCCTGCGCCGGTTCCTGGGGCCGGAGTATGAGCACGTGATTCGCTACACCATCACTGACGCGTTTGCGGACAGTTTCAAACCGGCGCCGAACGCCGAGATCACAGTCCCAGCGAACTAAACTGCCGGCTTTTGATATCCACGTACCGAGCCGGCTCTAAAAATATTTCTCGAGAATGCGGGAATAAACCGGCGACTGGACGGTTTATGCTATCGAGGTGTCAGAGCCACGCTTGCCCGCCGCGACATTTGAAGATCTGGCCATGCCGTTGTTCGACCAGCTTTACAACTTCGCGCGATGGCTAACCCAGGACACGACCGAAGCGGAAGATCTGGTGCAGGAGACCTATGCCAAGGCGCTGCGCGGTTTCTCTTCGTTTCAGGCCGGCACAAATTTTCGGGCGTGGATGTACCGCATCCTGCGGAATTCGTTCCTGAGTTCGCGGACGGGACTGCGAACTACTATTCCGATCAATACAGAAGAGGATGAGATGTTGCTGCCCGCCAACAGCACCACACCCGAGAGCGTCCTGATTGAGCAGGCGGATCGCGAAACCGTGCAGCACGCCTTGGCGGACTTGCCCGTGCCTTTTCGCGAGATCTTGCTGCTGTGTGAGGTCGAGGAGATGTCCTACCAAGAGATTGCAGAAACGCTCACGGTTCCGATGGGAACAGTGATGTCACGCCTGTTTCGCGCGCGAAGAGCGCTGCGCGACTTGTTGCGGAACAAGAACGAGGAGGGCCGGCATGGGTTGTGAGCGATGGGGTGACAAACTGGGTGCGTATGCCGATGGCGAACTGGACCGCGCTGATGCCAATGCGGTCGGTTTGCATCTGCGGGAATGCGCTGTGTGCGCAGCTGACGTCCTGGACCAAGTCCAGATGAAACGTTCGGTGCAAATGGCCGGCAGGCGCTATTCAGCGAGCACAGATCTACGGAAACGCGTGGGGGAACTTGTCGCTTCTAAGCCGCGCCGGCAAACCGGCAGGCTATGGAAAATTCTGCTGATCCCCGCCCTCGCAGTCTTGATCCTTTCGGTCACGGTAAGTCTGTATGTGAAGCGCGAGAGCACACGGCGAAACAGCGTTTATAGCGAACTGGCTGATCTGCATGTTGCCGCGCTAGCGAGTGCGACGCCGGTCGACGTGCTTTCGACGGATCGTCATACTGTGAAGCCCTGGTTTCAAGGAAAAATTCCTTTTAGCTTCAATCTGCCGGAGCTGCAAGGATCAGATTTTACGTTGGTCGGAGGACGGGTAACCTACCTCGCGCAAACGCCCGGCGCGCATTTGATCTACCAGGTACGCAAGCACGAGGTTTCTGTCTTCATATTTCAGGATCGCGGAGAGGAGACGGCGAGTCTGCCTTCAGGACCGGTCCATGTGCTCTCGTTCAATGTTGAGAACTGGTCGCAGAATGGATTGCGATATTTTGTTGTCGGGGATGTCGGTTCTGAAGATATAGAAGGGCTGAGTAGGTTGCTGCGCGCGGCCGGGTAATTCTGCCAGTCCGCCGGGCTGCGCCCGGCCAAGACAGCCGGGCGGCTGCCTCCACACGGTTCATTTGCTCGTTGCAACGTTTACTTCCTGCCGCGATAAAGGCCCGCGATTCCGAAGGTGTAGGGAGTCCAATTCGCTTCGGCAAACCCGGCGCGTTTCATTCTCGCGAGCATTTCTTCTGGCGGCGGGAACCGCTCGACCGAGGCGGGAAGATAAGCATACGGACCCCGGACGCCGGAGATCATGGTTCCAACGCGGGGCAGAACTTGCTTGAAATAGATGCGGTAGACCGCACCCATCAATCCCTTCGGTTCGCCGAAGTCGAGGACCCCGCACTCCCCGCCGGGACGAAGCACCCGGATGATCTCGTTCAGCCCGGCATTGTAGTCGGCGAGATTGCGGAAACCGAAAGCGGTCGTTACCAGATCGAAGTGTGCACTGGGAAATGGAAGGCTGAGAGCATCGGCCTCGATCCAACCTGGGCTTAAGTTGTCTGGCGCGGATGACGACTTCAGTGCGGCGCGCTGAAGCATGGCGTGAGAAAAATCGGCGCCAAGAATCCGGGCAGACGACTTCCCTGCTCGACGGCGCAGAGCGAACGTCATGTCACCCGTTCCGCAGCAGAGGTCGAGGATGCGTGCATCTGAACAAGCCAGAATGTGAGAGAAAGCGCGGGCGGTTCGACGCCACCACATGCGGTCGATATTGAAAGACAATACGTGGTTGAGCAGGTCGTAGCGCGGAGCGATCGAGGTGAACATCTGCCGAACCGCTCGCGCAGCAGAATTCGGATCGCAGGCTCCTTCGGGCGCGGCACCGATTACCTGGGGTTTACTGGTCTCCTCCACGGCCACGCGGTTCACCTCCGCTTCTTCTTTTTGGAGGCTCTGCTTTTCAGTTGGTGGGCAACGGCTTCGACCTGGAGGATGTGGTTGGTATCATGGCCGGCAAACATGCGCGCTAAATGCGCAATGGTCTCCTTGCCGCGCTCGGCGTGCATGCCGTAGTTCTCCCACAGTTCGCGCGGAAGAGCCCGCAACATTGCCAGATTGTTCTCCCGCAGCACGCGGAAAACTTCCAGCGACTGTTTCGCATCGCGATTGCTGTATTGGAAAACGGACGCCCACCTGTCCTGGTCAAAGGGCTGGATTGCCGTTCCATTTGCCCCGAGAACGGAGCGCATCCGCCAAGCCGCAACGATCTCGGCATCGGCAAGATGAGCTACGATCTCGGCGATCGACCACTTGGTTGGCTCAGGCTTCCACTTCAGTTGCTTGGGCGTCAAGCCGCCGATCAACTTCTTCAATTTCGGGGCGGTCGCTTTCTGCACTTTGATTGCGTCCCGGCCTTGGACATGGCCCAGGATTCGCTGGATATATTGCTGTGTTGTTTCTGGCATATTATTCTCTCGTTCAAAAGTTGTTACGTTCCCCAAACCCAGCCGCCACGCGATAAACGCCGCAGCTCATCGACGGCATCGAGTACGGCACTTGCTGGCACATCGCTGACAACTTCAACCTTCCCAATTTCGCGCGGAAGAATAAAGTGGACGACACCATTTTGCGTTTTCTTGTCAGACTGAAGCCTTCGAAGAATCTTGCGCGAACTGACATTCAGTTCGGGCAGGCGACCGAGGCTCAACACCGCGTCGGCGATGCGGCCGGCGGTAACCCTGTCAGTGCGACCCACACTGAGGGCGATGTTCGTGGCAGCGATCATCCCCCAGGCGACGGCTTCACCGTGGAGAAGGCGACGGTAGCCGGTTTCGGCCTCCAAGGCGTGGCCAACGGTGTGGCCCAGATTGAGAACGCGGCGCAGACCGTCTTCGCGCTCGTCGGCAGAGACGACTTCGGCCTTCAGCTTGACCGATTGCGCGATGAGCCACTCGAGTTCGACGGGATCGCGTTTGAGAATCCGGGCTCGATTCTGCTCAAAGCGCAAAAACAAATTGACGTTTCCGATAATTCCGCACTTCAGAGCCTCGTAAAGCCCGGACCGAAACTCGCGGTCGGGTAAGGTCTTGAGCACCGTGGGGTCGATGAGCACCGCCCGGGGGTGATGGAAGGTTCCTACCATGTTCTTGCCGGCCACGAGATTGACGGCTGTCTTACCCCCGATGGAAGCATCGACCTGCGCCAGTACCGTCGTGGGAATCTGCACAAACTCGACACCGCGCATATAGAGGGAAGACAGTAAGCCGCTGACATCGCCCACGATCCCACCGCCCAAAGCGATGATCACGGCCTTGCGATCGGCGCCCAGACGTGCCAATTTATCGGCTAGGGCCTCAACCGTCGCCAGACGTTTGGTCGGTTCACCGTCAGGCATCGGGATTATTTGCGCCGTGAAACCGCTGGCCTTTAAGGAAGCCAGAAGTTTCGATCCCCAGCGCTTGCGTACCGGAGGAACGGTGATCACAAATATGCGGCTGGCCGATGGCAGCAGTTCGCTCAAGACGGAACCCGCTCGCGTGAGAAGGCCGTTCTCGATCCAAGCCTGATACGGCCGAGGAAGGACGTGGATGATCACTTGCGGCATGCCGTTCCATAATAGCGTAAGCGCTCGACTGACTGACTTGCGCAAAGTGGTACTATTTCCGGTCTATGAAGGGTCTTCCAGCCGAGACTGACTTCGTGGTGATTGGCGCTGGTATCGCCGGCCTGCGCGCCGCTATCGAGCTGGCCGCCGCGGGGAGCGTACTTGTGCTCGCGAAGAAGGAAATCGACTCCTCACAATCTGCACAGGTGACGGCGTTGAGCGACGAAGACGAAGTCAGTCTTCAGTTGCAGGCCACTCTCAGCGCAGGCGATGGGCTTTGCAATGCAGCGGCGGTGAAGATCCTGCTGGAAGAAGCCCCGGAGCGCATCGAGGAGTTGATCGTGTGGGGAAAACCCCATGCGACCAAACTAGTATTCGGACTGGACAGTCCCCTCAGTCGCCACCGCAGACTGCACGCGCAGGGCGAATCGACGGGAAGAGAAATCCTGCGGGCAATGTACGTCAAGGCCAAGTCACTGAAGCACATCTCGTTTGCGGAGTTTGTGTTTTCCACCGATCTCCTGTCTGACGCCGGGCGCATTACAGGAGTTTCGGTTCTCGATGAAAAAGGCGTTCCGCAGGAAGTTGCATGTTCCGCCGTACTTCTGGCGACCGGCGGAATGGGACAAATTTATCGCAATACGACCAATCCGGATACGGCAACCGGGGACGGCATCGCGATGGCATATCGCGCTGGAGCCGAACTCAGCGACATGGAGCTCGTGCAGTTTCATCCGACGGCACTCTACATGAAAAAAGTGCCCCGGTTTATGCTCTCTGACGCGCTGCGCGCCGAAGGCGCATGCCTGCGCAACATTGAATTGAACCGGTTCATGGGTAAGTATCACGCGCTGGGCGAACAGGCGCCGCGCGAGGTGGTGGCACGGGCCATCGTTCACGAAATGGAAGTGAGCCGCGCCAAAGACCCGTTCGTCTATCTCGACCTTACCCACCTTAGCCCGTCAAAGGTACAAAAGCGATTCCCGCGAATTTACGCTACCTGCATGCAATATAACGTTGATATTACCGAAGACGTAATTCCGGTCCGCCCGGCGGCGCACTTTAGCATGGGTGGCGTTCGCACCGATGTGGATGGCAAGACGAATGTCGCGGGTCTGTACGCTGCGGGAGAAGCCGCCGCGACCGGCGTGCACGGTGCGAACCGACTGGCTAGCAATTCCTTGCTGGAGGGCTTGGTCTTTGGCGCGCGTGCCGGTAAGGCGATGCGAGAAAAACCCAAGCCGATGTCACCAGCAAAAGTGAAACCGAAAGCCGCTTACTCGAACGGACCAGTAGACGCCGGTTTGGAAGAAGTGATCGGGCAAATCCAGCTCGCTTTAGAGAGTGAAGTCGGTATTGTGCGCACCCGAATGGGAATGCAGAAGGCGCTGAAGAGTTTGGAAGAAGTGGTTCCCAAACTGGCGCATCCGGGAACGAAACGAGCGCACGAGGCTCGGAGCCTGCTTTTAGCCGGACTGCTGGTGACCCGGTCGGCTTTGGCGCGCGAAGAAAGCCGCGGCGCGCACTATCGGATGGACAATCCCGATCACGATGATAAGAAGTACCTCAAGCATTCGGTGACCAAGGGTGAAAATATTTGGTTTATCTGAATCGGTAGCCCGCAATCCCGTTGTGGCCCCACCACGTTAAAACCTCTAGCGTACCGTCCTATTCGGTATCTACCAGAAGGCAAACAACTTGCGGCGGGCGCCAATTTTGCGAGCCCGGGTGTCCAACTAGTACCCTACGTTTCTAAAACCCCCGTATTTAGCGAGATGGCTCACAGATGTGGCCAATTCGGCTCCTAGCCGCGGTCTGTTTTGAGCCGGGATTGCGCGCCCAAGATGGCGCGTCGCTCAGCTTGGTCGATGAGCGGCTTCAGGATGCTCACCGACTCGCGGAACATCATGCTTTTGTCTTGGTCGCCGGTATCAGCCGAATGGAAACCGTTAGCCGTCCGCGTGCCGTACGGGCGTCGAAGAAAAACTGGAATACAGCATCTCCCCCTATGGAACGACCCAGAGTCTTACGCTGAAAACGGAAGTAAGGTAGCCAAAGGCTTCACCGACTGCACGCAGAGGCGGCTTCTCGCCCCTTTCTTTGAGGTTACAAAGCCAATTGTGGATTGCGAGGCCGAACCTGTACTGGGCGATCGTTGTCTTCCGCCAGCAAACTACACCGACGTCACACTCAGGAACGTTGCATTGTGGATCGGACAGTTGCGGCAGAAAGCGGGCGATCCGGTGCTGCTGCAGATTCACGAACATCTGCGCGATTCGCTCGAGTTATTACCCAGCCGGCCGATTCTTTTCCTTGGCGAGGTCTCAGGTTGGAAAGCGGCTGATCGCATTCTGCTATCAACCAAATGACGAATGTTATGGGGGCGATGAGACCCTCGGGATCATTGATGATTCCGATGAAATCTTCCGCGCTATCCAAGGGTTGATCTCTAACCTAAAGTGAACTGCTCCCGCGCCGCTCAGCGATCCTTCGCGGGTAAAAGGACTGAGATCGCGATCGAGATCAGAATTACGCCTGCCACCAAGCCCAACGTAGCGGCGGTGGAAATCCGAAAATACTTCGTTGTAAGCATCTTCGTTCCTACCAATACCAGCACGGCCGCCAAGCCGAAGTGCAAGAAGCGGAAGATCTTCATCAGGCGGGAGACTGCGAAATACAGCGAGCGCAGTCCCAGAATCGCAAATACGTTCGAGGTATATACGATGAAGGCATTCAGCGTAACCGCAAGGACCGCGGGAATGGAATCGACCGCAAAAAGAACGTCGGTCGTTTCGATGAGGATAAGCACCACCAGCAAAGGCGTGGCGTACAGACGTGAGTCCGGAAGATTTCGGACAAAAAACTTCCCGCCTCGATAGTCGCTGGTGACAGGAATAAAGTGGCGTAGCGCTCTTACCAGCGGATTCCTGGCGGGATCGATTTTACGATCCCCACTCACGCAAAAGCGGATGCCACTGATAATGAGTAGGGTCCCAAAGACGTAAAGAACCCAATGGAAACGCGAGATCAGACCTACACCGGCGCCGATAAAAATGCCGCGCAACAGCAGCGCGCCAAGCACCCCCCAGAATAGAACGCGATGCTGCTGCTCATCGGGCACCGCAAAATAGTTGAAGATGATAAGGAAGACAAAGAGGTTATCGATGCTGAGCGAAACTTCCAGGACGTAGCCGGTGATAAACTCCAGCGCAACTTGATGTCCTTGCCAGAAGTACAGCAGGACAGCAAACGCTGCAGCCAACACGACGTACGTCGCGCTCCAACTCAGAGCGGCGCGAAAACCGACGGCCCGGCCACGCCGATGGAGGCGAAGATCCACCAATAACATGCCGAGCGCGAAAACGTTGAAAAGTATCCAGAAATAGAACACTGGGTGTCCGCGAAGAATGGTTGATCGTCGGTCTCAGATTGTAGATTGAAAGGCCTCTGTTTCCGGGTTTCAGATTTAATCAACAATCGAAAATCATTTCTGCCTTCCGCGTTTACCGCTTACCCAATCATCCCAGATGCCGTTGGCCTTGAGCATGTCGACGCTTTTAGTCTCATCCATCGTTTGCTCGATCTGCTCATGGGTGAAACGCGGGCCGATCTTTTCCGGTAAATCGGCCAGCGCAACGCTCAACTGGGCGGCCTCGGCCACGTGTTTCTTCAGTTGAGGAAAGTCGACTTTGTCGTAAGTATCAGAAACCGCGTGGTAGTTTTCGAGGTAGTTTGCCTCCAGTTGGTCTGCCACGAAAGTGGGCACACCCTCCAGCATGAAATCGAAGTGGTCGGTTCCCCACTCGATGTCGAGTTTCAGTTCTTTGACGTCAAATTGCGCCAAGGGTGCGATCAATTCTTTCGCTATGGGCAGCACATCCTTGCGGCCGCCCAGCGAGAAGCCGGTAGTTTTCCCCGTGCCGGAGTCGTAGACGACGACGCCGGCTGCCTTGTCGAGCTCGGCGCGGTGATTGAAGGCATAGGCGCGAGATCCGAGCAATCCTTGTTCTTCGCCGGAAAAAAGAACGAAACGGATGGTACGCCGGGGTTTAACGCCCGAAGCTTTGATGGCTCGCAGAGCATCGACGACCAGGGCGGCGTTGCAACCATTATCGAGGGCGCCGGTGCCCAGTTCCCACGAATCCAGGTGTGCACCCAGAATCACGAACTCGTCTGGCTTTTCGCTGCCTCTGATTTCTGCGACGACATTTGCGGCCTTGATTGGTCCACCGATCTGGTTGGGAATGGAGAGGTCGGCCCACACGAGATTTCCGGAGGCCAGCAGGCGCGCCATGCGCTCGCCATCCTCCCGCGCCACAATAACCATGGGTAGCTTATCAATTTCTCCGGCAGCCGAATTCGTGTGCCGGTAGAGGATGTCGTGCTCGCGCGTGGCCATGAAAGCGACCGCCTTGGCGTTCCCTTTGACCGCCAGGTCGATAACCGGCGGAGCGTTCGTGTACTCTGCGAACAAGTCATCCCACGTCTTCAGAACGACCGTATGCACTAACACAATCTTTCCGGCAATGTCGCCGGCCTTCTTGAAATCGGCTTCGGAACCTTCGCGCACATCGATGACGGGGACGTGTCTTAGGGGAGCGAGCGCCGGAGCCCACGCAACCGAAACAGCGCGTACGCGGAACGAGGAGAGCACCGTTGCTCCACCGACGCTCGTCGCATTCACCTGATACGAGGTGGATGCGTTCATCTCGGTGGCGCCTTCAGCCCACGAGGATGGAATCGTGAATCCTTCGGTATGCACGCTGTCGGCGCCCGCCGCCGTGAAGGCTTGTACTCCCCATGACACGGCATGTTGCATCGCAACGGTGCCCGGTACTCGGCCGCCGATCTCATCGGTTAGGCGATGAAGATTCGTTTCCAGCGGTGAGGGTTGAAGCGCCGCCTGAATTACCTGATTGGCTTCGGTGGAATCGGCATGAGGGGTTGCGCCATGGCAAGCAAAGCTGAAGATGCAGGCAAACAACAGGGTCTTCACAGTTCGCATATGCGGTGCATTAGAAATTAATTTTTGGAAAAGCGCAAAATCGCGAAATCGCAAGCAGTCACAATCACTTCGCAGGGATCGAATCCATCTTGTCGAGGATGCGAACGGTTTCGAGGATCACCTTGCCGGCGATTTCCAAGCTCTTGGGACTCAGCTTGTCGACTGTATCCTGCGACGTGTGCCAGAAGACGTTGTTGTAGCCATAGTCAAAATCGATCAGATCGGCAGAAGGGACGCCCCTCTTCATGAAAGGAATGTGATCATCGCCAACCTGGTTCTTGCGTGCGAAAAAGTGCGACTGGTAACCAAGGCGTTTTGCCGCCTCGCCGACAACGTCTTCAAGCCACGGCGTGGAATTGAGATCGCGATCGATGTTGAGATCGGCGTCTCCGATCATGTCGGCCAACAAAAATGCTTTCACCTTCTTCAAGGTTCCGTCGCCCTGCCACTTCTCGGCCACATGCGTGATGCCGTAGAGGCTGTCCTGGTCGAAAGGCATTTCCTGCGGAAGACCGCCGGAGCCATCTGGCTTCATTGCCTCCTCGGCATCGTCCCACACCAGCCAGATGCTATAGCCTTCGCGCGGCTGGCCGCGTAATTGGTTGGCCAGTTCGAGGAGCAAAGCGCTTGAAGAAGCGCCGTCGTTGGCGCCGACGTAGGATGTCTTGCGAAGGGGATAGTTCGTATCGTAGTGACTGGCGATAACGATGATGCCATCTCTGGTTCCGGGATACTTTGCGAGAATGTTGTGTACAGGAAACTTTCCTTCGGGAGTGTCGGCGGTAAAGCTATCGTCCTCGACGTGGTCTCCTTTCAGGCGAGAGGCCAAGTACTCCTCTACCTTCTTGTGATTCGCGCTGCCCAGCGGACGTGGACCGAACTTCACTATCTCCTTTGCATACTGCATCGCGCGATCCCCATCGAAGGCAGGTGGCGGGCCGCTGTCGGGGGCGAGTGTGAGCGCTGGACCGGTAGTGTCTGAAGCGGAATGAGTCGCGGTGGCGGGAGTCGAAGGGATCTGGCCTTGCGCGGAATTCTTGTCGTGGTCACAAGCCAGCACAGATGACATGCCAGCCAGCAAGATCCACCGCAACCATTTCGATCCAATCGTTTCTGACCCGATCACTGCGCCTGCTTCTCTTTCCGCGCCTGGCGCTGCTTGGGATGGACAACCCATGCAACGCCGATGCTGAACACGTACAACGCCAGCATGGGTGCCGCGAAAATGCACATGTTTACGATGTCGGGTGTGGGCGTGACGATGGCAGCGATGACAAAAATGATCAGAATCGCGTACCGGAAATGCTTCCACATGAAGGCCGGACTCACAATGCCCATCAGCGATAAGAAGAAAATCAGAATCGGCATTTCAAATATCAATCCCATGCCAAGCACAATGCTAAGAAACAGTTGGGTGTATTCGCCGATCGTGATCATCGGTTGAAACTGCCGGCCGAAGTGAATCAGGAAGTCGAGGGCCCGCGGGTAGACGATTTTGTACCCGAAATAGCCGCCGCAGGTGAATAGCGCGATGGTGGAAACCATGAAAGGCACGGCGTAACGCTTTTCGTTACGGTAAAGGCCGGGCGAAATGAACATCCAGACCTGGTAGAGAACGAACGGAGAGGTAAGGAAGAGACCAGCAAGCGCGGCAATCTTCAAGTAAAGGTTGAAGGGTTCGGTGGGATTCAGGTAGACCAGTTTTTCCGATAGTCCATTCGTCCGCAGTGCCTGCATGATCGGGCGCTGCATGACCTCGTAAATGCGCTCGACCTTCCACCAACAGGCGCCGAACCCAACGGCCACCGCTGCAATGGAGTAGACAAGACGCTTTCGCAGTTCCTCGAGGTGGTCGAGAAAGCCCATTGTGGGCATCGGCTCTTTTTCACTGTCGCCGCTGGCCGTCGCGGCTGCGGACTCAAACATGAGACTCCTGCGAGGCAGGGGAGGTTACGTCGTTGGCAGGGGTGATGGGAGCGACCGCCTCGGTTGCAACGGGTGGCATTTCGTTTTGGGCGGCCGGCTCATCCGTGAGGGCCGCCAAGGTTGCCGGAGGTTCTGCACTGAGGGTGCGGCTCGCAGCGCCTTCCGGAGTTGGGCTGGGCGGGAGAATCGTTTGACGATTCTCAACCTCGAGGTGGGATATCTCCTGTTCGATCTGCGATTTAAATTCGTTCGACGCACGGCGGAATTCGTTGAGCACCTTGCCGATTTGGCGCGCGATCTCGGGCAACTTCTTGGGCCCAAAGATAATCAGGGCCAGAAAGAAGAGGAAGATCGTCTCAGAAAAGCTCATGCCGTTCATCATACTGCCGGAGCCGGAAAAGCGGCAATGACGGCCAATCGATACGGTGACAAAGTTTCAGGCGGGGGCGGTTAGCTGCCGAGAGCGTATGAGGACCGACCGCTTGGAGCAACGGCCTTATGAGGTTGCCGCAAGGCAGCTCTGGTTTGCTCTGATGTCCTCGATCTCGGAACTTCAAGCTTTCGAGGAGTTCATCCGCCAGCCATTCGAATTGTTGTGACCAATCAGCATGTGCTCCCGTCCAATCGAAAGGCACGCCTTTGTGTACACTCTCCGAGGCGTAGAAACGATACCGTTTTTTCCGGGAAGGTATTTGTGAGAGAGCTATTGGCCGACACGGCGGAACGAGCCGCGCGATACCTCAGCGAGATCGACCTCCGCCCGGTCGTGCCGTCAGTTGAAAGCATCGCGCGGTTGCAGGCCCTTGGAGGGACTCTGCCGGAGCATCCGACAGGTCCGGCGGAACTCCTGGCGCTGCTTGACGAGATTGGCTCGCCCGCCACGGTGGCCACAACCGGGGGCCGGTACTTTGGATTTGTGGTTGGTGGAACGCTGCCAGCGGCCCTGGCTGCGAACTGGCTGGCTGGAGCCTGGGACCAGAATGCAGCGATGCAAGTCATGTCCCCTGTCGCGGCGAAGCTGGAGGAGATTGTCCGCGAGTGGACTTTGGATCTACTTGCTTTGCCTTCGGGCAGCGGCGTTGGCTTCGTCACCTGTACGACGATGGCGAACTTCTCCGGGCTTGCGGCCGCTCGCTCAGCTTTGCTCCAGCGCTCCGGCTGGAATGTGGAAGAAGACGGCCTGTTTGGGGCTCCACCGATCCGTGTCGTAGTCGGCGAAGAGGTTCATGTTTCGGTACTGAAGGCGCTAAATATGCTGGGCCTTGGCCGCTCGCGCGTTACCACCATTCCAGCCGATGGGCAGGGACGGATGCGCGCCGACGCCCTTCCTGGGCTTGATGAACGCACCATCGTGTGCATTCAGTCGGGCAATGTTAATACTGGAGCATTCGATCCCGCAAAAGAGATCTGCGCGCGGGCTGGCGACACAGGAGCCTGGGTTCACGTCGATGGAGCGTTTGGATTATGGGGCGCCGTTTCACCGTTCTACGCTCCTCTGCTCGATGGCGTCGGTGGGGCTGATTCGTGGGCAATCGACTGCCACAAGTGGCTGAATGTTCCTTACGATTCGGGGATGGTGGCGGTGCGGCAACCTGAGCATCTGCGGCGAGCACTGTCGGCGGGAAACGCCGCCTACCTGACGCAGAGTTCCGGACGCGAACCCTGGCAGTACACGCCCGACTCCTCGCGCCGCGCACGAGGAATTGAGTTGTGGGCAGCGATGCGGTCGCTCGGGCGAAGCGGCTTGCGGGAGATGATCGAGCGCAACTGCCGGCAAGCCAAACAGTTTGCCGACGCCCTGCGCGCCGCCGGTTTCAGCGTGCTCAACGAAGTGGTTCTGAATCAGGTGCTGGTCTCATTCGGCCCTCCGGAAGAGACCCGGCGCGTCATCGCGGCTCTTCAGGCTGACGGTACCTGCTGGTTCGGCGGCACCGTCTGGAAGGGACATACAGCCATGCGAATTTCGGTTTCCTGCTGGGCTACAAGCGATGACGATATCGAGCGCAGCATTTCCGCCATCGTGGGGATCGCGAAAGCTGGGAAGAATTGCTAGTCAGTGTGCCCCAGCAGGAACCCAATCAGCTTTCCGCCGCATCTGATAAACAGCGGCCTCCGGGGACGCGGTTACCAAGGTGACAATGTCGGTTCGGGGCAGTCGAAGGAGTGGTATACTGTTTCAATTCAGTACGATAGCTGGGGTGGAAGTAAGCCCTCAACGAAGGAATTTCAGATGGCACGTAGTTCACGCCGATCGCTCTTTCTGGTAGTTTTTTTCCTGCTTGCCTGCGGATTCCTGGGAATTCTGTTTGCCCAGCGGTCCGGTCAGCAGTCGTCGATGACTGGTGATTCCGAGGTCAAGGACAGCCTGAAGCAGTTCACCGACGTCTACGCGCTCGTCGAGGACAACTACGCCGAGCCAGTGAACGCAGACAAGGCCATCTATAACGGGGCCATCCCCGGCATGTTGCACGCACTCGATCCGCACTCCAACTTCTTCGATCCCAAATCCTACGCGCTGATGCGCGAGGACCAGCGCGGCAAGTACTACGGCGTGGGCATGACCGTGGGTCCGCGCAACAACAAAGTGATCGTGATCTATCCTTTCACCGGCACGCCCGCCTACAAGGCCGGGATTCATCCTGGGGACGTGATCATTGCCGTGGACGGCAAAACGACCGAAAACATGAGTACGGGCGATGTGGCCGACCTGCTGAAGGGGCCCAAGGGAACGACCGTACACATCAGCATCTCGCGCGAGGGCGTGGAGAAGCCGATGGAGTTCACCTTGGTTCGCGACGAGATTCCGCGCTACAGCGTAGATGTTCATTTCGTGATCAAGCCGGGCGTCGGATACATGCACGTCAACGGTTTCAATGAGACGACGGAGCATGAAGTTTCGGATGCGCTCGATTCGTTCGGCGATGTGAAGGGGCTAATCCTCGACTTGCGCTCCAATCCGGGCGGCTTGCTCAGCGAAGGCGTGGGCGTTGCAGACAAATTCCTGAAAAAGGGTCAGCTCATCGTCTCTCACCATGGACGCGCCTCGGCCGAGAAGCGTTACGTGGCTCAGCACGGCAATGGCGGTAAGGATTACCCGATTGTTGTTCTGGTGAATCGTCAGACAGCGTCAGCAGCGGAGATTGTTTCCGGGGCCATTCAGGATCACGACCGCGGCTTAATCGCGGGCGAGGTGACATTCGGAAAGGGCTTGGTACAGACTGTGTATCCGCTCTCGGAGAATACTGGACTGGCGCTCACCACGGCTCATTACTACACGCCGAGCGGACGTTTGATCCAGCGAGACTACTCCAACATTTCGCTCTACGACTACTATTACAATCGCGATAGCACCGAGAGTTCCAACACCGCCAATCGTGAAGTGAAGCTCACCGACAGCGGGCGAACAGTTTACGGCGGGGGCGGCATTACACCTGACGTCAACATTCCTGCGGTGAAGAGCAACCACTTCGAGGATACGCTGCTGCAGCACTACGCGTTCTTCAACTTCGCCAAGCGCTACGTCGTGAGCCACAAGCCGACGAAGGGCTTTGAAGTTGATGACGCAACCCTGCAGGAATTCCGCAAGTCTCTGGATGAGGTCAGCATTCCTTACACGCAGGCGGATCTGATCGATAATAATGATTGGATTCGATCCAACATCAAATCAGAGATTTTCACCGACGCTTTCGGTCAGGATGAGGGCATGAAGGTTCGCGCTGAGTCCGATCCGGAAGTAGTGAAAGGTCTTGAACTGCTGCCTCAGGCGAAGGCCTTGGCGGACAACGCCAAAAAGATTGTCGCCGAGCACAATGCGGCGCCGGCGTTTAACCGGTAATTTATTCAATATTTATTCTGAAAGGCCCGGACACGCTCCGGGCCTTTGTTTTGTGTGCCGAGCATGTTCGACAGCTTGGAGGTGCAAATCCTCTACCCAACCTGATGGAGGTGAAGGGTTAGCGAAGCGCAAGGGTGAAATAACACTCGCCGCGAGGCGGGGCCTGAAAGAAGCG
>Ga0210406_10001679_pt1 | contig 26449 bp, 25 predicted proteins | sample IncBWC30MmetaG_FD_155454 | JGI IMG/M metagenome (GOLD analysis project Ga0210406, IMG submission 155454) | Forest soil microbial communities from Barre Woods Harvard Forest LTER site, Petersham, Massachusetts, United States - Inc-BW-C-30-M | ecosystem: Environmental > Terrestrial > Soil >... | reverse complement strand
CAGCTTCTCGCGCCGGAGTTCATAAATATTTTCGTCGAGTGCCAATGAGTGTCCTTGCCCAGTTAAGAGTTAAAGACTGGAAGCAAGCGATTATAAATAACCCGCGACCACGTGGGGGCGGACACATTCGTCCGCCCTGCCTTCTCAGCGACTCTGTCGTCGAGTCCCATACAGTGAGCTTCGGCGTCGAATGGCAGCACTTGAGTACCTATGCACTCTTCGATCTCTACGGGAGCGGGAGCATCTACACGACCGAGGACTTCGCCACCGAGAATCGCCGCATGGGAACGCCCTGTTCTGTCAATGCCTGCGACGACCGAGATATCCCGATTGCGGTTGCACTCCAGAGCGCCGCCCCTTCGCGTCCGCCCATCGTGCCCTTTTATCCCAATTCCTATTTCGGCGCGTATGTTCAGGACGATTGGAAGGCGCTCCCGAATCTGACGCTTAACCTGGGCCTGCGTTGGGAGTCGGATGACGTGCTGGGGCAAGCCAGCAACTTACACCCCTGCAGCTCGCTCACGGTGGCGGACAATACCTGTAACTTCGTAGAAAACGTACTCGGCAACCATCCCGGCCGCGATTTGAAGCAGTTTGGCCCTCGCGTCGGCTTTGTTTGGGACCCGTTGAAGCGCGGCCAAACCGTAATTCGGGGCGGCTACGGCATCTACTATGATCGCGTGGTTACAGAAGTACCACTGCTGGAGGCACTCTTAAACGGCCGAATTCTGCCTCTAGCTGCCTTTGGTGGCTCGAATTGCGGTGCATCAGGCGCAGCTGTCGGCACACCCACAGAGGACTGTGGCACCAGTGGCGCGCTTTTTGTCTGCGCCACGCCCGACAACAGCAGTCCTACAAAGTTCGACATTGCCAACTGCAGTACGGCAGGTGTAATACCCATCGTTAATTTGGAAACCCCATTCGTTGGGGGAGCCGCAGTGTTCGGAATCGGCATCAATCACATTGCCAACAACATCAAGCATCCGTACGTGCAGCAGCTCACGATCGGCGTACAACAGCAGCTGGGCAAGAGTTGGGTCCTTTCCGCCGACGGCATCCATGATCGCGGTTTGCGATCGATACTCGGCCGTCAACTTCGGAGCACATCCAGCATCTCGCCTGACATTAGCTGCCCCAACGGCTTTGATCCCTGTACGATCACCGACCCGCTTACGGGACGGTCCGATCAAGTGACGGAAATCCAATCGAGCGCGAAGAGCTGGTACGATGCTCTGCTCGTGAGTCTGCAAAAACGGGCTACGGGCGGACCCCATCTCCACTGGGGCTTCAACGCGAACTACACCCTCTCTAAGAGCTTTTCCTATTCGAATGACGACCAGATTCCGTTCAACGAGGGCGAGGATCATGTCAACCTGATATTCCGCAGCAACAACCTTCAATTAGAAAAGGGCTACGCGCCGACCGACGAGCGCCACCGGTTTAGCTTCACCGGAGTGTTCGAGTTGCCATGGAAGGTGACGATCTCGCCCATCTGGACCTATGCGTCACATGTGCCTATGGATTCCTCGGTTCCCGCTCTAAGTGCACGGCTGCCGGTCATCCGGCGGAACGCGCTGGGACGTGAGATCGCGAACGGCGCCCAGCTCAACACTGCTATAGACTTTTGGAACTCCCTGCCGGTGTGCAGCGGCGTCAACCAGGTGCCGTGCCATTCGGGAGCAACGCTGTCACACGTAGATCCGAACCTCAAGTTCGGCGATGACTTCAATTCGCTCGATCTCCGCGTTACCAAGGTTTGGAGTTTCCCTCGCGAGCAGCAACTTCGGTTCATCACTGAAGTTATTAACCTTTTCAATATCACCAACATTCGCGGCTTTAACAACAACAACTACTCGGGCTTCAACAATGACATTACGTCACCGAGTTTCAATCGGCCGCTTGCCACCGCTGGTGGTTTCTTTGGGTCGGGTGGGGCGCGGGCGTTTCAGTTCGCATTGCGGTATTCCTTCTAACGCTGGATGCGGGTGCCCCACTCACAGCGCACGCACTTTGCGATGAGTAGGATTCCCGCCGCGACCCGCTGGCCCGCGCCAACCGCTCCTTCTCATGAGGGCCTCCGTTCAAGCTCTACTTGGGCGGGGGCTCTTGAATTTATTCACCCCAAGAAAGAAATACGCGGAATCCGATGTCAGCCCGCCTGCGGAGACCGTAACAATCCAACCGCGAGGGTGACCACTGCGAAGGCGAGAATCAGCGCTCCGGCGAAGATCAGGGAGACTGCTCCACCGGCTTCGGTAGCGGCTGGTGGAAGCATCGAGAAAAAGAAGCCCGACGAAATGAGAATCGCGGCCAGTGGCACTCCGATTCGGACTGCCCACAGCAATGAAGTGGGAAGCACGGCCGAATCCGCCAGCACCTGGCAAATCAGCGACAGAATCACGATCACACCCGCGTGGGCATGCCCGGCACGGAGAAAATTCTGGCGCAACGGGTTGTCCATGTAGCCGCTGCCCTTGGTCATCAGCGAGGTCAGCAGAAAATATCCACCGTACTGAATCGTGGGCACGGTGATGAGGATGATCCCAGACATCATTCTGGCTTCGCGAGTCATAAGCTCTCCTTTACTCAGGCGTTAGGTCGAGACTCCTTAACATAATTGTAGGGGAGTGCCCTACCGATTTTGCCGTGACTTTACGCTCCCCATCTTAAGCAACTAGCATCAAAGAACAAATCACCTGGACTGAGGCCCCCGACGATGGCCAGAGTAAGATTTTCGATCATGGTTCTGATGGTGGCGGTGTGCGTTCTGAGCGGATCGGAGACCGCTAGCGGCAATCTGCCATGGGCGGCGCCAAAGAAGGAAGCGATGCGTTTACGCCTGGTGGCCCTGGCTTGGAATCATCCGCGTTCTTCTTTTTCCGCGAATGAAGAAGTCTTTGTCGCTGACAAGGAATTGGTCAAAGACGAAACGCGATTAGTGAAGCTGGTGTATATGTTTCTCTCCTACCAGCCGCGATTGTCTGATGAGGGTCTCGACTATTCCACTCTGCACGAATTGCGTGCGGTGCGAGATCCGCAGTGCGATGAGACGCTGGCACAGATCACGACCGGCCAGACGGGAGACTGGCGCCAGGATCAGTCACAACTCAAATACTCGGCCTCCGCGCCGCCCCTGAATCTGTCGCGGCACAAGAATCCATTGCCCTGCTACGTTACGAATGCCGAGGATTACACCAGGCCGGTTCACGACGAATCAGAACCCCAGGAGCCACCCCTGCCGATTCTGAGCTCGCATCCTTGAGTTCTGTCCGTGCGCTTCAGAGGATAGTCAATAGTACCTTCGCGGCGGGTGGTCCGTTTCGCGCTTTTCTATCTTCCCGCGGGGATGCGGGCCTCAACGTCGCTCGGGAACTGCTCGTGAGTGATGCGTTCTTCGATCCTGGACACGAACCTTGGAGTGTGGGCGTTCACCATTTGCCGGATGCCGGGCCCAAACTCATGCAGGACGTTGATCCCCGCGTCGCTCCCAATCGTCGTCCCAAAATTGTTGAATGCCCCCGAAGTGGAGCGAGCCCAATATGGGCGGTAAGCAGTGGCGATAGCGACCGAAGTCAGCACTCCGAGGAAATATGAGGTGTTCACTCTCCTCTTCCCGGAGTCGTCACGCGTGATAAAAATACGCGAAGCTGCGTAGGTGGCCCGGCCCATGAAGCTGTCGCTCGTCGAAGCGTAATACCGTGGGTCCTGCTTGAGCAACGACGGATACAGATACTTACCAAAAAAGGCGCTGGACTCTTTTTGAATGAGCGCGACTCGATAAAGAGCGGCAAAGCTGGGCTGCGGTCCGGGAGTGAAGTGTTCCAGTTCCGCTTCGCGCATTACGCCCGCGTTGACTCCCACCGCGCCAAGTATCAAAGGCGAGCGGGCTTCATCGACGAACGCTTGAAACTTCTCCGCTTGAGTTGGAGGCTGAAACGAGGGAGCGTCAGGAAGGGATTTCCACGCACGCATCTCCTGGCGCTGCGCTTCGGACACATTTGAGCCGTTGAAGTGTAACCCCTCAAGCAAATCGGGCGAAGGAGGCTCACTCTGGCACAACGCTCCGCAAGCAGCCATTAGAAGGAAGGATATGACCCGGATTGGTGCAGTTCGCTTCACCATAACTCGGTTCCGCAAAGCGGCAAGCGGGGCTGCTCGGCGATTCGGCTGGAAGCGCACCTTCTGAAAGCCCACCTCGAAGTTAGCACGCCACGGGCCATTCGTCTGAGCAAGAGTGCTCACCCCGGGGGACAGAAACTCGGTTTTCTGGCGGTAATTTAAGGGAGGGAGAGTCGAATCCAGTGTTGCTTGCCGCGCAGCTTCGGTCTGGATGAAAGAGTTTGCAACAACGATTGGAACGAGCTATAAGTTGTCAGGCGTTCTTGATACTCGGCCACCGGCTTTGGGACAACTTGTGGTAGTCCCCGGCAGTATCAACTCCGATCTTGGTGTTGGCGCACGGAAAGTGAAGATGCTATCAGCATCATAGTAACCTCAGCCACCGAGCCAGTCCCTGTCAGCGATTGCAGCACGCGAGAACTGGCCGGGCGAGCTACCGGAGACGAACCTTCCCAATCGTGGGCAGCCGCGGGCAGGCTGAGGGCGCGCTCCACTCCCGGACCACCGAGAACAGCATCGCAGCGGCGAAGAAGGCAAACACCAGAGTGCGGGAGCGCATCATCATTATGTATGATGATGCGTGATCACCGATCTGGCAAGCTCAACTTCCCCCCATAGGGATTCCGATGAATCCATCCCGATGAAACAGAATCAGGTGTTCACGCCGCTCGGTTCCTTATCGCGCCTTAATCATCCAATGAAATGATGCCCCCGAGAACCGAGGCAACCATCACGAAAGCTACAGAGCCATATCTGGATGTAGGCTTAATCTGCGCCGATCGCGACGGCAATCGCATTCGTATCGACCGCGTTGACCGCGACGCTGGAACACTTTCCTACCATTTTCTGAACGACGAACTGCGCGTGCAGGAAGGTGTTCAAGAGCGCTCCATCGAGCAATTCCTGGCGGAAGGCTGGTACATGGCGGCCTCAGGAAGATCGCTATAACAGCCTGCGGAAGAGACCATTACGTGCGCAGAATTGGGGAGGTCAAGGCCGGGGTCTCAGACCGCGTCATCATCGGAAGTATTCCGTACCAGCGCCAGCGTCGTTAGATCGTTGTGTGAGGGAGTCATCGGGGTGAACTTCCGAGCCGCCTGCAGCGTGGTCAGGCACAGGTCGCGCGCGCTGAGCAGGGGCGCGTGCTGAAAGCTTTGCTTCACCCCGTCCAGTCCGAATTCCGCAACGTATCCCGAAGTTTGGTGGTCCGCGTCGAGGCGGTCCGCATGAACATAGTCTGCTTCGACAATTCCGCGTGAGACAACCAGAAGAGCCGCGCCGGGCAAAAGGTGACAGACCGCTGCGCTCTGCATCGTATGCGAGAACAAGCCAAGCGGCAGTCCGGTGGCTTCAAGCAGCGTGATTCCCGTATTGTCGCGAAGCAGCCCCGGAGTGTGGCCTGCATTGGCATAGCACACCGTCCCCAGATCTTCGTTATAGCAACCGATGAATGCCGGACAACTGCGAAGGCCGCCGCGCAAAATGGTGAGGTTCATCTCGTTGCACAGTTCGATCATGGCGGTAGTCTCGTTGAAGTCTTCTCCGGAGAGAAGCTCGGGCGCCAGGGTTCGGAACATCTTTTGCACCGCGATCAGGATTTCACGCGTGTCCGCCCGCAGGCCGGCGATGTCGAGCAGCACGAACAGCATACGCGACGGCCCCACCCTCAGGAATTCATAGAAATCGCCAGCCACGCGCTGCCCGCTGTACACGGCCGCAATCTCGGCATGACACAGCATCGGCGCATCGCAATGCAGCGGATCGGCGGGAGGAGCCGCTACTTCGTCCAACTTGAACAGCGAACGCCAGAACCCCGGAGAGGGTAACTTGAGTTGCCCAACGTCCGCCCTCTCCGTCATAACGCGGCTCCCGAAACATGGGTGCCAAGCGCCCGAGGTAAGACCGAGATCCGCGGCAATGCGGAGTTCTGCGGCAAAACGAAACTCTGCCGTACAGCGAACCTAAGACGAGAAGTCAGCACCTGCCTAGCTAATCGACAGGTTGGCCTCAATGCTTTAGTGGAATTTTAGTGGGGATAATCGCGGCTAATGCGGTAAATAGCCCGATTCCATGGGAAGTTTACCGTCTACCTTGACGACACTCACGCGATCAGTGATCGATCGTTCTTCCACGAATCCGATCGCGCCAGGAGTGGAAGCCACCGCATCAATCACATCCGCATCCGTCCCTACCGTCCGGATCGAATCTTTGCGCAAGGCGAGCAGCGCTTTCACTTGCGCCTCGGTCATCTTGTTTAGATGTTCCAGCGTAGTGATCTCGTCCGGCGAAGAGTTATGCAACACCAGCACCACGCTTCTGCCGTCGTCCCACTTCTTCACTTCCCCTTTGAAAATCTTGGCCAAATGAGCAGACGTGACGTTCCGAACCTTGTTGTCCTTATTAACAACGACCGCCATATGGTGCGCAAAACACGGGGTCAGCGACAACGTCACCAACGCAAACAGACAGAGAATCCGCGGGTACTTCATAGCCTCAGGTTACTCTTGCTGTCTGGGGATTCTCGTCAAAAAATTATCAAAAGCGCAAGAGGAACCAGCCTCGTAACAGGGTTCTCCAGCTTTCGTTCGTGTCCTTGATGGTTAACGGTTTCGCAAGTTGACCAACTACCCAATCTTGCCTTTCAGAATCCCATGATGTTGTATCCGCAATCCACGTGGATGATCTCGCCGGTGATGCCGGAACTCGCATCGGAGGCGAGGAACACCCCCGTGCTGCCGACCTCGCTGGCGTCAACATTGCATTGCAGAGGCGCGCGCTCGGCGTGCGAACGCAGCATGTCTCCCAGGCCGGAGATGCCGCGCGCGGCCAGCGTCTTGATCGGCCCCGCCGAGATGGCATTGACGCGGATCTTCCTCCGTCCCAGATCGTGCGCCAGATACCGGACGGCGCTTTCTAGCGCGGCCTTAGCCACACCCATGACGTTGTAGTGCGGCACGACTTTCTCCGCGCCAAAATAAGTCATTGTGATGACGCTGCCTCCGTCTTCCATCAGTGGCGCGGCGGAGCGACAGACCGCGATCAGCGAATACACGCTCACGTCGTGTGCTATACGAAATCCCTCACGCGTAGTGTTCACGAAGTCGCCCTTCAACTCCTCGGCCGGAGCGTAAGCCACGCTGTGCACCAGGGTATGCAGTTTCCCGTAGCGAGCTTTCAGTTTTTCAAAGAGCCGCGTAATTTCTTCGTCCTTCGAAACATCGCACATGAAAGCTTCCGCACCGGGCAGCGACAGAATCAAGTCTTTGGCCTCCATCTCCATCCGCTCGTTTTGATACGTGACAGCGAGGTTTGCCCCCGCCGCGTGCAGTCCTTGCGCAATCGCCCACGCGATCGAGCGTTTGTTCGCCACTCCGAAGACGACCGCTGTCCGGCCTTTCAAGTCCTCAAACATGAAAAACTCCCCTCGTAAAAAGCGAATAAGAATAGCCGGGCATGAAGTCCTCTGTGTTGAAGTCCCCTGTGTTCCTCTGTGCTCCCGGTGGTAAAGGTTTTGCTCGGCGAACGCAACAAATGCGTAGTACTACTCCGCGACCGAGGCCACTATCTGCCGTGCATTCATCGGCCAGCAGGCGCTGCCAAATGCAACCGCGTACACTGCCGCAATCACACCGAACCCCGTCGCCAGGCTGATTCGCGACGCGATCCAGCCCACCGCGAGCCCGAGGGCCACCTGCAGAAATGTACCAAAGAAATAAAAAGTATTTTGGACGCGTCCCATAAACTGCGGCGGCACCTGCTCCATCAGGCTGGTATTCATGGCCACTCCGCTGATACCCCGCGCCGATCCCATCAGCCCATAAAGCAGTACGGCCATCGCCAGCCACGGCGAAAACGGCGAAAGCGCCATGGTAAAAGTCAGAAGCAGCATGGAAAGCGCAATCGAAATGCGTGCTCCCGTCCGCGCAATCAGTGCCGGAGCATAAAGAGCGCTGAGGAACGCGCCTACTCCCCATCCCCCGTTCAACCACCCGTAGCCGGTCGCGCCGGCATGAAACACTCGATCGCTGAGCGGCGCCGTGACCACCACTCCCGTCATCATCGCGCCCAGAAATAAAGCCCAACTCGTACCCAGGAAAACAACACTACGATGATCGCGCAGAAAGACGAGGCCCTCGCGCATCTCTCGCAGGAAACGTGCGACTGCGGATTCCGCGGCCTCCAGATCGTGCCGAAGTTCGACCGCTCGAGGCACTACATGCCGCCCCTGGCGTACCGCGAAGTAAAAAGAAAAAGAAATGACGTAAGTGCTCACATCGATGAGCAGCACTCCGCCCAAGCCAATGTGTTCATAGACAAATCCGACAATGGCGCCCGCGATCAGCCAGCCGCCTTGAATCCCCGCCAAAAGAAAGGTGTTCGATTTTACGAACTCGCCCTCGGGCGTCAGTTCCTGAATCAGCGCCGTGATCGTCGGCCAGAACATCCAGAATCCCGCTGCCACCAGCGTGTTCATGAGGTAGAGTTCCCAAACCTGCACGCGATGAAGGAAGGCAAGTACCGTGACTGCAAGAATGACAACCGCGCGGCCAGCATCCAGCCACATCACCAGCCGCCGCCGGTCTTCGCGATCAATAATGACGCCGGTGAAGGGAAGCATCAGCATGGCCGGAATCGTCTGCAGCGCGGCAAACGTGCCCAAAGCCATTTCAGAGTGAGTGCGCTGCAAGATCGTCCAAGCCACTGCGGCGGAGTTCATCCCGCTGCCGAGCATAGAGATCACGTTCGCAGCAAACACAAATCGCAGCGAGCGTTTCTGCAGAATGGAGCGCATCATTCGAATCTAACATGGAGGGCGGTGAGCACTCAGCATCAGCGGTCAGCATTCAGCTCTTAGCTCTGAAGAACGCCAAGAAATTGTCATCCTGAGCGAAGCGAAGGACCTGCTGTTTTCGGGCCGCTGCAAATTCTGCGTGAGAGATGGGGCTGTTGAGCGCGAACGACATTCTTTGTACCAGGGCAAGCTGGAGCCTGAGATCAACGGAGCCGGACCAGTTCTAGAAGTGAGCTAACGCTGTCCCATTCAGGGTGGCTTGGATCACAGTACCCGCGTACGCCAGGTCCACCGATACGGGCGTAGTGAAGGGGAGTGACCCTCGCCAGCTCTGCGGAGCCTCCAGATGGACACCGGTGAAGATTACGAATCCTTTGCCGGATTGGCCTTCGGTGATCGCCGGCGTGCCATCGGGAAATTTGGCGACAACCGCGCCCCACCCTGAAAGCTGGGGACCGTCCTGCCAGTACACATCCAGCGCAGCGCTGGTGGGGAAGGAGATTTCGACCGGCTCCACATGAATTCCCTTGTATTCATCGGCGTAAAAGTCGAACGAAACGCCTGAGGTGAGGTCCACTCCGTTATAAATGGAATATCCCCCGAAGAAAGCTCCGGCACAAATTCCGAGGTAATGCAGGCCATAATCTTCAACCGCACCTCGGATCATCGATGCGGTGTTTCCAGTGAGACTCCCGCCGATCGTGATCGAGTTCCCGCCGGGGACGATCATCAGCTTGTATCCTGCCAACTGCTGTTCGCTCATCGCGTTCAGTTGACTTGAGTCCGCAGTTTTATAGCCGACGCCCAGAGTGCCGAGAACCGCTTCGACCGCCGCGACATCTGAGGACGAAGTACCCGTTCCGTTGAAAAGAAGCACAGGTTCTGCCGCGGGTATCGGAGGTGGTAAGCCCGCACCACCCGCCTGGCCACTTTGAGATCCACACCCAGTGAAGGTGAGCACCGCCACTAGTGAAGCGACCACGAGGATCAAGCGCCGTGTGATCGAAACGCGACTAATACAAAAATGCACAAAAGCTGTCCCGGATACCAGTACACCCATTATACCGCTGCCAAGGGAATGCGGCTGAAGAGCTGTACAATGCTCTTTTCGTTTCGAGACCCTCGTGTGCAGCGCAAACTCTGCCGACAGATCGCCAACGGGGCTGCCGTAATATCTGGACGAATCCTGCGGTCTCTGCTTCTGTTCGCCGCCTGTGTCCCTCCAGCAGGCGCCAAGGCCGATACCTGGCTCGAAGTGACGACGCCCCATTTTGTAGTAATCAGTAACTCCGGTGAGAAAGAGGCTCACCGCGCCGGCATCCAGTTCGAGCGGATGCGTTCCGTCTTTGGCAGAATCTTCCCGGACACCAACATCGATACAGCCACGCCCATCATCGTCCTTGCTGTACAGGACAAGCGCAATCTCCAGGCGGTCGAACCTTCAGCCTACCTGGGCAAGGGCCAGCTGAACATCGTCGGCCTGTTCTTGCGTACGCCTGAAAAAAACTATGTGTTGCTCTTGCTGAATGCCCCCGGAGAACACCCGTATGCGCCCATCTATCATGAGTACGCGCATTTCGTCCAAAGCCGCACCGGGGAGTGGATGCCCCTGTGGCTTACCGAGGGATGGGCCGAGTTCTACCAGACCGCCGAAATTCTTGACACCGAGGTCCTCATCGGGAAACTGGACGCTCCCACCTGGCAGTTTCTCGAGCGCAACGCGCTTCTGCCGCTCTCCACGCTCTTCACCGTCGACATGCACTCACCTTACTACCATGAGGAAGACAAGGGTTCGATGTTCTATGCGGAGTCCTGGGCGCTGACGCATTACCTTAAGATTAAAGATGCGCGGGAGAACACGCATCGACTGCAGGACTACCTGGCCCTTGTGCACAAGAATGTTGACACAGTAACGGCTGCCGCCCAAGCCTTCGGCGACTTGGCGAAGCTACAGTCGGATCTCCAGCGATACATTGCGAACATAGACTTCGATCTTCTGCACATCGCGGGCTCGACTGTTGTCGATGATTCCACCTTCGCTGTGCAACCCTTGAGCCAGACCCAGGTGGACACGGTTCGCGCCGACATCCTCGCCTACGATCAGCGCGAAGACGACGCCAGGACCCTCGCGGAGATCGTGCTGCACGATGATCCCGCCAACGTCTCGGCTCGTGAAACGATGGGATATCTCGCGTTTCGACGGCGGAATTTGGACGAGGCGCGCATGTGGTATGAGCAAGCCCTCAAGCTCGATTCACAAAGTCTGCTCGCAAATTATTACTTCGCAGGCGCAATCATCAAGAAAGGGCTGCCCGACGCCGCTGGGCAAACTCGCGTCGAGAACTGCCTGAAAACCGCTATCAAACTCAATCCCTCGTTTGCTCCCGCCTACTATGGGTTGGGAGTGTTGATTACCATGCAGGGGAAGAACTATGACGAAGCGGGCCGGTGGTTCCAGAAAGCCATCGAGATGGATCCCGGCAATGTGGAGTTTCGCATCGACTACGCCAATCTTCTGATACGGATGAACAAAAACAAAGATGCCGTCGATGCTCTCGAACTGGCTGTCAAGATGGCACACACCCCCGAGGAAACGGCTGCCGTGGAGAACGTGCTGCAGACCGAGCGTCGATTCGAAGCGGAACGGGCCAAGCTGCAGCATCAGGGTCTTACGCCGCTCGAAGGTGCGCGGCGTGGCGACAAAGGAGTGGCGAGAGAAAGTAGTTCTGGGGTGATTGATGCCCGCGGCATTTACACGCCGCAACCCGACTATACAGAGGAGGCTCGCCAAGCCGGACGTGAGGGCGCGTGTGTGGTCTCCCTTATCGTCGGCGTCGACGGGAGGACGAGCAATATTGTCGTAACAAAGAAACTGGGACTGGGACTTGACGAAAAAGCCGTTGCGACGGTGCGCAAGTGGAGATTTGAACCGGCTCGCCGAAATGGAAGGCTGGTGCCCACCCACCTCACGTTGACGTTGCAATTCAAGTTGTTCGGCAACCACAAAATCCTCGACCTGTCTGAGAGGATCAAAGGTGGCGATGCTGCTGCGGAATTCGAACTGGCGAACGCCTTCTTTGCCGGAACAGATATTCCCCAAGACGAGAGCCGGGGAGCGGCCCTGCTGGAAAGGGCCGCCCGGGACGGTCTGCCAGAAGCCCAGTTCCAAATGGGCGAGCGCACCTACGGCGACGGAGGCAATCGAGAGAATTACGTTTCGGCCTATGTGTGGTACGTCCTTGCTCAGCGGGGCGGCTTTGAGCAGGGCCAAGCCAAGGCAGCGATACTGGCCGCCGAGATGTCTCCCGAGCAGCTGTCGGAGGCCCAGAAGCGCCTCGACAATTGGACCACGCCCTCGGCGAAGTAAGCGACCCCTATTCGTGTCGCAAAGCCTCGATCGGATCCAGCCGCGAGGCCCGCAAGGCCGGAACCATGCCACTAATCAATCCCACAGCGCCGAGAATCAGCGTCGAGGCGATCAGCGTTCCGGGAGCGATGATCAGGCGGATATCGCCGGCTTCCCCATTCTTAGCAAAGGCGCTGTACAAGGTCAGCCTTCCCACGGAAAGCGCGACCGCGTAAGCCAGTATCACTCCCAGCACACCGCCGATAAAGGTAATGGTGAGGGCCTCGGCGAGGAACTGGGTGAGGATGTGCCGGCGTTGCGCGCCCAGCGCCTTCTGCACGCCAATTTCACGCGTACGCTGCGTGACTGAAACCAGCATGATATTCATCAGGCCGACGCCGCCGATACCGAGGGTAAGCGTGCCAATGAAACCCATCAGAACCTTCAACCCGAGAGTAATGATTTCGAACTGATGGAGCTGAGTCATGAGGTTGAATACTTCCACGGCCTGGTGGTCGGTCTGGTTGAACTTGTGCTGCGTTGCCATGATGGTGCGGACCGATTGTCCCAGCTCCTCGTACTCAGGAGTCAGGTACGTGAACCAGATCGAGTCCAGGTAATGGGTATCTTTCAGATCGCTCATGGTGGTGAAAGGGACGTATACGACGCGGTTGATATCGTCATTTCCCTCCTGCATTTTGGCGCTCAGGATACCGATGACTTCGAAGCTGAGACCGTCAACCCGGATGCGCTCACCGAGAGCGTTGCGTCCGGAAAACAGTTTTTCCTTCGCCTCCGAACCGATCACCGCTACGCGGGCGCGCTGGATCTGGTCTTCCATGTTGTAGAAGCGGCCCTGGTCCAGCTTGAGGGCGCGGATGGAAAGCACGTCGGGATCGTTGCCGGTGACAGCCCATGTGAAAACCCTGGTGTCGTACTGAATGCTTGCCTGCTTGCTGGCTTCGGGCGTGATGTGGGTGATTTGGGGAAGGTTGGTGGTCAGCGTCTCTATATCATCCTGAGTAAAGCGGATGAGGTTTCCCGCTTTCTGACCACCGGCCTGCATGGAGGTGCGGCCCGGTACCACGATAACAAGCTTGGTGCCGAAATTTGCAAAGATGTTGGCGCAGGCCCGTCCAAATCCATCGCCATATGCGAGCAGCATGACCACCGTGGCGATGCCCCAGGCCATGCCCAGCATGGTCAGCGCGGTACGCCGGCGGTTGTGACGCATCGCGTTATAGGACTCATGGAGCAGGTCGCGCATCATTGAATTTGTGATTTGTAATTTGTGACTTGCAATTGCGAGCTCCGAAACAAAATTGCAAATTGCAAATTACAAATTACAAATCCTCCTTACTCTTGCCGCAGGGCTTCCACCGGCTGCAACATCGCTGCTTTACGCGCGGGATAAAGGCCCGCCACTAGTCCGGCCAGCGTCAGGCTGCCAATCGCCAGCAGGGCTGACATCGGCACCAATTTCGGCGGATCAAATCCGCCGGGGCCGTGCACATTTCCGGCCATCGCCATCAAGCCTCCCGCTAGGCACATGCCGATCAGCCCGCTACCGAGAGTAAGAAGCAGCCCTTCCAGGAAAAAATGAAAAAGAATGCTGCGGTTGGTGGCGCCGAGGGCCTTTCGCAATCCGATCTCATGAGTGCGTTCGCTGACCGCGACCAGCATGATATTGATCACGCCGATGGCGCCCAGAGCCAGCGTGACCATTCCTACCGCTCCGAGGAACATGTTCATGACGTCGAAAATGGTTCCCACCATCTTCGATTCCTTGATCGTATCCCAGCCATCAAAGGCGTTTTCATCGCTGACATCGAGTCCGTGATTGCGTGCCACGATCTTGTGGACATCATCCTGCGCCAGCAGGTGCTCAGCCGTCACGCTCGGCTGGTACTCAATATAAGAAATGGCGTTTTGGTGGTTCTCTCCCTTGACCGGGAAATTCGCGGCCATCACCTGGAAAGGGATATAGCCACGCATGTTCAGCCAGGTGTTGTCGCCGCGGCCGAGGTGTGGCATGCTGCCAATGACTTCAAACCGGATTCCGTTCAGCAGAACGATCGCACCCACCGCTGGGCGCCCGGGGAACAACGTCTTCAGCAGTTCGTTCCCAAGGACGATCACATTGCGCTTCTGCGTGTTGTCCAGTTCATTGAGCCAGCGTCCCTCCTTGAGAGGAAGGAAACTGATCTCGTTCAGTTGAGGCTCCACGCCCAGGATTTCGGTCCCTGCACTAGCGAATTCGCTCACCTCGTGCAGGTCGTTGCGAGAAAGCAAAGGGCAGGCATTGCGGACGTGTGGGGCTTGCGTACGAATCTCCCTGTAATCCTGGTAGGTGAGCAGATAGGAACGCGCGGAGTTCATGCTGCCCGCTATCGCTGGAGCGCGGCCGGGAAAGATAAACATGATGTCCTTGCCGAACTCCGCCAACTCGCGCTTATTGCCCGAGCGGAAGCCTTCGCCGACGCCCACCAGCAGCAGTAGAGATCCGACGCCCCAGGCAATCCCGAACATGGTAAGGAACGAGCGCAGCTTGTGCGCCCAAAGGTTGCGGAAGATTTGCGCGAAGATGTCGAGAACGGTGCGCATAATCGAGATACATTGTACCTTTGAACGGCTGCAGGATTGACACCTGTAAATGCGTCGACCGTTCCGGTTACTGGATGCGAAAGCCGCTATAGTAAGGCGATTTCACTGGAGAGCCCGCAGTAAAAAAGCTAACAGCCAACAGCTAGAAGCAAACAGCCGCCGTTCTAATTCTCGCTCTCCACCGGCTTCGCCTTTGGCGCAGGCAGCGCCTTTGCCGGCTTGCCCGATTTCCCGGGCGTGGCGGGCGGAATCGGCGGAGCCGGAGCAACCACTGCGACCGTCCCTTTGCGGATCTCGATCCTGCCTTTTTCGCAGTTCATCACGAGGCGCGGGCCGTTCGTTCCGATCGAACCGCTGGCGCTCGATTGATTGTCACGATTGTCAACTTTGATTTCTTCGAAGTCGCTCTCAATCTCTCCCTGATGCGTGCGCGCCTCAACCTTGATCGGCGTGTTGGGCGGTATCGAAACCTGCACGTCGCCCTTGCGGTTATCAATCTGGATATTCCCCGGCTTGTGCAGCCCGACCTCGACCGTCCCGTTTTCGTCTTCCAAACGCAAATCGCCGGACAAGCCTTCGAGCGCGATGTCTTTCGACCGTGTCGTCAGGCGCATCGGCCCGGAGAGCGAATCGGCGCGCAGGTCGCCGGAATCCAGGTCCAGCCTGCCATCCAGCCGCGCAAATTCCATCTCTGTGCGCGACGACCGGAAACTCACCGTCTTGCTGACCCGCACCAGCCGTACGCTCTCCTGAAACTCTCCATTCAGATGAACCGCGCCATCCACATCCTCGACAGCGACTTCATTCGCCTTACCCTGAATCGTCACGTCGCCCTTCACGTGGGCCAGCCGGGCGGAACTGCCGTCCAGACTCAACGAGACGTTTCCCGTGTGGTCGTTGATATTGACTTCGCCGCGATGATGATTGACCTCAACATTGCTCGACATCCCCGCGATGGTTACCTCGCCTCTGCCCGATGTGATCACCAGCGCGGTATTGCTGGGCACATAAATATCCATGTCGGTGGTCACGCCCTTGTCGCCTGCGCCCTGTGTGTTGGCGTTCAGCGTGACGACTTTTTCGGCGACAGTGATCTGCGGCTTGGTCTTGCTGTTGTAGTTCTCGGCGTCCTGTTCTTTTTCCGCCCGGACCTTCTTGCGGACGGAAACTTTTACCGTCTTGCCTTCTCCGACGTTGACCGTAATCGTGCCGCGCTCGTCATTCACGTGCAGTATGCTGCCGGCCGGAATTTCCTGGCTCAGTTCGTCGCTGTAGTCATAGGTGGACCCGCCAAAAATCTCGTCCAGTCCTTGATCATCGCCCAGCTGGATGTGCTCCCCGAGACTCTTCCAGTCCACACGCGCCGCCTGGGTTGCAATCAGTCCGATGCCAATCAAGAACAACATCAGGAAAATGCCACCGACTCCAATGCCGCGCGCCGGCTGGCCCAGGCGCTTGGCCTGTTCGTATTCAATCAGCTTGATCACGCCCCAAAGGATCAGCAGGGCAGGCCAGAAGTGGGCGAACAGCCTTCCCAAGTTGTGTATTTCCAGAATCCCCATCGTCCCGCACAGGAACAGTATTCCCATCAGGATGAGCACGACGGGCCCGGCAATCGAACGATGCGGACGCGGAGCCGGAGGCGGCGGATTCATCATTGGGCTAGCCACGGTTCACCTCCCCGGTCGGAACAACAGGCGGAGCAGGCGGAACTGGCGGCACGGGAGGAATTGGCCCTCCCCCCGAGCTTGCGCCCGGCCCCGATGGCGGAATATGTCCTTCTCCTGACGAGCTACCCTGCAACAACTTGACCCCGCCAACCACCAGCAGAATTACCGGCCAGGTGCGGCCAAAGTTCGCCACGTGCAGGTTCTCCAGCAAGAACAGAGAGCCGATGGTCAAAAGCATCGCCGGGCCCATGATGCGCCGAGTGCGGCAACGCGCACATTGGCAGCCCGAACAACCCGGACGACCGAGTGCGCCCCAGTTGCGCGCGAACAGCCAGGCGCCGACTGCGATCAAGATCAGCGGCCAGAAGCGATCGAGACCGTATTCGGCCCAGCCCATGGTGTGCAGCATGAAGAGCACGCCCACCAAAATAAGCACGATCGCACCCATTGGGATCTTGCTGGTCTCGATCTTTGCTCCGCCCCCAAACGTTGTCGCCAGGCCGAAGGGATCTGGGATCGGTTGTGCCGTCTGGATCGCTCGTGCCGAACGCACCGAATCCATAATCTGGTAGACCCAAAAGAAGACTATGCCAATTCCGCAGAAGACGCCCAGAGCCGTGGAGTGATCGCTGTCGGCGGCGTTGGCCCCGGCGATGAGTAAAACAAAAATGGCCAGATGCGCCAGTCCCTTGGCATATTGGCCAGTGTAGACGGCGCCCACGCCGAAGGGAAAGAATCCCGCGAGAATCCCGGACACAGTAGGGTTCGGCCCGCTGCCACTTCCCGGAGGAGGTGGCGGAACGTACCCCGATGCTCCTGGAGAGGACGTTGCGGTGGAGTAGCCGCCGGGAACGAATCCAGCCGTCCCTGTCGGGGCGCCTCCCATCTCCATCCTTGCTCCGAGGCAGTCCTCGCAATAGATCACGCCCCGCACGGGACGTGTACAGTTCGCGCACAGTGCCTTTCCGCAAGTGCGGCAATAGGCCACTGCTGACGCATCAGCATGATTGGCGCAGTTCATACAAACCTCCGATTCATAGTCGCGTTATGCGACACCGCCACGGCAGGTTCAGCATCCCTCAGCGCGGCTAATATCGGCTGGTTGTATTCCCGGGAGTAATTACGATCCTGTCTCTGGTCTGGTTGTCCACTGGTGTTGTTCTTGCGATTTTCTTTCTGTTCTTTCGGCGCGGGCTCGGCGGGAGTGTTGGCCCGCTTCAGCTCGCGCACCTTCGATTCGATCTCGTACACAAACCGAATATTGTCGTAGTACTTCACAACCTTGATTTGCGCGTCATTATACGCATGCCGCAATGCCGACGGCCGCAGATCGACCTTCGCCACATCCGACGGCCTCACGCCCGCTACGCTCAGCGCCATCGAGAACGAGAAGAAGATCATCCCGAACGACATCACAAACCGCGGCTGCCGCACAAACGCCGATGCCGGAGTGAAGTACGAATCCCACCACTCCCGCACCCGCTCCCCGAACGGAGTCGTCCTGCCATCGGGCCTCACCGCCAGCGGCCGCGTGCTCACGACTCCACTGGTAGCCGCCAGAATGTTGTGGACAAGATGCGCGGGAGGCTCAACCGGCTCCAATGCCAACGATCGCAACAACTGCCGCCCAGTCTGTACCTCCGCAAACAGCGGACCGCAAATCTCGCAGACACGCCGATGAGCCTCGAAGCTCTCCTTTCGCGCCGGACTCAACTGCCCGTCACCATCCAGGGCGTCCGTGAGCAGCGCTTCGAACTCGGTGCATTCGATCCCGTGTTTTGTTTCACCTGGCATCAGATCACCTGCCTATATGTACGTTGTAGGAGGCGTGCAAGTTCCGCTCGTCCCCGGTTAATTCTTGACTTGACAGTCCCTTCCGGAACCCTCAGAGCCGTAGCGATTTCCCGGTAGTCCATATCCTGTAAATCCCTCAAAATCACCGCCTCCCGCAACTCCGGAGACAGCTTTTGAAGCGCCAAATGCACCATTTCACGCGTTTCCCGGCTCTGCACCGCCGCATCCGGAGGCACGCCCGGGTCCGCGATCTGCTCGCTAAGCGGCTGGGCGTCTTCATGCTCGGACGGCGCCGAATCCAGGGAATCCGTGATCCGGTCCCCTTTACTCTTGCGGAAGTGATCCACCAGCAGGTTGCGAGTGATCGTAGTAACCCAGGTCATAAACGCGCCCTTGCCCGAATCATATGTATTGAGTGTCCGGTACATCTTGATAAAGACCTCTTGGGTGAGGTCCTGCGCGTTCTCGGAATCCCCGGCAAACCGGTAGCAGACGTTGTATATCCGCCGGTGATAGCGCTGAACAATCTCTTCCCAAGCTGCGGCATCGCCCGAAACGCAGCGACGGACCAGCAATCCGACAACCTGGGCTTCTTCCAAACCAGACTCCCGTGAAATGCACTTCAATCCAAAGGAAACGTTGAATGCCCTCGCTCACGTAGGGACGGACGTATTCGTCCGTCCCAGCCGAGCAAGGCTCGGCCCCCGCCACTAGCACCAATACAACTCAAGGCATTGTTTCAGAAATCGGCGTGAATCAAGACTCTTTCAGCAACTTTCAAACCCACATCGCCGGATCGAACCGTCGCCCACCTTCAACAGCACAGGAGAAGTACGTTTGTGTCGGACAGGAAGTTCCCTTGAATCATGGAGCTAGCGATTGTAGCAGGAGAAATTAGAAATCAAATTGGGTGCCGGGGAGGAGGAAGCCGAGGAGACAGGGGTGGCCCGCTCCTTGCGGTTTGTGCAAGGGGCGGGTGCTGACCACTTGTGGATTCTGTTTGTACCCGCCGCCCGAACCTACTTAGCTTTCTTGAACAGCACTTCCTTGTCGGCAGGATTCCGTGTGCAAACGGTTCGCTGTTTCGGCGTTCCGAATCCGCACGCAAAACAGGCACAGTCATTTTGCGTGCCAAGATGCTTGACTGGATCACTACAATTGTCGATCTTATCCGAACAAGCGGGCGCGGACGCCACGAGTTGCTCTCCGCCGGAGCGAATCACGCCGGATCGAACCCTGCCGGCGCGAATAACGATGTCATCGCTCGCCTGGACGGCCTCCACAGCAGGCGCTGTACTTCCCCCTGCCGCGATCCATCCGCGATCGGGCGTCGCGCTGGAGGCAAATGCGATCAGCGCAAATAGACCGAGGCAAATAGCACAGACAAAGACAATGGTTTTCGGAATCATTGGGAACTCCTTGCCTTCAATTTCGACTTCTTTGGCTTGGTCGATGTGCTCGTGGCCGCCGGCGCTTCCTTTTCTGCGAGCATCCATTCGTCGAGTTCCGTTTTCATTGCCGCTTCCAAATCGTGGATGCTTTGAGAGAGTAGCGGACCGTCTCCCCGAGCTCCCGCTATCCATGCCGGAAACATGAGGGGTTCAACCTTGGGACCCATGTGCAGCTTGCTTAAGCTGAGCAACTCGTTGAACTGCGCGAATTGTTCGGCGCTGACCTTGTCAAAGCCCCCCTGCTCTGCTCCCGCTTCTTTCTCGAGTCTTCCATTAAGCTGCACCAGCTGAGCATAGAGTTTGTCGTAAGCGTCAAACCTGCGCTTATAGAGTTCCTCGGAGAGCTGCATCTGATGCGAGAACAACTGGCTCTGGCTGTCGATTTCCTGTTTCAGACTCTCTTGCTTTTGCGATATCCAAAACCCCAGACCCGCCGTCAGGATAATCGGCACGATCAAGTTCGCGAATTGCCAGAACTTTGAAGTCACTGCTTCGCTCACTCCATGGAGCCGCTGTTCTTCAACCTCTTTCTCGGGAACCGATTCGGATCGTCCTGCTGCTGGGCGCGTACTCATGATGCGTTCTCCTCCGCGGACGAGATCTCGCCACTCACCAGCAGCAAGCCAGGAGAGTGTCGGGACCGCGCGCCTAATAAGATTTCGACCGGGGAAGATCGTGTGGTGACGGCCGTCCCGCCCGTCCAAGCCGAGCAAAGCTCGGCGCCTCATCACCGCCGCACATTACCGCGTTTTCCAGACAAATACAAGAGGGTGCCGATGAGGGCAAGAGCAAGGTCCGAGCACAGAGAAGTCCATTGTGTCGGACAAGAGTCCCCCTGCCTCCGGGAGACCTCGCAACCATATCGTGAGAAGACTCGGGAGCCGTCGATGACATCGATGGACCGATGCGAGACCGAGCGACAAGCATCTATTCTTGGACCACCGAATACTAGCCCCAGGTTTTCCTGACACCTGACACCTGCCACCTGTTCTACGCGAATCTCACCTTCACATCCGGCCCCTTATCCAAATGGATGCTCTCAATAAACCGCACTCGTCCCGTCTTCAAAGTCAGAATCACCGAAGAAACCCGCGTCCCTTCGCCAAAAAATCGGACGCCTTTCAACAGCGCACCCTCAGTTACTCCGGTTGCCGCGAAGATCATCTGTTTCCCCGGAGCCAGGTCTTCCGCTTCATAGATTTTCTTCTTGTCTTTAATTCCCATCTTCGCAATGCGTTCTTCCAACTCGGGCTTGTCAACGACCAGCCGTCCCAGCATGTATCCGTTCAGGCAGCGGATGGCAGCCGCAGTAATCACGCCTTCCGGAGCGCCGCCCGATCCCATGACCGCATGCACACCGGTTCCCATCACCGCTGCTGCAATGCCTGCCGAGAGGTCGCCGTCGCCAATCAGCTTGATGCGCGCGCCCGCCTTGCGAATATCGGCGATGAGCTTCTCGTGCCGCGGTCGATCGAGCACGACCACCACCAGATCGTCCACGCCGCGCTGCATCCGCCGCGCGATATTTTTCAGGTTGACGGCCACGGGAGCGTCCAGATCCACCGCGTTCTTGCACGATGGCCCCACCACGATCTTTTCCATGTAGCAATCGGGAGCATGCAGCAATCCGCCCTTTTCCGAAGCCGCGAGCACCGTGATCGCTCCTGGAGCGCCAGTAGCGCAAAGATTAGTGCCCTCCAGCGGATCAACGGCGATATCAACATGCGGAACCGCCCGCCCGTCCAGATACGGACCGCCCACCTGTTCCCCGATATAAAGCATGGGTGCGTCATCACGCTCGCCCTCGCCGATCACAATCGTGCCGTGCATCGGCACCGTGTCCATCGTCTTGCGCATGGACTCAGTGGCCGCCTGATCGCTCAGCGGACGGTCCCCTTGGCCCATGGTGCGCGCCGACTCGACGGCCGCGTTCTCCACCACGCGCAAGAATTCCAGCGCCAGATCGCTCTCAATATTTTCCCCGAAATTCTTGGCATGCGGTTCGGGACGGCCTTCGGTTGGCATGAATACCTCCTACATAAAATGCGACCTAGGAATATATCCCCTTCGGAGCAGAGATGGAAGTGCCGGATGATGTTGCAGGCGAATGTGGCAAGCTCGTGTGGCGCGGGCGCCCTCGCCCGCGAACTGCATGCGGCAAGATGACGTGCAGGGCGCCCACAGATTTCGTGTCCGATCTAGGCCGTATGCGGCGCGCTCCCCACACCGGACGCCACCATTCCGTACATCTCGATGTCAACGAACTCTCCCCACTTCAAGACATGGCCGCGCTGGCTCCCCTCGTGGCGCATGCCGATTTTTCTCAAGACTCTTGCCGACGCAAGGTTGTCAGCGAAATGGCTCGCGAAGATTCGGTGCAGTTGAAGAGTCCCGAATCCATATTTCACCATGGCCTTGGCAGCTTCCGTGGCATAGCCCTTTCCCCAATAAGGGACTCCAATCCAGTAGCCAAGTTCGGCGCGACGATGGTCGGGTTCGATCCGAAGTCCCACGCCGCCGCACAGCCTGTCACTCTCACGGAGGATAATGCCCAGGCGCAAGCCACTGCCGTTCAAGAGTTCCTCCTGCGTGCCAGCCATAAAGTCCTGAGCGTCGGCCTCGGTGTAGGGATGCGGAATCCGCAGCGTGGTCACCGCCACTTCGCGCGCGCCGATGAGTGGCATGAGCGCTGGAATATCCGAGGGCGCGTGGAGGCGCAGCGTCAGCCGCTCAGTTTGCAACGGAGTGAAGGCCATCGGTCTACTTTAACGTCTGCGCAGAACTAGATAAAGACTTCCGGCGATACATGGAAGCGCCTGCTGAGCCGGCGAATATGTTCGGTGGTGAGTTGGCGCTTCCGGTGGAGAACCTCCGAGACGATGCTGGGCGTGCCGAAAACATCCAACATGTCTTTCTGTTTCAGTCCGTTCGCCAGCATCAGTTCGTTCAGCACATCCACGGGGCTGCCTGCCCTGAGCGCGTAATGTTTTTCCTCGAAGTCTTCGATCAGCAGAGTCAAGAGATCGGCCATGCGGCGTTCGGCGGCCGTCATCCGATTACCTTTGCCGTCCAGTTCTTCGAGCATGGCGATGTAACGCGCGTTCTCCGCTTCGCTGCGAATGACGGCAGGCAGAGTGCTCGAAAGCAGAGCGGCATACTCAGATCGGACTGCGGTCGCACTCATGATTTCCAACCTCCACGGTCATACTCGGCGTGCGTCAAAACATGCCGAATATAGATTCGGCCGAAAACATAGTTGATCTCAGTGATCAGCCGGTACTGGTTTCCTTTGATATTGAAGACTGTCCATTTGCTAACGGCATCCGCGCTCGAAAAAGTCTTTCGGACTTCCCCCAAGTTCGCCCACCGAGCCCTCTTCGCAATGCGAAACCACGCGTCGAGCGGGCCTTCCAGGTCACCGTGCCGTGTAGCGGCCTCTTTAAGCTTCCTACGGCTGATGACGTGCATGCCGCCCCTTGCAGGTTCGCAATATGCGAATATTGTACTTCGCAAAATGCGAAGATGTCAAGAGCTTCTTGATTCAAGAAAAACAACCTAAAACGCGTCAATCCCCGTCACGCTCGCCCCGATGATCAGCGTGTGGATATCATGCGTGCCCTCATACGTCTTCACCGATTCCAGATTCATCAGATGCCGCATGATGGGGTAATCGTCGGCCACGCCGTTTGCGCCCAGAATGTCGCGCGATAGCCGCGCGCACTCCAGCGCCATCCAGACGTTGTTTCTCTTCGCCATCGAGATGTGCTGGTGCTGCACTTTTCCGGCGTCTTTCAAGCGGCCAACTTGTAGCACGAGCAACTGAGCCTTCGTGATTTCGCTGATCATCCAAGTCAGTTTCTCCTGCACCAGTTGATGCGAGGCAATCGGCTGATCGCGGAACTGTTTCCGCAGCAACGAATACTGGAGCGCGCAGTCATAGCACGACATTGCAGCGCCGATTGCGCCCCACGCGATTCCATAGCGCGCCTGGTTCAGGCACATCAGCGGAGACTTCAGTCCCCCCGATCCCGGCAGCAGGTTCGACTCGGGGATTCGCACATCTTGCAGCGACAATCCTGAGGTCACCGAAGCGCGCAGCGACCACTTCCCATGAATGTCGCTAGCCTTGAACCCAGGACGGTCGGTTTCGACCAGGAACCCGCGTATCGTATCGCCGTCATCGTCACCTGCATTTTCGGAACTGACCTTGGCCCAGATCACAGCCACGTCGGCGATCGTGCCCGAGGTGATCCACATCTTTTCGCCGTTCAGGACATACTCTTTGCCAACCTTCTTCGCGCGCGTTCGCATGCCGCCTGGATTCGATCCGAAATCCGGTTCGGTCAATCCGAAGCAGCCGAGCTTTTCGCCTTTCTGCATCGCGGGCAGCCAGGTATTCTTCTGTTCGTCAGTGCCGAATGTATAAATCGGATACATCACCAGCGCCGATTGCACGCTCACAAACGAGCGCACGCCGGAGTCTCCGCGTTCCAGTTCCTGCGTGACCAGGCCGTATTCGACGTTCGACATGCCCGCGCAACCGTAGCCGTTCAGCGAGGCCCCAAAAAATCCCAGATCGGCCATGGGCTTGACCAGTTCGCGCGGGAAGCGGCCGGCGCGGTTGCATTCCTCAATGATCGGCACGAGATTGTCTTCAATGAAGCTGCGCGCCGTGTCGCGAACCAGGCGCTCGTCATCATTCAGCAACGAGTCGAAGCCGATGAAATCTACACCACGAAATTTGATAGCCGGCATTAGGTCTCACCTCACAAAGTCAGCAGACAACGAACGGGAAACTAATCAAAGTAGCAGAGTGATGAGGAAGTGAGCAACGCGGGCCTGTCTATGGAGAGACGGGCGCCCTCGCCCGTCCAAGCCGAGCCTAAGCTCGGCCGGGCCTCTCTCCGCGCCGACTAAAGCCTGAATTTCGGGATCCAGCGCGGCACCGACGCGCGATAGCGATCATATTCTTCCCCGAACTTCTTGCGTAGCGTCGGCTCCTCATAAAAGATGACGAACAGGTGGGCAGTTAGCAGCATGCAGACCATGTAGATCGCAATTTGCCGCGAGTGGAACAGCCAGGCTTGTCCTCCGATGATGAGGCCGACTCCGATGTACATCGGGTTGCGCACGAGGCGGTGCAGACCTTTGACGACGAGGACTTTGGTTGGCGCGATCGGCGCCGGTGTTCCGCCTCCCATCAATGCGAAGCCCCAGAAGGCAGTATGTAGATAGATCGCAATCCCGATGGCGATGACGGTGATTGCCGCCCATTCTTCAGCGCCGGTCACCGGTGCCGCATTCTGCCTAAACCGCCACGGCACATAGCCAGCGACCGTCCCGGGCACGAACACAGTGAAAACCAGCGTTTTGGCGACTGCGGAAACATCCGCGCGCACGCTTCGTATCTTTGTCCTACATGATCCTGCTGTCAACTTCGTTGTCCGTGCAAGCGCGAAGGCCAGCAATGTGAGAAATATCGCCACAAAATAATTGAAAAGCATTACTTGAAACAAAAAGCAGCGCTCTTTTTTGCAATCACTCTCGACACCGCTTCCCGCTAGGCGATAATCTGTTGCAGCCTAGCGCTGCAGGTTCTCATATGCGTCGCTGGATCTTGTCATGTCGTCTTCCGGATCTTTTTTGAATCGCGCGCTGCCGCTGATGATCGCCTTCTTGGTTGTGTCCGCGATTTACCTTTACGCGTTTCCACAAGCGAATGTTTTTTATGCCGCAGTGGTATTGCTGCACGCCGTCGCCGGAGTGGTGGCTTCAGTCTTGCTGCTGTTCCGGTTGGCCCGCTCGTGGCGTCAGGGCGAGCCCCTGGTTCGCGTAGGGATGGCTTTCCTGTTTCTCGGTGCGATCCCAGGCCTGGCGCTGATTTACACCGGAGCCCTACGCACGGAATGGACGCTCGTCTACATCCACATCGGCGTCAGTTTTCTCGGTGCCGGCCTGATCGCCGCGGCCCGGTTGGGGGATCATGGATGGCTGCCGCGTCATGCCGTTCTTCGCGTTGCCACCGTACTCGCGGTGCTGGCGGTGCTGGCGCCCGTCGCTCGCTATCTCCGCGAGAGCCGCTGGAACCAGCATGGACGGATTGAAAATCCCACCCTTCCGCCCGTCAACATGGACGGCGAAGGCGACGGCTCCACCGGCCCATTTTTTCCCAGTTCCGCGCAGGTCTATGGCGGAGAAAAAATTCCCAGCAAGTTCTTTATGGAGTCGGAGTCCTGCAAGCGCTGCCACGAAGACATCTACAACCAGTGGAACAGCTCGGCCCACCATTTTTCGTCGTTCAACAATCAGTGGTATCGCAAGTCGATCGAGTACATGCAGGACACAATCGGTACCAAGCCTTCGAAATGGTGCGGCGGATGTCATGACCCGGCCGTGCTCTACGCGGGGAAGATGGATACGCCCATCAAACAAATCGTGCACACGCCCGAAGCGCAAGCTGGACTCGGCTGCATGATGTGCCACTCCATCGCCGACGTAAAAAGCACGATGGGCCAGGGCGACTTCTACCTTGAGTACCCCAAGCTGCACCAGCTCGCGGCCACCAAGAATCCCCTCGTGCGCGAACTGCATGACTTCATGATCAAGCTGAATCCGGAGCCGCACCGCCGTGTGTTCCTCAAGCCGTTCATGAAGCAACAGACGGCGGAGTTCT
>Ga0210406_10001678_pt1 | contig 26451 bp, 24 predicted proteins | sample IncBWC30MmetaG_FD_155454 | JGI IMG/M metagenome (GOLD analysis project Ga0210406, IMG submission 155454) | Forest soil microbial communities from Barre Woods Harvard Forest LTER site, Petersham, Massachusetts, United States - Inc-BW-C-30-M | ecosystem: Environmental > Terrestrial > Soil >... | reverse complement strand
CCGGAGAGTCAGGGATTGGCCGATTGACAGTGCCGCCAAACGGTTGCTGCCGCTGTGAGGTTCATCACATTGTATTTCCCATCCGGCCGTGTAGCTTTTGCGAGAACCTTGCAAGTCTCAAAGTCAGCCGGGCCTGCCCCCATTCCTTCCTGGAGCACGATCTTTCGGAAAGCCGGTCCTCACCCTTCCGGATGAAGCTCCAATCCTTGTTCAGGCATAATCTCATCGGAAAGACGGTTCCCCACTTTTCCCGATCATGCGCTAGACGCCCGACGCCATCGCGCGGAAGGAACATCCATGACTTTTCAGTATTTCGCCGGCGCCACCTATCGTGCGCTGACCGCCGGCAAGGATGGTCCGTCGCTTTACGACGTCTGCGATCCGCTGCTGCTGCACCATCGCGGCGGCGATCCGCATCTTTCCAAATTCTACCGGACGGCGCTGGGCAATCCGGCGCTGCGCACGCTTCTGCGCCGCGCCGGGCTTCCCGAGTTGTCCGATCCCGCGCGCCTGCAATCGCTCCGCGACGCCTTGGGCCGGGCCCGCGACGAGTGTTCCCCGGACTGGCAGGCGATCGGCCAGCCGATCGCGGATCTGCTCGATACCATCGAGCTCGAACATCCCATGCCCAAGCCCAATATCGCGGCCGCGGGGCGCGGCAGAGGCGCGCCGCGCCTTGCTCAAATCAACCTAGCCCAAATCGAAGGCGCGATCCGCGTTTGCGGCGCGCATCTGCTGCGCGCCTATTCGAAGCGCGGCTTCATCCCGACCTACGCCGCCTTCAACCTGATCGGCGACGCCGATGTGCGCGGGCGCGAATTCCTGACGGCGCTGCGGGGCCTGAATTCGCGCGGCTACAAGAACTCGACGCTGCTGTTCAACCTGGCGCGAATCTTCATCGCCCGCTCGCCCGCGCGCGCCCTGATCAACCCGCCCTGGAGGGGCATCGCCGAGCCGATGTGGGAGCCGATGCAGATCCGCCATCGCTCCGCCTATTACGATGCGTTCTTCACCGAGGCGCTGCTCTCCTTCATCGAGACCGGCCTTGCCTCTTCCGATCAGGCCCGCACGGCACGCCGCGCGATATCGGACATGGTCGATTTTTGTCTTGCCACCAGCCGCGAGGAAGTGCGCTCGCATGACGGCTCGACGGTTGCCGTCGTCACCGCGCTGGCGCCGCTGCCGCATCCGCGCTTTTCGCGCTTCTTCGCCCAGATCAAGCAGGATCTGGGTTTCGGCCTCTACGTGCCGGATTGCGACACCACGGCCTGCGCGTTCTCGGCCGCAACCCAGGCCGGCTCGACCGACCCAATCCTCGATCAGCCGCTGCTCGACTTCTACGCCGGCTACCAGGTGCGCGAGGGCGACAACGAGCCTCGCGTGACGGTGCCGCTCAACGACAACATCGACTATGAGGGCGGTGTCGCCACCTGGATCGACAATCTTGCCGGTGAACGCCCATTCGGCAACGATCTCGATCCGACCCTCAACCTCGACATCCTTGAAGTCAGTTTCCGCAACTTAAGCCGCTGGAAGATTCTCGAGACGCCGCATCGGCTGGAGACGGTTCATCGCATCATCGCGTTCCAGAAGCGGCTTGCGGAAAGCGGCGCGTTCAAAAATCCGCGCTCGCACATCTATTATCTGCCGGAGCTTTACTGCGCCTATTTCGGCCGCTGCTACGCGGCCTTCATGGCGCTGCCGGCGCCGGCGCGACGGGCGATCGATGCCGACGGCGCGTTCGACTTCATCCGCACAGGCGTGCTCGGCTATGTGCGAGACGAATTGATCGCGGGCGAGATCAACGCCTTTGACGCGGCTCTCGCCCTGATCGCGCTCGGCCATCTTGGCGCCGATGCCGCGGTGCTTGCGCCGGCGCTGCGCGGCGTCCTCGACCATCTCGGCGAAGGCGGCCGGCATGGACCGTATCGCGCCTATGAATGGAACAAGATGAAGACGCCGACCCGCATTTTAGTGGGCGGCCCCGAGGTCACCTCGGCCTTCGTGCTGATGGGGCTAGCGCTGGCGCGAAGGACGATGATGCGGGGGCGAATGGCGAATAGGGAGTAGCGAATAGGAGAAGGGAGCGGTCCATGGTCGACCACCATTCGCTATTCGCCATTCGCCATTCGCGTTATAATGAGACCTATTGCCGTGCCGGGACTACCGATGAAATCCAGGACCTGCCTCGTGGCCGCTTCGATCCTGCTGCTGCCGGCCATCGCGCAAGCGGCCGACATCTCTGGCGTGCCGAAAATCCGCGAGGGCGACCAGATCCAGATCGGCTCCAGCCGGATTCGCCTCGGCGGCATCGACGCGCCGTCAGTCGATCAGCTCTGCCTCAACACCAGAGGCGAACGCTGGACCTGCGGCGTCGCCGCGCGCGACGAACTCGCCAGGCATGTCGAGAACAAAAGCTGGACCTGTCATGTCACCCAGACCGATCGCCGCGGCCGATCAGTTGCCCGCTGCGAGGTCGACGGCGAGGACATCCAGAAATGGATGGTGCAAAACGGCTGGGCGCTGTCCTATGTGCGCTCCTCCCATGACTACGATTCCGACGAGGCCGCCGCGCGCGAGGCCAAGGCCGGGATGTGGCAGGGTGCCTTCATCGCGCCGTGGGACTGGCGCGTCCGCAACAAGAAGACCGCGATCCTCGGCGCCGCCAAGCCGCCGGAGAATTCCAACGCGATCCTCCTGGCTTCGGCCTCGGGATCGGTCGCGCCCTCGCCCGAATGCACCATCAAGGGCAACGTCAATCGCGCAGGCGAATGCATCTATCACAAGCCCACCAGCCGCTGGTATGCGCAGATCAAGATGAACATCAGCAAAGGCACGCGCTGGTTCTGTTCGGTCGAGGATGCCGAGGCCGCCGGTTGCCGCGAGACCCGGCGCTAAGAACTCTTCCATGTGCTGGTTTGGCAGGTGGATTTGTGAGAGTACGGTGTAGTGGCTGAACATCCAGTCGAGGTGCAATCCCCCGGAGCGAAGCACGCGCGGCTCACGCGTGTCCTGCTGGCGTTGCTGTTGGTTGTCATCATCTATGGCGCGCTTGCCTATTTCGTGTTGCCGGCGATCTGGACCCATCATGAGCATCAGACGGGGCTTGCCAGACTGCCGATGGTGACGCAGACCGCGCAGGGCATTCCCGGCGATCCCATCAATGTCGGGCTGATCGGCGACGAGAAGGACGTCTTGTGCGCGATGAACGAAGCCGGCTGGTTTCCCGCCGATCCCGTGACGTTCAAATCGTCGGTCGAGATCGCCGGCAGCGTGCTCTTGGATCGCGCCTACAAGGACGCGCCGGTCAGCAATCTCTATTATCTTGGCCGCCATGAAGACCTCGCCTTCGAAAAGCCGGAAGGCACAAGCGCCGACCGCCGCCATCATGTGCGGTTCTGGAAAGTGCTCGACAAGGGCGAGGAGCAGCGACCGGTCTGGCTTGGCGATGCGACCTTCGATCGCGGCGTCGGCATCAGCCACTATACCGGCGCCATCACCCACCATATCGACGCCGATATCGACCTCGAACGAAAGCACCTCGCCACCGATCTGGAGACCACCGGCATGGTGGACGCCAAATATCAGGTGACCGGAATAGGTCCAACATTGGACGGTCGCAACGGCGGCGGCGATCTCTATTACACCGACGGCGAGGTGTGGATCTTGCGGCTGGTCGAGGCCTGCCGCAAGCGGACGAGTCCCGCAGCCATCATCCCGAGCCCGCCCGCGACCGAGATCAAGGATCAAATCTGGCGAGCGGTTGCCAATACGCTCAGAAATTAGAGGCCGTATGCTGTCATTGCGAGCCAACGGGTCGTGCGAATGCGCGCCCCCGACGAGCGCAATAGCGCTCGCGCAGAGATGACAGGCTCCGCGAAGCAATCCAGTCTTTGTTGCAGCTCTGGATTGCTTCGTCGCTTCGCTCCTCGCAAGGACGGCTTTGATCTAATATCATCATGACAAGGCTCTTTCGGTCCTCCCCTGCATCCCATCCCCAAGCATAGCCAAGAGGAACAAGAAAAATGACTGTTCGCGCGGGCCGGGAGTTTCTGGCGATCCCCGGGCCTACCACGATGCCCGACGAAGTCTTGCGGGCGATGCATCGTCCGGCGCTCGACATCTATTCCGATCAGATGGTCAATCTGACCGACAGCCTGATGGGCGATCTCTCAAAACTGTTCGCTACCAAGGGAAAATCCTACATCTACATCTCCAACGGCCACGGCGCATGGGAAGCGGCGCTCAGTAACGTGCTGTCGCGCGGCGACAAGGTGCTGGTCTTGGAGAGCGGCCGGTTTGCGATCGGGTGGGGCAATGCCGCCGCCGCCATGGGCGCCGAGGTCGAGGTGCTGAAGGGCGACTGGCGCCGCGCGATCCGCCCCGATGAAGTCGAAGCCCGCTTGCGCGCCGACACGCGCCACAGCATCAAGGCGATTTTGGCCGTGCAGGTCGATACGGCGTCCGGCGCCCACAACGACATCGAGGCGATCGGCAAGGCGATCAAGGCATCGGGTCATCCCGCGCTGTTCATGGTGGATGCGGTGGCCTCGCTCGCCTGCATGCCCTTCGAGATGGACAAATGGGGCGTCGACGTCGCGATGTCCGGTTCGCAGAAGGGATTGATGACCCCGCCGGGCCTGGGCTTCGTCGCCGCCAACGACCGCGCCAGACAGGTGCACAAGAAGGCGGACTTGCGGACGCCCTACTGGGACTGGACCGAGCGCGAAGGCAGCGAGCACTACCGCAAATATGCCGGCACCGCGCCGGTGCATTTGTTGTTCGCGCTGCGCCAGGCCGTCGACATGATTTTCGAGGAAGGCCTGGAAAACGTGTTCCGGCGCCATCGGCTGCTCGCCGGCGCGGTGCGCCGCGCCGTTTCCGTGTGGGCCGAGGGCCAGGTGCTCGGCTTCAACATCGCTGAGCCAAGCGAGCGCTCCGACACCGTCACCACCGTGGTGATGTCAGGCGGTCACGATCCGGTCGCGCTGCACAAATACTGCAAGGAGAAATGCGGTGTGGTGCTGGGGGTCGGGATCGGCGAGCTTCAAGGCCAGGCGTTCCGGATCGCCCATATGGGCCATGTCAACGCCCCGATGGTGCTGGGAACGCTCGGCGTCATCGAAGTCGGCCTCAACGCGCTCAAGATCCCGCATGGCAAGGGCGGCACGGAGGCCGCGATCGAATGGCTAGGGGAAAGTGTAAGTCCTTGATGAGACCGTCATTGCGAGCCAACGGGGCGCGCATTCGCGCGACCCGTTGGCTCGCAATGACGGCGAATATGGGCGCGCAAAACCTTCCCGGCGCCCCTTCATTCGTGCTTATATTGATCCGGCGATAAATAACAGGCCGACAACGGCGCCCGCGTGCGTAGTCCGCATGCACGCGAAGCAATAGAGGGAGTGATGTGATTGGCGTCGGTTGAATTGCGCGGCCTGACCAAGCGATTCGGATCGCTTAGCGTGGTCGACCAGGTCTCGCTGCGGATCGACCACGGGCAGCTCGTCTGTCTGCTGGGTCCCTCGGGCTGCGGCAAGACCACGACGCTGCGGCTGATCGCCGGATTTCTGGAGCCGTCCGACGGCGAAATCCATGTCGGCGATCGCCTGGTATCCTCGAAGGCCAAGACCTTGCCGCCCGAGAGCCGCAAGATGTCGATGATCTTCCAGAGTTACGCGCTGTGGCCGCACATGACGGTGATGGAAAATATCGTCTACGGCCTGCGCCTGCGCAAAATGGACCGCGACACCATCGCGAAAAAGCTCGCCGCCATCCTGGCGACGACCAAGCTTCAGATCCTCGCCCAGCGTTATCCCGGCGAATTGTCCGGCGGCCAGCAGCAGCGCGTGGCGCTTGCCCGCGCGCTGATCGTCGAGCCGGAGACGCTCTTGCTCGACGAGCCGCTATCCAACCTCGACGCCAATTTGCGCGAGGAGATGCGGTTTGAAATTCGACGACTCCACGACGAATATCGCTACACCACGGTTTACGTCACCCACGACCAGTCCGAAGCGATGACCACCGCCGATTTGATCGCGGTGATGAACGCGGGAAAGATCGACCAGCTCGGTACGCCCGAAGATATTTATGCCCGCCCGCAATCGGAATTCGTGGCCCGCTTCATTGGCGCCAGCAACGTGATCAAGGGTGTCGCGCGCGACGGCAATCACATCGCCTTTGCCGGCGCGACCTTGCGGGTCGTCGGCGCCAAGCTTGCCGCCGGCCAAAGCACCGCAGCCGCGATCCGCCAGCACGACATCCAGCTTTCGCCGCAGGCGCCGCTGAGCCCGCAGAACGCGGTCAAGGCGACCGTGACGCGGCAGGTGTTTCTCGGCGCGAGCCGCGACTACATGGTCGAGACGTCCGATGGCACGGCGCTGCGCGTCACCACGCCGACCGAGACCGATTTTGCCAAAGGCAGCGAAGTCTGGCTCTATTTGCCGCCGGAACGCTGCCGGGCGCTCAGCCGATGAATTTAGACGAGCGCGCGATGAAGAGGCCAAAACTTTCACGACGCGATGCTCTCAAAGGCTCGGCCGCGCTCGCGCTCGGCTCGGTATTCGCTTCGCCGGTCCGCGCCGCGGCGCCGCCGCCCGTGCCGATCACGCCGCAACTGGTCGAGGCCGCGACGAAGGAAGCCAAGGTGGTGCTGTATTCCTCGATGGACCTGCCGGTCGGTGAAAAGCTCGGCAAGGCTTTTGAGGCGGCGTATCCCGGCGTGGCCGTGCAGATCGAGCGCTCCGGCTCCGAGCGGCTGTTCCAGCGGATCGGCCAGGAATTTGCGAGCAACATCCACGCCGCCGACGTGATCAACTCGTCCGACGCCTCGCATTTCATCCCCTGGAAGAACAACGGTTGGCTGGCGCCGTTCGTCTCCGAGGACGTTGCGAAATATTTCCCGGACCAATATCGCGACCCCGACGGCCTGTTCGCAACCTCCCGGATATGGTTGTCCTCGATCGCCTACAATACCAATCTGGTGAAGCCGGAAGACGCGCCAACGAGTTTTGCCGACCTGCTCGATCCGAAATGGACCGGCAAGATGGTCAAGGGCCATCCCGCCTATAGCGGCACGATCATGACCGCGACCTTCCAGATGATTCGCGAACTCGGCTGGGATTATTTCGAAAAACTGTCGAAGCAGCGCGTGATGCAGGTGCAGTCGTCGACCGATCCACCGAAGAAGCTCTCGCTCGGCGAGCGCGCGGTGATGGCCGACGGCAACGAATATGGCATCGTGCTGTTGAAGGAGGCCGGCCAGCCGGTCGAGCCGGTCTATCCCACCGAGGGCGCGCCGACGATTTCGGGGCCAACCGGAATCTTTGCGAGCGCGCCGCATCCCAACGCCGCAAGACTGTTCCAGGCCTGGCTGCATACCCGGCAGACCCAGCAATTCTTCATCGATTTCACCGCGCAATATTCGGTTCATGCGCAGGTGCAATCCAAGCCAGGCCGCCGCAAGATTTCCGATATCAAGCTGATGAAGGAAGATGCCGCCGGGGTCGAGGCGATGACCGAGGAGATCAAGACGCGCTATGCGAAATTGTTTCGGGTGTGACGTCAACCCTCATGTGCTGGCTTTGGCTGACCCTTGCTGCGCTCTTTCGCTCCCTCTCCCCTTGTGGGAGGGTTGGGGTGAGGGGTCGCCACGCGGGCAGTCCCGATGCCGCAACCCCTCACCCGGATCGCATCTGTCGATGCGACGTAGCCGAGGCTTTGCTTCGGCGTTCTTTTCCAAGAACGGCCGCCCAAGGCGGCCTATGCCTCTCCCACAAGGGGAGAGGTGGCACCGAGCAAGTGCAGGCCTGAAATGAAACTTGCCTTGAGTATGGTAGGCACATGACCATCACCACTAGCATCGAGACAAGAACAAAAATCGACTGGACCAAGCCGGTGCTGTGGCTGTTCGCGGCGTGCCTGATCGTCTTGATCGTGCTGCCGATGTCGTGGCTCGCGGTGTTCAGCTTCACCGACAAGGCGCGGCACTTCACGCTGCAGAATTTTGTCACGCTGTTCACTGACCCCGATTTTCTCGATCCGCTTATGACCACCGCGATCATCGCCACCACGTCGGCCGCGATCTGCTGCGTCGTCGCCGCCCCCATCAGCTGGCTGGTGTCGCGCACCGACATGCCGGGGCGGCAGATCATCCGCGCGCTGGTGACGGCGTCGTTCGTGACGCCGCCGTTTCTCGGCGCGGTGGCCTGGGAACTGTTGGCCGCGCCGAACAGCGGATTGCTCAACCAGCTTTTTCGCGCGGTGACGGGGGCCGCCTCCGACGACTATCTGTTCAACATCTATTCGATGGCCGGGATCATCTTCGTGATTTCCTGCTACACCTTTCCCTTCGTGTTCGTGCTGGTGGCGAACGCGCTCGACACCATGCCGGGCGAACTGGAAGATGCGTCCGCGATTCTCGGCGGCAAAGCCTGGACCACGGCGCGCCGGGTGACGATCCCCCTGGCGCTGCCGGCGCTGGTGGCGGGCGCATTGATTGCGTTCCTGCAGGCCATGACGCTGTTCGGCTCGCCCGCGATCCTGGCGCTGCCGGCCGGCTTCCACACCATGACCACAAAAATCTGGAGCCTGTTCCAGTATCCACCAAAGCTCGAGCTCGCGGCCGCCGCCGCGGTGCCGCTGCTGCTGTTGACGATCCTGCTGCTGCAGGCGCAGAAATTCATCCTGGGGCGCCGCGGCTACTCGGTCGTGGGCGGCAAATACGGCGCGCCGCGCCACGTCGAGATGAAGCAATGGCGCTGGGCAGCGTTGGCATTCTGTCTGGTGGTGCTGCTCAATCCGGTGTTCCTGCCCTACTTCGCGCTGCTCAACGCGGCGTTTTCGCCGAACGCGACGACGCTGGTAATGCCTTCGACCTTCACGCTGCACAACATCGTGTTCGTGTTCACCGAGCTGTCGTCGACTCAGCTCGCGCTGAAGAACACGGTGATCCTGGGCGCCGCGACCGCGACCATCGGCACGGTGCTGGCGCTGGTCATCGCCTATGTCACGACACGCAAAATCATCGCGGGCTCGCGCGTGCTTGGCTTTCTCGCCACCGCCCCGGTCGCGGTGCCCGGCATCGTACTTGGGGTCGGATTATTCCTCAGCTACACAAGGCCGCCGTTCGTGCTGTACGGCACGCTGTGGATTCTCCTGATCGCCTTCCTGACCATCAACCTGCCGTCGGCCTATCAGCAATTGCAGGCGGCATTCACCACCATCCATCCCGAACTGGAAGACGCAAGCCGCATCCTCGGCGCGACGCGATTGCGATCGCTGCTCCAGATCACAGCGCCATTGCTGCGAACCGGCGTGATCGCGACCTGGTGTTTCATTTTCATCGGCGTGATGCGCGAGCTCTCGGCCGCGATCGTGCTGTTCACCTCGCAGACCAAGGTGATCTCGGTCCTGATCTACGACCTCAACGAAAGCGGCGATCTTGCCGCGATCGCGGTCTTGGGGATCGCGATGCTGGTGATCACCTTTGCGGTGGTGCTCGCGGTCAACCGGATTCCGATGTTCGGCGCCAATGCCGGCACGCGGCTGCGAAACACCTAATTCGTAGGGTGGGCAAAGCGCAAGCGTGCCCGCCATTCGATATAGCGATTCCGGATTGGTGGGCACGGCGCGTGCGCCTTTGCCCAGCCTACGCTCGCCAGCTACGGTTATAGCAATCGGCCCGGCCAAACCCATATGTCGGGGGGCTTATTCGCCCGACCGAACGAGGATCACGTGACAAAACCCTTGCAAAAGCAGGCCTTGGCGCCGGTCGCCCCGCGACGCCCGCACTCCTTCACCAAACACGGCATCACCGTTTCGGATGATTATGCCTGGCTCAAGGACGAGAACTGGCAGGAGGTGCTGCACGACCCTTCCGCGCTGGATGCGGATATCCGGAAATATCTCGAAGCGGAAAATGCTTACACCGAAAGCCTGCTCGGCCATACCGCATCGCTACAGAAGAAGCTGGTCGCGGAAATGCGCGGCCGGATCAAGGAAGACGATTCCAGCGTGCCGTCGCCGGATGGTCGCTTCGCCTATTTCCGCAAATTCCGCGAGGGTGGGCAGCACGAACTATACGGCCGCATGCCGCGCGACGGCGGCGATGAGAAAATCGTGCTGGACGGCGATGCGCTTGCAAAGGACCACGAGTATTTCAAGTTTGGCGGCGAACGTCATTCACCCGACCACAGACTGCAGGCCTGGAGCGCCGACACCAAGGGCTCGGAATATTTTGCCCTACGCGTGCGCGACTGGGCGACGCTCACCGATCTTGACGATGTGGTCGAGGAGACAGACGGCGCCGTCGTCTGGAGCGCGGACTGCAAAAGCTTCTTTTACGTCAAGCTCGACGACAACCATCGCCCGATGCAGGTCTGGCGCCATCGCTTGGGGACGCCGCAGGCGGATGACATCCTGATCTACCAGGAAACGGATCCCGGCTGGTTCACCCATCTGCATGAATCGACCTCCGGGCGGTTCTGCGTGATCGCCGGCGGCGACCACGAGACCTCCGAGCAGCACTTGATCGACCTTGCCGATCCCGATGCGCCGCCGCGGCTGGTCGCACCACGCGAGACCGGGGTGCAATATTCGATCGCCGACCGCGGCGACGAACTTTTTATTCTCACCAACGCCGATCGCACGATCGATTTCAAGATCGTCACCGCGCCGCTTCATTCGCCCGGGCGCGCGAACTGGCGCGACCTGATCCCGCATCGGGCGGGCGTCTATATCCTCGATCACGATCTCTATTCCGGTCACCTAGTGAGGCTGGAGCGCGCCAACGCCTTGCCGTCCATCGTGATTCGCGATCTCAGCACCGGCGAAGAGCACGCCATCGCCTTTGACGAAGCGGCCTATTCGCTCGACACCCTGGGTTCTTACGAATTCGACACCATGAATTTGCGCTTCTCCTATTCGTCGATGACGACGCCGCTGGAAATTTACGACTACGACATGGCAAGCCGCGCCCGCGTCTTGCGCAAACGCCAGGAAATTCCGTCCGGCCACAACGTCGCCGATTACGTCACCACCCGCATCATGGCGACCTCGCATGATGGCGCCGAGGTGCCGGTGTCGCTGCTGTATCGCCGCGATTTTGTGCGCGACGGAAGCGCGCCGCTCTTGCTGTACGGTTACGGCTCCTATGGCATGGCGATGCCCGCGTCGTTCTCGACCAGCCGGCTGTCGCTGGTCGACCGCGGTTTTGTCTATGCCATCGCGCATATCAGAGGCGGCACCGACAAGGGCTGGGGCTGGTATCTCGACGGCAAGCGCGAGAAGAAGACCAACAGCTTTGATGATTTTGAGGCTAGCGCCCGCGCGCTGTGCGAGGCGAAATACACCAGCACAAAACGCATCGTCGCCCATGGCGGCAGCGCCGGCGGCATGCTGATGGGCGCGGTTGCCAACCGCACCAGCGAATTGTTTGCAGGAATCGTTGCCGAAGTGCCGTTCGTCGACGTGCTCAACACCATGCTCGACGACAGTTTGCCGCTGACGCCGCCGGAATGGCCGGAATGGGGCAACCCGATCGAAAGCGAGAAGGATTTTCGCACCATCCTGTCCTATTCGCCTTACGACAATCTGGCAGCGAAGGACTATCCGGCGATCCTCGCCATGGGCGGCTTGACGGATCCCCGCGTGACCTATTGGGAGCCGGCGAAATGGATCGCGCGGCTGCGCGCGACCATGACCGGCGGCGGCCCGGTACTGTTGCGCACCAATATGGGCGCGGGCCATGGCGGCGCGTCGGGCCGCTTCAATCGGCTCGACGAAGTCGCGATCGCTTACGCGTTCGCGCTGTGGGCGGTAGGGCTGGCGGAGCGGGGCGAGGTGTAAGTCAGCTACAAGCGCCGCCGGCGAATCGAGCCCGGTTCGCCCGCGTTGCTCGGCCTGTCTGCCCACTCACATGCACGTGAGCGCAGACCCCTTGGCATCCTGGCCGCGAGCAGCGACGCCGCTGCGCCGGGTAGCGCTTGCGCGCACACGCAAATTAGGCAAAACCCTACAGCTTGCCGTTGACCGTGATTTGCGCACTCGGAGAATCGGCTTTGGCGAACATCCTGATCGTGGACGACGACCCTGCCGTGCAAGCGACCAGCAGGATCGTGCTGGTGCGGGCCGGTCACGCCGTTGTCGTCGCCGGCGATGGCCGCCAGGGGCTCGCGATGTTCGAAGCCGGAGATTTCGACCTGCTGGTTCTCGATATCTTCATGCCGGGAATGGATGGGCTGGAGACGATGAAGCTCATTCATCAGCAGCAGCCGCGCATCCCGATCCTTGTGATCTCCGGCCGCTCGATGACTTCCGATTTGTGCACCACACCGGACTTTCTGAAAATGGCGACCAAGCTTGGGGCGATCTCGAGCCTGCCAAAGCCGTTCGGGCCGGCTGAGCTGCTGGTGGCCGTTGCCGGCTGCCTGGAAGCCGCAAGGCCGCCGCCGGCGATCGGCCTCGTCAGGCGATATTGCCGGCCCAGCGGCGTCCGCGATCGAACGAGGCCACAACGATCGTTAAGGCGGGCCTGGCGAATGGCCGGCAAGCTACGCAAAGGCCCGGCCTGCGGCCACCTTACGACACGCGCTGCGCGGTCATCACGATCCGGATCAGGTCGGCGGCGTTCCTGGCACCGAGCTTCTTCATGATGTTCGCGCGATGATCTTCGATCGTGCGCGGGCTGATTCCGAGCGTGCGGCCGGCTTCCTTGTTCGAAGCACCGGAGGTGAACTGCTCCAGAACTTCACGCTCGCGCCGCGTCAGCGGTTCGCGGCCCGGAAAATGCAGCGACTCGATCTGCGGCACGGAATTCCCCAGCTGCCGACGCTGGTACGCCCCAATCGCATCATTCAACCGCTCGACAATTTCGCGGCTGCGAAACGGCTTTTCGATGAAATCCAGGGCACCGTTCTTGATGGCGCGGACCGCCATGGCGATATCGCCTTGTCCTGAAATCATGAAGATCGGCGCGGGATAATCCTCGCCATGCAGTTCGTTAAGGATATCGAGGCCGGATTTGCCGGGGATATGAACGTCGAGCAGGATGCAAGCGGGGGTCCTGCTTCTCGCGACCGCCAGCAGCGCGGCGCCGTCGGCAAAGCAGATCACCTGATAGCCACCCGCCGCCAACACGAGCGAAAGCGTATCGCGGACCGCTGGGTCATCGTCGACGACGAAGATTTCACCGCGGGAAGTTGGATTCTCGGCCATGTGCCATCGTCCATAGGCAGCGAAGATGACGCAGACTCATCGAACCGTACGACGGTACATATTCGACATGCCCCGTATTTGTACGGGACCGCGACTTAACGCACAAGTAGTAAGAAAGGTTCTCCAAAGCCGGTGAGGCGGAATGTTAAGAATCGGACCACTAGCGAGCTTCTTTGCGAGCACTAGACTTCCTGTTGTTCCCATGGCGTCCCTTCAGGAACTGGATGTCCATTTCCGTGCCGTTGACCCGGACGAGCTCGCATCGGCGATAGGCGAGACCGGTGGACGAAAGCAGCAGAAAGAACTCCTTCAGGTTGAGGCCCTGGATGGAACCTTCCACGTTGAGCACGGCGTCGTCCTCGGAGGATCGCGCTAAGCTGACAATTCCGCCGCCAGGTGCCGTCAATCGCCATCATGCAGACATCATAGCCACGGCTGAAGGTCACGCGTTCGACGCTTTTGCCATTTTCAGTCATCAAATTCCCGCCGTTGCAGTCACTGCGGACGCGGGCGCAAACGAAGGCAGATGTTCTCACGGATGCTGCAGGCACCTCGTTTGGTTGATAGACGGCGCGCCGCTCCGCCATCGGCTTGAAGACGTTGGTGAGCCCAAACACCGTTTCCGCCGCGCCAAGCATCAGAAAGCCATCCGCTTCGATCGTCTTGGCAAGCCGGTTCAACACGCTGGTCTTGGTTCGCTGATCGAAGTAGATCAATACGTTCCGGCAGAAGATCAGGTCGAACACCCCGAGTTGGGAGAAGTCGTGCAGCAGGTTGAGCTGCCGGTGCTGAACCATCGCGCGGATGTCGGCATTGATCTGCCAGAGCTCTCCCACCTGCTTGAAGTACTTGAGCAGCATCTGGATCGGGAGGCCGTGCTGGACTTCAAACTGACTGTAAAGCCCCGCTTTGGATTTTTCGAGTACCCCCTGGGAGAGGTCGGTCGCTATGATTTCGATGCGCCAGAGCGGAAAACGCCGAAAACGCCGGGGTTTTTCCCGCCGTTTGGACCTCGGCTGTGGCGCTCGGACCGAGGGGCCGGGAGCGATCTGCCTTGCGGCCGTCACCTTAGCTCGGCGACATCGGAAACGCATGATCGCGCCTCGGACAGGCATTCGTCGATCGCCATCCGCAACGCCGCCGGCGTGAACGGCTTGCGCAGGCAGCGCGAGGCACCAAGCTCAAGCGCCATCCTCAGGAAATCAGGCGCTGGCGAGGTGAGGTTCGCGAAGGCATAGCCTGACATCGCGATCAGCGGGACCGTCGGGGCGCGCTCGTGGAATACCCTGATCGACTCAAAGCCTCGCATGTGCGGCATGAAAATATCAACGATCATCAGATCGAACGCCGTGCCTTCGAGCGCCCGTAGCCCTTCCTCGCCGCCGTCGGCAACGATCACCTCAAAATTGTTACGCTCAAGATAGACCTCGATGGCCTTGCAGACCAAGGGATCGTCGTCAACGACGAGAATTTGCGGCATGCCCTCCTCCTGAAGCTGAACATCCCTCATGTTCGTTCATCGCCCTGTTGCCTCTGCCTTCATCCCACCTCTTGCGTTCGCGTCGCGCTGCGGCTCGAACACTGCGTTGGTGACCGCGGACAAGGTGGCTACATATTTTCGGTGCGGCTCGGCTGCCGACAAGCATTCGTCGATCACGTTGAGCAATGTCGCCGGCCCGGAGGGTTTGCGCAGACAGCGCGTAGCGCCGAGTGTTGCCGCCATACTCACGAAGTCGGCGCCCGACATCTCGAAATCGGAAAAGGCGTAGCCGGAGATCGCGACGAGCGGCACCGAGCGCGCGCTGGTGAAACAATCTGATCGAATCGAAACCGCGCATATGGGGCATGAAGACGTCGACGATCATCAGGTTGAAATTCGAAGTGTCGAGAGCGGCGAGACCGTTGGTGCCGCCGTCCGCGATCGTAACCCGGAAGCCGTGTTGCACCAGCCAGGCGCGAATAGCCAGACCGACATGCAGGTCGTCATCGACAACCAGGTACGGCGCATAACGGCCTCCTTGCCGCTCCGTTTCCAACCCAGGCCTTTGATAGCGCTGATTCTTTTTGCAGCGAATCAGTGCACAAGTCTCATTTCGGCCGCAAACTCGGCCGGCGTCTGCCCTCTACCGGGAATTGCAAACACTTATGCCAGGTGCTGATTTGCAAAATTGCAACGTAAGGTATACTTTAGTCTTTAGCAGACAAGCCAGGGACAGGGGTTGACGCGAGACCGCCTGAACTCCCGCCTTATCGGCAGGAGAAGAGATGTCCTTGACGCAACGTCCACCGAACCATCTGTTGCAGGCGCTGCCTGCCCCGGAGTTCGACGCGCTCAATCCGCACCTCAAGACCATTGAATTGGTCAGAGAAACTGTCCTGGTCGAAGCGGGCTCCCCGCCCGTACAAATCTATCTGCCGCACAGCGGCGCCATCGCCATGACGGTCGGCCTTCCCGAAGGACAGGTGGTTCAAGTAGCCATGATCGGCAAAGACGGCGCTGTCGGGGCATGGGCCGCGCTCGGCGGCGACCTGTCGCCGAGCGCGGCGGTTGTGCTGTTTCCGGGGACAGCCTCGGTGATCGACGTCACGGACGTCAAGGCAGTGGCCGATCGAAATGTCGCGGTTCGAAATCTCCTGGCCCGGTATGAACTGGTGCTGTTCGCGCAGGCGCAGCAATCCGTCGCTTGCAATGCGTCTCACTCGGTCGAGGCGCGCCTGTCGCGATGGCTGCTGCACGCGCGCGAGCTTAGCGGTAACGAAGTGTTGCCGCTGACCCAGGAATTTCTTGCGCGAATGATAGGCGTGCGACGCAACGCGATTTCGATCGTCGCGCATGCGCTTCTGCAGGCTGGCACGATCCGCTACAGCCGCGGTCACATTGCGATTGCCAACGTGGCAGCCTTAAGAAAAACGTCTTGCGAGTGCTATCACGCGGTAAAGGCGGCGCATGAACGGCTGCTATGTGCACTGTAGCGCGCATATGAGAATAGCGTGCTTGTGCATTACGTCCCTTGATTAATTTTTCTTGCTTATAAAATGTCTGAGGGTTCGACTGCGTGACGGTTGGCGTGCATATTGAAGCTACCTCGAACCGATGACCCGTTTTGCCAGTTAGGCAAGGGGATGACGTCAGATACGACTTCTCGCCCACCCAATGGATTTTTGTCGGCGCTATCAGCTGACGACTTCGAACTGATCCAACCGCATCTTCGAACCGTCGATCTGGTTCAGGGATGCGTGCTGGTCGAGGTCGGCGAGCGGCTCAAGCGTGCCTACCTGCCGCATCGAGGCCTAATTTCTCTCGTCGTAAAACTTGCGAAGGGGGAGCATGTTCAGATCGCCATGATCGGCCGCGACAGTATCTACGGCGCGTTCTCGACCCTGGGCGATGCAACGACGATCAACAGCGCGGTGGTCCTGCTTCCGGGTGTGGCCTCGACGGTTGATCTCGACCGGTTTCGTGACGCGACCGACCGTAGTGCCAGTTTGCGGGCGCAGCTTGCCCGGCACGGCCTGGCGGCCTATGCGCAGATCCAGCAGACCGCGGCCTGCAACGCCGCGCATACGGTAGAGTCACGCGTGGCGCGATGCCTGTTGCAGACCAACGATCTGGCCGGCGGACATGAGCTGGTGTTGACGCAGGAATTGCTGGCGCAGATGATCGGTGCGCGCCGCAACAGCGTTTCGCTGGTCGCCAACACCCTGCAGCAAGCCAAGTTCATCCGCTACAGCCGGGGACATATCGAGATCACCGATCTCGAGGGTCTCGGCAAGACATCCTGCGAGTGCTACGCCACGGTCAAGGCGCACTATGAGCGACTGCTGTGGCCCCGTTGCGTTTAAGGAAACGCGGGCCGAATGCCCCAGGCATTCCCGGAAATCCGCCCGCATTACGAAGGGTTTGGCGCGGCCGCCGAGTTGCGGAATCCCTTCGCCGGGCGGCATTAACGGCCTGTTCAACGCCGGCTGATATGTGTCGGGGTCTGACGAGTGTGCCAGGAGCATCATTTCGTTTGCTTTTGTCTCGCCAGCCTCCGGCTGGATGCGACCCCAGGCGGAGTTAAGGACATGGACTTTGATCTGTCGATGCCGATCCTAGTAGTCGACGACTACGGCACCATGATTCGGATCATCCGCAACCTGCTGAAGCAGATCGGATTCGAGAATGTCGACGACGCCAACGACGGATCGGCGGCGCTCGCCAAGATGCAGAGCAAGCAATACGGGCTGATCATCTCCGACTGGAACATGGAGCCGATGACCGGCTACGACCTGCTCCGGGAAGTCCGCGCCAGTCCGGCGTTGTCGAAAACGCCGTTCATCATGATCACGGCGGAATCGAAGACCGAAAACGTCATCGCCGCGAAGAAGGCCGGCGTCAGCAACTATATCGTCAAGCCGTTCAATGCCGCCACCCTGAAGACCAAGATGGAGGCGGTGTTCGAGGTCGCCGGGTAGCAACGCCGGAAGGCGTGCGGCATCCTTATCCGAGTTGTCCCGGCAACCGTACTTGTACGGCTGCCGATTTTCATACATGGCTAACAATGACGGACGATGATCGCACAAGCACAGGAGGGCTTCATGATTACGTTCGAAACGACTGACCAGAAGGAAGTCCGCCGTTTCCGCATCGCGCAGTTCAATGGCAGGACTGCGACGGTCAGATCAGGCGGATCGACGGTTACCGGCCACGTCCGGTCGGTCGTGGCGAGCGCATCGAGCATCCCGCCGCGCTGGACCATCGCGATCGTCCCCGCTCCGCCGAAGGCGCCCCAGGCCATGGCCCTGCGGCCGACCCCTCGCATGCACCTGTTCGCGGAAGATTACCTCTAAAGCGTGATGACTTTTCTTCGAATCGTCATCCCGCTCTATCTTTTTGTTCGAGCATGATCTTTTCGGAAGACCGGTACCCACCCATCGGGTCGTAGCCCGAGGGCATGCTTTTCCGGATCATGCTCTAGCGCCCCTCAAATGGCGACACCCGCCGCAGGCCGCGCCATTACACGCACGCGATTGCGCTCGTCCAAATGCGCCGCCCCGTGCCGGCGTCCGCGATCTCTCAAGCTTTGCTTGATCGGTTAGGCTTCGGGCTCCGGCGGTGCCGCGTGGACCAGATCGGCTGTGCTTCGCGCCAGCTTTCGCATCACGTCGGCATGATGGCTCTGGAATGTCTTCGGGCCGATGCGCACGGACACCCATCCGCGGCCGCGCACAATCTCTAGATGAACTCATATTAACCACTATCATCCGAGTTGTCGGAGTGAGCCCGGAATCCGTAATTTTACTAGCCGGTACGCTGGTATTTACGATTTCTTTAACGAGGGCTTGCTTTCCTTAAGCCCGGGTTACGAGCCAGCGCGCAAATGCCTCCACGCGACGGGCCGACCGCTGGCGCCGGAAAAACTGCGGACATTGCGCGTGATGATGCAGATCGACCGGATTTGGGAATTTCTGCAGCGATTGCCGCCGCTGACGCGCAGCTGCCTCCTCACCGAGCTCGAACGCCTGGAGCTGTGCGGCGTCGAGATGCCCGGCTCGGCCGATATCCAGTCCAAGCTGCGCGCCGAATTCCGCAAGGACGGAACCAGTCAAAGTCGCGCCGGCGATCCCGCACGGTACTTTTTCGCGGCGCTGGAGCCGGTGCTCATCGACGGCGCGCCCGAGCACGAAAATTCCGGCCGAATCCCGCGCGGCTCCTTGGCTCCGATCTGGGAATGGATCAGCCGCGATCTGCTGCCGACGATGGCCCGCGACTATGTCGAGGAGATCAACAAGCTGACCACCGCCGACAAGCAAAAAGACCTTCGCAAGGCAGCCGCCACGTTCCAGACCAAGGTGGTAAAATATCTCGAAAATGTGCTCGACTCGCCCGAAAGCGTCGAGCAGACCCGCGCCAAGCTCGCAACCTACACGGCGTCGCATTCGGCCTATCACGACCTCACCAAGATGATGTGCGTGCTGCGCGCGCGTGAGGCGTTGGCGAAGTTCAATGACGCGCTGCCGGCAAAAATCGACAAGTTCGATGATGCGATGATCGTCAAGGTCACGGCGTTGCTGAAAACGGTCGGAAAAGATCACGCCGACGCGGTTCCCTTCGCGCTGGCGATGGTCGCCAAGCGGCTCAAGACATTCTGGCAACTGATCTACCTCGCCACCAAGTCGGCGCCCAGCAAGAAAGCCGCCGACATTGCGGCCATGCCCTACGCGATCACCGTCTCGATGGTGCTCGACCAAATGGAGGACGCGCGATCAGCCTTGCGCGTGGCCTTGCAAAAGAACCGGCCGATGGTCGCCCGGGATATTCTGGTCACGACCTACGATTCCGAACATGCGCTACAGGTCCGCATCAGCGAGCTCGACGCCTGTGCATGGGGAACAAGGCTCATCAACCTGATGGACGCGATCGCAGCACTTGTGGAGGACGAGGTGAGCCGGTTTCCCGACGAGGTCGGCCACGTCCTGGGATCGCGCAGCCTGCGCGGCGGCCAATCCCTGGCCCGGCGCCTGAGTTCCATGGCATGGAAAGGACGCGACGCTTTGAATAGCGGCGTTGCCTCTTGCATGAAGCTGATCGGCTAAAGCGTGATGACTTTTCTTCGAATCGTCATCCCGCTCTATCTTTTTGTTTAAGCATGATCTCCGAGAATCGCTGGTGTTTGGCGACTTCAGCCTTCACGGTCAGGACCGAATGGACAGCCTCCTGAAAGACCACATCTAGTGGTCGATTTTCGGCTTTGGCCACCCATCCCGGCATCGAATCCCTGTCGTTCCACGGCATGCGAGCGCCGGCGCAACACGTATCCGTAGTTGCGCGAGCACGAGGCTTACACCCTTCGTTTACGGCGATTTGCTTTACTAGCGCCCTATCTCATCATCGCGCGTGCAGAAATGCCCGCACGAGACGGCCGGCCGTCCGGCAGGATAGCGAAAATTGCTTGTCATGACGCAGAGCGATCAGATCGGCGAGTACCTGCGGCATTTGACCCCGCACGCGCGCGGCAGCCTTCTCAGCGAGCTCGAGCGGCTGGAAGTCTGCGGCGCCGCGATCCCCGGCGCCGCGGTGGCGCTGGAGAAATTGCGCACGGAGTTTCGCAGGGGCGGACAAGCGCACGATCGCGTCGCCAATCCGTCGCGGCATTTCTTCTCGCCGCTCGAATCGATGCTGGTCGATGGCGCGCCCGCGCATGACAATTCAGGCCGCATCCTTCGCGGCTCGCTGGCCGCGATTTGGGAATGGATCAGCCACGATCTGTTGCCGACGATGACGAACGACTACGTCGCCCGAATGAAGCCGCTGATCGCCGCCGACAAACAGGCGGAAATCCGCAAGGTCGCGGCGACCTTTCAGACCAAGGTCTACAAATATCTCGAAAGCGCACTCGGCTCTCCGGAAGGCGCCGAGCGCGCCCGCACCAAGCTCGCGACCTATACGGCGTCGCGTTCGGCCTACAGCGACCTGACCAGGATGGTGAGCGTGCTGGGCGCTCGTGATGCGCTGGCCGAGCTGGACAAGGATCTCCCTGCAAGCATCGTGGAGTTCGACCCGGCGCAGGTCGCCACGATAACGGCGCTGCTCGATGCGTTTGGCAAGCAGAACGCTGCTGCGGTTCCCTTTGCGCTCACGCTGGTGGCAAAGCGGCTGAAGACATTCTGGCAGCTGGTTCGACTCGCAACCAAGGCCGCGGCGAGCAAGAACGCCGTCGATATCGCAGCCACACCCTACGCGGTCGTGGTGGCGATGGTGCTGGACCGGCTGCAGGACAAGGGCACCACACTGCGCGCGGCGTTGAAGAAAAACCGCATCGCCGCCGCCAAGGAACTCCTGGACGAAATCTATGACACGGAATACGCGCTGCATGTACGGATCGACCGGCTCGACCAGTCCGACTGGGGGATCCGGCTGGACAAGATCATGACTGGGGTCGCCGCCGAGGTGGAGGCCGAGGTGAGCAGGTTTCCCGAGGAAGTCGGCCACGTCCTGGGATCGTACAGCCGGCGCAGGGATCAATCGCTCGCCGGTCGCCTCACCCGGATGGCATGGAAGGGACGCGACGCCTTGCACAGCGGAGTTGCCTCCTGCATGAAGCTGATCGGCCAGGCCTAGAGCATGATCCGGAAAAGTGGACACCGGTTTTCCGAAAAAATCATGCTCAAACAAAGAGATAGAGCGCGATGACGATTCGAAGAAAAGTCATCCCGCTCTAGGGTTCAGGTGCCGCTTTCCGATTTAGCGGCCTCGCCGAATGCGCCCGCGCGCCGTCACGAGCGCTTCACGCGCCGCAAGTTGAAGAACGTCTCGATGAATCGCCCCGAGACCACGAATCTGAACCACCAATACATCATCCGTCGTGTCTTCATCGGTGCTGCCCTCGCTATTGACTGTCCCACCAATAGCGCCCGAGCGGATGACGGCACGTGACATGCTTCACATATGGCGAGGCCAGCGGAAATTGACCGGCAGGGACATCTCGGCCGAATACCAGACAAGATAATACCCTCGTTTACATCGGGCGTTTCTCTCGCGAAGATCGCGCTTCCAATTCCTGCGACCGTCAGGAAATTTTGAAGGAGAGTAACGATGCGGCGGAGACTAGGATTGTTGGCGATAGCCGTGCTGGCAGGTTGCCTGACCCTGAATTCGTCGGTCAGAACACAGACGGCACCGCAGACGACGCCGACCGACAGCGCGACGCCGACGCCGGACAATGCAGTGATGATCACGGTGTTCTTGAAGCACGACCAGTCGCGCCCGTTAAGCGAACTCAATGCGCAGCTTGAGAAGCAAGGCTACTACAAGGCCTTTCCGCCGGCCGGTATCGAGGTCGTGAGCTGGTACATCGTGATGGGGATCGGACAGGTCGTCACGCTGCGGCTTCCGGCCTCGCGGCTGCGCGAGGTCAACCGCGTCCTTGAGAATTCGGCCTGGGGCGCCTATCGCACCGAGTTCTATCCGACCTACGATTACAAGGCGGTCGGCATCGCTCAGCACGACAAGGCGCAGTAGCGGGCCGATCGTTTGACGCGGCGCGCCACGCGCTCGGCTTGAAGCCCCGGCTAGTTGGCGGCGGCCATGTCGTCCCGATCAGCCGCAGGCGTGATCTTGCCGAACAGGCCGTTGGTCTGATTGTTGGGGCCAGCGGTGAAATAGAGCGTGTCACCGTCGGAGTGCAGGAAGGTGCCGAACACCAGCGCCCATAGGCCGTCGATCGAGATCGGCCGGCCTTGCTGGTTGCGCAGTTCGCCCTCGAACCCGCCGCGGCCGTCGAACGTGTTGATCCATCCGGCAAATTGGCCGGCATTGCCGAAATTGCCGATCAGGATATCGCCGCTGAACCGGCCGAAACCTTGGGTCGCGCGGGTGACGCCCCAGGGCGCGTTGAGGACGCCGCGGGAAGCGAAGCGCCGCAGCAGCTTGCCGTCGGTGCTGAATACGTCGACGAAGCCCTGGCCCGCGCCGGGGACGACGTCGTCCTTGTTGGCATTCTGCCGCGCGTAGGTCACGAACAGATCGCCATCGACATTGGCAATGCCGAACGGCGCGAAGCCCGCGGGTATCTCCGGATCGGCAAAGGCGCCGTCGAGCGTCGTCAGCTTGAAATTGACGTCATAGGCTTCGACGGTGCCGGCACGGAAGTTGGTGGCAAACAGGAAGTTGCCGTGGACGTTGGTGCCGAATGCAAGCCCCTTATAGACCGCGCCGTTTTTGCCGCCATTGGAGTTGTCGACAATGATGACGGCATTGGTCGCGTTGACCGCCGGGTTCCATCCGGCAATGGTGCCGTTCTCGGTATCCCAGATAAAGATGGCTCCGGATTTGGTGTTGGGGATCAGGAACTGGTTTCCAGAATTGGGATTCCACACCATGCCGGTGGGTGTTGCGGGCGGGGTCGTGGCGGGTGGCACGGGAATCTTCACCACCAGCGGTACGATGGCTCCATTGCCGTCGTAGAGGGTCGACAGGCCGTCGTTGTTGTCGGAAATCCAGAGCGGGCTGTTGGGTGCATTGGCGACGCCCCAAGCGTTCTGCAGATTGGGATCCGTCGTCCGAGCCTGGCCCACGACATTCGAGACGAGATTGGTTTGAACGTAAGTTCCTTCGTCCTCGGCGAGGACACCCGTCGTTCCGAGCAGCAGCAATCCGGCCGCGGCCAATGCGAAGTCTTTCATGATCAGTTCCTCCTGTTTACTCACGTTGCATCCGGACACCGATACAACGGTAACGGGAGTACACTTTGAATGTAGCAACTCCGTGGAAGGTAACAGCTTCGTAACAGCTTCGTGTTCGCGGGCGCGTCATCTGTGATCTGTGATCAGTGATCCGCACGGGTGCGTGCACTTTGAAGGTTACCCTTCTGGCTTGGCTGCATGCAAAAGCGTGGACGGTCGCGGCTTCGGGACGAGGTTGTCACCCATGTCTTAGGTACGACCTGTTACCTATCTCTCCGGGCCGGACAGCGCAGGACTGGCGGAGAGGGAGTCAGTCAATCCCCATTGAAAGACAAAGCATTTTCGACTTTTCCAGACCGAAACCCACCATTTGAGCCACGGCCGGAAAATTGCAATTTCGCCCCTGACCACAAACTGTTCCGCCAATGGCCCGTCATCGACGAAAATGCCATCAAGGGACTCCCATGTTCGAATCGTGTCGGGCGCGTCAGAACCAGAGGTCTCGGACACAGCTTCCATCGGAAGGAAGCCCGGCGAATTTGTCGAGACCGTCGAAATGCTCGATCCGAAGATCAGCGACTGCTTCGGGCGATGCCAGACGCACATTGACCGCCATGCGGCGGCTGCCGTCCGGACGCACACGACGGCCGCGCCAGCAGAGCACGCAGCCGCATTTCGGACAGAAGAGAATCTCCAGTGACCAAACGTCCTTGTCGCCGCGGACATAGGACGTCGTCGCGCCCGAGATCGTGGTGCGCCCGCGTTCGTCATCCTCATCGTAGACCCAAAGCGCTCCGTAGCGACGGCAGTAATCACGCCGGGATCGCCCTCGAGCGTCCATTGCGCGCTGCCACAATGGCAGGTACCCATCAGCATGCTTCGCTCTCCATCTGTCCCTCCCACTCTCAGACGACAACGGCAGATTCACGGGTTTCTTCGGACAAGTCGCCGGACTGCCCCAAAATTTGGCGACTGGATGCTGGATTCCCAATCTCCTGATCAATCCGCGGTGGTTCGGAGATTGTATCTGTCGTAGCAACTGTCCCTGCAACCAAAGCTGTAGCCTGGATCAGGTGATGACGAACGGACCCGGCTCGGTGAAGCGCTCGATCGATTCGACCTTCGCGTAATTCTCGGCGAGGCTCTCGGGTGTCAGATGCGGATCGTAGAAGCCAGGTCCCATGACGATAGCGATGCGTTGGATTACTCCGGCTTCCACGTTGTAAATGCGGTTCGTCTCCGAGCAACCATCGCTTGCAAGCCAGACGATCGCCGGCGCAACCGCTTCGACCGGCATGGCGGCTCTTCCGTCTGCTTCAGCCAAGCGGGATCCCGCGGCCGGATGCATCCTCGTGTACCCATTTGGGGAAATGGTGTTCACGAGAATCCCGTGCTCAGCACCTTCTAGGGCCAGAATGCGCATCAATCCGACGACTGCGCACTTGGCCGCCGCATAAGTGGCTTGGCCCCGTATTCCGAACAGCCCGGCGACTGAGGTCGTGAGGATGATCTTCCCATAGCGCTGAGCGACCATGTGGGGCCAAGCAGCCTTCACGGTGTTGGCCGGCCCGCCGAGATGCACGCGCCAATAGCGATCGAAATCGTCGAGGGTGGCGTCCTCGAACAGCTGGCTTCCGCAGATACCAGCGTTGTTCACGAGAAGGTCTACTCTCCCGAAACGCTCGATGGTCGCCGCGACCAAGTCGCTGCCCCCTTCAGGGGTGGAGACATCGCTGTCATTCGCGATTGCCTGGCCTCCACCCGACCGAATGAAGTCGGCCACCTGTTCCGCGATCGTGGAGTCCTTCCCGAACCCCGACACGTCGGTCCCCGCGTCGTTCACCACGACCCTGGCCCCGCGTTCGGCGAGGAGTTCGACGTATGCCCGCCCCAATCCGCGGCCTGCCCCAGTCACAACCGCAACCTTTCCCGCCAACGAAATTCGTTCGGTCATCTCGCCATCCTCCTTCCGACAAGATTCAGAGAGCGCAAATCGTAGAACCGGGCTCCTGACAGCGTAGAGTCAGCAGCCTGGGCGGCGTCACGTCTCCAGGACGCAGCCCCTAGCTAATGCAGAACTGTTGCGTGACAGCCAAAGCCCAATTCTAAGTTCCACCTCGTCCGGTGTGTCAGTATGGCGTCCCCGAATTAGCGGATTCCCAGGTCCAGCGCTTAGGGCGCGCAGTCATTTGCGGCTCGCTGGCGGACGGGTCGGCGCGCCGGAATTTTCTCAACGACCTCCGTTTCTCAGTGTTGCGCGCGGCGCGATGCGCGGCAACAGGGCTGTGTGGCGGAAGCGAATCCGAGCCTAACTCGGCAGACTGGCGGAGGGAGAGGAACTGGGTTCGAACCCTCTCCAAGTGGACCAGCGTAGGCGAAGGTAACTTGGCGTACAACGCCCGTAATCGCGCGCCGCGAAGGCCTGCCCGGATGGCGATCGCCTGTAAAGGACGCCAGCCGGGGCTTGCCGAGTCCGATGACCCACTTCCCTGGCCCTCTCAGCTAAGGATGAAGTTCGCATCGTGCAGCATCCCGGTGTAGTTGGTCAGGTGGATTTCGATGTCGTTTGCATCCATCAGGCCGTCGCCGTTGACGTCGATCTGAAGCGTCGCGTTGCCGCCCGTCTGGTCCACCCGCGCCTCGGAGTGCGGCGTCGCCGCCGATCCGTCGAACGCAGCCGTGTCCATGAAGTGAACCAGGCCGACGAAGCCGTTCTGACCTGTCATGTTCGTGAACGTGAAGTTGTCCTGGTTGGCATTGAAGTTCAGGATCTGGTCGCCGTTTCCGGTCTGGGACTGGGCGGCCGCGGTGAAGTTGAAGTTGACCGGAGCGGACCCGGCGGTGATCGTGTCCGATCCGAGGCCTCCGGTTATCGTCGTGCTCCCCGAGGTGTTTCCGATGGTGATGACGTCGTTGCCGTCGCTGCCGTTGACGGCCTCGGCATTGACCACGGTGACCCCGTTCGCCTGGCCGCCGAAATTGATCGTGTCGTTGCCGTCGCCCATGTCGAAGGCCGTGGCGAAGGACTGCTGCGTGACCGTCAGCACGTCGTTCGACGAGCTTCCGTTCAGG
>Ga0210406_10001677_pt1 | contig 26464 bp, 18 predicted proteins | sample IncBWC30MmetaG_FD_155454 | JGI IMG/M metagenome (GOLD analysis project Ga0210406, IMG submission 155454) | Forest soil microbial communities from Barre Woods Harvard Forest LTER site, Petersham, Massachusetts, United States - Inc-BW-C-30-M | ecosystem: Environmental > Terrestrial > Soil >... | reverse complement strand
CAGTGTCGTCTGCTGGCGATCCGCCCCTTCAACGAAACCCTTCATTATCCCCCCGCGATTCAGCAAGGGAATCATAGCATCGGTCAGGTTTTCACACAGCCTGGACCCGTTTCGGAAATGGCTCTTTTCCCCTTCTCAGGGCTGCGCTTCACGTCGCTCCGGACCGAAGACCTCATTGCCGAAGAAATAGGGTGGCCATTTCGGCTGGGCCTTTAGAGCTGCGTCGTCGATCGCAGCCAGGACCTCGGTTGGCAACGGACCTTCGGTCACGGCCGTGAGATTGTGCCGGAGATGCTCCAGTGAAGAGGCGCCGATGATAATGCCATCATTGCGCTCGGCGTTTAGTTGGGAGTGATGAATCAGCCAACGCAGCGCCACGGAGATAGTGTCAAGACCATGGCCTTCACACGATCGGTGAATTTCCGCCAAGGCATCGAGATAGGCGTCGTTCCTATAGCGATCGCGATACACTTTGCCTTGAGCAGTTGAGCTGTCGAAACGCGAACCGGCGGCTACCGCTGCGCTATCGGCAAAATTCCTGCTGAAAGCACCGCCGGCCAGCGGATTGAAAGCATGGAAGCGGATGCCATAGTTGGCGAGGCATTTGAACAGTTCCGGTTCAACCGCACGGGTGATCGCGTTGTACATTCCCTGGTAGACGCTCGGCCTTATCCATCCATGGCGCGCGGCTATTTCCGATGTCTCTGCCACGTGCCACGCGCTGAAATTGCTGACGCCGAACTCTTCAAACAGGCCTTCATCATGAAGTTCCTGAACGGCCGACAGCGTCGATTCGATCGGCGTGGCGCTATCGCGCGTCACCAAATAAAAGATCTTGACCTTGTCGGTCTTCAGGCGCGCCCGGGACTCCTTGAAGACTCGCTTCAGGTTCTCAGGTTCGTGGCCGCGAGTGTTTCCGGAAGGAATCCGCGTGGCGATGCCGAACCGTTCGGCGGCGCGGAGGTCACCCAGCATCTGTTCGCAGGTTCCATCGCCATAGACAGAGCACGTGTCGAGCTGGTCGTGGCCAAATTCCAAGACAGCGCCAAGCATTGCGTCTGCGGTCGCAGCGTCATGAACCCGGGCTCCGTATCCGCGGTAGCCGAGCGTCATGGTGCCGAAGATGATGTTAGTGATAGGGGCTTTGGGCATTCCAACCGCCTTGCGTCATTGAGCATGGCTTCACATAACGGACTTCGATCGTCGCGATAATTGAGATAAACTGCGATGACATATCCAGAGAATCGTGACAATGCACAAGAGTGGGTTGGTGGAACTCGAAGCCGTGGTCGCCATCGCCAGGCTCGGAAGCTTCCGTGCGGCGGCCCTCGAACTTGAGATGTCGCCGACAGCAATCGGCAATGCCGTCGCCAGTCTTGAGAAGCGCCTTGGCGTTCGCCTCTTCAACCGCACGACGCGTAATGTCGCCCTGACGAGTGCTGGCCGCGAATACGTCGAGGCAATCGCGCCAGCGTTGTCGGACATCCGCACCGCCGCGCAGGCGGCTGCCGATCACAGCCGCAGGCCGACAGGCACGCTACGGTTCAGTTGCTCGCTTGGCGGGGGACGCCGGCTGCTGATGCCCTTCGTCTTGGAGTATCTTCGTCGCTATAACGAGATGAAGGTCGAAATCGTAACCGAGGGGCGGCTGATCGACATCATCAAGGATGGGTTCGACGCCGGGGTGCGTCTGGCTGAGGCGGTTCCGCGCGACATGATCGCGATGCCGCTTGGTTCACAAGCGCGGCATGTTGTGGTCGGGACGCCCAGCTATTTCTCAAACAGGCCCCGGCCGATCGCGCCGGCCGACCTGACGGATCATGAATGCATTCGCGCTCGCTATTCAAGCGGCGCTCTTTACCGCTGGGAGTTTGAACGTCACGGCGAAGCGATGAAGATCGATGTGCCCGGGGCCCTCACACTCGATGAGCCCGAGATGATCGCGCAGGCGAGCAGGGCCGGTATCGGCCTTGCCTATTTAGGCGAGTGGATGGTTGCTGATGACATCGCCTCAGGCAGACTGGTTGAAGTGCTAAGCGAGTGGACACCCTCTTATCCCGGATATTGCCTCTATTATCCAGGACGCCGCCACATGGCCGCGAGCTTGCGTGCCTTCGTCGATCTGGCCAAGGAGATTGTCTTTCGGAATCCCGCGAAGGCCTCTTGATGGATACTGGACGGGCGGTTCGATCATGGCGCGTGCGCAGCAACCGGCCGCGCTGACGAGGTGATCGAATGAAGTGACGACTTCCGAGTTTGGCCCAAGTCAGACCTCTGGTGATGTCAGCTATTGCGCCGCTATCGGGCTCACAGCGGACCTGATTTCTGCCTGACTGCGGGACGGGTTTATGAGTGCACGCCCTGGCTCGCGATGAGGCCGAACTGGAGCGCGCGCCGGAATCGATCGAACCACAGTTCATCGCGCTTTAGCCGCGGTGATTTGCCCGACGGGCTGATTTTCCGAATTCCTGTCAAGCCCGCTCGCGAAAAATAATTCGCTTTATCAGAAATAAACTCAGGTGTATGTTCCGCGCCGTCCCGCACCCGTCAGAGGGGCGTATCGCGATCGTCACGGACGTGGGGTTGCGGGATGCGATGGACGCTTTGGCTGCGCCAGACGAGCGCGACCTGAAGCGGACGGCGAAGACGTGTGGTCCTGGCACCCCGACGCTGGTGTCAAGCCTTGCGGGGTGATCCTGCGAGGCGACGGAGGCTATCAAGCCCGGACTCCGGGGAGAGCGCGTACATAAGCCCGTAAACCATCGCGCAGGGAATGCCGGACTGTTTCGGCAAGCCTGCGGTGACTAACGCGTGTGCTTTCTACCAATGCACGCGCGGCTGCGGGTGCGCCAAGCATCCGGCATTCCCTGCGCCCTCTGTGTCGAGGGCGACGCGCAAAGCTCGGGCAAATCATGCCGCGAGAATGCTTGCCTGCGCCTTTCCGCTCTTTGACAAGTCAATCGCAATACCAAAGGCCGCGTCTTACAAAGCGCGGAGCCGGTTCCCCGCGCGACAAGGGCGAAGCCAGTCAATGCCGCACACGCTCCACTCTTTCAGCCGCACCGCACCTTGTCGAAGGATACAGTGCTCAGCTCGGTGGCGGGTCAGCTCGGTTCGAGGAATGTTCCTTGTCAAAGGAGCTCAAGCTCCTGCGGCCGAAACTCACCCCTCGGTCCGCAGCAGCATGGCATGGGCGTGCATGTCGCCGGCGAGGCTGAGCGCCACGACCCATGGGGTCGTCACCTCGCCCTGCATCAAACACAGATTCACGGGAATGTTCGCAACCGTCATGTTGGCGTAGTCGGGGAGCGTGAAGAACATCGCGCCGGGATTCAGCGTCTGCTTCCAGGCATCCAACAGCTTCTGCGAGGCCTGATGACCGGTGAGGGTCACTTGCTTGGCGTCGATGCCTTGACGTTGCAGGAGGCGGCTCACGGCGAGTGGCGCCGTCTGGCCACCGAAGCTGCCAAAATGTTGCAGACCGGATTGGGTGACGTGGTAGTAGGGACCGGTCCAGTCCTGGGCCTGCGGGCTTGGGTCGGAAGCAGGCGGAACTTGCCGACGGTCGCCGATCAGAAACATATCGCCGAAATTCTGCTCCTGGGCGATCACCTCGGTATCGATCAGACGCCAGCGCGGCTGCCGCCCCGGCGCCGCTACGCCCACTACAGCTGCGGCCGCGCCATCGGCCGCGCTCACCGACCAAGGCGTGTGATAATCCATGATGGTTGTCCAGCCACCACCGATCGCAACCAGGATGTTGCGCGCGCGTCCGGCGCGGATCATGGCATCGGCCAGCGTCACGCCGACGTTGAAATTGCTGAAGTCATTCGCCAGCGGGATCGTGAGCGTCGTTTCCGAGAGCTTCAGATTCCGCGTCAGCCCGAACAAGTCCGGCGGGACGAAGTAGGTGTTTGGAGAGATGCAGCCCATGACGACGTCGATCTGGCTGGTCTCAAGGCCGGCATTGGCAATCGCTTCGCGCGCCGCCGGCTCGAGGATATCGAGCACGGTCTGGCCCTCGGCCAACACGCGGCGCTTCACGTAGCCGGTGAACAGATTGCCCCCGGGCGGAGGGTGGTCATGGAGCCACTGGAAGATCGGGTCATCATTGGTGCGGATCTTGGCCGGCAGATTCATGGCCATGCCGATAATGCCGATGGAGTTGTCAGTCATGGGTGCCGCTCCGGATCATGTTAAGCCGAGACGATGCAGGACGATATCGGCGGTCTCGAGCGCGCCCTCGGCCCATGTCTGATTGGTCGAGTAGGCTTCGCCGCAGATGTAACAGGGAAAATCGGGGACAGGCTGGGTCATGTGCTGGAGCATCTCTTCGGAATTGTAGTTCACGTTCCAGAGATGCACGCCGCCGCCATAGGGATCGCGCGACCAGTCCATGAAGGCGGCATCGGTCGGCTCGGGTGCGCCCTCGATGCCGTGCATCTGCAGGAGCTGGCGGTGCAATTCGGCCACCATCGGTTTCGTCGCCTTGTGCGCGTCCCAATTCGCCTGCAGGCGTTTGGAGAACGGGTCGAGCGACGGCGGCTGAGGCGGACTTGCGGCGCGGTTGAATGTCGGCAGCGTGCGCTGCACTGCCGTGCCCAACGGCAGGCCGGCCCTTTGCGTCTCTGCGACGGTGTCGAGACCAGCCCAGAAGTCGACGTTCAGCAGGTCGTCATAGGCCATGATCAGGCCCGGGTCGCCGGGCTTGGGCACGCCAACACCATCAGGCCCGACCGGCCAGTAGTAGCACTGCCGCAACGGCAGGTCGGTGAGCGACCGTCCGCTGGACACCTTGGCCGCCTGCCACCAGCTCTCGGGATACAGCAGGAAACACTTAAACAGCGGGATCGCGCGGACGGAGGCGAGGTCGTGACGGAACTTGGTGTTCCTTTGGTCGAGCACCTCGCCTTCCGGCTCCAGCAACTCGATCGCGCGACGGGGCATGGCAAGCACGATGGCGCGTGCCTTCAATTTGCGGCCGTCGCGCAAGTTGAGCTGCACGCCCTTCGATCCGTCGTCGAGCGTGACGCCGACAAAGCCATCCAGCCAGCAGTTGAATTCGATGTCGCCTTTGGCGTCTGTAAATCGCTGCTGCAATTGCCAGGGCACGGCCTCGTAGCCCTCGTTGACCATCCGGTACTCGACATCGTTCGTGAAATCGAAAAACTCGGTGATGAGGTCGAGCGCGTTGGTGTTGCCGCCGAGGCAGTCATAGCCGATGGTAGCGCGCGCAGCGTTGTAGCCGTCCGGGCTGATATACTTGGCGAGCAGATTCCAGAACGCGTGCTGCCACAGCGGCAGGCACTCGATCTTGATGGTTTCCAGATATTGCCGGAGCTCGCCGCTTTTGAGCTTGGCAGGAATCTCCGGCATGAGCTCGATCAATTCCCGCGGGATCAGTCCCGCCGGGCTGCGATCCTTGTGGTTTGGGTCGGCGAGCCATTTGGCCTCGTCCGGGTCAAACCAATAGGGGAGCTTTTTCGGGTCGTTGAGCTCGGAGGTGCGCAAAAGATGGCCGCGCAGGAACGCAATGTTGCCCGGGAGGTCTACAGTCTGCTTATGGATCGGCAGCTTGAGCACGTTCTCGACCAGGCCTTGCATTCGGCTTTGCGCGGGACTCACATAGCGCATGCCTCCGATCTCGGCTGTGGTGTCGGGCATATGCGGCGAGCGGGCCGAGAGCAGCCGGCCTCCGATGCGATCGCTGCCTTCGAATAGCGTCACCTTGAGAGCGCCGCCGCGCTTGCGTGCCCAGTCCGCCGCCAGGCCGTTGCCAAGCTGCGATGTCATCAATCGCCAGCCGGTATAGATGCCGCCGACACCGCCGCCGACGATCGCAACATCGAGATCCGGTAATTGCTGCATTTGGTTCGCCTCCTCGGCCTCAACTTCAATCCGACACCTTCGACCAATAAGGCGGGTCCCAATAGGGCGGCGCCGCCTTCGGATCCACTTTCGCGACGATCACCTGCGGCCGTCTGGCGGCCGCGCCGCTGACCGCCTTTTTCCAGGCCTCGGCGAAATCGGCAGGCTGCTTGACCTCGTACGCTTCGGCGCCAAGACCCTCCGCGACCTTGCACAGGTCGGGCTTGCCCAGCGGATAGGAATACGGAACGGGATCCTTAAGGAAGAAGTTCATCCCCTGGGAGACCATGCTCAGGTCGTTGTCGTTCAGAACAACCCAGATGGCGCCGATCCTGTTTTCCGCGGCCGTGCTGATTTCACCGAGCTGCATGAGCAGCGCGCCATCGCCGACCAGTGCGACACAGAGCCGGTCCGGGCTGCCGCAGCGCGCGCCGACCACGGCGCAGACGGCGAAACCCATCGGGCCCATGGCGAGCGCGCTGTGCATTTCGCGGCCTTCCGCGACGACCATGTAGTGCATCGACCAGCCGACGCAGTTGCCGCTATCGATGAAGACCATTGCTTTCTCGGGAAGATTGTCGCTCAGCAGCCTGCACAGCGCGGCCGGATGTAGCGTCCCCGGCGTTGGCGCGTCGCCCGAAGGTGAAACGACCGGCGAATATTTTTCCTTGATCGCCGCGATCTCCTTGCCGCGCGCCGCGACGAGGTCAGCGTTGTGCGGCCAAGCCGGCGCCTGCTCCGACAGCGCGCGAATGAACGCGCCTGCTTCGGCCACGATGCCCTCGGTGACCGGAAAGCCGCGGCCGATCACCGACTGGTCGAGGTCGACCTGCAGGAACGGCCCCTTGGGCACCAGCATCGGATTCCATTTGTAGGTGGCAAGTTCGCCAAGCGAGGAGCCGATCACGAGCAACGCGTCGTGCGCCGGGCCCTTGGTTGCGGGATCGATCATCCAGTATTGCGGCCAGAGGCAGCCGGCGAAGCCGTAGGCGCGCAGTGAAAGCGGATGCGTTTCGGGAAATACACCCTTGCCGTCCGAGGTGGTCATGACCGGGATGTTCCACCCTTCCACCAGGCTCCGCAGTGCCCGCGCGGTTGCCGGATCGCGCAGCGCCTCCCAGCACCCATTGCCGAGCATGATGAGCGGGCGCTTCGCCGAGCTCAGCACCTCGAGCGCACGGCGGACCCGGTGCTGGGGCGCGCCCTCGGGCAGGCAACGATACGCATCCGTGCTCTCCGGCGGCCGCGGAGACTTATAGAGCGCCGTTTCGGCGTCCGCGGCGGCGACGTTGTCCGCGATGCTGAGGTGCACGGCGCGACGGGGGAGCGACATCATGGATCGCAGCGCCTGTTCGACAAGGATCGGCGCGCTCGAAGGATCGACGATGTCGGCGCTGTATTGCGTGGCGGCGGCATAGATGTCGCGGACATTGAGCCCGCAATCGGTGCCTTCCTGCAGATAACCGCGGCCCAGGAATTGCTCCGGCACTTCGCCGGTGAGGGTCAGCACGGCCGAGCCGTCGAATTGCGCGTTCATGGTCCCGGTCAGCGCGTTGGTCGCGCCCGGACCGCTGGTGACCAGCACCACGCCGGGTTTTCCGGTCGCGCGATAATATCCGTCCGCCATGTAGGCGGCGCCGCTCTCGTGGCGGGTGACGACGTAGGTGAAGTCCTTGCGGTCATGGATGCGCTGGAGCAGATGCATGATGCCGGCGCCGGGAACGCCGAACATGACCTTGGCATCCTCGAGCACCAGATAGTTGAGAAGCTGATCCGCAACGCTAGGTTTGGTCGATGCCGGCATCGTTGTCCCCCGTTCGCAGGGCCGCCTCTGTGGTCCAGCCGCGGCTTCAGTATACAACTTGTAATTGTGTAACTGTCTCAGGCTATGTTGAGTTTAATAGGTAAATCCACGAGGAAGCCAGCCCTGTTCGTTCTCACAATCGAATATTTTCTTATCCCGACAGGTCGATGACACTCAGGTCGGGTGCGGCGCATGAAATCAAGTGCGAAAGCAAGCGTGAAAAATCGGTGCCGCTAGGCAGGCGGCAGTTCGAATTCCTTTTCGAGAAGACGGACCTTCGCCGCAGCGCCCCAGGCGCGAAACGTCTCGCGCGCGGCGAGCGCCGAGGCGAAGGTGCTGGCATCGTCGCCGACCAGGCGCTGGCAGCGGGCGAGATATTCGTGCGTGAGACCGGCATCCTGAAGGAAGCCCCCGGCAGCGGCGCCCTCGGCGGCGCGGCCGAACAGCCGCGCCGCATCGCCGTGATGGCCCATCGCGGCCTGCACCAGGCCGTCGAGCAGATCGGCCTTGTGGCGAAACACGGCCGGATTGCGTACTTCCCATCCGCGGAGCTGCTCGAGACAATCACGGCCCTCCTGAAGCAGCATCGGCCCGTCCTTTGCGGCGCCAAAGGTGGCGGCGGCCAACGCGGCGAGGCCGCGATACTGCGAAAGCTCGAATTCGGCCGCCTGTCCACCGAAATAGGGAAGCATCGGATACGCTTGCTCCGCCCATTCCAGTGCGCCCAGCCAGTCGCAGGCATGCAGATGCAGCTTCAACCTGGTGACGAAATAGTAGCCGATCTGGTTGCTGAGATTGGTGTCGACGACAGACTCGAGATCGCGGCCTTCATCGTATTCTGCGTCGCCGAGGGCGAGCGGGGTGGAGGTCAATCCGGCCAGCGCTTTCGCGAATTGCAGCTCGAACACCAGATGATGATGCGCGTTGAGGACACGGCGCCCGTTGCGCTCGATGCGGATTCGCGCCTGCTCCATGATCTCGGCGAGCGGCCGGCCGGCGGCGGCCAGCAGCACGAGGGACGCCGACAGATTGAAGCAGCCGTAGATCACCTCATTGTCGCCGAGCCCCGCCTCGGCTCCGGCGTCCGCCAACGCGATGCCCTCGTCAAGCGGCGCGACCCAGTGATTGTGAAACCAGGCATGAATGAAGCTGCACCGGGCAAAGCCGGCGCCCTGCTCCCCCTTCGACAACGCTAGGCCGACACGGCTCCATACCGCGGCGGTATCGCGATCGCCGGTCAGCGCCCCATAGACGACCGAGTACATGGAATAGACGTCGGGGGCGAGCGGGCCGTTGCCGTATTCGAGGGTGAGGCGAAGACACCTGCACCCCATCAACGCGAACAATTCGACCTGCTCGCTTTGATGGGCGAAGGGAGCAAGAACGAGCAGCAGGTGAATGAGCTGACCGGCCCGTTGATCGGTGAGCGGCGGCAGTCCCGTCAGCTCATCGGGCCGCCGGTCACCTAGCAATTTCCCTATCGTGTCCAATTCCTGGCCGATGGCCGCGTGCAGCGCCGCCCGGTCGGTGGGCAGATCGCTGCCGAGCAAGCGCGCCCCCCGCAAGCCGATCTCGATCGATTGGCGGACGAGGCCGGCGCCGAAGACGCGCTCCGCCTCGAGCCGCAGATAGTCCGTGGCCTGCACGGTCTCGCCGGCCGCTTCCCAATGATAGGCCAGCAGCGCATAGACGCGGGATCTGTTGGAGGCGGAGGCAGCCTCGTTCCAGAGCGCGATCTCGCGATGCAATTGCCGACGCTGGGCATAGAGCATCGATTCATAAGCGACGTCGCGGATGATGCCGTGACGAAAAGCGTAGCCGTCCTGCTCGTCGACGAGGTCCGGCAGCAAGAGACCCACGCGGTCGTGCAGCGCGAGATGACGCGCGACCGTCGTCTGCTCCCCGCGCGCGGTTGGATGGACTTCCGAGACGAGCAGCGTCGGGAAGCGAAGGCCCGCCGCGCTTGCCACCTTCAGCGTGACCTGGCTTTCCGGGTCGAGGCGATCGATACGACGCATCACGGTGCCTTGGACCGAGTCCGGCATGGGCAGGTCGGTGGTATTGCCGCTGGGCACGATGTGGCAAGTGCCTTCCACCACCTCGATCAGCCCGTCGTCACGCAGCGCCTGCGCCAGCTCCAGGCAAAAGAACGGATGGCCGCGGGCGCGGCCGCGCACTTGCGCCGAAAGCTCCGCGGTGAGCCGCTCCGCGCCTAATCGGGCCAATACGAGCCGGTCCTGATCCTCGTCCGACAGCTCGCCCAGGCGAAGCCGCTGGGCGCCCTGGGCCGCGAACCGTTCGATCCGACTGTCGTCATCGAGCGGCTGCATGGCCAGCACGAGGCAGAGTCCGCGCACGTCGCGGATCGCCGCCTCGACCAGTAGCCAGCTCTCTTCATCCAGCCAGTGCGCATCGTCGATCGAGACCAGGATTGGCCGTCCGGCGCTCGCGCGACGCAGCAGATCAACCAGCAAAGCGAGGCGCAACTGCGCCCGCTGTGGCAGCGGGATCGCCTGCAAATCACTCGTCTCCGGCAGATTGAGTGGAAAAACGACGTTGAGGAGCGAGGCCTGTGCCGCAAGCTCCGGCCCGAGAGCGGCCAATACGGCGTCACGCTGTGCCGTATCCGATGCAGCGAGATCGACGTCCAAGAGACGCGCCAGAACATCGCGCCAGCCGCGATAGGGCACGTCGCGCTCGATCCGATCGGCGTAGCCGTTGAGAACGACGATGCCAGATGCCAGCGTGCGCTGGTGGAATTCGGCGAGCAGACAGGATTTGCCCATGCCGGTTTCGGCTTCGACCGTCACAAGCCGTGCGGCGCCTTCACCGGCGGCATCGATGGCCGCCACGAGCTCGGCGAGCTCCCGCTCCCTGCCTTGCATGGGGACACGGGCTTCAGTGCGGTCGGTACGCTGCGGCGTCCAGACCTGGATGGCAGGCTTCAGACCGCGCAGGCCGCGCAGGCCGACCGGGTCGAAAGCGATCGCTTCGTGTGCGGCCCGGTAGGTCGCGTGGTCGCACTGGATGATGTCCGGACTTTTCAGCCGTGCGGCGAGGTTGATTGCCTCGCCATAGGTCGTCCAGGCACGAAAGATGTCGTTGCCGATCAGGCCGCAGAAAACGCGCCCCGTGGCGACGCCCAAGCTGCTGCGGTGGCCCATTCCACGCAGTGCGTCCCGCAGGTCGATCGCGCAGCGCACTGCGCGAACGGGGTCGTCGGGATGGGCGACGGGCGGGATGCCGAACAGCACGAAAAGGTTGGCGCCGCTATGATCGACGCGGAGCTGATGCATGAAGCCGTCGTGCCGGCGCACGACCGGGCCGACCGTCGCCGCAACCGACTCGAGCTGTTGCAGGCTGTCGGGAGAACCCTGGTCGAAATTCGAGAGGGCGATGAACACGGCGGTAACGCGGCGAAGCTCGGCCGCCCAATCGAGATAGCGGCGCCCAAGGCGACTGCGGATCGGTAAGGGGACGAGCGGCGCAAAGTGTTCACGGTTCGACGGCGAAAGCGGCGGTATGACCAATGGCACCGGTGCCGGCACGCTGTTCAGCACCGTAAGGACGACGGCGCCCATCTCGTCCTCCATCGTTTCGGCCACATCACCCAGCGCCGCACGCGCGGCCGGCGAGATCAGCAGACGGCCCACGGCACGCCTCGCGCTCGTCGCCTGGAGATCGGCGAGCCCGCCTCCCACCGTCACATGAAAGCGGTCCGTGCCACGGCCGATTTCGGCCGTGTGCGAGGGGCCGAGCGCAAGGACCGCGTGTAGTTGCAGCGTCTCGCCCGAGGGCAATACGGCGCCGGGAGAGGACAGGACGGCCTGGCCGCAGGCGGCGGCGCGTAACACTGCCTCGCGTGGCGCACCCTCGCTGCACCGCCAGCCCGAAAGCAGGCCATCGCCCGCAAACATGAAGGGCTCGCCGCCATGGGCGACGATGTTACCGAGCAGCGTATTGAAATGCCGCTCCAGCACGACGGCCATCTGTTCGATGCCGGCCGGCCCGGTCTCCACGAGATGGCCGGTAATGCGGGTGAAGCCGACGACATCCAGCCACAGCAGCGCCATGTCGCCGTCAGCAGCCGGCGTGGCGCCGGACGCGGCGAGGCGTAGCGGTGGCGGCACGAAGCTCTCGACAAGTCGCGCCTCATAGGCGACTTCATCCGACATCGCTACCTTCCCCCAGCCCCTCGGCGATCAGCATACCTCATCCCGTTGCTTAATGGCTACTAATCGCCCTGCGGCCGGTGCCTTCGGCGGAACCAGAAAGGGCGATCGCGGAAGCGAGGAGCGCGCGGCGGGGCTGACATCAGTAGCCGGGCATGGGCAGGAAGGGTGCTTGGATAGGCGGAGGGCCCCGGCGCGTGCCGATGCAGTGATTTTGGCGCCCAGCCCTCTGTCCGCACCCTAAGAAACATCCCGAAACACTCCAAGAAATCGGGCCGTCGTATGGCGGCCGCTGTGACATAGTGGGCCTTTTGCATCGGGGCGCTGCCGGGTAGAAGCTCCTCCGTAACGACCCCGGTCGCCCAGGTTATGAGTCTTTCTACCCCCTTCATCCGCCGTCCGGTGGCCACCACGCTGCTGTCGCTTGGACTCGTGGTGGCCGGCGTCATCGCCTTTTTCAAGCTGCCGGTATCGCCGCTGCCGGACGTCGATATCCCGACCATCGCGGTGCAGGCGACGTTGCCCGGCGCCAGTCCCGCCGACGTGGCCGCGACCGTCGCAAGCCCGCTCGAGCGCCATCTCGGCCAGATCGCCGACGTTACCGAAATGACCTCCGCAAGCTCGCTGGGCTCCGCGCGGATCACACTGCAATTCAACATCGACCGCGACATCAACGGCGCCGCGCGTGACGTGCAGGCGGCCATCAACGCGGCGCGCGCCGACCTGCCGGCCAGTCTGCGGAGCAATCCGACCTATCGCAAGTTCAATCCCGCCTCGGCGCCGATCCTGATCTACACCCTGACGTCGGAGACGCTGACGCCGGCCGAGCTTTACGACGCCGCCTCGACGGTTCTCGCCCAGAAGCTGTCGCAGATCGAAGGGGTCGGCGAAGTCGCCGTCAGCGGCGGATCGCTGCCGGCCGTGCGCGTCGAGTTGATCCCGCCGGCGCTCTTCAAATACGGCATTGGCCTGGAGGACGTTCGCGCCGCGATCGGCAGCGCCAATGCCCACAGCCCCAAGGGCGGCATCGACGTCGAGAGCCAGCGCTACCAGATCTATTCCAACGATCAGGCCAGGAAGGCAGATGACTACAAATCGCTGATCGTCGCCTATCGCAACGGCGCGCCGGTGCGCCTCACCGATGTCGGCGACGTCGTCGATTCCGTGGAGAACGTGCGCACGCTGGGCCTTTCCAACGGCAAGCCGGCGGTCATCATGATCGTGTACCGGCAGCCGGGCGCCAACATCATCCAGATGGTCGATCGCGTGAAGGGGCTGGTGCCGCAATTGAAGGCGTCGGTCTCGCCGGCCATCGACCTCAATCTCGCCGTTGATCGCTCGAAGACGATACGGGCATCGCTGCGCGACGTCGAGATCACGCTTCTCATCACCGTTGCCCTGGTGATCCTGGTGGTGTTCGCGTTCCTGCGTGACGCACGCGCGACGCTGATCCCGGTGGTCGCGGTGTCGGTGTCGCTGGTTGCGACATTCGCGGTCATGTATCTACTCGGCTACAGCCTCGACATCTTCTCGCTGATGGCGCTCACGGTCGCCACCGGGTTCGTGGTGGATGACGCAATCGTCGTGCTGGAGAATATCACCCGCCACATCGACGCGGGGATGCCGCGCTGGGAAGCCACGCTGCTCGGCTCCCGCGAGGTCGGCTTTACCGTGCTGTCGATGAGCGTCTCGCTGGTCGCGGTCTTTGTCCCGATCCTGTTGATGGGCGGCCTGGTCGGCCGCCTGTTCCGCGAATTCGCCATGACGATCACGATCGCCATCGTGGTCTCGCTGGTGGTCTCGCTGACGACGACGCCGATGATGTGCGCCGTGCTGCTGCGCGGCAATCGCGACGAACGGCACGGCCGGATCTACCGGATCAGCGAGTTCATCTTTGACGCCATGTTGAAGGGCTATCGGTGGACGCTTAATATTGCGCTCCGTCATCCGCGCCTGGTGATGTTGACGCTGGCGGCGACGCTGTTCCTCAATTTCCATCTCTACGGCGTCGTGCCGAAGGGTTTTGTTCCGCAGCAGGACACGGGGCTTCTGATCGGCGCGATTCAGGCCGATCAGCATACGTCGTTTCAATTGATGCAGCAGAAGCTCACACAGTTCATCGACATCGTCAAAACTGATCCGGCGGTCGACATCGTCACCGGGACCACCGGCGGGAGCGGTCCGGGACCGGGTGGTGCGACCAATACCGGCACGGTGTTCGCGTCGCTGAAGCCGATTGGCGAACGCAAGCTGTCGGCCGAGCAGGTGATCGCCCGCCTGCGGGACAAGCTGGCCGTCGTGGCCGGCGCCACCTTGACCCTGCAATCGATCGGCGATCTCGGGGCCGGCGGACGCTCGGGCAATGCGGCGTATCAATATACGCTGCAAGGATCGACTTTCGAGGAGCTGAACGAGTGGACGCCGAAGCTCGTTACCGCGCTCCAGAGCGATCCGTCGCTCGCCGATGTCAGCACCGACCAGCAGAACAAGGCCCTGGAATCCAATCTGGTCATCGACCGCGACACGGCCGCTCGTCTTGGAATCACGGTCAGCCAGATCGATAACACGCTCTATGACGCCTTCGGACAGCGGCAGGTCTCGACCATCTATGTCGCGCGCAACCAGTATCATGTCATCATGGAGGTCGCGCCTTCCTATTCGCAGAACCCGCAGACCCTGAGGGAAGTCTATATCAGCACCTCCGGCGGCCCCGCGACCGGTTCGCAAACGACCAACGCGGTCGCCGGAACGGTCGCATCGTCTGCGCAGAAAACCTCGATCAGCGCGATCGCCGCAAGTGTCGTGCGAAACCAGGCTACCAACTCGATCGGTGCGACGGGAAAGGGAGCCGCGTCGACCGGAACCGCCGTCAGCACTGGCGCCGAGATCATGATCCCGCTGTCCAGCGTCGCCCATTATGCCGAGGGCGTGACACCGCTCACGGTCAATCACCAGGATCTGCTGGTCGCGAGCACCATCTCCTTCAATATTCCGCCCGGCGTCTCGCTCAGCACGGCGACGACGGCGATCGAGGCGGCGATGACCCGGATTGGCATGCCCCAGGACATCCACGGCGATTTTGCGGGCGCCGCCAAGATCTTCCGGCAATCGCTGGCAAGCGAGCCGTTTCTCATCCTCGCGGCGCTCGCGACCATCTACATCTCGCTCGGCATGCTCTACGAAAGCTACATTCATCCGCTGACGATTTTGTCGACCTTGCCTTCGGCCGGCGTCGGCGCGGTGGCGGCGCTGATGCTGGCGCATTCGGAATTCGACATCATCGCGATGATCGGCGTGATCCTCCTGGTCGGCATCGTGAAGAAGAACGCGATCATGATGATCGATTTTGCCCTCGACGCCGAGCGTCAGCGCGGGCTGTCGTCGCAGGATGCCATCTTCGAGGCCTGCTTGATGCGATTCCGGCCGATCATGATGACTACGATGGCCGCGTTGTTCGGCGCGGTGCCGCTGATGGTCGGGATGGGCGAAGGCAGTGAGTTCCGCCAGCCGCTGGGCATTGCCATCTTCGGCGGGCTGATCCTGAGCCAGATCCTGACGCTCTATACGACACCCGTCGTCTATCTCTATCTTGATCGTCTCAGGCACTGGAGCCAGAGGCGAAGACAGGCCGCGCATAGCGTCCGGTGACCAGCGCAGTGCCGCTAGAGGGTGTAGATCAGGCGGCCGCCGGGCTGTCGTTGCGCCGCGGTGGTCATGTGCGCTTCGTCCACATGTCCGGGGCCAAGAATGTGAAACACGCTCTCGCCGGCCGCCAGAAGGTAGTCGGTGATGATCCGCCGATGACAGCGCCACCACACCGTCTCCGCGCACATGATCGCGCAGCGGCGCGTGTGCCCGAGTTCGCGAAGATGCGCGAGTCCATCGCGAAATTCGTCGCTCAAGGCGTAGTCGGCATAGTTGTGAAAACTGTCGTTCTCCCAGAAGCCATTGAGCCCGGTCGGCACGTTCCGCGCACGGCTACGTAACCCGCCGAGCGCGGCGAGATGCTCGTAGCCGACCTGGAATGGTTCCAGCGATTGGGGCAGGGTGTCCTGGTTGTATTGCGGATTGGTGAGCGAGCGCGGCACGGTGCGCACGTCAACGACCAGCGTCACCGCGACGCTCGTCAGGAGCTCGACGAAGTCGGGCAGCGATCGCGTGCCGTGACCGATGGTGTAGAATGGAGCGGCCATCTGCAACATCAATTCATATTGGCGGACAACATTAGATAATGGCGATGGGGGCTAGCACTACTTTGGCAGAATGTGTTTGCGCCGCTGTTTTTCATGGATTTGTTTCCGGCAGTATGGACACCGTTCAGACGGCGGCCGAAGGATGAGATCGACGATGGCGTGACGTACGGCGGGCATCGTTGGCTGAGGCGGAGGCCCGTTGATTCTTTTTTTTCCGCCCCGCGTATGCAAGGCGCCGATGTTGCAGGAAGGCGTAGGCAATCATTGTCATCAGGGCGTGGCGATGAAGACCCTGCCATGATCGCCCTTCGAAGTGATCAAGTCCAAGCTCCTCTTTCAACTGCTGATGGGCCTGCTCACAAATCCATCTTGCCTTAATGGTGGCGGCCAGTGTGCGCAGATCCGTCGCTGCCGGGAGATTGGCGAGATAGTATTTCTTCTCCCCTGAGGCACGTTGCTCGCCAATGAGCCAAGCTTCGTCGCCCGGGAGATGCTGCTGCCCCTTATCCCATATCCGCTGCGGAGGGCCGTCGGCAGTTCGGACACGCAGAGCAGCAAATCGGGCTTTCAGCCGACCCTTCGTCCCGCTGCGCCAACTCACGGTTTTCCACTTCGCGCTGACCAGCATTTGTTCTGCCGCAATCGATAAGATATCTGGTACGTGGTGCTTTCGTGGCTTCCCGCGAACTTTGGTGATCGGCCAAATGAGCTGTACACCAACCGGGTACACCTTGAGGTGCCGAGGGATGCCGACAGCCCAGGCCAGTCCGCGTTCTGTTAGCCCCTGTCGAAACGGTGCGCTGAGTCCGTATCCTGCATCCGCCAGCACACATCCAAAACGCACGTTGGCTGCCAACGCTCGGTCAACCTCGGCCAAAGCAATTTCCGGCTTGGATCGTGCCGTTCGGTGTTCTATCGGCACGCGAGCTCGCTTCAAACGAGACACATTGCCTGTCCAACTCTCGGGCAGAAAGAGACGCAGCGCGACCATTATCGGCACTTCGCCGCGCGCAAGTGTAAGCGACACCAGCGTTTGGCAATTCGCCGTTTTGCCAAGAGCGGACGCATATTGAGCCGCGACACCGACGGAGCGGTCGCCCTTCTTTGGAAGTGCCGTGTCGTCAATAACCAGCACCGCATCTTTGCCGCCGACGAGCCGGTCAGCCTGGTTGAGCAGCTCCGATTCCAGCGGCGTCGCGTCCCAGACACCATCGGCAATGAAATGGTGCAGCTGATCGTAGTTGCCCGTGGCAATGCGCTCCGCCATCGGCTGAACGCTTTTGCGGTCGCCCGGACCGATCAATCCCGCAACGTACAGTGGACACATCCGCCGCCGGGTCTTATGACCCAACCGATTCAGGAACGGTTTCAGCCAGCGTTCGAGTTCGTCTTTCCACTCCGCCATGGTCAGCCCTCCGAGAGCCGACCACCCATGAATCACTGAAAAATTGATTCGGGAATCCTAAAAATCGCGGCAAACCAACGATCTGCCAAAGTAGTGCTAGCAAGTCATTCCGGTCGCACATCTGCGGACGGCCCGGCGAGTGTGGCGGACGGTGGTTCTTGCCACGCACACACCGTTAACTCGTGTCCTACCCGCGCCGCAGGCAGCAGCGATTTTCGTAATCATGCCGTCCGGCTGAAGAATAATCGGCGCAGGCGTCATGGCTTGCGCCGATGCTGCAACCGATAAGGCGAAGCCAGCAACAGCAATCAACCTGATCATTCTGTTCCTCCTTTAACCGTCCAATCACTCCGACCTCTCACAGCGGCGGAATGGTCCGGCTCTCGTGTTCAAGCAGCGCAAGCTTCCGGCGCTGGTCGCTCGAAGGCTTGAGATAGATCAAGGTCTCTACGACGACCGAGCCAGGACGTGAGTAGTTCAACGCGAATGAAGGATCAGAAGTTTCGACCGTCGCAGAGCCGGAGTGACGTCCGTTTGATTGGCTTGCCGCGTCGCTGATGCCGGTGATGGTGACTAGTCGCGTTGCTGCAGGAAGACTGTCATTTGCATTTAATCACCATAGTGTGAGGGAGAAAGCGATAGGCTCCGTCTTCCTGGCTACCATAAGATTGGTCAATCGACGAAGGAGGTTCTCATGCGCTGGATCTACCTCGCCATCATCATTCTGTTCGCCGTAGCGACGATCATCTTCGCGCTGCAGAACTTCGAAATCGTCACGGTGTCTCTTTTCGGCTTCGATGCTCGCGTCCCGCTCGCGCTATTGGTCGCTATCGCCTACCTGCTGGGCGCGGCGACGGGCGGCAGCCTGTTCGCGCTGCTGCGCCGATCGTATGAAGGTTCGAGGCGCAGGGCAGTCGGCTCGCCATAACCTATGGTGTCGCTTCATTTCCGACCAGCCCTAGTCGGGTGACGGGCGAATGTCGTTAATTGCACCTTTGAGACGCGCCGACGATCACAGAAGCTAATCCGCTTATCGTGTAGAACCGGAGACGGCGGCGCACGTTAGAGCGGCGCGAATGACCTATCAGCAATACTCAATTTTCATAGGTGGCTTGCTTGAAGGGCTCCCGGGCTTCGACCAATCACGTTTCTCAGGGTACGGTCGGGTACGATTTGGCCAGCGCTGGAAGAGCAATCCCTCAGCTTCGTCAGAGCGTCGGTGATGTTCCGGCCCAACTGCCCAATCGCTTCATCAGTGAGGATCGATCTCGCACTTCCGAGCCGGTCGACGCTGACATTCAGGACGGTCAGCGCCTCCTTGAGTTGTGCTAACTGGGGTTGAAGGGCCGGCTGTTCTCCTGCCTTGATCTCCCGAAGGGTGTTGCCAAGCGTGCGAACTTCCGTCGTCAGGTTTCGGATATTCGCCAGCACGTCTTTCTGCGGCAAATCGACTTTCGACAGCACGGCCTCAGTCATCGTCGCAACGACGTTTTCGGCAAAACCGTTGATGCGCGCAATCACGACAAGCGCAAAAATCGCGGCGACGATCATCAGGATCGCCGTCGCATTGATCAGCGCCAGCAGCAACTGCCCAGGGAGCCTCCACAACCGCGCGGAAATCCCACTGCCATCGGGCTCGACCATGGTTGCCTCCTGTCATCTGTGGTGCGAGGCTCGTCCTTAATCGCTCGGCGCGGCGGCAGCCGCGAACCCACCGACGCGACGCAAAAGGTTGCGCCTATGTCGGTTCCCTGGCGCCCCTTCCGGCATGGACTAGTGTCAACGTCTTCGCTCCTTGATTTAAATCAATACAGGCACTTTGGAATGGCGTCCGCGTATACGTTCACCAGTCACCGTGGAGTTTTGACCATGAGTGAAATCATCAAATCGGAAGCGATCTCTCGTCGAAAGGCTCTCTCTCTTTTCGCACAAGGTGCTGGCTTCGCCGTTGCAACATCCACTGCCGCGCTGACGGTTTCCGATGCCGAGGCCCAGACCGTTGGCATGGAGCGGCGTCAGGAGCGGCGCGCAGGACGGCATGAGCGACGCGAGGAGCGGCGTACAGGACGGCACGAGCGACGTGAGGACCGGCGCACGGGTGCGACCACGGGTGCCGGCACAACTACCGGCATGGCTACCGGGCAGAAGCAGTAATTCCACTGGCTCGGCGAAGTCAGTAGTCGAAGCCGTCGGGCAGTTACCGCGCGAACTAACGACACGGTCATGCCTGCGCCGCAGCTTGGCAACTTGGGCGGCCTCGCTGAGAGTGGTGTCACTATTGGATACAGCGGCGGTGACCGCGGCGCTGATATCAGCGGTGTCTCGTGCGCTAAGCGCCCCACTGATGGGCTTGGTGGCGCGGCAGCCGCAATTCGGTTTGTATGGCGTCTCAATGGTGAGCGGAAGCGTTGGCGCCGATGTTGATCGATGGCGGGCGGGCTGAGAAACAGAGGAGGATGTAATGAGACTGATCAGTATCAAGCAGGCGTTGTTGGCGACGGGCGTTCTCGCCGTTGCAGCCCTGGTCTCCCCGGGATTGTCACCAAGCGGCGGTCTTTCGCTAACCGTTGATATTGCGCAGGCCAGGGTCGGGCGCCCGGGGACGCCGGCGAGCGTCGCCGGCGTTGCACGACGAACCACGCGTCGCGCGGTGGTGGGAGGAGCGGCCGTAGGTGCGGCAGCCTATGGAGCGGGCGGCTGCGTCCGCGTGCTCGTGAATGGGTCGTATGTCTGCCGCTGACGCAAAAACAAGGATCTAAAGCGCGATGATGATTCATCATCGCGCTTTAGACGAGTTTCAGTGCCAGACGCACGACCTGAGGGTCTCGCTGGGAGCCACGCAGGAAACCGAACTTCCCGAACACGTTCAGCATGGCGGTGTTCTCGGGCGGCACTTCCGCGGTCAGCTCTTTGAGGCTCGCGCTGCGTGCCAACGTAGCCAAATGCCGCATGAGAATCGTCCCGATTCCCTGGGCTTGATAGGCGCCGACCACGACGAAAGCGATTTCGGCCTGGCCGGGCCGGACAACAACATAGCGTCCACCGCCGATGATGACGGGGTGCCCGCCTTCGTCGATTTCCGCGACAAGCGCGACATGACTTTCGAAATCGATATCCAGGAAGAACGTCTTCTCCCTCTCCGAAAAGCATTTCTTTGGTACGAAGAAGCCCGACGCAGCGATTGCGTGCTGGTTCTTCCAATCGCCCCGAGCATTTCGGGCCCGTCATCGGGACGGAGCGCTCGGATTTCAGTCGAACGACCGTCGCGAAGATGCTCGACGGCCGCATACTCGGCGAGTCTAGACATGAGAAATGGTTCCCGCCTCCTGGCCTGCAGGCGGCTCCGCCTTGATCCTTTGCGAGACTCGATCATTCGCCGTGGTCATGCTTGATCTGGATCAAGCATGACCTTGTGAGGGTGCCGATAAGCTTAAGAGGCAAAAGGAAGTCTCACTGCCGCATCGGTTGGCACGCGTCGTCAATGCAGGCGGCAAGGATGCTCGCGGGAAACAGAGCGATGTCCCTGGGGCTATTTCGGCAGACCAGATCAGGTGATGAGATCACACAGCTGGCTGTCCGGCTCGCCCTGCTGGCCTTCCTGCTCTATTGGTCGTTCGTCCTTGTTCGTCCATTTATTCCGATGCTCGCGTGGAGCATGGTCCTAACCGTCGCCGTGTACCCGCCCTACAATTGGCTCGCCACGCATCTGGGCGGCCGGCCGAAGCTGTCGGCCACGATCGTCACGGTCATCAGTCTGTTGATCATCATCGGCCCAGCCACATGGCTTGGGGTGGGCCTCATCGAGGGCCTACAAGAGTTCGCGGGCGAACTCGGTGCGGGGACTCTGGCCATTCCATCTCCGCCGGAGGGTGTGAAGGACTGGCCGATCGTCGGCACGCAGATCTACGGCCTTTGGGATCAGGCCTCGATGAATCTCGGGGCTGCGTTGCGGCAGGTGGCGCCGCACCTGAAGCCGTTGGCCGCTCCGATACTCGCCTTTGCCGGCAGTGCGGGCATCGGAACACTCAAGTTCGTCTTGTCGGTGGCGCTGTCGGGCTTCCTGTTCATCTATGGGCCCGGCCTGGTCGAGGGGATACGGCAGATGCAGGCGCGGGTCGTGACGCAGCGGAACGAGGATTTTGTCGCACTGGCCGGGCTCACGATACGCACGGTGTCGCAAGGCGTGATCGGCGTGGCGGTTCTTCAATCGGTGCTGGCCGGCATAGGATTGAAACTCGCCGGCGTGCCGCACGCCGGCGTCCTGGCGTTCGCCGTGCTGGTCCTTGCCATCCTGCAGATCGGATCGGCGATCGTCATCTTTCCCGTGATCATCTGGATCTGGGCGACCAAGGATTTTGCAGTGGCTCTGCCGCTGACAATCTATCTGCTGGTCGTGGGGCTGGCTGACAACATCGTAAAGCCCATGCTCATGGGACGCGGCCTGAACACCCCCATGCTCGTCATCTTCATCGGTGTCCTGGGCGGGATGATCGCGCACGGCATTCTCGGCCTGTTTGTGGGCCCGATTATCCTGGCAGTGGCCTGGCAATTGATGATGGCCTGGATTCGGGAGGAGCGGGCAGAGACAGCCCCGCCCGACGTGGCGCACAGCGGCGAAACAGCGGCGGCGGAGAGTTAGCGGTCAGGTCCGATGCCGCTTAGGATTATCGGCCACCCACTGGAAGCTGATAGCGGCAGATTGGTCCGAGCGCCGGAGGCATTCGTATGTTGCGGCAATATCTCGTGGGCGCGACTGCCAGTGTCTGCAATATCGCGATCCATGCCCTGGTCATGGTGGCCGTCATAAGGGTGACCCGCGTCGTCGATGAATGGGCGACGACGCATCAAACGTTTCGATTGATCGCGGTCATGATCGCTACCGTGACCGTCTTGATGATCGCGCACCTGGCTGAGGTGATCGTCTGGTCCGGGGTCTACGTGATGACGAGTATCGCGCCGGACGACACCGATCTCATCTATTTCTCTTTTGTGAACTACACGACGCTCGGCTATGGCGATGTCACGCCAGTGCAACGCTGGCATCTGCTTGGGCCGATGACGGCGATGAACGGCGTGCTGTTGTTTGGCTGGTCGACTGCCGTAATCTTTGAGGTCTTGCGGATGACGTTGATGGCGACCGGAGGCGGACCGGAAAAGCAGGAGAGGCGCTGGTGGCCTGGATAGCCTCACGCGCGCGAACGTGCCGAGCGGCGGCGTCGATGTGTGGATCGTGCGTGAAGGTTAGGTATCAAAGGGTGCATTGAGAATCATCCGGCTCCCTTGATCTGTATCAACCTCACCACTTCAATTCCCTTCAGCCTCCAGCTGCGCTCTCGTCGGCCTTGGGAGAGCACCCTGAAGCGCAGTTCCCTCAGGGAATGCCTGGAGCTTCTGACATGGAGAATCAAAATGAAACTCTCGATAGCTTTATCGGCGCTACTGGTTGCCGCCTTTGTGACCGCAAGTGTCGAACCGGCTAGTGCCGTCGTCTACTGCCAATATGTCGACTACCCCGCTGGTTGCAGCGTAAGGGCGGGTGTCGTGCTGCGTCCGCGGCCGGTCGCGCGCGCCGTGGCGACACCAGGCGTCGGCGCCGTGGGAACGCCAATGAATCGCGGCGGTCCGGTGGATCGTGCCGGCCGGCGCTGATGGGTGTCGGCGAACTTTCGGGTGGTGGATCGCTCGACGCTGAAGCGTTGAAGTACAGTGGACATTTTCCCGAAACAGAACTGTGCCCGAGTTCCAGTTGAAGCGGGCGCGGCGCCGCAGTGGAGCAACACATGCCACTCGCGCGATATTTTTCCTACGTTGGCGGAGTATTGCTCGCGCTGTTGTTCATTCTGGATGCATTTTTTCCGAAGGTGCCGGCGGATGAAAGGGCATCTTCCAATGTGCCCATCATCCGTATTCATTCGGACCGGAAATGGCCGGAGCGCATTGTCTTCGATACCAGCGTTCCGACGATCATTCCTGCTCAGATCGCCAGCGGTGAGCCGAGCATCCTCCCTCCGGGAACGAGCGGCGATGTCGCAGTCAAGGCGAGGGAACGTGAGGCGTTCGCGCAGATGCAGCCATCCGACACGAAGCAGGCCAAATCAAGAAGGCCGGAACCAAAACCGCAACGCAAGAGCAGGATCGCACGGAGATACGTGCCGCCGAATTTCACTTCAGCGCCGCCGTGGCAATTTGGCTGGTTTGGTCAGAGTCCCTGGCGAGGGGGTTAAACAGCGCAGAGGGCTATGAGGGCACAGGCGAAGCCCATCACCAACATGCCCGCAGCTGCTACCGAGACCAGGTCAATCGACCAAGGGTGGCTACCGCCGCCGATCAAATCAAAATGTCTGGAGTGGCATTCGTCGCGATATGAATGAAGACGCATGGCAGTTGCACTTCTCATGCACAGTGGCACCATGGGTCTGTTCTGCCCACCCGCGCCGCAGGCCATTGATCCACGTCAAGCATCGCGGTCCTCGGGTGTACAAAGGCAAACGTACCATCGGTTCGGCTCCGGCTCTGCGAGGCTGTCCGCTGGTCGTTGCAATGCGATCCCCTTTCTCAGCCCTGAACCGCGCACCGTGACCGATTATCGTAGCCCAGCACGGACCATGGAAAGCCACTTCGGCGGTGGCCTTGACGACGTGATCATCATCCCGCTCGTTCTTGTCACGCTCGCCGTCAGTAAAATCCTGCGTTTCATTCTTTGGACGCTGATGCGGCTGCTCGACTACGCCTTCCCTTTGGCAATGCAGGTTGTCTGGCTTCCTCTCTTCGCGGCCCGGGTTTTGGGCAATGTCATCGTTACTAGCATAAGCGGCGGGCTGCGCTTCATTCCCGTATCTGAGGCGAAACGTCGACGGTGGAGAATATCGATCCGGCGGAAGTGGTCGTGGCTCCGGCGCAAGATCAGCTATCGGGCGTTCGAGCAAGCTGTTCATGTTGCATTTGAAAGCGGCATGGCGTGGGTATTCCGAAAGTGCCGGCATCTGACGCCGAACACCGCTTTGTTCGTGATCTTGGGCGCGGCCCTTTGGCTTCCGATCTCTTTCGGGGTTGCAACGGCGATGCATGCAGTGTTGTTTGCCAAGGTCACGTCCTGGCCAGCCTGGATGCAACTTCTGCATCCGCTGGCAACGGTCATCGCCAAGAGCAAGCTTTTGGTGCTCCCGGTGTACCCAGCAGCGTGGCCGCAGGCCAAAAAGAATTCTTTCGTTCAGTTCCTGTTCAAGAGCTGTGAAACCATCAAGCGCCTGTATGTGATCAAAAAGGTCGGCTTTCGCTATTGGCAGGCAGAGATCGCCGGCATTGCGGTAGTTGAGAAGCTCGAGCGCACCGCCGGCCTCGCATCGGTAGTGACGTGGCTGCGCAAAGCGCATGTCGCCGAACACTTCGGCGTCGAAAGGCCCACCCGGAAATTGAGGTCGTTCTTCTTGCGATGGTCGATCAAGTTTTCGGCCGAATATTACGAAGCGAAGGAGCGGGAAGCCTCAGGCGTCGCATCCGCAACCAGCAGCAAACTGCGAACGGTGAGATGATCATCGATCTCAAACCGCCAGGACGCTCAGCATTACCTTGAAGCGTCGTCGGCGGTCCGACCCTGCCGGGATCGACCCGCGCCCTATGAGCAGGGGCAGCCTTTAGCCCCACTGCTGCGCCGCAATAATTCCTTAGTTCGAGGAACTAATGTATTCGCGCTGGGGGTCAGAGCATGGGGGGACATCACCATGGCTGACAGCGAAAATTGGAACGAGCGCAGAAATCAGGTGGAACGCTACCGAATACTGGCACGAGAAACTACGGATCCCATGGCGGCTCGTTTGCTCCACGATATCGTTTTGGACTTGGAAGCCGAGTTGGAGAGATCGCCGCAAAATGTGAGCCTTGTTGCCGCATGAGCGTTCCGGTGACGTTCCCGGTATATGCAAACGAATCTTCTATCGCCGAAATGTAGTTCGAGAATATCTACAAGATCGGGAACGACGGCCCTGCCGTGCGCGTGGCTGCACGTTGATGCGGGTGCCTCGCCTATCTCGCCAAGTTGCTCTCGACGACGTTGCTGATCGAGCTGCTCGAGAGAGCCTCGGCTTCTTGACGCTGCCAAAGCATTGACTCGCCGGTTCTCGCTGGCGGGCGACCCGGCCGATATTCTGCTGTTGCCGGGCGAAGCACTCGGTTGATGCGGCCTTTCAGGCCGATGCGTTTGGTGCGGAGAAATCTGGCGGCCCACCGCCGCTCCAACCTTCTTTCCAGGTCAAGAGGGATTTCCATGACCAGCGCTCCGGGTTCGTGGTCGCCCCCGATCTGCAAGGCCTCAACGTACAGGGTGCTCTAAAGGTCCACCGCAGATTTGCAGACGGAGTGGAGGCGGGTCAAAAGGCGCGATCCGCCGTGCGGCCGACCTGCGCCGGTTTTGTTGAAGCCTGATACAGTGCCGAGCGGTCTGCATCCGTGTATCCGTCGCGCCTTGCTCCGTCGTAGCGTCTTTGCCTTGGGCTCACTCATTGCTCGCTGGCAACCCCGACGAGACTGCTCCGGGAGGGGCGGCCAGGCGAACCAGCCTCATCGTAGGCTCGCGCTGTCCTATGCTCGGAGAGCCGCTCCAGCACAGTGTCCGACATGAGATCAAAGATTTCCATCGGGCGCTATTGTCCTCGCGGCCAATTGGGACAAAACGACGGACGTCGGGTCAGCACAGCAACGTGCCCGCGACCTCAAATAACCAGCCGTGAGTTCCCATCAGCCGACTGTGAACTGCTCGCGACGCGATCGTTAGCGACGGATTTTTGAAGCATTTTCGCTCAACAAAAAGGCCGACACTTCTGTCGGCCTTAGTTCTGTTTGGAAAATGTAAATCGAGTTCAGTAACGCGCGGTAACCGGTGCGCCGTAACCGCCGAAGCGGTAGTTGATGCGCAAGGTGACCATATCCACGTCCTGGGTGATCCGATCGTTGAGAAAAGCGGCATTGATCGGATTGACGACCGAGAACGAGTTGTTTGAGTTACCCATAAACAGATGGTCGTATT
>Ga0210406_10001676_pt1 | contig 26466 bp, 27 predicted proteins | sample IncBWC30MmetaG_FD_155454 | JGI IMG/M metagenome (GOLD analysis project Ga0210406, IMG submission 155454) | Forest soil microbial communities from Barre Woods Harvard Forest LTER site, Petersham, Massachusetts, United States - Inc-BW-C-30-M | ecosystem: Environmental > Terrestrial > Soil >... | reverse complement strand
AGATTCGCGAGCAGGATACCGATTGGAGCAAATGGCTGATGACGAAGCCTGCGCGTCCATTCGATCCGCGGATGTATTTTGAGTTTCGTCTGTATAGGGAATTTTCCAGCGGGATTCCGGATCAATGGATGAGTCACGCCATCGACCTGGTGCACTGGTTTATGGATGACAGTTTTCCGCAGTCGGCCGTGTCGCAGGGAGGAGTCTTCGCCTGGCACGATGGACGGGAGACGGCCGATACGTTTCAGACCCTATTGCAGTATCCAAAGGGTTTTCTAGTCAGCTATTCAACCAGCTTCGGCAATGACGCGCCCAGTTTTACGCGCTACATGGGAAAGACCGCGAGTCTGATCAACCAGGGAGGCGAGGGCAGCCCGCGTTATCAAGTGATCGAAGAAAAAGGAACGCACGAAGACGACTCCGACATCGATGAGAAAAGAGAATCCAAGTATGTGCTCCTGCCCGGCGAGACGAAGCTTCCGCCTCTTGGAATCGATGACCTGACGACCGAGCACATGGCAAACTGGTTTGAATGCATGCGCTCCCGCCAGCCGCCCCACGCTACGGTACATAACGGATTCGCGCACTCCGTCGCTTGCATCATGGCGGCGCAGTCTTATTGGTCGGGCAAAAAGGTTTTCTGGGATGCGAAGACCGAAACGATTTCTGACAGCGCGCCGACTCATGGATAGGCGGTGTTTTGTTTGCCAGTCCAGGCCGCACGCACGGGGGTTTCCCAAGCATTGGCCGACGACGCGCGCGTAATCGGCGATTGCGATCTCAGGGTCGGCGATATCCGGGTGCCAGAGCTTTTCCCATTCGAAGCAGTAAAGCCCCCTTGTGTGCGCCACGCTGTAAGCCCGTAACGTCATCCGCCCTGTCTTCGTTGCCGCGGGCAGGGTCGCGTTTACGCTGCGGGATTTCGATCGCGTAATGCATCCCCGCTCGCACGGACCGCAGTAATAGCGGGCCGCGCGGCCGCGGCTTGGCAAGCTTAATGAGCGGACCATGCTGGCGGCACCTCGATGTAGGACCGGTCGAGAGCCGCGATCGAGGGACAACCCAACAATCGAAGCGTGCGCTCGACGTCGGAGCGCAAGATTTGCAGCGCCCGCACCACTCCCGCGTGCCCGCCTGCTGCAAGTCCGTAAGCGTAGGCGCGCCCCACAAGAACCGCGCGCGCGCCCAGGCAAAGCGCTTTCACAATGTCACTGCCGCGGCGGACTCCTCCATCCATCAGGACTTCGACTTGCCCGTGGACCGCGGCAACGACTTCCGGCAGCGCCCGCAAGGTCGGAAAAACCGAATCCAGTTGCCGCCCTCCGTGGTTCGAAACCACCACAGCAGATGCGCCCTCATCCACAGCACGTCTTGCGTCGTCGCCTGTCAGAAGCCCTTTCACAACGATCGGCCCCGCCCAAACTTCGCGGATCCATCTCAGGTCTTCCCAGGTCACGGTGGCGCTCGCCAGCGCAGCTCCAACGTCCAGGAGGTCCATCGGGCCTTTGCCCGGAGTCACTACGTTCTCCAACTTGGGCACACCACCGTCCAGCAAGAACGAGGCCAGCCAGCCCGGATGAGCCAGAAGATTCGGCAGGTAGGGCATCTTCGCGAACCACGAAGTGCCCAGCAGTTCTTTCATTCCATTGCGAGGATCCCGCTCCCGCAGCCCCGCGACGGGCGTGTCGACCGTAATCACCAAGGCGGCAAATCCTGCGCGGCGGGCCCGGTCAAGAGAGCCCTCGGCCGCCTCTCGTCCACCCAGCAGATACAGCTGGTAAAAAACCGGCCCCTGCGACGCCGCCTTCACATCTTCCAGTTTGTGACCCGAAATAGTAGAGAGAATGTATCCTGTGCCTGCCTCTCCGGCTGCGCGGGCCGCTGCGACTTCGCCCTCGGGATGCATCAAACGGCTGTATCCCACTGGCGCAAGTATGGCAGGGAAAGAGAGTTCATTTCCGACTACGCGAGTCTTCAGGTCACAAATTCCTACCGCAACCGCACCGCGGGGACGAAACAGGACATCGCGAAATGCCCGGCAGTTCTCCGCCAACGTGAGTTCGGCTTCGGCACCGCCATCCAGGTAGTCGAATACCGACCTGGGAACCCGGCGTTGCGCCAGATGGCGCAGATCCTCGATGTTGACGACCTGTGAAGAATTCACGGCGCGATGCGCAGACATTTTCAAGTCTCTCGGCTGTCGACGTTACCAGAACAGGCAGGTGCAATACCAGCGGCAGAACATCGTCGGAATCCTTTCCACGCCCGAAACTTGGAAATAGTAGCTCAATGTGAGTGAGCCGGACAGGCCATCCATTTGAACACTTCGCCTTGGCCCTGTATAACTTGGAACGAACCCTTTGCCTGATCCCGCTTCCAATCCGGCTGCCGCGCCTAAATCCCTGCGCTTGAGGATCGTTGCCGCCGGCCTATTGCTGCTTGCGCTCGGCGTGGTTGTGATTTATACGAGCCGTCCAGCATTCTTCAGTCCACTGGCGATTGTCGTCGTGGCTGCCATCGGACTTGCTGCTCTCTTGCTTCAGTTGCGTCTCCGCAGAGATCTTAACGCCCCGGTCCACGCACCGCTCTGGCTGAATGTCTTGGGGCTATTGTTTGCGGTTGCCGCAGTATTCGCCGACGTCCTGCACCTCACCAGCACTCTGATGCTGATCGCCACCCTGGGAGCTGTCATCTGCTTCAGCACCAGCGGCATTGCCGTGCTACACGCCCTCCGAAAACCTCGCGCGTGAACTCTTGTCACAGTCAGCCTTCTGGCTAAAGGCAAACTCGCAACGCATCCAAGTCCGAAGCCGGCTCTCAGCTACCGCTTAAACTCCACTGCCATCGTTGTCTCCACGGGGGCCGGTTCTCCATTCACACGATACGGCTCAAATTTCCACCAACGCATCGCGTCCATGGCCGCGCGTGCCAGTACGTCGGGACCATTCAGTGCGTGCATGCTCACCACCGATCCATCGCGCCCCACCACAATGTCCAGCGCGATGATGCCTTGCAGCCTCGCTTTGCGCGCCTCCGCCGGATATGCCGGCTGGACGCGGTGGACCACCAACTTCTCCATTACGTCAGCGGCCACCTGCGCCTGCGGCCGCTCCGCGAGCGTTTTCTCCGGAGGCTTCAGCCCCGACTCCAACTCCTCCCAGCCTCGGTTCCAGCGCCACCAGAATACGGCGCAGCCAAGCAGCACAAGGATTACAAGCACAATCCATCCCAAACCGATCGGCTTCCTCCGTGGTTTGCGCCCCACGCCGCCGCTCGAGACTTCCCTGGTCCCTGGTGTCGCAGGCGTACTCGCAATAAGCCCCGGGTTGGCGACGGGTTCGGGCCTGGCAACAGGCTCTGTCGTAGCTACGATCTCGGGCATTTCCTGTTTGGCCCAATTCCGTATCGCCGCTCGCTGGTCAGACGACAGACCCACAAACTCGAGCCCGCTGCGAAGCTTGTCCTGATATCGCACGATTGCGCGAGTTTGCAACGGAGCCGCAAGCGGCGACAGTTGGACGTCGATCGCCACCGCCTCCCCTGGAAGCAACTCTTCCGCCAGCATCGCCGCAATGCCGCGCTCGCACACGTTCACCGCACGTCCCGGCACCGTATCCGGAATCCCCGACCGGAGCACGGTCACGTCCAGGGTCGCCTGCAGCGGAAACCGTGGCACGCGCCGTCGCGAGGGCCCGTTCCATCCACTCGGTTGCGGCTCAGTCGACATTCAAGCCTTGTTCAAATTCGTCAATTTGATTTTTCGTCGCTATTTATCGTCTGAGCTCGATAATCTCGCTGCCCTTCGCAAACAACGCCACCTTTGCCATTCCGATAAACAATCCGTGCTCCACGACACCCGGCATGTCGCTCAACTGGCAACCCAACCGATCTGCGTCCGGAATCTGCCCGAAGTGGCAATCCAGAATATGATTGTGCTCGTCGGTCACATAGGGCTTGCCGTCCGATCCGGTCCTGAGCTGCACGTCAGCTCCGAGCGCCCGAACTCGTTTCGCAATTAATGCCTGAGCAAACCGGATCACTTCCAGCGGAAGCGGAAACCGTCCCAATACCGGCACCTGCTTCGAAGCGTCCGCCACAATCACCAACTGCTTTGTCGCCGACGCCACAATCTTCTCTCGCAGCATCGCGCCGCCGCCACCCTTGATCAGCCGCAACTGCGGGTCAACCTCATCCGCGCCGTCTACCGTGACGTCGATTTCCTGGCATTCGTCCAGCGTGGTTAGCGGAATTCCCAAGCTCTTCGCAAGTTCCCCCGACCGCACCGAAGTCGGAATTCCTCGAATACCCAGCCCTTTCTTGACCTCTTCGGCCAACAGTTTGATGAAGAAAGCTGCAGTTGATCCCGTACCGAGCCCGACGACCTGCCCGTCTTTCACGAATTGCAAACTGGCCCGCGCCGCCGCCTCTTTTTCCTGATCGTTCGCCATAGTTTTTCGGAGCCGCCCTAAATTCCTAAGTTGTGATCCCGAGCGTTTCGAGTTTGTCACTGCGAGCAAGGCGAGAAATCTGCGGTTGCTCTCTATGCAGGAATATTCCTCACCCCAGAATCTTCTCGGTATAGATCAAATATCCGGCCAGCACGAACCCAAACAAGACCGTCAAAATCGTGATCAGATCCATCACAAACCCTGCTGGCTCAAACGTGCCCGCATCCAATTGAGTCCGCGTCTTGCGATAACGCACCAGTCCAGCTACAACTAAGGCCACACCCGCAATAATCGTAAAAGACCCCATGATCACCGAAATCCCCGCGGTGCGCACAGGGTGCCCCTGCAGCGCGGTCAGCTGCCGCATTGCGATCGCGAACCGCCCGATCGCGAACCCAAACACAACGATCGCAGCTCCCGTCCGCACCCACGCCAGAAACGTCCGCTCATTCGCCAGATGGTCGCGTGCCCGATTCGGATTCTCCACCATTGTCCCGTCCGTGCCGCCCAGCATTATTCCACAGCTTTGGCGATCACAACTCCCGCGCCTGCAAGATTCTTCATCAGTTCCTCGGGTACGCTATGCCGCTCTTTCAGATATTCGGGACTGTTGTAGGTTACTGAGGCCTTGCCCCCAGCGTCCTCTGCCACCAGCGCCTTCAGTGGCAGATCTATCGCAAGGCTCGGAGATGCCATCATCAGAGGAGTTCCCGCCTTTGGACTCCCAAAAATCACCACCTTGGTCGGTCTCATCTCCAACCCAACCTTGTCCGCCTCGCCGCTATGATCCACCACGGCAAATACCTGCAACCCCTTCGAAGCAAACGCCGCCTCCAGTCGCCGCAACGTTTCTTCCACGGAATATTTACTGGCCACCTGAACCAAACCATTTTCGTTCGCCATATCGTCCGCTCCTCAAACGCTAGGTCTGGACCGACCTTGACCGCTCGATTGTATGGAAAATGCGGTAGGACTCCAAGGATGGGCATTTATCTTGTTGACTGTCAGTCGGACTCGGGTCACGTTTTCACCTCAACCATTTTGACATCAACTATTTACCCAAAGACGAAGCCGCGCAGGAAAGCACTTGAGGAAAGCAGCCAGAAAAGCGGTCGCAGCGTAGGTGAGAGGTAAAGAGGGGACACGTTCGTGTCCCGGTCCTATCCTTACCACTGCGGCATTTCGCCGATACGCGCAATAGGAATTTTATCGCTAATCATTAGCCTAACTAAAGGCGCCCAACTGTCTGCATTCATCAACTCGCGAGGCAACAGCCAGGTAAGACGCCCAAGAGGCCAGTCGTAACCTTGAATGGAAAAGTTTCCTACGGTAGCTCCGTCGCGTGCAGACAGTGATGGATACTTCTACCGGTTAAATCTCGAATCCCGATTACACCCGAAATCCCCCAGTCTGGCGAACAGATGGCGCAAGCTTATGCTATGGCTGATTTGCGTCAGCCACGGTGCGGGCTGGCAATTTCGGGTCTTCGCACTGGCACACGTTACGGAGCCGGATGGATCGTTCTATTTACGCTGTGTCTTCTCGGTGGCATCGTCACTCTGGCGAAGGCTGTCGGTTTCATTTAGATGTCCTGCTCAGGCCTGCGAACCGAGCACGATTAGTCAGTTGACCGGATGGTGAGCGTCAATCACTGACGTTTTCTTCTGCGCGGAATCAAGCTTCGCAGGGTGTGACTTGAGAGGCTGCGAATCAAGCGGCGCGACGAGAGCGGAACTCTGTGCGAAAGATCCAGTCCCGTACGCGACGAACAGGGCCGCGAGCAGGAAGACTCGAGCAACGCGCACGGAAGTCACCTCCTGAGCACTTCTCTATTGGCAGAGAGAGCGCTCCCCCTGAGACACTTTGCAATTATTTGACGATCTTGAACAGTTGTGTCATCACGCGACTGTGTAAAATCGCGATAGAGCTCATTGACGGTCAAGGAGCGCTCTCGCATCAGGGCGTGGTTGCGCGGCGCCGCTCAAATGATTCGTAAAACAAGTAAGGTTGCGTCATCGCGAAAGTTTCCCCCGCAAAAGGCACTAACCTGCTGCATGATGACGCGTTGAATCTCGAGCGCACTGCCGTCGCGGGCGCGAGCGGCTTGCAGGAGGCGTTCGTCGCCGAACTCTTCGAGCTGGGCGTTTTCGGCTTCCGTGATGCCGTCCGTCGAGAGCAGCAGCATGTCGCCCGGTTGAAGTTGCGCGGTGTAGCTCTGGTAGGTCCAATCAGGCAGCGCGCCAAGCACTGCTCCTCCTCCCCGCAAAGTTTCTGTCGTGCCGTCGCTGCGCAGCAGATGCCCGGGTGAGTGTCCGGCATTCTCGTAGGTAAGCGTGCGCGAATTGGCGTCGAGCACGGCGTAGAAGAAGGTTACAAACTTTCCCGAAGCGATGTTTGCACAAAGAAACCTGTTCAGCTTGGTACAGACCATTTCAGGCGATGCCTCGGTGGTGGCGAAGGCGCGAAACGAGGCCTGGAGATTCGCCATGAGCAACGCAGCCGTGATCCCTTTTCCAGCGACATCGCCTATGCAAATGCCGACGCGATCTTTGTCGAGTTGAATCACGTCGAAGTAGTCGCCACCGACTTCGCGCGCAGGCTGCCACGCGCCGGCGATCTGAACTCCGGCGGGCTGTGGCAATGTGCTGGGCAGCAGCAATTGCTGAATCTCGCGCGCCCGCTTGAGTTCCTCTTCCTGCTGCTGCAGCGCGATGGTCCCTTTCTCGACGGTCTGCTCCAGCAGTTGGTTGCGTTCTTTCAGCTTTCGCTGGACTTCTTCCACACCGAACCCGACGCCGGTGGCGATCAGCACGACGACGATGGCGAAATAACCGTTTTTGGTGAAGAGAAATGAGAACGGCTCGGGGTCAATTTTGGTCAACTGCAGGAACAGAATCGAGGCCACGGCACAAATCACCCCGAATACGATTTGGACCGGGAAAAATGCGACCCAGTTCCACGGGAACGGGCGCGTCACATACAGACGCCGGCTGGCGAAGGCGAGGGGAATGACAAGGTTGCCCACCGTGAGGGTAGCAATCATGATGATGAACAGTGAAGCCCGCTGGTTGATCGAGACCAGGAGGGCATAGACCACGAACCCGATGGTCACGAGCACCTGCTCGATCCGGAATATGCTGCGCCACAGAACCGAACGCTTATTGTGGGTGACGGAAGGAGTGCTCACGCGTGACTCGCTGGGGGAAATTGAACAGCAAGGGTAACGCGGCGGAAGAGAAAAGTCATGCGGCACGAACAGTGGCACGAACAGTGGTTGTGCGATTGCCTGCATCTCCCTCAATGGATGGTGAAATTCCATAGCAGCTACGAATTGACCGAGAAGGACTACCAAGACGGTCCCAAGGTCGAGCGCTGTAATTGCCAAGGCACTGCAATTGGGGGTGCGGGCCGCCCTCGGAGACCTACCCGGTCGGGGACGGCGGGCGCGGATCAGCGACGAGGATAAGACCTGGGTGGTCAACTTGGCCTGGCAGAAGCCCAAAGAGTTGGGCTATGCGCAGGAGCTGTGAACGACCCGGATGTTGGCCAAGCCTATCCGCAAGCATTGTGGAGAGTTGGGCCAACCGAGTTTAAGCAAGCTCGGACGAGGAACGGTGTCCAAGATTCTGGCCGCTCACCCGGTACGGCCGCACAAGCTGGTGTGCTATCTGGAACGACGTGATCCGGAGTTTGAAGCCAAGATGATTATTGAAGTCGTACACGTCTACCGGGAGGTAGGAGTATGGCGAACCACCGGCCTGCCGGTTGAGGTGGTGGGGTACTCAGTTATGACGAGAAACCCGGGATTCAGGCGATCGGCAACACGGCCCCGGATTTGCCCCCGGTGCCGGGTCGTCATGCCACGGTGGGACGGGATCATGAATACAGGCGCTACGGCACGGTGTCCCTGCTGGCGGGTATCGACCTGCGGAGTGGGGAGGTGTTGGGCTTGGTTCGAGATCGCCATCGCAGTGCGGAATTTGTGGAGTTTCTGCGCCTGGCCGATCAGCACTATCCTGCCGGAGCTCGCATTCGCATGGTGTTGGACAATCACTCGGCCCACATCTCGAAGGAGACCCGAATGTATTTGGACAGCGTCCCGAGGCATCCGAGTAAACTCAAAGGCGGAGTTACGCGCCCGCATTGAACTGTATTTGCAAGAAGTGAACGAGCCGGTTGCCTTCAAATGGAAATACAAATTAGAGACTCTGCCGACCGAGTCTGTCGTGGCCTGACAGGGTTATTGCTATGTTATTTAGGAATCATTCTACTAGTCACTGCCAGACCATCTTGTAAATGTTGCCCTTATTGTCTACCGCCACGCCGTTTCGCCCATCCAGCGTTTCTACTTGGAGAAGTGTTCCCTGATTTCCAATAAAAACACCCTGCCCAAACTTTTTGCCCAGAATCTTCGCCACGAAAAATCCCTGCCCATACACGGCATCCCAAGCGAAGGCAAGGTTGGGCTGCGGAGGATAGCTGGCGCCGACCTCCGGCATATTCACGGAAGACGCCTTCACTGTCTTTGGCCTCCCCTGGAGCACTTCTCCATTGGCAACGGTCCAGGATTTCAGTAGCAAGAACACGGGTCCCGCCGAAAACACGGGCCGCCTGATCTGGCCGGAAAATACCGGCTGGGGCGTCTGCGCCGTTAGTGGGCCCTGTACGGGGTAAAGCTTTTGTCCAAATGCAAAGTCACTCCCCGAGACGATGCCAACGCATAACGCGACGAGAGAAAGGACGAGCTTGCTCTTCATTGCACTAAACTCCTCCATGGTAAGAACCGAAATACCGCAAAGAACAATTGTCTCAATAAAGCTAACCTGCCAATATGGCGGAAGTTGTGCAGAGATTTGTGAACCCTTGTAAAGTTGTGTCGGGCCGCCCGCAATCCTCCGGCTGGTGGGAATCCCCGCACCGATTTGTTAGGTTTCGCTGTAATGGCTTCTAATTGGGGGACGATGGTTGGCGTAATATCGCGATTAAACTCGTAACCGAGCGGCTACAAGTATGATGGCCTGGTTACAACATTTGGCAACGTCTCTCGGACATGGCGCTGTGTAATGGAGTTGCCCTCGCCTGCTGGACCATCAACTAGCTTCACTGCACTATCCCGGCGCACAAAAACCGTCTTTACTCATTAACCTCTTGTCCGCGAAAATCAAAATCTCGGACCATGTCAACTCAGGCTCGCCCGCTCACTGAATACGCTCATGGGTAAAGCGGTCGCGTCCGGCCCAATACGGACACTGCGGGCAAGACGTGCCCTCTGGGTGTCCACACCTTCTTCATGCGGGCATCCGATAATCCCCTGAGTGAGGACAGTGGAGCGAGGTGCGTGCGGCTTGAGGAAGCCCAGAATCTGTTCGCCAATGTCGAGATCTTGGCGTACGTCTATATCGCTCTCGGAGTACCAGCGCCCGAGAAAATCTGGCTCGTTGCTTTCCGTGAGGAACAGACTCACCACGACCTTGGTAGCCAGTTTGTCATCGGGCCCATAGAAGGCCACCGTGGCGATGGGGTAGCCTCGATAGCCAGGCCGGAATTTCCTGTTCACCCACGAACGGGCGAGCGCCTTGTTCTTGCCAAGTCGCGGCTTTCTCTTCACCCGTGCAATATAACCCGTATCACGCCGAGTTGTCGAAAACCCACAATGACCCTTTACGTCCTTGGCCACAAGCTGACCGTCGTCAATTTACGCTATCGTCTGATTTCAACAACTGCGCCGTCGGTTTCAGACTCCGCGGTCAACTTCCATTCATGGTAAACCCCAGCAAGCGAGACTCCGCGGCGGCAAAGGTCGTCGCTGTCGCTCGATCCATCCTGACATGTCAGATCGGGCTTCCAGCAGGCTGCGTACGAATGCTCCGCACCTTGATCCGGCTTGCACCTCACGAAACAGGCCCCATGATTGTAGAAAATTCGAGCGGGATTCCACGTCGACGGATAGCCCACTAACCAGCAAGGTGGCTCTTTACATCCTGCACGCGGCCTTTCCACTCACCACCCTGACCGAGCCAGTATTGAATCGCGGAATGTATGGTTGCGCCCGTGTAGAACAGTGCGATGAGAGGAAGCAGGGGCGCCGACGTCAGCGAGCGCGAATAGAACCGTAGCGTCGGCCAGAATGCAATGCTCATCAGCAGCCAGGCCGCGGCTCCCCAAACCGCCGCCCATCCGCCGAAGAAAACCATAACAGGCGGCACCAGGTATGTGATCGCGAGTCCGAGAACGGTTGCGATCAGCAACCAACCCGAGTGTCGCAACTGGTAGAACGCGGTGCGCGAGATCATGCGGCCAACGCTGCTGAAGCTCGCGTAACCGCGAATACTGCATGTGTTCAGCGTCAATCCTAGCCATACACCACCATTTCGCTTGATTTCCCGCGCCAGAGCGCAATCGTCGATCAATTCGTTTCGAATGGAGGTGATCCCCCCTATCCTCGCCAGAGCCTCGGCGCGAACTAAGATGTCGCCGCCGGCAGCTCCTGCCGTCTTGCGCTTGGGGTTCCTGACCCACTCCGGTGGATAGAGCATGAAAAAGAAGAAAACGAATGCCGGGATAAGGGCACGCTCAGCCAGTGACGAGCAATGTAGCAAGGCCATCATCGACACCAGGTCAAGGTTGCCCGCCTGTGCGCGCGCAACCAGACAGGTGACGCTGTCTGGGGCGTGGATGATGTCTGCATCCGTGAACAAGAAGTAATCAGGAGCGAACTCGGCCGTGTGCTGCACTCCTTGCGAGAGCGCCCACATCTTTCCCGTCCAGCCCGTTGGCAGGGGCATCGCTGAAATGACCGTGAGCCGTTGGCCTTCGTCTGCTGCGGCATGGCGCGCCACACTCGCCGTCTCATCCGAACTGTGGTCATCGACCACAAAGATCTGCAGTCGCCCGGCATAATCCTGCTCGAGCAATGATCGGACAGCCCGTCCGACGACATCCGCCTCGTTGCGTGCGGGCACTACGACCGCCACGCGAGGTGGGGACGTAAGTGGCAGTTTCAGGTCGGTCACGGCGCGCGATACTTGCCAAAATCGACCTCTGCCGGCGAGCAGGTAGACCCATATAGAAAAGGACAGCGCGCCAACCCAAGCTGCGATCATATCGTTACGTCCGTACCATGCGTCTAAGGCCAACGCACAATGACATCAGCGGAATGATCTTGCGCGACTTTAGCTCGACGACAAGGGTGGTTTCGAACAGTCAAGCCTTTGGCCGCCTTGTGAACGACCGGCTCGCCGCTGCCGAGGCGTTGATCTCGGTCAATGCCCCCTCAATCCGATCGGCTTCTTTACGAATGACCCGAATGGCTTGCTGATTCTTCGGATATGGCACGGGCGTGATTGCTTTCACCGCGCGACGAATCTTGTTGTTGGGCTCCCGAATCAACGTGATTCGCGCGGAGGTCTCCATTCGGTGTTGGTAAATCCTTCTGGCCAGTTTCGTAGTCATCCAGGCGAATGCCCACCCCGAACAACATCTCGATTGGAAGACGATCGGTTGCACCATCGAAATCGAGGATCGTGAAGCGATCCACGGCTTGGCCAAGACCCAGTGCAGCAAATATCACTCCCATCCCAATCAATCCATGTGTCAAGCGATCACTCAGTCGACGATTTCCCACTGCCACGGCTGTGCGCGAATGCCATTGCTCCCCGTGTGATGTGAAATAGGCCAGAACCTGAACTAGTTTATGCCGGAAGAGTTGCCCGCTGCGGGCGTTTTTGAAAAATCCCGCACGCGGCTCTCGCGGCGTCTGTGGCAGGCGTCACAGGAATCTTGCCCCTAGAACAAGGCCCCCCTGCTGCCCGCACGACTGTAGGCCGTTTCGGCGAATCGCGATCCACAGCGCGTCAAAAACGACATCTCCAGGGTCAATACCAATCGTCGTCTCAACCCTGGATTGTCTGCGTGGGAGTTCTGCGGTAAGGTGCTGCGCTGGTCTTTTCGTGGGAAACATTCTCTCCGATCTGAGACCTGCTCATCCCATTTATCGATACGAATGCGCTCCTTCAATGAGCGCATGATCATAATTTGCCCACGGGAACCGACGTTCCAACAAATGCTGTCTCAATGTTTCACGCCTTACAACTAAAGTGTGTTTCCGACCGGATCGAGGCTTATGCCATGCACGAGGCAGGCGCGATGGTATTGGTGAACATCATGCGGATTCCGTGTTTCGGCCGCAGGATGACCATGGGTCGAGCTTCGATCATTTGGCCCGGAGCCAACTGAAAGTCGTATTTTCTGAGCAGATCGCTCAGAATCATGAGGATCTGCAGCATCGCGTAATTTCCGCCGATACAGCCTCGCGGTCCTCCCCCGAAGGGAAGGTAGGTGAAGGGTGTGCGCAGCTTCTCGTTTGCTTTAGTGAAACGCTCCGTATCAAAACTCTCCGGATTTTCCCAGTAGCGCGGAGCATGGTGCGCACCGTACACATACACAATGACCATCGATCCACGGGGAATAGCGACGTCGCCTACGCGGTCGTCTGCGACAGCCATGCGATCGACCATCCAAAACGGGGGGTAGAGGCGGAGCGCCTCCTGAATGACCTGAGTCACAAATTCGAACTTGGGCACGTCGTGGTAGCTCAGGGGAGCCTCGCCGAGCACGGAATCGAACTCCCGCCGCACCCTTTCGAGACAATCCGGACGCGAGCTCAAAAGATAAAGAAGCCACGATAGCGCATTCGACGATGTTTCATGGCCGGCAACCAGGAGTTGCATGCTCTCGCTCAGGATGAGCTCATCCTTCATGCCTTGGCCATCGCTGTAACGTGCATCCATCAAGGTCTGCAGCAGATCGTGGCCGGGCGGTTCGTGGCGGCGCTTCCTGATGTATTCGAGCAGAACGGCGTCCGCGCGGGTTCGCATGTCTTCGTGTTTGCGCAGTTCGCCCGAGACGGCGAACCAGGGATTCAGATAGGGCTGAAGGGTTTGCCGAACGATGAATTCCTGGACGGTGCAGATGGTATGGCTGACCAGATCGATGTCTTCATCCTTCAATCGTGCGCCAAATAGCGATCGGGCGACCATGGCGAAGGTAATTTTCATCAATTGGGGGTAAATATCGACGGGACCACTACGGACCTGTCTGTCGAAATCCCGCAGCGACTCGGCAAGGGAGTCTTGCATGATGGAGGACAGCGCGTCGAGTTGCTTTCGATCGAAGCCCGTCTGGATGAGACGCCGCTGCGTGCGCCAGGCTTCTCCGTGGGTCGTGAGCAAACCTTTCCCCAGGAAGTGGCCCATTCGCTTTACTTGAATTTCGGATTTCTTGTAGTTCTCCGCATTGGTCTTCAACACGTGCTGAATGACAGCGGGATCGATGGTAACCATCGCCTCCTTGAGACCACCGATACGGATCCGGAATGTGTCGCCGAAGATTTCGTTGTACCTGGACAAAACCTGCACGGGATTGCGCGCCATTGCGCGAGAATCCGCAAAGCAGCGAAATCGGGAAACGACGGGGACAGGCGTTGATGAGCTCATACCCAGCGATCCTGATATTCGCCTCGAACCGCAGGAGATTTCATGTCACTCGTAGGAAATGGTAGCTGGGCCATTAGGTAAAAGATAAAACGCTCAGAATCAGTTTTCGTTCCCCAGTTGCTTCAAGAGTATCAGATGATGCCGGATTGCCCCCGTCATCGTGGGGTTCTGCCGATAGGAAACCCCAAACTCTTCGGCAGTCTCCTTCACGATCCTGGTCAGCGGAGCATAGTGGGTATGGCACACGAAAGGGCACAGGTGGTGGACGATGTGATGGTTGAGCCCGCCCACGAGCCAACCGACAAGCGGGTTTTGTGTCGCATAATCGGCCGTTGTGGCGAAGATGTGATACACGCCGTCGTCAAACTCACCCCGGTCCGCCGGAAAGTAGGTGCTGTCGATGGTGTGCGTCGACTGGAATACCAGGGTTACGGTTAAACCGACGATCAAATTGACCAGGACGAACGCCCCGGCGACCAGCAGAGGCGATTTTCCGAGCACCATCACCGGCAAAACAAGCATGTAGGTGAGGTAGAAGCCCTTGCCGGCAAAGAGAATCGCGTAGTCGCGCAGGGAATGTTTAGTGCGTCTCAGATATTCGTGGGTCGGGAAGAAAAAGCACTGGAAGTCCCTGAAAAACACATAATCGAGAGAGAACATCGCGTAAACGAACAGCGCATAGATGTGCTGGAACCGGTGCCATGGCAACCGGGATTCATAGGGGGTAAAGCGAAAGATGCCGCGTCCGGAAAGCGCGTCATCTTCGCCGTGGAGATTGATGCAGGAGTGATGGCCCCGATGATGAAGGATACGCCACATGTACGAGCTGATTCCGCACAGATCGAAGACATAATTCAGGGTTTTGTTGACGAGCGACCGGGAGGAGATAGCGTTGTGATTGCTGTCGTGGGCGATGTTGAGCAGAAGGAATGTCTGCGCGAGGCCGCCTAAAAGGTAGAGGGCAACAAACTTCCATGAACCGGGCCTGAGTGCGTACAGAGCAATCCAGCTGCCTACGAGGACAGCCAGACCCGCAGCGATCTTGACCCGCATCGTACGGTCTGCTTTGGGAGAAATGTTCTGATCGGCAAAAAACCTATCCAACCGGCTACGCAAGACCTTCGGGAAGGAAGACACACCGACCGATGCGATAATCGGCGAGGCTGAGGTTTCCGATGGCACAAGATCCGCCATCTCTGGCTCTTGAGGAATCACCGCTTCGGTCTCGAACGTCACCGCGCCTCCGCGATCCTGGTAATTGAGCCCCCCGCGTTCCCTAAGGCACGCGCGTAGCCCTGATCCGCGGCGTTGTCGCGCCGCCTACAGTCTCGCGATTTTATTCTAGTGCGAGCCCTGATTGACGATCAAGAAGATTCGGAACAGACAAAGCCTGGGTGCGACTCCTGATTCCTGGAAGCGATGACGCATGGCATTGTCCCAATGCTTTGCTAACATAGAGCCACCAATGAATCCTAACGAACGGGCCCTCCTGCGTGGCGCCATAGAAGCTTGGCGTTGCTCCGCAAGTCTGCTTCGCGCCCTGTACGGCAAAAAGGAGAACATCCGTTCACCAGCGAGTCGAGCGACGCTTACGCTGAGAAAAAAATTACGCATACATTCTCTGGGGCGGGATGTTTCGTTTACATTTGCGTTCTGTTCAACCTTGGAGGATCGCTGATTGATGATGGCACCAATTCTAGACCACCTGGATAGGCTGGCAGATGAGCACCCAGACAAGCTCCTTTATTCGTACCTTGACGTAAACGGCGATCCGATCGAAAGCTACACTTACGCGGCGTTTCTCTACCGAGCGCAAGCGATCGCCGGACATTTGCGGAAAGAGGGTCATTTCGCGGCGGGCGACCGGATTCTGCTTGCCTACCCGCCTGGGCTCGAAATGATCTGCGCATTCTTTGGTTGCGTGCGCGCCGGATTGATCCCCGTGCCGGTCTATCCCCCCAGTTCGCGTGGCTTCCAGAGCGCCTTATACAAGATGGTCCACATCGCAAAGGATTGCCATGCGGCCGGGATCTTAACGAACATAGACTACCAGGCATCTCTCAAGACGAACCTCGCCAGAAGTGGCGTAACCGCGTCCGGCGTCGACGTAGATTACATTTCCGGTCTTCCGTGGATCGCCACGGAAGATTTCGTGGATACGATTTCAGGCCAACCGCCTGTCGATCCTTCGAAGATCTTGTTTCTCCAGTACACGTCGGGTTCGACGATGGAACCCAAGGGCGTGATCGTGACGCACGAAAACATCCTGAATACCTGTCCGCTCGTGATCGACCATCCCGCGCCGGTCGTCGTTTCCTGGCTTCCGCAGTATCACGATATGGGACTGATCGGGTGCTACCTATATCCAGCACTGAAAGGTGGCACCACGTACGGGTTTGCTCCCATGGACTTCATTCAGCGGCCGATCCTGTGGTTCAATGCGATAACGACCTACCACGCCACTGCGACGGCTGCCCCCAACTTCGCCTTCGACTATTGCTTGCGCGCCGGGAGGCTTTCCAAGGAAAGCCTGGAGGCTTGTGATCTCAGCTCGCTTCGCGTATTGATGTGCGCCGCGGAACCCGTAAAGCCGGATACCTACACCCGGTTTCTAGAAGCGTTTCAGTCTTATGGACTCAAGTCCGAGAGTTTCTATGTCGCCTACGGGCTGGCCGAGAATACTCTGGCGGTCTCACTGGGCGGTCGCAACATCGTTTCCGTCAACAAACACGTCTTCGCGCTGGGAAAGGCCCGCATGACTACGGAGGTCTCAGAAATCGCCGGGGCCACGCAGATTGTCAGTTGTGGAACCCCGCTCCCGGGTCTCGACGTTAAGATCGTAGATCCGGAAGGGCATTTCGCTCTTAAGCCAGAGCGCATCGGCGAAATTTGGGTTGCCGGAAGCGGTAAGTGCCAGGGTTACTGGAATAATCCTGAATTGACTCTGAGGCAGTTTCGTGCGCGGCTTGTTGATGATACTCCCTATGACGACGGCTACCTTCGGACCGGCGACATGGGATTCATCCACAAAGGCGAACTCTACGTCTGCGGCCGCATCAAGGACATGATTATTCTCCGCGGGCAGAACTATTACCCGCAGGACATTGAGCACGTCGTGGAGAAATCATCCAGTCTGATCCGGCACAATTGCGTGGCCGCGTTCCAGGTTCAGGAAGACAGCGAACCTGCGCTGGCAATCGTCGCTGAAGTCAAAAATCCCAGGGCGCTTCCCGAAGCACGAAAGATTGCCGCCGCAATCCGGAATTATCTCAACGTGGAGGTGGCGGTGATTTCCCTCATCGCGCCTCGGGCGATCCCGAGAACGAGTTCGGGGAAGATCATGCGCCATAAGACCAAGCAGATGTGGCTGCAAGGCCAGTTCACCGTTCTCTCCGACTTTTCGCGGGAGAAGGACGCCGGGAACTCCCCGTCCGATGGCGACATGCACTCCTCTTTCGCCGAATTGAAAGCCAGGTACAACCTGACGGGCCTGGAATCGTACAATCTCGTCGAAGCGGGCCTGGATTCCCTGGATCTTGTTGTGTTCATGCATGAACTCAAGGAACTCCTGAAAGATAAAGGCGCCGAGTTGCTGGCGAGGCAGGTAGATATTGGCGTCATTCAGCGTGTCAGTGTAGCCGAGCTGTTTGGACTAGCCGAACAACTGGAGCGCGCTCCCGAAGAGGCACTGGTTCATCTGCGTCATTCCCTTGCGGCTTTCCGTGAAGAGCAGTGCGCCGCTGAGAAACAGATGATGAGCAACGACAGGAAGCTCATCTTCGAGCCTCCTGCGCCTTCGCCCATGCCGGAGATACCGATGCTGAATCGAGTGCTGCTCACGGGCGGGACCGGCTTCATAGGACCATTCCTCATGAAAAGCCTGCTGGAACAGACCCAGGCGAAGATCTACGTTCTCGTCAGGTCTTCCGACGAAAAGCAGGGCAGGCAAAGACTGAGAGCTGCAATGGATTCAATGGGACCCTGCGGGGCAGGGATGATGGAGATGTTCGAGGCCCGCGTGATCCCCGTCTGCGGCGATCTAGGGCAGCCAAAGCTGGGCCTTATGCAGGATGTGTGGGATTACCTCGCGAGTGAAATCGACACGGTGTTCCATAACGGTGCAACCGTGAACTACCTGCTCAACTACGACCTGATGCGTAACGCGAACGTGCTGGGAACCAATGAGGTTGTAAGATTGGCCTTCGCGGGAAGGCTCAAAGAGTTCAACTATGTCTCGACTACCTTCGTGTTTGGCTGGGCGGTCAAATCAGTCTTGTATGAGACCGACTTGAATGAGAACATGGAGCTCCTCGATTTTGGGTACAGCCAATCGAAATGGGTCGCGGAACAGGTGGTTGTTGACGCGCGCAGCCGGGGACTTTCCGCGCGGATTTTCCGGCCAGCTCTCGTAAGTCCTTCCGTCACGGGCGGGGGTAACAACTTCGATATCGCCGTCCGCTTAGTTGCCTTCATGGTGAATCACGGCATTGGCGTCGATACTCTCAACCAGGTCAGCTTTGTTCCGGCGGACATTGCGGCCAACAACATCGTTGCGATCTCTACCACTCCCGGTACAGCGAATAAGACTTACCATGTGACGCGGGACGATTATTCGAACATGACGGATATCACCGGGCTTATTACCAAAGCGACCGGCCGGCGATTCGAAAGATTCAGCCTTCCCGCTTTCGTTCCCGAGCTGATCCGGAGATGCCGGAAGGAAGATCTTCTCTTTCCTCTGCTGGATTTTCTGGTGGGCTCGGTCGACAACATCTCTGCGATGGAGTTCAAACGCTATGATAGCTCTTCTTATCAAATGGCCCGGGATGCCTCCGTGTGGGGCAAAGCGGACCCATCTCTGGAAGATACGGTCAACGGCATTCTGAAATTTATGTATCGCAAGGGGATCATTTCGGTCGCGGCTCGTGAGGTCAACGCGGTGTCACCGATCTGCGAGCGCGAACCGAACATCGAGACCCATCGGAGAGGTACGGATTGCGGTGCGCATTGCCTCCAATGCATGGCCGATGCCGGAGATCCTGAGTGCATCGAGGAGATTCCGAAGATCGAAGCCTCGGAGCAGCGGTGGGATTATCGCGGGGTCAATAAGCGAAATGGCCTGTTCTATAAGAGCAGTTGACTGCGTCAGGGGCGGAGCCACTGGCGCCCCGAGAACTTGTCGCGAGCCCGGGTAATTTGCGACTCGGTTCACGACCAGCGTATCGCTGAATCGAAACCGCGTCTCCCTTAGGAGGCGTTCGAAGGCTTGCGCTGGATGAGGGGAAACTCTCATGCCCAATTCTCAGACGGCTGGTCGCCCGGCTACTCGGTGCATAGGGTTTACACCGAGGCCAGTGCCCGCGGCACTGTGCGCCTGCCAGCGATAAGGATGCCCACACTCGAACCGCGAGAGTCTCAAGAACCAACTGGCCACCACCAGACACCAGACAAAGATCACCAGCGATCGACTTCCGGACTGCACAAGATGCATTCTCCGCTACTTCTTAAACAAGAGCTTTTCGGTTACGCGCTGGCCCGTTTCCAACGTGGATGTGGTGGATAGTGTCATCTGCTGTCCATCTGCGGAAACCACCCACCTATCCGTTTGAGTGACTTGCTCGTCCCGCCGGTAAATCGCATCCACCGTGTGAGGATCGACAAGTTCAAGCGTCACGGTATCGTTGCGCGAGTTCTTTAGAGCATATTGCTTTCCGTCAAAACGGGCGGTATAGCTGAAGTCACCCAGAAAACGGATCCCACCGCTTTCGTCCGCCTCGATTCTGAGCACTAGACCTTGCCGCAAACGGGTCTTACTGAGGTCCTCGGTCCACTCGCCCACGAACAGGTCACTGGCGGCCTTCGCACCTCCCGTTCGCTTCCACACGGTGATCTGATCGGCCTTGCCCCCAGTCGCAGTCGTGGTAGTTAGCTCCTTTCCATCCTTCGAAAGTTTTTCGCGAACCGTCGCCACAACGGTTCCATCCTTTTTCTCCTTGACCTCCGCCTGCCTCTTATCGATCCTGCGCAGCTCAATTTGATTGAACCCGAGATTGCCGGGAGCGGACGAATCGTGTCCCTTCTTCGCAATGAAATCGAAATGGGTTTCGCCTGACATGACTACATGCACCCCGTCATGCAGATGTGTAATGGAGAGCCGGTTCGGAGGATCCAGGCCCGACTGCGCAGAGATGAGCGTCCAGACACCGAGGCGGGGATCTGGCACGCCAGGTTGGACGGCGGCAAGAAGTCCGAACAACAGTAAGGTACGAATTGATCCTCTTAAGCCGATGGGGAAGAGTTTAGCAGATTCAGATCGCTGCTTATGTGGGTCCGGCGCAAGTGTATACTCGCGATGTTAAGCACTAACATACGAACCGGTTCCGGGCGGAGTACCTCTTTGGCCTCTGCATTTTTTCGGTGTCACCGGAGAGTTTCAGTGACGACGATCCTGTATGAGCATGATGAGTGCGATGCATGTGCGCCGTTCTTGGGTGTCAGGGATCGTCTTCGCAGTAGCCATTGCACTTCTTCCATTCTCTTTTCACGCGGAGCGCCACCTCGAGACCGCAACCCGCGTCGAGGGGAGCCAAGCTGAAACGGTCCGGCAGGAACTGGCCAATGGTTTTCGGTCGCCCTTCGTGGACCGCGTGGTCCTGGTGATCCAGGGACTCCCGCCTGCAGGTTCGGAGGAAGGCGGGCGAGCCTTAGCAACCATCGTGACAAGACTGAGAGACCAACCCGGTGTTTCGGGTGTGGTGTCCTATCTTGATTTGCGCGATCCGATCTTTCTGGGCCGGGGAGGGGGAACGTTTGTTCTCGTGGGACTCACCTCGACGGCCGGTCCCGTGGAGTCGCTGGTTCCGGAACTTCACCAGCTGGCAAACTCGCAGGCAAATCAGCTGCGGGGCCGTTATCCGGCGGTGAAGCTCGAACTCACGGGCGAGATTCCACTGAATTTCGACATTCGGAAAGCGAGCGCCGACGACGTGCAACGCGGCGAAAGTCTGGTGATCCCCGCGACCCTCGCACTTCTGCTGGTGGCTTTTGGAAGTCTGATGGCCGCCGTGATTCCATTGGCGGTTGGCCAACTTGCCATCGCGACCACTCTGGCGATTACCGGATTCCTGGCCGAGCGCTGGCACTTGTCCATTCTGGTCCAGAATTTGGCCACCATGCTTGGCCTGGGCCTGGGAGTTGACTACGCGCTACTCATGGTCAGCCGCTTCCGGGAAGCGATCTCCGCCGGGCACGACGGACCCGCGGCCTCGGTCATCGCGGCACGTCAGGCAGGTCGCACGCTCTTGATTTCGGCCGCAACGGTCGCCATCGGATTTTTAGCCCTCTTGACGGTTCCGATCAGCGAAATCCGTTCCATCGGCATCGCGGGATTCCTGGTGGCGGGAATAAGTGTGTTGCTTACGAATACCCTTGTTCCGGCAGTGCTGGCGTGGCTCGGTCGGCGGATTGATATTGGCCGATTGCCCTTTCGTCCAAAGTTGGACGCGCATCGGGCCGAGCGCACGGGAAATCGCTGGCGGCAATGGGGAAAGGTGATTGTCGCGCATCCCTGGATTGCCCTCGTTCTGGCAGGGACTCCTTTGCTTCTGCTCGCCTGGCAGGTCAGAGGACTGGATACCAGTATCCCCCGAGGGGATTGGCTTCCGCCGGCAGCCGAATCCGTCCGCGCCCTCCACACCTTGAAACAGATGGATCGGGAAGGCGTTGTTGAATCGTTGCGCATCATTGTCGAGCTGCCAACGGATTCCATTGCGCAAACCGACGCGGGGTGGAATGTGCTCGATCGTCTCACCAAGCGCCTCGCGAGCGACCCTCGCTGTGGCCGCGTGATTTCCATCACTTCGATTGCAGAAAGCAACCGGTCTTCTCTACTTGAGCTCTCGCGGGAGACGCGTCGAACGTTTCTGAGTAGTGACGGACGGTCGGCGCTGCTTGAGGTGTTACCCGCGAGTTCGGTCTCCTTGCGCGACCAGGTCGATTGGGTGCGGGAGCTCCGCCGGACCGGCGCGCTAGCTCTCACTGGTGTGCCAGGCGCAACCCTTCTCGTTGGGGGTATCCCGGCACTCAACGCCGACTATGAAACGATTATCAAAGACCGCTTTCCATCGGTAACGGCGTTGGTCGTGGGGGGGACGCTTCTAGCGCTGCTCTGTGGGTTCCGCTCTGTCTTCGCCGCTCTGAAGGCCATCGCACTCAACCTGTTCTCGGTCGCGGCGTCCTTCGGAGCATTAGTTTTGGTTTTCCAAAACGGGCACGGAAGCAGCTTCCTGGGAGTTCCTGGCGGAACGGGTAGCGTGTTTCCCCTGGTTCCGATCGTCGCCTTTGCGATCGTTTTCGGATTAAGTATGGATTACGAGGTATTTCTGGTGGCACGCGTTCTCGAAGCCAGAAGGAGCGGGCTGAGCGAAACGGATGCGATCCCGGAGGGCATGGCTAGAACCGCGGGCCTGATTACGAGCGCCGCCGCGATCATGATCGTGGTATTCGCGGCATTCACCTTCGGAGGTTTCCTGGTGGTCAAGATGATCGGATTTACGTTGGCGGTCGCCGTGTTGATTGACGCCACACTCGTTCGTATTGTGATCGGCCCCGCGCTCCTTCGCATTGCAGGCGATTGGAACTGGTGGCCTGGTGGCCTGGCGGGCTCGCCACAGCGCGCAGCGCGCCCGTGATGGCGAACCGCGAATGATATCTTTATCCGCGTTCAACGAATTCCGCGGTCGACAATTTGATCGTCAGGAAAAGCAAGAAGTGATATCGACCGGTCGCTCGACCATATTTACCTTAATTTACCTTCTACCCGTTTTGGGGTACTGTACGGGAATCCAGTCTTAAACGTTATCGGTAAATGGTTATTGTCCGTCTCCAGCAAATCAAGGCCGCTAAGGGATTGCGCAAAAACAACTTCCCATCGTTGCGGGAGTCAAACTGTAGTTCCACGCGGGGAGTGGAGTGTGGTTGGTCAGCACAAGCTCCCGCATTTGCTGGTCGGCAAGCCCCTCGCCTTTTTCGTATTGTTTTCGCAGCAGACGAGTATTGACTCTAAGTCCCTTTGCCGTTTCGGTTGTACGAATGTACTTGAGGACGGTGAGGACGGTCTGGAGGTTATAGCGCTCCAGGGGGCGGCCCGCCCAATTGTTGCTGATCTGAGAAAACAAACGATGTTCACCGAGTAACCGAATCATCTTTGTGCCGGACAGCAAGACGGCTGAAGGTAGAAAGATGAGTCCCATGAACGATCGCGTGTGCGATGGGGTGCACGAGCGGGTGGAGGCGGTGAAGGATGGCTGTTTCCATCCAAGCGATCGGACTGCGGCCACCTCACGGATGTGGGACGATCGTTTCGCGAGGCAGGTGCGAAGGCCGGTCTTCCTGAGGACCCGGTGCTGTATTGCTACCGGCACGACTGCGGCACGCGGATCCTGACGAACACGGCCGAACCTGGCGCCGGTGATGAAGACAATGGGGCGCAAGGATGTTAAAGCTGCGATGCCGTATCAGCGTCCGGAGCTTGAAATCGTTCGCGCCACTCTCAATCAGGAACAGAAATGGCCCAACCCCTGACGGCCTGAAAAATGGAGTGCAGAAAGAAATCCGATCTGCAACCGACGGACTGTCGGTTGAAGCGTCTCCCGACTCCCAGAGTTGTTAGACTAAGGCGGGAAAAAACGAACATGAAAATGATTCGACAGTCCAGGATCACAAATTGCGCTCGAGTTGTTGCCGTTGCAACCTGCGCGATGTTTGCCGCGCACAACCTCTTCGCTCAGTCCGACTACCAGCCCACTCCCGAAAACCTGCAGGCGCGCCACGAATTTCAGGACATGAAATTCGGCATGTTCATCCACTGGGGCGTCTATAGCGTTCTGGGCGACGGCGAATGGGTTTTCCATAATCGCAAACTGACGGTCGACGAATACAATCGCCTGCCCGCATTTTTCGACCCCGAGAAATTCGATGCCAAGACCTGGGTCTCTCTGGCCAGAGCGGCTGGCATGAAGTACATCACCATCACATCACGCCATCACGACGGCTTCGCCATGTTCGATTCCAAAGTGTCGGACTGGAATATCGTGCAGCGCACGCCCTACAGGAAGGACCCGCTGAAGATGCTCGCGGAAGAGGCCCACCGCCAGGGAATCAAGCTGTTTTTCTATTATTCGCAACTGGACTGGCACAATCCCGACTACTATCCCCGCGGAGCCACGGATTGGAAAAACGGCCGTCCAGACCACGGCGATTTCAGCGCCTACCTCGACAACTACATGGTTGGCCAGTTGCGCGAACTGCTCACCAACTACGGGCCGATCGGTGGGATCTGGTTCGACGGAATGTGGGACAAGCCAGACGCGGACTGGCATCTGGCCAAGACCTACGCACTCATTCACCAGTTACAGCCGGCCGCGCTCGTGATTCCTAATCATCATCAGACGCCGCGGCCGGGCGAAGACGTTCAAGCCTTCGAGCGCGACCTGCCCGGCAAGAACACAGCGGGCTTCAACACCGAGTACGTGAGCAATCAACTTCCGCTCGAGAGCTGCGACACGCTCAACGACAACTGGGGATTCAACATTGGCGACAGCCACTATAAGAGCCCCGAAGATGTGGAGCGCAGGCTGGTGCAGGCCGCAGGCAACAATTCCAATCTGCTGCTGAACATCGGCCCCATGCCCAACGGAGAAATCTCACCGGAATTTGCGACGCGACTGCACACCGTGGGCGAATGGCTCTCAAGATATGGGGATTCGATCTACGGCACTCGGGGAGGACCCATTGCGCCCGGCGACTGGGGAGTCACGACGCAGAAGGATAACAAGATTTATGTTCACGTGCTGAACTGGAGCGCTCCGTTACTGGCCCTTCCGCCAATTACGGCTAAAGTGGCTTCGGCGCGTGCGCTGGTTGATAACACTGCGGCGGAATTCACGCAGAACGCAAACGGCGTGATCCTGAAAGTTCCGGCCGCAAGAGCCGATGAAACCGATCGTGTCATCGTGCTGACCATGGCTAAATGAGCGACCTGACACGTCGGAAGCGCTACCGACCGTTCTTCGTGGTCTTGGTTGGTTCGAGAGCGCTCAATCGAATGACTGCCGCGGCGGCGCTGTAACGCACCTTGCGATTCTTGTCGGAGAATCTCAGCTGGACTTTCGGCACTAAGGAAGGGTCTCCGCGCTGGGCGATCGCCTCAACCGCCGCAGCTCGAACAATCCAGTCTTTATCCTTTGTGGCATTGACGAGGGCTTTGGAAGTCGCCGGATCAGGATCGTGCGCCAGAAAAGTCGCGGCCACCGCTCGCACCGGATTGGGATCTTTCTTGTGCATCGTGCGGTATGCATCCCACCCAATGCCTGCAAATGGTATGAATCCAATCCCCTCCGAGAAGCCGATCTTGGCCAGTTCTTTCGGATTCTTCAGTGTCTCCAGTTGCTGGGCAATCATTCCGTCCCCCGTCTTGCGTCCCCCTGTAAGCACGTCGTAGTACACGGCGTACGCCGATTTATCATCTTTCAGCTCGCGCAGAGAATGGGCCGTAGCCATCACGACACGAATTTTGGGGTCTACGAGCGCGTTTTCCAGCTTCGAAATGGACTCGGTCGCATGCATCTGCCCCAAGGCAATGGCCGCCGCCTCGCGCACCTCCGGCTTCGGATCCTTCAAGGCATTCTCCGCCAGTTCACGTGCCCGAGGAGTGTCTCGAAGCAAGCCGAGAGCTCGAACGCCGTTGGTCCGCTCGGTCGTTACTTTGGACAATGCGGCGGTGACCAGCATGTCCCATGCCTTATGTTTCGGACTCTCGATGTCAGTGGAAGCCTGACCCAAGGATGAAATGGTGCTGGCGCAGCCGAAAACCAGACAGACCACGATTTGTGAGAGTCGTTTCATAGGGTAGCCGCTCCGTGGCCGCGGAGTGCCCGACAATACAGACGGAACGTGCATCGTAGGATGCAGTCCGACGGGAAACTGTATACCTGCGTCTGGCCGCTTCCATTGGCAGCACTGGACCCGCGACCGGCTTTTGCGAATGCCCGGCAGGCTTGGACGAATGGGTTTTAGGGAGGGCGGGCCGCTTGCCCGAGTGAGGTACTGCCCTTAGAACGACGGCAGTTTCAAACGAACAAGGATGAGATGCCGTGCTGGTGCGAAATGCTCAACGCGTGAATGCCCAACGCGTTGCGCTCCCGCCTATCTGTGGTGTAGGGGGAGCGCACGCGGCCCGACGGGGAAATGTGGACGTTCCAAAAAAATGACCGTCCGAAAGTTAAGACTGGACAATCCTTTCGAGTGCTATGCGGCTGCGGATCACTAAGGTCGCGCCCTTCATCTGCATCAGCTGCTTCTTTTTGAATTCGGAGAATAGACGGCTGACCGTCTCGCGTGTGGTGCCGATGATCTCAGCCACCTCCTCGTGGGTCAATGTCAGCTTCACCTGCGCCGAACCATCATCCAAGGTGCTCTTGCTCGACCACGAGAGCAGCAGCTTGGCAAACTTCTCCGACGGAGAA
>Ga0210406_10001675_pt1 | contig 26466 bp, 23 predicted proteins | sample IncBWC30MmetaG_FD_155454 | JGI IMG/M metagenome (GOLD analysis project Ga0210406, IMG submission 155454) | Forest soil microbial communities from Barre Woods Harvard Forest LTER site, Petersham, Massachusetts, United States - Inc-BW-C-30-M | ecosystem: Environmental > Terrestrial > Soil >... | reverse complement strand
TCTCGGTGTTGGAAAGCTGGTCGAATGGCCATCCGCGGCGATGCTGGCGAGTGGCAACGAGGGTGTGGCGTCGCGGATCAAGATCAGCGAGGGATCGATCGGCTATGTCGAGTTCGGCTTCGCCAAGCGGCTCGGCCTCCCGATGGCTCTCCTGCAAAACAGCGCCGGCAATTTCACCGCCCCGAACGAGACCACGGGCCGCGCCGCTCTCGCCGCTGCGTCGGCGAACACGCCGGCGGAATTGAACCAGTCGATTGTCGATCCCTCGGGGACCGACGCTTATCCGATCGTCACCTTCAGCTGGCTCTTACTTTATCGGCAGTACCCCGAGCCCGAGAGAAGTGCGGCTGTGCGCGACTTTGTCGGCTGGGGGCTGTCGGCCGGCCAGTCATTCGGAGAAAAGATGGGGTACCTTCCATTACCGGGTGACGTGGCGGCCTCAGGAGCTCAGGCGCTGGGGAGTGTCGGCCAATAGCGCGCAGTAAGCCGACGTCGAGGCAAGTTTTAAATCTTGATGCGATCGAAGCGTCTCTGCGAGACCTGCAAGCCCGGTTTCCACAAATAAACAAACTGCTCAAGGCTCGCCGCGACAGTCTCGACCCCAGCATTGTCGCGAATATGATGGCCGGCTATCGCTTTGTGGACAGGCTGCTCGCCCAGAGCGTCGACCTGTTCGCGATGGGCAACTCAAATCTTTTCCTCGAGATCAACGCGCTGGTGCTCTTTGGCGGAGAGGAAGTCGTGCGGGCGGGAGCCGCCTTCCAGCGCGCAGCAACCGAGAAGCGGTTTTATGACGAGGAAGGCGGCGGCATCCGCGATGTCGTCGAGTGGTATGATCTGCACCGGGCCAACTCGGTCTGGCGGCGCGCCGCCGGCGTGTATATCTCAATCCTCAGCGAACCTCAGCTCTTCATCGAGGGCAATCACCGCACCGGTGCGTTGGTCATGAGCTATATTCTCGCGCGAGAGGGTCGCCCGCCTTTCGTGCTGACCGCCGACAATGCCAAGGCGTATCTCGATCCTTCTACGTTGATTACCGAAACCCGCAAGCACAGCCTCGTCGCACTCTTCAGGATTCCCAAGATCAAACGGTATTTTGCGAACTTCCTCAAAGAGCAAGCCGACCGGAAATACCTGATAGCGCCGTAAAGCTCGCTCAGATTTCTCACCGACTATGCCGGCGCTGCCAAGTGACGGACGAGCTCGCGCGCGTAGACCGGCAGATCGGCTTCACGGCGCACGCAGATCATCAGCTTGCGGACCGCCCAGTCGTCGATCAGCTCGATCGGGTGGATCGACATGGTCTTGGCCAGACGCTCGGCCGTGGTCGCCGGCACGACGCCGATCCCGACACTGCATTCGACGAGCCGGCAGACGGCGTCGAAGCTGCGCAGCTGGACGCGCAATCTGAGGCGGCGACCGATCCTCTCCGCCTTCTCGGACAGAAAGCGTTGCAGCGCACTCGCCCGGTCGAGACCGACGAAATCGAAGTCGAGAGCCTCTGCAAACGCGATGCGCTCGGCGGTCGATAGCGGGTGGCCCGGCGGTACCACAAGGACGAACCGATCGACGCGGAACGGCAACACCTCGAGGCCCGCCACGTCGACCGTGCCGGCGACGATCCCGATATCGGCCGTTCCGTCGGCAACAGCGGCGACAATCTCGTCGCTGAGCCTTTCTTCCAGGTCGATATTGACCTGCGGATGGGTGGCGAGAAAGGCGCTCAGCGGCTCGGGTAGGAATTCGGTCAGCGCATTGGTGTTCGACATCAGCCGCACCTGACCGCGCAGGCCGTCGGCATATTCGGCGAGATCGCCGCGCATCCGTTCCGCCTGCTGCAGTAGCACGCGCGCGTGGCGAAGCAAGGTATGCCCGGCCTCGGTGGGCTGCACGCCCTGGCGCTGACGGTGCAATAGCGGCGTGCCGAGGGTGGCCTCCATATCGCGGATGCGCGTGCTCGCCGCGGCGACGGCGAGATGCATGCGCGCCGCACCGCCGGTAATGCTGCCTGCCTCGACAACGTAGAGGAACAGCCTCAGATCGGTCAGGTCGAAGCGCATCAACCCGTCCCTGCCTTCAAATTCCGCGAAGCCAGGCTACGCCTGATACTGATTGCGCCGAGGACAGGACCACCACCAGATTCGGAAAACACGAAGGGTGGCTGATCATGACCCAGGCTTATCCGCTCGACAACCACGCCTATGACGTCGTCGTTATCGGCGGCGGTGGCGCCGGGTTGCGTGCGACCCTCGGCATGACCGCGGCGGGTCTCAAGACCGCCTGCCTCAGCAAGGTATTCCCGACCCGCAGCCACACCGTCGCCGCCCAGGGCGGCATCGGTGCCGCACTCGGCAATATGGGCGAGGACGACTGGCGCTGGCACATGTACGACACGGTCAAGGGCTCCGACTGGCTCGGTGACCAGGATGCGATCGAATACATGTGCAAGAATGCGATGGCGGCGGTCATCGAGCTCGAGCATTTCGGCATGCCGTTCTCGCGCACCGCGGACGGCCACATCTACCAGCGGCCGTTCGGCGGCCACACGGTGCAATGGGGCAAGGGGCTGGCGAAACGCGCCTGTGCGGCTGCCGACCGCACCGGCCACGCGCTGCTGCACACCCTCTATCAGCAAGGCCTCAGGCACGGCGCCGAGTTTTTTGTCGAATATTTCGCGCTCGATCTCGTCATCGAGGACGGGGCGTGCGGCGGGGTCGTCGCCTGGAACCTGGAAGATGGCACCTTGCACCTCTTTCGCGCGCATATCGTGGTGCTGGCGACGGGCGGCGGCGGCCGCGCCTATCTGACGACGACCCAGGCGCATATCTGCACCGGTGACGGCTACGCAATGGCGTTGCGCGCCGGCTTGCCGCTGCAGGACATGGAGTTCGTCCAGTTTCATCCGACCGGCGTCTATGGTGCGGGCTGCCTGATCACCGAAGGTGCGCGCGGTGAAGGCGGCTATCTGACGAACGGTGAGGGCGAGCGCTTTATGGAGCGCTATGCACCCAATTCAAAGGATCTCGGTGCGCGCGACATCGTCAGCCGCGCGATGGAGATCGAGATCCGCGAGGGCCGCGGTTGCGGACCACAGCGCGATCACATGCTCTTGCATCTCGAACATCTCGATCCCGGGCTGCTGCACGCGCGACTGCCCGGCATCTCGGAGACCGCGAAGATCTTTGCCGGCGTCGAGGTGACGCGCGAGCCGATCCCGGTATTGCCCACGGCGCATTACAACATGGGCGGCATCCCGACCAATATTCATGGCGAGGTGCTGAACCCGACCCCTGGCGATCCCGAACGAGTCGTTCCCGGGTTGATGGCGGTCGGCGAGGCGGCCTGCGTCTCGGTGCACGGTGCCACGCGTCTCGGCACCAACTCGCTGCTCGATCTCCTCGTCTTTGGCCGCGCCGCGGCTGAGCGGGCTGCGGCGATCCTCGAGCCCGGCGCATCGCACGGCGCGCTGCCGCCCGGCGCGACCGAAGCGGCAATCACGCGGCTCGACCGGGTGCGCCACGCCAAGGGCGGTACCAAGACCGGGGCACTCCGCCGCGCGATGCAGCGCGCCATGCAGGAGCATTGCGCGGTCTTCCGCAGCGAAGAGGTGCTCGATGAGGGGCTGCGCAAGATGGCCGAGGTCGCGCGCGCCATGGCCGACCTCGCCATCGCCGACCGCTCGATGATCTGGAACAGCGATCTCGTCGAAGCACTCGAACTCGACAATCTGCTCGGCCAGGCAGCGGTCGTTCTCCATTCCGCCCGCTACCGCACCGAGAGCCGCGGTGCGCACGCCCGCGAGGACTACCCGCTGCGCGATGACGACAACTGGCTCAAGCACACTCTCGCCTGGTATGACGATGGCGGCCGGGTGCGGCTCGGCGACCGTCCGGTGCACCTCAACCCGCTCTCGAATGAGGTCCCGGCTTTTCCGCCGGCCGAGCGGGTGTATTGACGGGAGCCCTACATTCTATAGGGCGGCGGTGGGCACCGTACCTATCGCTCCTCTCACCGCGAGAGCCAACCCGCTCGTTGCACCGCAGAGCGCAGCCGGAAAATGGCGCGCCTCGCGGCGCCGCTCGCCGGTCTGATCGATTTTCGTCGATCGGTCCGACATGCGCCCGCCACTGAAAAAACGCCCCTCGCGCCGATAGAGGATCCGGCTTACCCACGACTGCGCCGGCAGCGCCCGCATTTTCAGCAGCCGTTCGAGATGCTCCAGCCGCAAGCGCGCTTCGCGCGCGCGATGGTCGATCTCGACCCTCGTTGCGCTCCACCGCCAGAGATCGATTCTCGCCATGATCATCCCTCCACGCCGCAACGCCTGGCCATCAAGCCGAAGGCGTCCGATAAATGGCGCACGCAGGGGTAGAGGCATGTGAACCAACTCACATTGAGGGAATTTTTTGACCCGCCGGGTTATCTTTCAACCGCAGGAGGAACGTGAGTGATCTCATCCCTACCGCGTGATAGCGGGGCGTTCGAGTGGTTCGGGTCCTATGCCCTCGATGGCGGCCGTTCCATCGCGGCAAGATCAACAAACGCCGATTTGACTTCCGCAACCTCTGATTCTGACTGTTCTTCCAGACTGATCAGCGAATTTCGAGCGGCCTTGTTGACCCGGATCAGCTCGTCGAGCTTGAGGTGGATGGCGGCGGTATCACGGTTTTGGGTATTTTGGATAACGAAGACCATCAGGAACGTGACGATCGTAGTGCCGGTATTAATGACGAGCTGCCAGGTGTCGGACCAACCAAAGAGCGGTCCCGTCGCGGCCCACAAAATGATCGCCAGGAACGCCAGCGCGAACGTAATGGAGCGACCGAGCTGACGCTCCGTCCAGCGCGTGAAGCGGGAGAAGAACGATGCACGCTGTGCATCGCCGTTGTTGTGCTCGACAGCTGAGCAAGGCAAGAGTCGGCCCACAATGAATCTATATGTATCCCGTCAGTAGGAGAATAATGATGATCAGCAGCACGAGGCCGAGGCCGCTGCTCGGGTAATATCCCCAGCCTCTGCTATGTGGCCAGCGCGGCAGTGCGCCGATCAGGATCAGGACCAGGATAATCAGCAGGATCGTGCCAAGCATTGCGACACCAGAGGAAGATTTTTGCCTTCCTGAGCAACACTGGGCGAGAAAGGTAAGTTCCTGGCGTCGATCGGTAAGGCGGTAAAGTCGATGCCTGCCCGCCCCCGCTGTTTTCCTCGAAGATCACGGGCTTGTCCTCCGAAGGTCAGACGCTACCAATCGCCATAGCGCCACATGTACCAGCCCAAGCCGATAAATTCGTGCAGCGCATAGTAGCTGGAGAGTAGGGCGGGCACCTGCGGGAAGAAGGAACTCGCCGAGAGCAAGGGAAGCTCGCGACCGTCACGACTGGCCGGGATCGCGGGGTAGCCGACGGCGCGGAACGACCACAGGGCTCGGGCCATGTGCCAGGGATGGGTGACGACGAGCGCCGACGGCACACCGGCCCGGCGCAGCATCTCGGCGGAGAAGGCCGCATTCTCATAGGTCGTCGTCGAACCGTCCTCACGCCAGCGCACCGGAACCTGGAAATCGTCTTGCAGTGCGGCACTCATCAGCTCCGCGAGCGGTGCCTCGACGTCGCCCACACGGCCGCCGCTGACCAGCACCGGCAGCCCGAGACTGCGCTCTTCTCTTGCCGCCGCGGCGAGCCGTTCGAGGGTGATCGGTCCTACCTTGTCGGGCTCGCCCGGGATAGCGCTTTTCCGGTAGTCGGCCGAGAGCACGACGATGGCACCAGGCGGCGCCTCGGATGGTAGCGTGGGTATCGTGGCAGCGAGCGCCTCGACGGACCAGATCAAGTAATCGCCGACGACCGGGGTCGACAGCAAGTAAAGAAGAACTACCCCGACCGTCGCCACCCTCACCCCGAGCCGCGTCCACCGCCAGGCGACGAGCACCCCGATCGTCGTCATCAGTATGAACAGGTTCGGCGGGATCAGCGAGGAATAGGAGAACCAGGACATGGGATAAGATACGCTCCAGCCCGTCGGCTAGAGGAGTTTCCGGTCAAATTGGATCGTGCACCCACCGTGTCATTGCGAGCGAAACGAAGCAATCTCGGGCCGACAGGGGTCGTCCGCACGGGATTGCTTCGTCGCGCGATGCACTCCTCGCAATGACAGCCATCTATCCTCGCCCACCAAATCGGAAACCACTCTAATCAGCCGGGATGCGGTGTCATGTGCATGTTACGATGACGCAAAACCGGTCGTCTGGAAGGAAATCCGCTATGCCTGTTTCGATCCGCCCGCTCCATCCGGTGTTCGTCGGCGAGGTCGCCGGCGTCGATTGCCGCAAGCCGCTCGGCCCTGCGGAAGTGGCTGCAATCGACCAGGGGATGGACGAATACGCCGTTCTCGTCTTTCGCGACCAGAACATCAGCGACGAAGAGCAGATCGCCTTCACCCGCCACTTCGGCGAGCTCGAGAGCTATGCCTCACCCGGTCATATCCGCACGCGCGGGGAGCAGCGGCTGGGCCCGGGCATCGCCGATTTCTCCAACCTCGACAGGGATGGCGGGATCATGTCGGCCGAGGATCGCGTGTGGTTCTTCAAGCTTGGCGACCGGCTGTGGCATTCGGACAGCTCGTTCCGCCCGGTGCCGGCGAAGTATTCGATCCTCTCGGGGCGCGTCATCCCGTCTTGGGGTGCGAACACCGAGTTCGCCGACATGCGCGCCGCCTATGACGCGCTTGACGAGCGCACCAAGGCCGAGATCGAGGACCTCGTCTGCGAGCACTCGCTGATCTATTCGCGCCAGGCGATCGGCTTCACCGATCTAACCGAAGAGGAGGTCGCCGCCTTCCGGCCAGTCCGCCAGCGCCTCGTGCGCACCCACCCTTCGAGCGGACGCAAATCGCTGTTTCTCGCCTCGCATGCCGGCGCCATCGTCGGCTGGACGGTCCCGGAAGCGCGCATGTTCCTGCGCGACTTGACCGAACACGCCACCCAGCGCGAGTTCGTCTACTCGCACGCCTGGCGGCCCCACGACCTGGTGATGTGGGACAACCGCGCCACGATGCACCGCGCCCGCCGCTTCGACCGCAACGAGGTGCGCGACGTCCGCCGCACCACCCTCGCCGGCGACGCGCCGACGATCGATCAGGCCGTGTGACCCCGAACCGGCGGCGGAACGCGCCCGACCTCGATCGCACCGTGAGGCTTCACATCTGGAGAGTCGTAAATACATTATGTAAAGATCCGGAATGCGGTTCACATGGGACCCGGAGAAAAACTCCGCAAATGTCCGAAGACATGGAATTGCCTTTCAGGACGCCGCGCGCATTTTCGACGGGCCAACCGTCGAACGGACCGACGATCGTTTCGACTACGGCGAGGTGCGGACCTACGCAATCGGCCTCGTCAACGGCATTGAGATCACCGTGATTTACACCGACCGCGATCAGGATGAGCGCCACATCATATCAGCGTGGAGGTCCGAACCTCATGAGCGACGATACTTCTGGAACCATCTCGAAGACTGAGCCCAAGACCGACTGGCGGCGTCTCCGCTCGATGACCGAGGAGGAGGTCCATGCTGCGATCATCGACGACCCTGATGCGCGGCCGACCGATGAGGCTTTCTGGAAGGAGGCACGGGTCGTCATGCCGCGGCGAAAGGCGACCGTGACGATGCGATTGGACGCCGACCTTCTCGAATGGTTTCGCGGTGAACGCGGTTATCAGACGCGCATCAATGCGATTCTTCGGGCTTACATGAACGCTCACACGGGCGGTCGCTGACCGTCGAGGATGTCTTGAACTCGCGGATGATCGCCCACCCGCTCCGGCTGCTGCAGTGCTGCCGGTCACCGACGGCGGCGGCGCGCTAATCCTCGTTTCGGCCGAGCGCGCCGCCGACTTCTCGCAAAGCTTGCCCCTGGCAGCGAACAGGGGCCGGTCTACCTCCTCGGCACCGGCGCGAGCGTCGAGACCCCGATGGTGAGCCTTACCCGTCATTCCCGCGAAAGCGGGAATCCAGGGTCGCAAGGGTCCTGGTCGACTCCCTGGACCCCCGCTTTCCGCGGGGGCGACGAGAGAAACACCTCCTCGCGCGTCTTCCGCGTCGCCGGCCCCAAGGCCTTCACCGAGGCCGGCATCACCCACGACGACGTCGACCATCTGATGATCTACGACGCCTTCACGCATCTGCCGACATGCGTGCGGCCTATGACGCGCTCGACGAACGCGCCAAGACCGAGATCGAGGACCTCGTCTGCGAGCACTCGCTGATCTATTCGCGCGAGGCGATCGGCTTCACCGATCTGACACAAGAGGAGATCGCCGCCTTCCGGCCAGTCCGCCAGCGCCTCGTGCGCACCCACCCTTCGAGCGGTCGCAAGTCGTTGTTCCTCGCCTCGCATGCGGGTGCGATCGCCGGATGGACGATCCCGGAAGCGCGCATGTTCCTGCGCGACCTGACCGAGCACGCCACCCAGTGCCAGTTCGTCTACTCGCGCACCTGGCGGCCCCACGACTTGGTGGTGTGGGACAACCGTGCCACGATGCACCGCGCCCGCCGCTTCGACCGCAACGAGGTGCGCGACGTCCGCCGCACCACCCTAGCCGGCGACGCGCCGACCGTCGCACAGGGCTTGTGACCGCCGAGTGGGCGGCGGATGGCGCCGGGCCATCATAGCGCCAAGATCAAAGCGTATCCCTGCGCCAGGATCGCGAGCCGCGGCACTTTTTTGGGCGCCCCGATCAGGTCTTCGAGCTCGATGAGACCATCGCGACTTCGCCTCGACGGGTGTCACTTTGTCATTGGCGCCAACGAGGTAACAAACCCGCGGCCAAGACCGGTCTCTCCTCGCCGCTACCAGAGGGGCATGGTGGAAAATGTCCTTTATCGGATACAGCGAGAGGTTACCACGTGCGTGCGCGATGGGGAGGGAGGCGGGGCGAAAGATGGCTGATGACTTCACCACGCCGTATTCAGCAACGGATTTGGCTAAAGCGCTCCGAGTGATGATTGGCATTGCCCGGGAACTCGGAAGGCCCCTTAACGCAGCGATGAGGGCAGTTGATCGACAACGGGCACGCAAGCCGGCCGCCCATCTCGATACACTGGCGTTTCGGCCTGGTGAAATGCGCCAACCGATCGAGCGCATTGCGGCGGGGGCAGGATCGCCCGTCGATCTTGATATTGTGTCTGCGATGTTGCAGGCCTCACGCGGAAAAGTAGAGAGGAGCATTGAGGAATTGAATTGACGAATTATCGAAGGCGCATTCGTGAAGATTTTGGTATGACAAACGTCCGAAGACTTGACAAAATTATTTTTGACAAAACCGAAATTAGGGATCTACTTAGGAAAATGACGGAAAAGTGGGAATATGTAAATCAGCTCTCCGGTGTGGCCAAAGAAGTTTGTGAATTGATCGATAAATTCAACACCTCTATAGACGCAATACACGACATGATTTTGCCTCCCCGAAAGGCCCCCGGGAAGAAATCCCCTAAACCGGCCCCGAAAAGGAAGAGACAATGAAGCACGCGGCTGTCCACGTGAGCGACCTCAACCGTCGGCGGCCTGCACGACCGCGCCCTGAACGGGCTTATGGTCTACAGCTTTGCGCGGATCGGCGCGACGCTCGGGATGATGTGAGCCTCGATGAGGTCGAGCGAATTGTGATTTAGGGGGGAGCTGTGCCCCATAGGGCGGACGCAATTGGGGTCTGCTGCTAAGTGGGTAAAGCGTTCACGACTTTCAGCGTCATTGTGACGAAGCCGCGAAGCTCCGTGTGATCGAGTGACGGCTCAGCCGCGCCTCGCGGGTCCTCGCCGTGGTGGTAATCGGCCGTATAATCGTTGATGCGTTCCAATGCGCCGTAGTCATCATACGCAGGGTGTTGGTCGCCGCGCTCTCTAATCTTGCGTATAATTTCTCCGAGATTATCGTCAGCGAGGAACGATCCGGAATAGGTAAATCGAAAGTGTGTCTCGAGTACAACTCGGAGCTTCTTTATAATCTCCCGCGGGTCGCCAGCACCAGTCGCGCGAAATGCCAGCAAATCGTCAAGTTCGGCGGCTGCCCGCCCGAGGCAGGCGTCGTCTATATCAAAGGGAGCAATCTTTGATCCAGTGGTGGGATGATAGATGATTTGTACCGCTGTACGATCGGCTGCCGGGCATTTCTCCCAGAGTTGCTTCAGAAACTGCGCGTCATGCGAGAGTACAATGACTTGGTGGCAGTTTCGGGCGGCATGCATGATTTCATAGATTGTCTGGCGACGACGGAAGGCGTCCTGACTGCTAAAAGGATCATCAAACACCACCATACGGTCTTCGAGATCGGGCTCGCGCTCAAGTTGCGCAAGGAAAAACGCCAAGGCGAGGGTTGCGCGATCGCCCGCACTTAATGTGTTTTTGAAGCTGGGGTGTTCGGCGGCTGTATTCGGGTTACCGAGATCGACGTGCGTGTCGTTAATCACGAGCTGGTAGGTCGACATAAGCCGTCCGCCGGGATACCCATGTCCCGTGCGTGCGATTTTGAAGTCAGCATTGAAAAGATCGAGGAAGTGATTAATGCGGTTCTCGTAGGGCTGTACCACCTGGCGCGTGTGCGCTTCTAATTGGCTGCGGACAATTGTCTTGCGCCGCTCAATTTCCTGTTTCTCTCGATCGAGCCGTTGGTACTCTCTGCAGGCTCGTGCGATCACGGGCTCATAACGACGCTTGATCGCTCGAAGCCGCGCTAGCTCCGTTTGTGCGGCAACCAGGTTGCCGGCGGCTGTTGTCTCTTTGCGGGCTGCAATCAAAGCGTTTGCTGCAGCAACAGCCGCATTGTAGCCATCAACAAGGATTTGAACACCCGCCAAAAGTCTCTTTGCTTCTTGGAGGTCGACGTTTTGTGTAATCGGTTCAAGCGGAGCTTGCGCTTTACGACGGAACAGAGCGCTCAGAAGTTCGTGGGCTCGTCGAAGATCCGATACCGTATTATCAGCAGCAGGGAATGTGCCTGGGTCAATCTGGCAATAGCGGGCCCAAAACTCTATGGCGGCAACATTCGTCGCCACCAGTGTCCGCACCTGTCCTTGCGTGCGTTCGCCAAGATCGTCGCCTACAGCCTGGCGGGCCTGACGGATCTCGGACTGCAGGCCCCGATAAAGGTCGCTAAACAGTGATCTATAGGCTCGAACCAAGGGAAGGGCGTCGAGACCGCTGCGACCGCAAAACGGGCACTGATCGTCAATGATGTACCCGACGCCTTCCGCTACCCATTGCTCGCCGTGTTCTTGCATGTGATGCCGTTCAAGATGTGCGACCAAGCGCGCCTCGGCATCGGCCCCGATCCCCTCAAGGGACTTTCCAAGGGAGTGTTCCAGCTCGTTGTTTGTCAATGAGATAGCTATAGAACTCAACGCAGGGCGCGTTCGGATTGCGTCAGCCCGTTGCAAAGCGTCGATTAACTGTTGCTGCGCCGTAATCTTACCGTCGATATCAGAGTCTGCCGTCAATCCGATGAAGTCAGCTAGCCTCATTCCTTGAGGGACGAACGCCTGCGCCGCGCGGCTGGCCGCAGTGAGTTCGGTCTGCTTGACGCGGCTTTCTTCGGCGAGCCTCTGTTCTTCCTCCGCGAGAGCAACACCGGCTTGCCCGACAATCACCCGAAAAAGGTTGCGTCTGTGGGGCACGTCCACAACATCTCCGGAGTGCACGTTTTCCGAGACGAACACACCATCAAAGACGGAAATTTGGGGCACGACGCTCGACCAATCCCCGGTGTCAAGCCTTCGATTGCCTTCGGTGAAGAGAAGATGCACGTATGGATCGACTTGCGTCCCAAGGGTTCGCCGACCGAGAACGGATGCGACATTGCCTGATTGAACCGAGCGCATGACGGCGCAAAATGTCGTCTTGCCATAGGCATTGGCACCAAACACCAGAGTATGTTTGGCGAATAAAGGATTGGGTAGGGCGGCAGAATTTCGAAACCGCCCGACATTCCTGATGGCGATAACGCGTTGCAGCATCGCGCCTCCTCGGGTGAATTTTTACCATGTCCGGTGAAGGGGGACGAAAGCGTTTCAACCTCGTACGAGCGCAGGACCCTGTCGAGCTGCCACGCGGTAAACCGGATAATCACGTAGAGTGCATCCTTGAGCGAGGTTAGCCCGAAACGGCCCGACCGACGTGCCGCATCTCGGATTCGTCGTCATGGTGGTGAGCTGTGCGGACGAGTCCCAGCGCTGGTGGATCGAGGCACCGGGATGTATCTTCATTCCGCCACAGGAGGACACCGACATGAGCGCTGCAGAAGGCTTTGTCGTACCCGCGGGGGGCGGCAAGCCCTTTGACTCGCCGACGCCTGGCCGCTCCTTTGTCTTGAAGCTGCTTGGTCGCGAGACCAATGAGAGCATCATGATGTTCGAGGAAATCCTACCGGCCGGCACCGCAAGCCTCCTCCATCTGCACCGCGACAGCGACGAGGTCGCCTGGGTGCTCGCCGGCGAATTCACTTTTATGATCGGCGAGGCGGTCACGAGCGGCGGGCCCGGCACCTGCGCATTCATGCCGCGCGACGTCCCGCATGCCTGGAAGAACACCGGCAGCGAAACCGGGCGGGTCCTGTTTCTCTACACCCCGGCTGCCGCCGGCGGGCTCATCGAGGCGCTCGCGGAGCGCCGCCCGGCCGACCCCGACGAACACGCCAAACTCTTCGAGCGCCACCGCTGGAAGGTCGTCGGCCCAAACCCACTTTAAGCGAGCGACTTTGCGTGGGGCGCTCCGCGGTCATCTAATCGATGTCGGCATCGGTCGGGTTTTCGAACTTCTCCGCGTCGAAACGACCTTCGACCGCTCCAAGGCGTGGATGCCCACGGATCGAGTCCGTGGGCTGAAGGCCCACCGCACAAGGCCGGCCCAGAAGAAATTCCGGGGCGATTTCACTCCCTTCGGCCCCGCACGATTTGCCCCGGACAGCCCCCAGCCGGCCGGGGGGAGAGGGCAGGGCGAGGGGGCCGACGAGCCAGTTTGCGGCGCAGCCCACCTCACCCTCCCGCCCCCACGGATCAAGTCCGTGGGCTGAAGGCCCACGCGCGACGGGTCCCTCCCTCCCCCCCGAAGGGCGGAGAGGGGCTGGTCCCGCCCCCGGCGCAGGTGACGAGCAAGCTATTCCGCTCGGCCACAGCCCCCCCTAAAATTGCCACAAAAGCACGTTATCACCCATATCGTTAATAATGGGTTTCGGAACAAAGGATGCTCTCGTTGCGCGCCTTCACGCTAAATCTATACCGGAGTCCCGCACCTCCTGTTCGCACGGCTGCGTGGCTAAAGACGAGGCTTTCCGCCGCCGACAGCGGAAAGCCTCGCGGCTGGGGGGCCTACGGCATCGGTTTCACGCTCTCGAACAGCCTGCTGATCATTACGGCCGCGCTCGCCGGGTCATGCGGCACGATCCTCGGCTCCATCATGCGCGAGGGCGGCGGTGGAATGCTCCTTGCCACGATCGCACCAAGAGCGAAGCGTATCGTATGCGGCAGGATCGCGAGCAGTGGCGGCGGGTTTCGAATTCCCCTGCCAATTCCGCTGCCAATTCCCCTGCCAATTCCCCTGCCGGCGTTTGGTTCGGTGTCCGTAACCCTCTGAAAAGAAGAGGTTATCGGCGATGAGCCTGGCTGGTTTGCGTTTTCTCCCTGAGCTCAGGGAGAAACCGATCGGGTGCGGCACGCCGCAGGGCACTTGCCGAAGCGGCTGAGCGGCGCGAATATTACCGAAAGGCAAGGTTAGGAGGATTGGCGATGCTGTCGCGCGAGGAAAACGAGCTGATCACCAGGGTGGGGCAGGGCAGCCCGATGGGCAACACGATGCGGCGCTACTGGATCCCTGCACTGCTCGCGCGCGAGATCGCCGAGCCCGAGGGTCCGCCGGTGCGGGTGCGGCTCTTGGGCGAAGACCTCGTCGCCTTTCGCGACAGTGAGGGGCGGATCGGGCTCTTGGACGAATATTGCCCGCATCGCCGCGCCTCGCTGTTCTTCGGCCGCAACGAGGAATGCGGGCTGCGCTGCGTCTATCACGGCTGGAAGTTCGACATCGCCGGCAGCTGCGTCGACCAGATGAACGAACCGGCCGAGAACCAGTTTCTCCACAAAGTCCACATCACCGCCTATCCGACCGTCGAGCTGGGCGGGATCGTGTGGGCCTATCTGGGGCCGCCCGAGCGCATGCCGGCGGCGCCCAAATTCGCCTGGACCCAGGCGCCGCAGACGCATCGCCACGTGACCAAGGTCATCCAGGAGTGCAACTGGCTGCAGGCGCTGGAAGGCGGCCTCGACACCTCGCACGCGCCGATCATGCACCGGCTGTTGACCGACAACGCGGCGCGCGGCGGCATCAAGCCCTCCAACCCGTATGTGCGGGCGGGGGCGCCCAGCATTGTCGTCGACATCACCGATTACGGTTATCAGTATGTCGGCATCCGCGACCTCGGCGAGACAGAACGGCACGTTCGCACCTACCATTTCATCCTCCCGTTCCATCAGATCCGCGCCTTCTCGAACGATCCCGGGCACAGCGCCGATGCCGGCCACATCTGGGTGCCGATCGATGATGAGAACGCGATGGTCTACAACTGGCAGTACAGTCGTGCCGCCCCGCTGACGGATGAGGACCGCGAGGAGCGCAACCTCGGCAACGGTCCGCTGCATGTCGACCAGACGACCTTCCGCTCCCAGGCGAACCGGCAGAACGACTACCTGATCGATCGCGCGGTGCAACGCACCGAGAGCTTCACCGGAATCGACGGGATCAACGTCCAGGACCGTGCGATCCAGGAAAGCATGGGCCGCATCGTCGACCGCAGCAAAGAGCATTTGGGTCCGGCCGACAAGGCGATCATCCAGATGCGGCGGCTGCTGCGCCAGGCCGTGAAGACGGTCGAGGAGGGCGGCACGCCGGCCGGCGCGGGGCCGAGCTATTACCCGCTTCGCGCCGCCCTCGAAGTGCTGCCGCGCGACGCCGACTGGCGCCGGATCCTCGCACCCGACATCACCCGGGAGAGGATTCTCGAAACCGTGTGACCTCGGTTGGAGGGATCCGCATCGAGGTCCCGCATATAATACCGAGCGGATAGGGGTTGGCGCCTGGTTCTGGCGAGGTAATTGCTCGGGTGGGCTCCGCACCCTCGATGCGAGCGTTCGCAAAGGCGGAGTATCCCGGGCCGTTCAAGCTGCTGGCTGGAAAAGGTGTCGATGCTGCAAAGAGCCCTCTCCCCGGTTGCTGACGCGATCAACGATGTGCTCGCCGTTCGCCGGGAGCCCCTCGGCGCGGACGCGTTGATCGCGCGTGCCCGGCGCCGCACGGGCCTCGTCGATTTCGGCGATACGCCCTTTGAGGAGCCGCTGCGGCATTTTCTGCGCGCCTGCCGCGAGGAGGGGGATCTGACCCTCTTCGGTCATCTGGCGACCCGCTGGGATGCGGTGCGCTTCTTGTCCAACCTGCTGCGGCTGCACCAGGAGGAGACACGGGCGCCCGAAATACTCGCTCAGCCGATCGAGCGGCCAATATTCATCGCCGGGCTTCCCCGCTCGGGTACCACCTTCCTCCACACCCTGCTCGCGCAGGACCCCGCGAACCTCGCTCCGCGCGTATGGCAGCTGATCCACCCCTATCCGCCCGAGGAAGCGCGCACCGGGCGGGACCAGCGACCGCGGCGTGTCGCCCGCCAGCTGCGCCTGTTCGGCATTCTTGCCCCCGAGTTCCGGCGTATGCATCCGATCGACGCCGATTCACCACAGGAGTGCTCCGAAATCACGGCGCATGTCTTCGCCAGCCTGCGCTTCGATACGACCTACCCTATTCCAAGCTATCGGCTCTGGCTTGATGCCGCTGGGCACCTCGACTCCTACCGATTTCACAAACGTTTCTTGCAACACCTCCAGAATCAGTCGCCGAGTGTCGGGCAATGGGTGCTCAAATGTCCCGACCACATTTTTGCGCTCGCCGAGCTTCGCGCGGTCTATCCGGATGCGTGCGTCGCCTTCGTGCACCGCGATCCGCTTGCCGTTCTGGCGTCGGTCGCTCGGCTGACCGAGGTGCTCAGACGGCCCTTCAGCCGTCGTATCGACAAGCTCGAGATCGGGCGCCAGGACAGCGAGCGCTGGCTGGCGGCGGCCGAGCTGATGATCGCGGCGACAGACGACCGATCTTTCGCACAGCCGATTTTCCAGATTCATTACCGGCACTTGGTGGCCGACCCGCTGGGGACGGTGGCGGCGCTCTACCGACATTTCGGACGCTCGCTCAGCCCAATTGCCGCCGATCGCATCGGCCGGCTGGTGGCGGCGAAGCCAAACGGCGGTTATGGGGCGCGTCGCTCCAGTCTCGAGGAATATGGCCTCGACCCCGCCCTCGAGCGCGAGCGCTATGCGCGATACATGGGGCATTTCGAGATCCGTCCCGAACGCGAGGCAAGGCCGTCCCGGATGGACAAGACCTCGGTCCCGCTCGCACCCGGGCAATCGTCCGAAACCAAGGTTTCGCAGGGCATCGCGCCCGGATAGCTCTATTCGCCCAGCGATTTGGGGGTGCCAGCGGGTGCCGGCTGTGCGGTGAGACTAGGGCGGGGAATGGCCGCCAGCAATGCCGGGATGAAGATGAGGCTCGCGACAAGCGTGCAACCCAGGCTGATCAGCAGCAGGGTTCCCATGCTCGCCGTCCCGGGATGCCCTGACAGCGCGAGCGAGCCGAATGCCGTGCCGGTCGTCAGTGCCGAGAATAGGATCGCTCGGGCGGTCGCCGAGCCCAGCACCGAGGCCTGACCGGCGCGCCAATTCATTACGAAATAGATGTTGAACGATACGCCGACACCTAGCAGCAGTGGCAGCGCGATGATGTTAGCGTAATTGAGCAAGAGGCGCAGCAGCACGATCACGACGACGGTCATCAGCGAGGACAGCACGAGCGGGGCCAGCACCAGCGACACGTCGAGCGGACGCCGCAACGCGACAAAGAGGATCGCTGTGATGGCGAGGAGAGCCGAAATCGCGGCAGCGCGGAACGAGCCGACGATCGTGGCGCTGGTGGCTTCAATGGTCACCGCAGCGCCGCCGGCCTCGGGTGCTAGGACCGTCACTTCCTCGACGAATTTGGCGAGCCCGCTCGTGCTCCGCGCCTCCGCTTTGGGGAGTACCTGGATGCGCGCCCGTCCATCCGGCAGCATCCAATCACGAGTAAGCTCGGCGGGAAGATCCATCAGCGTTACCGGCTGCGCCCCCAGCACCTTGCGCAACTGGTCGAGCTGTGTCGGCAGAAAGCGCGTCAGCGCCTGTTGGACGGAGAGCAGGACCGGATCGGTAGCTTCCGCCACCTTGCGCAGATCGTCGGCAATCGCCGCCAGCACGTGATCTGGCGGCAGCTTTGCCAGAGCCGGCACGATTTTGCCCAGTGCGGTCCGCGCGGCCGCGCGGATCTCCGAGGGGGTGACCGGTCCGGCCGGCTCTCGCGGCTCGAGGGTCGGGCCGAGAATGGTGGCGGCATCTGCTATCTGTGCCAGCTTGGCCTGCTGATCCTCGGGCACGAAGCTGTTGATAGACAGTACTTCCGAAACCAGCGGCAGGCTCCGCAGCTTCTCGGCCAGCGCTGCGGCTGCTCGCGTGTCCGGGGCCAAGATGTCGATGGTGAACGGATTGGTCAGCGGCGAATCTTCGAGGTCATACAGAGTCTGCATCGCTTCGGTATGCGGGTTCTTGGTGTGCAGCGGGTCGGCGTCAAAGCCGAGCTGCGGCAACAGGACGGCACCCAGGCTGCCGAGAAGACCGAACCCGATCAGCAGCGGCCGATGGCGGCTGCGGACGATTTCGTCGAGTGGTGCTGCCCAAACGAAGCCGACTTCCGCTCCCTCGCCGCGCGGTCGAAACAGTCCGATTGCGGCCGGAAGAAAGGTCACGGTGCAGAAAAAGGCGATCAGCATGCCCACTCCGGCGATCAGCCCCAGCTCGGCCACACCGCGAAAGTCAGTCGGGACGAAGGCGAGAAACCCCGCCGAGGTGGCAGTCGCCGCCACCAGGATCTGACCGCCGACGCGCCGGCCGGTTTCTGCCATTGCCGCGGCAGGGGCGGGATGCTCGTGGCGGTATTCGCGATAGCGCACGCAGAACTGGATGGCGAAGTCGACGGCAATACCAACGAATAGGATGCCGAAGCCGACCGAGACCAGGTTCAAGGTCCCGACGGCAGCGGCCGCAAACAGCAATGTCAGCATCAGCCCGAGCCCAAGCGTCAACAGGATCGGCACGATCAGGCGCCAGGAACGAACCGCCAGGAACAGCCACAGGGAGATCAGCAGGATGCTGCCGATCAGGCCGGTGACCGCCCCTTCAGCGACCGAGGCAAACTCTTCGTCGGCCAACGCCACGCTGCCGGTGATCCGCACGCGTGCGGCGCCGGACTTGACGAACTCGAGCCCGGCCGCAGCGGCGCGCATCGCTTGGGTCGCGGCTCCGCCCGCCTGAAGCTTGGTGTGATCGAGCTTCGGCTGCGCCAGGACGAATTTGTACTTGCCGCCGAGATCGGCGAGCTCGCCGCCGAGCAGCCGTGTCCACGACAGCGGGCGGGGATGCCCGGCGATCGCGTCTGCCATCGCCTGGTGAAAACCGTTTAGTGCGGATAGGTAAGGCGCGAGATTTGCCTCGCCCTGTTCCACCCCTGTCCCCAATAGGCCCAGGGCGGCGAACAGCCCGCGAGCGTCGGGATCTTTGGCAAGCTCACCGATGAATGGCTGAGCATCGATCGTCCGATCGAGCACCTTCTCGAGCTCGGGGGGGTCGAGGAACAGCAATCCTTCCTGCTTGAAAAAAGGCAAAGCATCGGGACGGCGTACGGTCAGAAAATGAGCAGGATCGTGCGCGAGCGCGTCGGCGAATGCCGCGGCAGTTGCGTCCGCCTCCTCCGGTTCGCGGGCTTCGATGACCGCTACCAGCAGATCGCGGTACTGCGGAAAGTCGTCTTTGAACATCATCGCCCGCTGGCGCCACGGCAGGCTTTCCGCAAACATCAGGTCTGTATCGGTGCTGATCCCGAGATGGCCGGCCGCGTACCACCCGGCGAATGCCGCGAGGATCGCTGCTGCCAAGACCGCCCGCCAAGCGTTGCGACAGCAGCGATCCACGAGGCCGACCAGCAAATTCTGGAATGTCATCGGAAACCGAGGCGACAAAACATGCGGCGTTCGGCTGGCGCCCGTCTCGGCCCGCGGGGTGAATTGACATGACACCCGGCGCCCGGTACCGGGCTCTCCGGCGCCGAGGTGATAGTCGGATCGCGCCGCCGGCGCTACTGCAAAATACCCCCGGAGAGTTCCGCGGTCTTGCGCCGCAGGCTGACGACCAGCCCCGGGCCGCCGCCATCGGCGAGCACCGAGCGCACTTCGGAGCGCTGGGCGGCAACCCGGCTAACCGAGCCATCCGCCAGCACATCCACGATCCGCCAGCCGCCGCCCGCGGTTTGCCGCATCACATAGGCCAGCGCGTGCGCCTGACCCGAGGGCAATACGATCCTCGTCTGTACGACGCGGTCGTTGCCGACGGGGGTGATGGTAGGCAAAAGCTCGAAACGCTCGCCGTAATAACCGTCGAAATTGGCTACGTAGGAAGCGATCGTGTAACGCCGGAAGGCATCGGTCAGCGACGCCTGCTGCTCGGCCGGCAACGAGGCCCAACGCAATCCGACGACCTGGCGGACGATCGCCTCCAGGTCAAAAGTCCCGCCGATCACCGGCGCGATTTTGTCATACCGGTGTCGGAAAGAGGCTGACTTGCCGGCTTTCATAATGTCGATAAGCCCGGCATGAAGCTGCTCCACCGGGGCCGTCGTCTCGGAGGCGATAGCAGCGCGAGGTAGTCCGAGAACCACGGCGGCCCCGCAGAGTGCAAGCCGCAGCAGCATGCGGCGATCAAAGGCGGTAACTGACATCGAACATTCCCAGGGGTTAGATTGCGTGTAGTTTAGGCCGTGAAAGTGGAGAAGCGGTAAGCGCTGCCCGAGAGCTCGACCGATTGTCGGCTACCTCGACCCGGGCGGAACCTCAACCCATTGGGCAGGGGCGAATCGCCCCGGCCGGCGGGGGCTATCGGGATTGAGCCTGTCCGCGCTCTCGCCTAGGCTGCGCTCTCTTCAGCGCAGGAGGTGTCGTGATAAAACTCGTCAGCTTTGCAGCAGCGGGACGCAATTCGTACGGCGCCACAGCGGAATTCGAAAGTTGAGGGGTCGTCGCTAAGCTGTTGTGATACCGCGAGAATTTGCGGCCTGCCGGGAAACTCAGGGAGGAAATCGCATCCCAGTCACGATCAAAGCCGAATAATCCATCTTGTTCAAAGACTTACAGCTCTGGGCGGACGCCCGCCGGACGCCCTAGCAGGGAGACTTTGACAATTGTTTGACGCGCGGGGATCGACCCGGCCGAGGCGCTCGCTGGCCGCTCGACCCCATGTTGGTGCACATCATGCGCTTCGATCTGGACCGAATTAGGGCGATCTTCATCGCTCGGCGAAGGCCGGCATGACCTCGCGCGCGAAGCGCCGCAGGCTTTCTCGGCCGCGGCCGCCGCCGCCCGAACCGCCGCCGTTGATCAGCACATAACCAACGCCGGCCTCGCGCAGCTCCTCGAGCTTCCTGGCGATGTCGTCGGGCGTGCCATACATGGCGCTGACCTCGTTGACCGTCCGCGGATCGCCGGTCGCCCGATCAGGTCCGCCGTGGACGGTGCCGTCGGGCCGCGTCGCGAGCTTCAGCTGGCGCACCCGGTTCTGCAGCCGGCGTTCCATAGCCGCTTCTTTTTCCGCGGCATGTTCGGCGACGAAAAATGCCCGGGTCACCCCGACCTGCATCGGATCGAAGCGGCGGCCATGGGCCTCGACCTCGGATCTGTAGACGGCGATGTTCCAGGCGACATCCTTTGGCGAGGCGTATTGTCCGAGCAGCAGATTGAAGCCCTGCGCGGCAACCTGCCGGATCGAGCGCTCGCTGCCCGCACCCATCCAGATTTGCGGGTATGGCCTCTGCGCGGGCGGCGGCTCGACGACGACGCTGTGGAACTGCCAATACTTGCCCTGATGTGAGAACGGCTCGTCGGCAGTCCATGCCTTGAGGATTACATCGAGGCATTCGTCGAACCGCGCGTCGGCTTCCTCCATCGGCACGCAAAAGCCGGCGAACTCGTTGTAGCGATAGCCCTTGCCGATGCCGAAATCGAGGCGGCCGCCGGATAGCAGATCGAGGGTCGCGGCCTGCTCGGCCAGCAGCACCGGGTTGTGCCAGGGCAAGACGATCACCGCTGTGCCGAGACGCAGCCAGCGCGTGCGCGCGCCGAGCCAGGTCAACAGATTGAGGGTGGCCGAGACTTGGCCATAGCCGGTGAAATGGTGCTCGACGACAAAGGTGCTGTGAAAGCCGAGCGCTTCGGCCTCGACGTTGTATTCGATGAAATCACGGAACCCCTCGCTGCTGTCGAACTCGGGACCGCCGCGCCGTGCGGCGGCGCTGCCGAAAAGACCGAACTGCATTAGCTTTTGCTTTCTTCTCGCGATGAGCCCGAGGCCCGAGACTACGCCGTCGCCGGCGATGTTCCAACGCGGACTTTTGCCCCTGAGCCGGTCGGGTTTGCCGTGTTAAACACCCGCGCAACGGCTGAGGTTTTGGCGGATCATTTTGCCTGTCTCAACTACAAATTGCCGAGCGTTTGCCTGTTTCCTCGGCAGCGTCATCCTCGTGAAATTGGCGGTGCTTTCCCTCGTCGGACCATCCATCTGGCCCGACACTGCCGGGTATACTGCTTTTGCCGAGGCCATTCTCGATCAGGGCAGAGCGTTTCGCCGGATAGATTGGATCGGTGGTCCGGCGGCTCCGCCATTTGTTTTTCGCTTGGCCGGTTATCCGTTGGTTCTCGCCGGCGCCGAACTTCTTTCGGCCGAAAATTACGCCTCGATCACAGTCATATTCCAGATATTTCTCAACGTCATATCGGTGGTGTTGGTATTCAAAGTCATCGCTCATCTAGGATTTTCAGCGGGTCAGATAATCGCCGTCTTGACCCTTTACGTATTCTCGGACTCTTTGCTTCTGGATAACTCAATCCTGAGCGACAGCATCTACAGCTCGTTGTTCAATATTGTGGTGTTCTCGTTGATCAGGCAGGCGATCGGCTGTTGGCGTCTGACGCTGCTCGGTACCCTCGGGCTGGGGTTTCTCTGGGGTTTCTCGACCTGGACGCGCGACAGCGGGATCTATTTCACCTATGTCCCGGCGATTCTCATCCTCGTCGGCGCCCGACGCTTTGCGGGCGGATTGGCGCGGCGCCTGAGCTTGCTTTGCGCCTTCCTGGTCGTCGTCGCCGGCATGACCGGTGCCTACGCCGCATTGAACAAATACCGGACTGGCGAGTACTTCTTCAGTATCACCGGGGTCGTAAACTGGCTCCATCCAGTCTTCGGCATGGCCAAATACGGGTATGTCCGGTCTTTCGACGGAGAGGATCTGGTATCCGAGATGTTACGCGAAGGCTTGCCGGACTATGAGTACCCGACACAGCTGGCGTTCATCCAGAAATTGCATACTCGCTGCCAGTGTACTCCCACAGAGCTGCAGTCCCTCGTTTTCAGCAAATTTCTTGCGACCATTGTGCGTCACCCGTTCGCCTACCTTCGAATGGTGTGGCGAAACTTCCATTATCTCGGCCTGGCCGCCCTGCTCGCCGATCCGGTGGCGACGATCAATCAATTCTTCGAGTTTGGAACGGCACTGCAATACAAACTGATACCCGGTCTTTCGATCAGAAATTTGCTCGCCCTGCAGCAGGAGTTTTCGCTGGGAAGGCTGCTGTTGATGATCCTCAATCTGTTGTCAACGGTAGTCGCCGCAATTCTTTTTTCCCTATTTGTGTTTGGTATTCCTTATCTCGTTGTTCGTGCCTGGCGGCGGCGCGAACCGATCCCGCCGGCGCTGGCCATTGTCGCTTTCCTGTGGTTCACCTTTCTCAGCGTGTCGGTCGCGTTCTCGCTGGTACACTACGAGGCGCGCCATGCCCTGCCGATTTTCCCGGCCGGGTGCATCGGCATCGTCTACGCCTTCTCCGCAGCCCGGCAACGGCTCGGGCGGCCGGAGTTGAAGTCATCTCCGGCCTGACCCCGTTGCCTTCAGCCCTGCGGCCGGCTCATGAGCGTGTAACCCAATCCCGAAATCTGGTGCCCTCATTCTCTTATCCGTCGTTCCCGCGAAAGAGGGAACCCAGGGATTTCGGTCGCTGGCTCCTGGGTCCCCGCTTTCGCGGGGACGACGAATTGGCCTGTTCGGGGGATTTTCTGACAGCCTCTCACGCCGGCCGCTTCCAGCCGAGCCAGTCGCAGATCGCCTGGCCCATCACGAGATCCTTGTCGCGGCCCTGGAGCCACGGCAGCTCCTCGGTGAACATCGTCACGCATTGCCGATAGGAGCACGGCATGCGGGTGATGTCGGTGCCCCAGAAGCAGCGCGGCGCGCCGAACGCATCGAAGATCTGGCGGATGTATTTGTGGATGTTGCGATAGGGGTAGGGCTCGGTCGAATAGCTCGGCGCCCCCGAGAGCTTGACCGCGACATTGGGATACTTGGCGAGGGCGAGCATGTCGCTCAGATTGGCAAAGGCGGCATCGTCGGTCCCGGAACCGCCCCCGCCGCCGCGGCCATGGTGGTCGATGTGCAATTTCAGCTTGGGATGGCGCTCGGCGATCCTGCCGAGCTCGGCCATATGCCCGCCGGCCAACAGGCCGACCGCCAGATCTTCTCTCTCGCAGGCCGCCCAGAACCAATCGACCGAGCCGTCGCTCCACCAGCTCTGCTGGTGCGGCTGGTTGAACGTGAAACGAAAGCCGAGCATGCCCGGCCGCTGCCGCCAGTTCCTGACGATCTCCTCGCGGTTTGGAGCCAGCAGGTCGAAATTCCCGAGAATGCAGAATTTACTCGGGTGGGCTTTCACCGCCGCGACGGCCTGAACGTTCGGCGCCTCGCCGAGGGTGCTGGGCGGATGGATGACCGCGGCGTCGACCCCGGCCTCGGCCATCTCCTTCAGCGCATCGTCCACATTATAAGTCGGGATCTGCCGGTGATGCGGCGACATCCTGGCGTTTTCCCAGAGATGGATCTGTGAATCGACGATCAGCATCGCTTCCTCCTTTGCATTAAGCCCTGGTGCATTAAGCCCTGGCCCTCGCGGACTGGACGGCTTCGGGGTGATCGAGGTCCAGGCGCAGCCTGCCCTCGCGTTCGATGTCCGACAATACTTGGGTGACGAGCCCGGCCACGGCGTCGCGCGCTGTCGAGGCGCCGCGGTTGGCGGCAATGCCGAGTGCGAGGGTGCGGAAGACCCCGTCCGCAGCGATGCGATGGGCCTCCACCAGACACCGCGCACATTCCCGATATACTGAGGAATGGGGCAGGATCGAAGCTCCGACCCCTTGCTGCACCATCAGCCGGATCGTCTCGTGATCGTTGAGCTCGGTCTCCACCTGGAGCTCGACGCCGCGGCCGGCGAGCAAGGTCTCCATCGCCGCGCGCAGCCCGTCTCCGAGAATGAGCGGGGTGCGGCTCAACTCGTCGGTCGAAACGATTCCCCGCGGCCGCGCCCCCGGCCGGGTGATCAGCACCATTTCCTCTTCGGCCAGCCTGGTCGAAAGAATCAGACGGCTGCGCGACACCTCCGACAGCAGGGCGAGATCGACGCGCCCGTCGACGATGAATTCCTCCAGCCGGACCATTCCGGCATGAACGACCTTGAGCTCGACCATCGGATACTGACGCGTCATATGGCCAAACAGCTCGGGTACCACGACCGGGCAGAGGGTCGGGGTGACGGCGAGGACGACTTTCCCGCTGGGATGAGCCTTGTGCGCGCGGATCTCGTCACCGGCGCGCTCGACGTCGCGCAGGATGCGTTGCGCACTCTCGAGCAGTTTCTGGCCCCCCTCGGTCAGCCGCACGCCGCGGTTGGCGCGGGTGAACAAGGTGATGTCGAGCTCCTCCTCGAGTCGCTGGACGTGCCGCGTGAGAGCCGGTTGGGCAACATGCAGATGAGCCGAGGCGCGAGTAATGCTGCCGAGCTCGGCGATGCGGACAAAATAGTGAAGGCTGCGCAATTCCATCGCGCCGCAATTTGACCCATCCGTCGCACCCGGCGTCAATCGGAATTCCTGATCTTCGCGCCCTCCACTCTTTCACGGGCTGCGACTGGACCACGGTGACGACGACGAGCATGTCGACGGTCGTCGGCGGTGGTTCTGCCAAAATTGCATAGCGGGCACGCGGCCACCTTCCGCAAACTTGGTTCGAATGTCTCGCACCTCAGTCTCCAACCCGGTTTTCAGAGCCGCAATTTGGCCAAAGTCAGCAGGCTCGAATGCCGAGCGAACGGCGCGAAGTTGGCCTTCGCGCCTTTGGCTATCCCACAGACGGTCGGCCACCAAAGGCCCCTCGGCCGTTGGGCCTCGATCTTTTTTGCCCCCGAGCTGCAGTGGACGGGCAGACGAAATCGGATGTTGACGTTCAGGATCGCGATAACGGCCGCCGTGATGGGCTTCGTCACGGCGCTCACCGCGTGTCTGGTACTTATCCAGATCGCGACCTTTCATGTGGCAGCAAGAGCAGCGGCGTCTGCCGCCATGGATGCCGCCAGCGCCAACACCCTCAGCCGCCTGGAGGCCGAGGTGTCGGAGCTGAGCACCCTCGTTGGCGTGCTGTCGTCGAGTCCCTTTCTCGCCGATTCGGATGATAGAAGCGAGGTCGGCGGTGCCGTCGGGCTCTTCAAAGCGGCACTGCACGAACTGCCGCAAGCAGATAGCGTTTATGTCGCCTACGACAACGGTTGCTGGTTGCAGGTCCGGCGCCTAGACGTGCTCGATCCGACGGAGCGTCAGAAGCTCGGGGCGCCCGCCGGGGCGGTTTACAATGTCAATTTGGTCCGCCCGACCTCCGGCGGAGCCCTGCCGATGCGGCGGATCTTCGAAGACGAGCACGGCAACAAGATCGAGCAGCTCGATCTGTGGGACTACGGCTATGACGCGCGAACGCGGGGCTGGTATCGCGACACGATGCGGGCGGACCGGGCGCTCGTCTCGTCGCCCTATGCCTCGTTCAGCATCGGCACCCCGATGATCACCTTGAGCGCGCCTCTGCGTGGGCAGGTGCGGGGTGTCATCGCCACCGACCTCAAGCTCGACAAGTTCAGCGATTGGGTCCACGCGCAACGACCTGGAGAGCATGGAACGGCCGTAATCTTCGACTCGTTCGGCGTGCTGATCGCGCATCCCGAGTTTGCCCGGCTTGTCGACTATGCGAGAGCGCATCCCTCCCATCCGCAGCTCCCCGAGATCGGGGAAATCCGGAGCGGGCGGGTCGGCGCGGTAATGCAGAGATGGGACGGCAGCGACCATTATGAGGGAAGCATTCACGACGAAAATGGACGGGACTACCT
>Ga0210406_10001674_pt1 | contig 26479 bp, 36 predicted proteins | sample IncBWC30MmetaG_FD_155454 | JGI IMG/M metagenome (GOLD analysis project Ga0210406, IMG submission 155454) | Forest soil microbial communities from Barre Woods Harvard Forest LTER site, Petersham, Massachusetts, United States - Inc-BW-C-30-M | ecosystem: Environmental > Terrestrial > Soil >... | reverse complement strand
CGGGATACGTACCGTTTCAGGACTTCGATCTGTCGACCAACTTCCACCAATATTTGAAGATGTTCGACGAAATCCTCGCCTACAAATTCGACAACTTTATCGGCGGCCACCTCACCGATACCGGAACTCGGAGGGATGTTGAGGTCACCAAGGAGTTCACGAACGACGTGTACCAGACCGTCAAACGGATTCACAACGGTTTGAATGAAAGGGCCTTCGATGCTGAGATTGCCAAGACGATCGGTCCCGACAATGAGTTCCTGATATTCAAGGCTTTGCTGGATAAAGTGACGAGAGATTCTGTTGCTGAACTTGAGCCTCGCTGGATCAATCGCCTAGCTGGGGTCGATGTTTGGCTCCCGAGCCATGTGCGTGCTGCTCTAATCTACGTCCGGTGGGACGATAAGGAATGAGGGATCGGCAACAGTGTGACGGATCGGCCCTCAGGCAGGAAGTGATGGGAAGAGCGTCGGCGCCATTTGGGCCGCAAATTCCTTGAACACGCGAACAGGCCGTGTGAGGTAACGATTGCCCACATGGACCACCCAGAGATTAAAGACGGTGAAGCGCCATTTCTGCATCACCTCAACGAGCCGCCCTTCGCGCAACAATTCAGGCTGCACCAACGGCGGAAGGTCGCCGATGCCGGTACCCGCCAGCAACGCGGTCGCAAGGCCAGCGTAGTCGTTCATCGCAAGGAAAGGCTGGAACACGAGCTTCTCCTTTTTCCTCCCGTTCGTGTGAACGAAGTTCCATGTCTTTGTCGGAGTCCAAAACGAGAACGCCAGTAGCCGATGTTCCAGTAAGTCTTGCGGGTTTTGAGGCCGCTCGCACTTTGATAGATAACTCGGACTCGCCACGAGTTGATGGCGGTAGGTGAGGATTCTGCGCGCGACAAGCGACGAATCCTTGAGTTGTTCTCCGACCTTGAATGCCAGGTCCACGCCCTCGGCGATTTGATCGACAATCCGGTCGGTGATGAAGACCTGTACCCGGACCTTCGGATACGATGCCTGGAACGCGCCGATCAGCGGCGCAAGCAACGAGTCGGAGATGCTGGGTGGGGCAGAAAGTCGCAGTTCGCCTGAGACGTTCGACAGGTGGTTTGAAGCGATGTTGTCGACCGCTTCGTTGAGTTCGACTGTGTGGCGAGCGTGTTCGAGAAGTTCGGACCCAACATCCGTCAGCCTCAGGCTGCGCGTCGAACGTTCGAGCAACCGCACGCCAAGCTCGTCCTCAAGGTCGGCAACGCGACGGCTGACGGTTGAGGTCGGCATTTTCAAGAGTCGCGCCGCCTCCGAAAAGCTCTTCGCCTCGACTACTTTGGCGAAAATCATGAGGGAATTCAGGTCGGTCATCAGGCGATGCACACCTCCGATAGTCCCTAACGCTGAGCTCGCGGGAGATTTCACCGGATATAGTACGACCACTCGGATGCGCGGTTCCGCAAAGATTATCCCAAATTCGGAAAATACATTTGCGGTTTCCCCCGCTAGACGAACGGACGTGACTCGACTAGATTTCGCGTAAAGACGCCACCCAAAAGGACCGGAATCGTGAATCCAAACGAGAAGGCCATTGCCGAAGTGCTGGCCAAGTATCAAGACGCGTTGAATCAATCGGATACCGATGCAGTGATGAAGCTCTGTGCACGCGATGGAGTGTTTATGACGTAGAACAGACCTTCCAGTGTCGGTGTGGGGGAGCTTCGCAAGGCCTATGACGCGGTGTTCAAAACCATCAAGCTCACCGTCAAGTTCAATGTGGCCGAGGTTGTAGAGATGGCTCTGAACTGGGTCTTTGCGCGCACCAATTCGGCCGGTACGATCAAGGTTCATGCAACGGGCGCGGGCGGTCCGGAAGCCAATCAGGAGCTTTTCCTATTTCAGAAAATCGATGGAGCCTGGAAGATCGCGCGCTACTGCTTTTCCATAACCAACCCCGGCACGCGCCTGAGGACTAAGAGGACGAACGATGGGCACGATGAAAGCGGCCGTGATTCACGAAGCCGGGGGGCCGGAGGTTCTCAAAATTGAAAGCCTTCCGATCCCCACACCGAAGAGGTCCGAAGTTTTAATTCGCGTGAAAGCATTCGGGCTCAACCGGTCCGAGTTGTTCACCCGGCAGGGCCATTCACCGAATGTCAAGTTTCCGCGCGTCTTGGGAATCGAGGCGGTCGGTGTCGTCGAGGCAGCGCCCGGAAGCGAGTTTCGCAAGGGCGATATCGTCGCGACGGCGATGGGCGGCCTGGGGCGGCAATTTGACGGCGGCTACGCCGAATACACGTGCGTACCCGCGAAACAGGTGCAGATCATAAAGACCGAACTTCCGTGGCAAACACTCGGAGCCATCCCCGAGATGCTCCAGACGGCATGGGGTTCGCTGTTCAAATCGCTGCGTCTCGAAAAAGGAGAGCGTCTGTTGATCCGTGGAGGCACAACTTCCGTTGGGTTGGCGGCAGCGGCCATCGGCAAGAAGCACGGTGCCTTCGTCGCATCGACCACGCGAAACCCAGACCGGGAAAACCTGCTGCGTACCAGTGGTGTCGATCAGGTGTTCATCGATACCGGCTCAATCGCCGAACAGGTCATGGAAGTCTGCGCGAACGGCGTCGACAAAGTGCTTGAACTTGTTGGTACGACGACGCTGAAGGACTCGCTTCGCTGCGCCAAACAGCGCGGCATCGTATGTATGACCGGAATCGTCGGCAACAAGTGGTCCTTCGAGAACTTCGCTCCGATGGAAGCGATACCCACTGCGGTCAGCCTGACAACGTATGCAGGCGAATCGGAAGACTTCATGCGGACGCCTCTTGAGGATCTGGTTGAGCAGATTGCGGCGGGCACACTACACGTCCAGGTTGGCAAAACGTTCCATCTCGATGAAATCGTTGAGGCGCATCGCTGCATGGAGGAGAACAAAGCGGGTGGAAAAATCGTGGTGCTGCCTTAAGCGGCACTACCAATCTTATGCCGTAAAGATAAGGGAGTGCATAGTGGAAGGTAAATACGGGAATTGGCGCGAGGTCGGCGAGTTTGGCGAGCAAACCGCGATGCGCCGCTGAAAACGCGTCGAGCGCTTCCGCTCGAAGAACAGGTGGCCATAGTGTCCCGACCGGATCAGAGGACTGAATTGAAGCTTGTGGTGACGAATACCCTCATCGTTGCAGACATACAGCGCTCAGTCGTTTTCTATCGCGACGTCCTCGGCGCTACGGTGCTGCGCGACGGCCAGCCAACGTTTCTGCGGCTCGAGAACATTTGGCTCACCATCAACGGCTGCGGCGGCCCGACAGACGACAAGCCTGAAGTTGTCGCCTCGCCGCCGCGCGATCCAAACGTCTTAAGCATCTTTCTCAACCTCCGTGTGACGGATATCAGGCGATACTACGACCTTTGGTCTTCGCGCGGCGCAAAATTCATCACTGAGCCTAAAGTTCACGCAACGGAATTGCGGTGCTACATGCGCGACCCGGATGGATATCTCATTGAGGTCGGACAAACGACCATGACCACGGGTCCTCTGGACTTGTACGCTTGAATTCTTGAGACATGTTCTGAAGTTCTAAAGAACTTAAATGAAGGGGCATGGTACGGGAAGCAGGGACCCGCTCGCGAAGTACCCGTTGTTGGCGAAGTGCCTGTCAAGTCAGATGGCAAATGTCGAGTTCTCACTCTCAGTTCCCAGGAGCACAGCAGTTGCAGGATTTTTTTGGACTTGGTTTCGACCCGCTCTCGGACTCGGTGGCGTATCCGCACCTCAATGCGACCGAGCTTGAGGAGGTTGCACCTTTCGGGGACCGATGCACCATTGCTGAAAATGATCCACTCGTCTCTGCAGGGGATTATCCGTTCAACAGCTACGTGATTCTTTCGGGAACAGTGCGGGCCGTCGACATCTCGACCGGCGAAAGCGTGGTGTTCGTTCGCTACGGCGCGGGATATTTCACTGGCGATATCGATCTCTTCACACGCCGACCCTCGATCATCTCGGTCGAAGCCGAAACCTCTGTCGAGGCAGTTCGACTTACGCCGAAACAGCTTCGGAATTTGTTCACCAGAAGACCTCAATTGGGTGAAAAGTTCTGGAAATCTTACCAGCGCCGGCGGGAATTACTCCTCAAGTCCAAATTTCGCGGCTTGAGCATGTACGGGCGGAAGGACGACAAGGCAACGCTCGAAGCCGTCGAGCTGCTCTTCCGCAATAGTGTGCCGCACGAGTGGCTGGATACGTCTTTCGAGGAGAACAGGATCAAACTCGAACAAATCCGGGAAGATGTTCAGTCCTATCCGGTCGTGGCTCACGGCAACCGGGTCCTCTTTGAAGCGCCCACCCGCGCCCAGCTAGCGGATCACCTTCGTCTTCGCGGCCAGCTACCGAATTCAGTTTGTGACGTTCTGATTCTGGGCGCCGGCCCGGCAGGTCTGGGAGCAGCAGTTTACGCAGCGTCGGAAGGTCTGTCCTGTTTCGTGCTGGACGGCCTCGGGCCAGGAGGCCAGGCGAGTTCGACATCACGGATTGAGAATTACGCAGGTTTTCCGAATGGCATCACAGGCCGCGATCTCGCTCATCTGATCTATCTTCAGGCTCTCAAGTTCGGAGCAGACTTCCATGTCCCGAGCAGGGTGTCCAACTTGGAGCGACGCAGCAATGGGCTCTACCGAGTGAGAACCATCGAAGGCGATTATGTGCTGGGCAAATCGGTGATCGTCGCTGCGGGCGTGTCTTACGGACTCCTGGACGTCGAAGGCCTCAATACCTTGCAGGGCGCTGGCGTGTATTACAGCGCGACCAACATCGAGGCTCGACTCTGTCGAAGTTCCGCAGCCCATATAGTTGGTGGCGGCAACTCCGCCGGCCAAGCCGCAATGTTTCTTTCCCAAACCGCCGAAGAAGTCTCTCTGTTGGTGCGTGGCCCGGATCTGCGAAAGATGTCTTCCTATCTGTCGGAAAGAGTCTTGGCGAACAGGAGAGTCAGAATCCGCTACAACACTGAAGTCGTTGGAATCGAGGGCGTCGATCATATCTGCAGTGTACGCGTGCGCGAACCGAACGGCGAAACAAAAGAAGAATTTAGTTCCGGCCTCTTCGTGTTCATCGGAGCAAAACCGAGAACCGACTTCCTACCCTCTTCCATCGTGCGAAATGATCAGGGCTTCGTGCTGACTGGCCAAGAGGTTGCAGTTCTCCCCGTTTGGAGAGAACCCAGGCCGCCATGCACTGTCGAGACCAGCCTCCCTGGCGTGTTCGCTGCCGGCGACTGCCGTAGCGGCAGCCCGAAGCGCGTCGCTTTTGCCATCGGCGACGGCGCGACGGCCGTAACGTCGGTCCACAAGTTCCTCGAAAGTACGCTTCCTGAACGAAGGAGCGGAGAGTTAATCTCATGATCGGAACACGGGTCTCTTACCTTGACGAACAGCAGCCTCTCGAGGGTTATCTAGCTGCTCCTGATTCAGCGCGCGACCTGCCGGGCGTCTTAGTTGTGCCCAGCTGGCTCAACGTCAACGAGTCGATATGCAGGCGAGCGGATCGATTGGCGGAGCTGGGCTATGTCGCTTTCGTCGCCGATCTCTTCGGAGCCGGTGTTCGACCAAGTCCACCACAGTCACCGATGACAGTCGTCGGGTCATTCCTCAAAGATCGCTTGCGATTTCGCCGTAGGCTTTCGGCCGGTTTGAAAGCACTTCTACAGCGCCCGGAATGCAATGCGGATCGCATCGGGGCCATCGGATACTGTATCGGAGGTTGTGGCGTTCTCGAGTTGGCGCGTGCCGGCGCCGCACTCCGCGGTGTAGTTGCTCTGCACGGGATTTTGAGCGCGCCTGTACCTGCGAAACGCAACGCTGTCGTATCCAAAGTCCTCGTGCTGCACGGTGACGCCGACCCTGTGGCGCCAGCGGAGAGTACGAGCGATTTTCAAAAGGAAATGCGGCTGGCCCACGCGAACTGGCAGATCAATATTTACAGTGACGCGAAGCACAGCTTTACGGGCGAAGGGGTGGCCAGCAACGGAACACCCGAAGCTGGTATACATCCACAAACGGAAGCCAGATCGTGGCAAACGATGGTCGAGTTCTTACGAGAAGTATTTGAATAAGGGTTATTCCTACGGTGCGGTCACTCGCATCGGTCGACTGGCGCGTAAATTCTTTTTGAATTTCTGCCGCTTTCGTCGTACGGTATCCCAACTCTGCCGCCAGCGTTTCAAGTTCGACAAGCCACTCCGTAGGAAGGATCGTCTCCGGTGGAAAACGGATGGGTATTTCTCTCGCCGAAAATTCGTTCCGCCGCCCGCACGCGCACGTGGTCCAGTTGGCCGAGCATATCCACAACGAGGATATCAAGTATGTCGCGGGCGCGATCTTGCCTTTGAGGACCGGTACACGCATGAAGCTTCTGCGCCACTTGCTCATTGATCCCAAGACAACGTACTTGACTATTGATGGGCAGGCCCATTTCCGACACACTTCAATGGCGGGCGTCACCAGGTCTACCGCACGTGCTTCGCCCGGACCGAGATCCACTTCAATGGTCTGCCATGCCCGTGTTTTGTATTCCACAGCAGCTTCGACCCGGACGGTGTCTGTCAGTTCCATCTCGTGCTGTTCGGGCTTCAAGCGGAAGGTGAACTCGTCAAATCTGAGCTGCAATACTTCCGAAAGTCGCCGAATACGTTCCGCGCGGTTGCCTCTAAGACCAAGATCGAAATCCTCGCCTCTGGGTTCGCTTCGCTCGATTGTTTCTCTGAGCCGTGCGGACGGCCTTTAGAGTGAAAGGTGCATGAGGGTACAATGATGGCCGTTTTCGAAAGTCAAGACGGAAACGCCGGCTAGAAGATGGACCGCGCACTAAACGAGAGAGGTCGGAGTAGGTTTCATCCAATTTGGCACAGAGGCGCAGTGTTAGCTGGGGCACTCGTTATGACCTGGCCGGCGCTCTATAACCGGTTTCCACTGCTCTATTCAGATTCGATGTCGTACCTGGAAGATGGCCCTCTGGTCGCGCGGGCAATCTTCCTGCATAAATTCTCGGCCGATTACGGGGGGCGGTCCTTCATCTATTGCCTTGGGATCCTGCCGTTGCACTGGAATGTAAACTCCTGGCCCATCGTCGGTCTTAATTCCCTCCTGACCGCATATTTCATCTGGCTTGTCATGCGATCAATCCTGCCGCCGCAACCGGTAAAAGGTTACCTCGTTCTCGTCATCTTGCTCAGCCTGCTGACTAGTTTGGCGTGGTTCGCCAGCCTGATCATGCCCGACATTCTCGGTCCTGTGGCCTATCTCTGCATCTATTTGCTCCTGTTTGCCCGAGAGACCCTTTCCCGCGTTGAGTACTTGACCGTAACTGTTATCGCATGGTGGACGATCGCGTCGCATGCTACCCACCTGATGTTGGCCATTGGGATGTGCGTCCTGTTCGCTTTGCTCCTGGTTCTTCGGCGTCAGTCAATGCACAGTCGCTTGAGAGCATTAGGCGAAGTTGCGGTCATCGTGTCGCTTGCGGCAGTCGCTCACCTAGCTCTGCACGATTATTTGTATGGTAAGCCTTCCCTAAACGGCAAGCGTCTACCCTTTCTCATGGCCCGGGTAATCGCCGACGGCCCCGGGGACTGGTATTTGGAGCATCATTGCGGGCAGGTGAAACTGACCATCTGTGATTATGTCGATGAACTCCCTATGGACACTGACGATTTTCTCTGGGCAGCGGACGGAATTTGGCAGCGTGCCTCCGAGCAGACAAAAGCACGATTGCGGGAGGAGGAAATCCCGTTCGTCCTAGACACCCTGCGCGCGTATCCGCGCGAGCAGTTGTCCAAGTCGGCTAGCAATTTTTGGCATCAACTGATGACCTTCGACTTGAGCCTCTTCCACCCGGACGATTGGGTATTGCAGGAATTCGATCGAGTGCTCCCTGCCGAACGGTCGGGTTATATTCAAAGCCGACAAGCGCGGGACGCTCTGCCTTATAAAGTCTTCACATCCATTCAAGATTACACGGTCATTGTGGCAGTCGTGCTCATAGGCGTTTTCACACCTCGCATGTGGAGCCGCCGGTCCCCTCGGCTTGCCGGACTCGGTTTGGTGATCGTTTCCACAGTCATTGCCAACGCGTTTGTTACGGGCATCTTGTCGATGGTCGAGAATCGCTTCCAGAGCCGTGTGATCTGGCTACTGCCACTCCTCGCTGGGATTTTGGTGCTGGATCGATGTTATGGCTGGCCAAGAAGCGATCACGCTCGTTGACTTCGGCGACCCTTCAATGAATGTAATCGCGATGTTAGTGCGCCGGGCTAAGCCGGCATGAAGCAGAGAATGCAAAATTCTTACGGGAAAGGACTAGCTCGGCCATCGACTTTTTCACCGTGCCAACGGCGACCTTCCGGTTTTTTTATCTTCGTCGTGCCCTAGCACCATCGGCGTCCTGTACTGCACTTCGGGGTGACCGAACCCCCTGGTTTAGGCTGGTTTTGTACCCTGTTCGCGCACATTTCGCGCACACCCATTCTTTTATGTTTCATCTTCCTCGCTGCTGCCAATCTGCTTTTTAGCCTTCAGGCTTCAGTAGCGCACCCGCGTTAGTATGAACCCAAAAACAAGGTAGAGCACTCCTACCCCCATTAGTACGATTCCTTTCTCATTCAGCCACACAGCAACCTCCACAGTTTTGTGGGTGTTGATACTGAGGATGAAAGAGAAACAGCTACGGGGCCGTGTGGACCAATCAATCTCACTTGGGTCGAACAGCCTGCCTCTGTTGGTGGTTCCATGGCCACCCGAGGGGACTCTCAGCAGACGTTCCCCGGCGGCGCCAAAGTAGTGACAAATGGAGAAACGGTGACCTTCTTCGCCTTGACGACAGGCACAGCGCTCGGCTTCGATGCGCCGGCGGGTGCAATCGGCGTACTCACGCAAGAAACGAACGTTACCAAGACCATCACCATCCCGTAAACGCTCGACGATCAGTTTGAACGCAGAAATGAAGCCCCTCGCTCCTGCCCGGGAACCGTCTGACACAAAGAACATTGTCAGAACGTACCGGCGGGAGCACATTCTGCCTCAGATCAAATCCCGATAACAGATAACGCTCACCGAGAATTGCCCGACAGCCGTCCGGGTCAAAAAGTGCTTCTATGAGATATTTCAACAGTTAATGCCCGAAGCACCCCGATACAGGCAGGTGGCGGATTCCAAGCCACGGGGTCACCGCACCCACCAGCCCGGATTTGTGGTCCGCTCTTTTTCCAATTCACGCTCAACTCGTTTGTTCAGCCGTAGAAGGTGTCGGGGGAGGAGTCCGCAGAGCAAATTGAACACGGAGGCGACAGCAAGGCAGATACCGACAACCAAGCCTATGGGTCGCCTGGGTCTGTATACGAATAGAGCTATCGCAGGAATGGCGAAGAGCAGCGCGACAATCGCCACGACCAAAAGTATTTTAGGACTTGCAGATTGTTCGGTCACATCGAGAATATTATCGTCGATGGCTGCACGATTGCTAGGTGTCGTTATCAGGCGATCGCGCTCATTGAGGGGTTTTGAGTGCCGTAGGCGGCGTAAGAGATTTCAGTTTGCGCAATACGGCGGTACGCGGGAATGCCACTACACAGCGGCACCGCTAATGCTGCAACAAGAATTGCAGCTGCCATCCAATGAGTCTCTGGGTTCTTGAACCACACAAAGGCTGAGAGAACCAAAGCGATGACCGAGACGGCCACCATCGAGAGAAGTTCGGTCCCAATCTCAACCAGATGTTTCAGATACATCTTGAGAACATCATCGACCTTGGATTCCCGGTTGGCATCGAATGTATTGATAGCTCGCACAAATACCAAGTCGTCCGCTCCAATGCGGATGAGGTAAAGGTCTTCGGGCGATTGAAACGCGGCGATCTTTAGTGTCCTCATCCAACCCGATAGTGATGGTTTTGGCGTTTGTTCTTCTGCCAAACTCGCCAGCAATGACCGAGCGGATGAAGCGTAATATTGATCACCTGTGGTGGTTCGATTCGAGGTGCTGCGCTAGCTTTCCGTCAATAAAGGCAGGTACGCTGGTACGCTGCACTACGATCAAAGCGCTGGTGCGCCGTGAGCACACTTACGGTGGCGATTGGATCAAGACGACGGCGATTGGATCAAGACGACAAATACGGGAGGCTACTGGGGTAGCATTGTTGAAACCGTCTTCTTGGCCTCACGCGTGGGAGCCTGTTTGGTAATCACTTCCGGCTTGCCGACTATTCATTCACAACCGCGTCCTTCACTTCCCCCAAGGTACGATCCGCGTCTTCTGCGGATGCAACTCCACGCCGCAGTTGTTTCAGGAATCGGTTTACCACTGCTATCGAGCGGCGCCATGCGCGCTTCGCCGAATTACGCCACCTTGACCGAAAGCTCTGTTCCACTCTTGAGCGGCAGCGTCACCGAAATAAACCCATTGCCCGGTTCGCGAATAAACTCCAGAAAATCCGGCTCCGCATTGTCATTCATCACATACCCGCCAACGCGAAGTTGTGGAGCGACGATCCCAATCACCTCGCGCGCCAGCGAAGGCTCTTCATCGCGCGGCCAGCCGTCGATCAAGGCGAAATCCAACGAACCGCCCAAATCGCGTAGCGTCTGCCGCGCATCGCCCTCGCGAATTTCCGCATAGGCGGCGAGACCAGCCTCGCTGAGATTGCGCTTCGCTGTCGCGACTTTCGCCGGGACGAGTTCCGAACCTATCACGCAGCCGCCGCCGTTGTCGCGCATAGCTGCCGCGAAGTAAAGGGTCGACATTCCGACCGATGTCGCGAACTCGACGACGCGCGTCGCGCGCATTCCTCGGCACAAAAGATAGATCAGGTCGCCTTGCTCGGGACGAATCGAGAACCCCCGGCCCGCATAGTCATAAGGATCTCGACTTTGGCCGTCATCGTTCGGACTGCCGGCCCGCGCGCCACGACGTTCCGCCTCCAGTCGCTGGATTACCGCGCGGACCCGTTCATCCTGAATTACGCTCTTGAACGTTTCATTTAGCAAAGTATTTGGCATGAATCGCTCTTTCTGTTGGTCTGTCCTTTCAAGTTTGATGTGCGCCTGCGGTCGCCGCTACCTTCCCAATATCTCCGCCGCGGCCCGGTCAAGAATCTTGGCAATCCGCTTCGCTTCCTCGGGATCGCACCCGTGTTTGCGGCGCAGCGCGTGCTTCAGAGCGTGGCGCGCGCGATGCACTTCATCGGAAGCGCCTCCGTCTGAATCGCCCACGCCGGCAAATGCTTCGCGCACCTGCTCCATTCGTCCGCCAACTCGCTCCAGAGCGTCGAGAATCGCTTCAGCGTTCGCGCGGTTCTCTTCCAGATGGGTCCTGCCCTCAGGCGTAATGCTGTAGAGCTTCCGAGTACCCTGCTGCTCCACGCTGCTGTGACCGATCTCATGCAGGTAAGTCAGCGCGGGATAAATCACTCCCGGGCTGGGCGTATAGAATCCGCCCGAACGTTCTTCGAGGGTCTTGATCAGCTCGTACCCGTGCGCTGGTTGTTCGGCGAGCAACGCGAGGATCACCAGTTGAATGTCGATCGCGTCGAGTTTGCGCCCGCCGGGAAAATCGCCGCCTGCGAAGTCGCCCATAAATCCAGGGCCTCCACGACGGAATCCGCGGCGCCCGTGATGGTGTCCGTTTTCTCGAGCGTGTTCTCGGTATCGTTCGCGAACGTGTTTGCGGCCGAAGGTGCTATCGAAACGCGTTGAGGTTAAGAAATTTTCGTAATGGTCTTGTCTACTCATGTTTTAAAATATATCGTACGATGTATTGTGCGTCAATACTATTCGTAAGCTCTGGCTAAATGTTCCAAACGACCCGAGGTGCGGATTGGCCTGTGCTTCGGTTTGCGAATCAGCGAAATCCTCGGTTTGCGGTGGACGGACTTCGATTTCGAGCGGTCGGTGGTTTTGATCCAACGATCAGCGGTCGGGAAGCGACTCAACAAATTGAAGACGGAGTATTCACAGGACGAGGTCCCGATCGAACCGGGCTTCATTCTCGAACTGAGGAAATGGCGAGCGCTCTGTGTCGAGACCGAGGGGCGATGGCTGTTCCCGAGTCCGGTGACTGGTCGGCCTTATCATGCCGATTCGATTCGTGCCGACTACCTGGTTCCGACAGGTCTCCAGTTGGGACTTGGCAGGATCGGGTTCCACACGTTCCGCCACTATGCCGAATCCCGGAATATGCCGAATTGAAGTTCGAATCTTAACCAGCCCGCCCAAGAAACTGAGCGAAAAGACAAACAGAAAGGCAGCTATCGGACGCGGGCGTTCTGACCAGGACTTCGTCTCATGAAGGTCGGCATGTCTTGCGGCAAAACAGTTCCGACAGATATGTTCAAGGCCGGGAAGATCAGATCCGCAATGGGAACACCGAGGCATGTCTGATACTGAGAACCTCTAGACATTACACCATCTCCGCCCAGAATCCGCGGCTTACGACGGTGACTGTCGCTATCTAGCGATTACGCTCACCGAGAATCGGCCCGACTTTCGATCGAGGGTCAAAACGCGTAATCGCGATGTTACGCCAATCATCATCGCAACGGCTTGACGGGTTCTTGCTTACCGGAGAATTTCAACTATTTAGCGCGAAGCACTCTCAGATCGCGCCCATCTGACGCAAGTAGAGTCCAACGAAGAGAAGAGCACCGAGGTAATATATTGCGACTACCCATCCGTCCAGAATTATCGGATGAGCTGGAGTGATGCGTGTTTCTTGCGATACGATTGCTACTCCTTGGCGTAGAGGACAGGAGGCGGTATGCGGACGCTGATTCAAGACTTGCGCTATGGCCTGCGCATGTTGCTCAAATCCCCTGGCTTCACAGCTGTGGCCATCCTCACGCTGGCGATGGGTATCGGCGCGAATACGGCTATTTTCAGTCTGATTGACGGTATCCTCATGCGCGGGCTGCCGGTGCAGGATGCGCAGCGCCTCGTGGTTCTCAGATGGAGCGCCCGCAAGGCACCCGATATTCATAGCCAAAACGGTTACGGGGACTGTGGCTCGGGGCAGTTATCGCGGGACGGCGCCTCTTCTGGCTGCTCGCTTTCCATGCCCCTCTTCAATGACGTAGCCTCGCATGTGAGCGCGTTCTCCAGCGTCGCAGCATTCGCCAACGCTGGTCAGATTGACCTGAGCGGCAACGGAACGGCGAGCGTGCTTAGGGGGCAGGCGGTTTCCGGCGGATTCTTCACGGTACTCGGCGTTCGTTCTGCTGCAGGACGCCTGATAGCGCCGAGCGACGATTCGGTTTCCGCACCACTTGTGGTCGTTTTGAACTATGGCTACTGGAAACGTCAGTTCGGCGGCTCGCCCTCAGCGATTGGAAAAACAGTTCGTCTAAACAATGTGCCGTTCACGATTATCGGCGTAGCCGATCCGCGATTCGACAGTCTAAGTCCGGGGCGCGTCTACGATGTGTGGGTTCCGCTTTCCGTGGTGCCGCAGATCAACCCGCATCCGTGGGTCAAAGCACGCGCGACGGACGCTTACAGCTGGTGGCTGGTCGTCATCGGTCGGCTGAAGCCTGGCGTCGGTAGATTGCAGGCGCAGGCCGCCGTAACGACGGTTTTCCGCAACGATATGCTGCACGGCGCGAGGCCGCTCTCGAAGCCGGAAGATGATCCGAAAGTCGACGCGCTACCCGCGCAGTCCGGACTGAGCGGCTCGACGACGGAAATTTCTGGTGAATTGTACGTCTTGATGATGGCCGTCGGAATTGTGCTGCTGATTGCGTGCGCCAACGTGGCGGGTTTGCTGCTCGCGCGCGCGACGGCGCGGCAAAAAGAAATTGCGGTGCGGCTGGCGCTTGGGGCAGGCCGCAGAAGAATCGTGCAGCAACTGCTGACGGAAAGCGTTTTTCTTTCACTCGTGGGCGGCGCGCTGGGGATTTTGTTTGCGATTTGGGGCACGCGTGCGATTGTGACGCTTTTTGCAAGCAGCTCCGACGAGCCGTTTGGATTCAGCCCCGGCATTGATGGGCGTGTGCTGCTGTTCACGTTCGCCGCGGCGGTACTGACTGGCATAATTTTCGGGCTCGCGCCCGCGTTTCGCGGCACTCGCATCGATTTGACCCCGGCGTTGAAAGGGGGCACGAGAAGTTCAGCGGCGGAAGGGCGCGCGGGGGGAAGATGGTTCAGTTTGGGCAACGGAATCGTGATCACGCAAGTGGCGCTCGCAGTGGTTGTGTTGGTGGGCGCGGGACTTCTAGTGCGCACATTGCACAACCTGAGAAATGTAGATCCCGGATTCGATACCCGCAATTTGCTGACGTTCGGATTGGATCCGACACTGATCGGATACAAGACGCCGCAGATTGATGCGTTCTACAGAGATTTGCAACAGCGTATCGCGGCAATTCCGGCGGTCGAGTCAGTGAGCTACTCCAACAGCACTCTGCTGAGCGGGTCGTTGTGGGAAACCGGCTTCCATCTTAGGGACTCGCCGAAAGATCAGGAATCGAATGCGGACTATCTTCCCATTGGTCCCGGTTTTTTCTCGATGATGCACATGCGGCTGCTTTCGGGGCGAAACTTCAATTCGGCGGATTTTGCCGAGGCCGAAGCGGCGGAGGAAAGGGAAAGAGCGCGGGCAGACTTGGAGAAAGCGAAGGACGCGGGACTTCTCGCTCCGAGCGGGAGCGCAGCGATTCCGGAAAGCGCGGCAAAAGAAGCGCCCGTGCCGGTGATCGTGAACAAGACGTTCGTGCAGAAATATCTTCCGAAAGTGAATCCGCTGGGAGTTCATTTTGGCGCGCACGAGGCCGACCCGGCAAAAGGGGACTGGGCAACTCCAGGCTGGGAGATTTTAGGGGTGGTGAGCGACGCGAAGTATCAAGACCTGCGGAGCCCGGTCGACCCTACGATGTACGTTCCCTCCAGTGGCGGCAACACGAGTTTCGAAGTGCGTACGAAAATGAATCCCGCCACAGTCAGTGCCTCCATACGCGGCGTGTTGAGTCAGATGGACAGCAATTTACCGGTGTTCAATGTGCACACGCAGGAGGAACTGATCGACCAGTTGCTGTTTCAAGAGCGCATGGTTGCGAAGCTGTCAGGATTCTTCGGTCTCCTTGCGCTGGTGCTGGCGTGCATTGGATTGTACGGGCTGCTTTCGTATGAAGTGTCGCGGCGTACGCGTGAAATCGGCATTCGCATGGCCCTGGGCGCACAGCGGCGCGGCGTGCTAAGGCTGGTTGTGGGACAGGGCATGGTCCTGGCGATTATCGGCGCGATAGTGGGCATCGGCTTGACGCTGGCAGTGACGCGCTACCTGAAATCGATGCTCTACGACATTCATGCGAATGATCCTGCGACAATTGCCGGCGTGGCCATTCTGCTTACACTGGTCGCGGTCGCGGCATGCTACATTCCCGCCCGCCGCGCCATGCGCGTCGATCCAATGGTCGCGCTGCGGTACGAATAGCCCAGACCGCGCATCGGAAGTTAAGTTACGTAACCAGGCGATATCGCTCATCGAGGGGTTTTGTTCCGTAATGGGAATTTCTCGCCAATGGCTTGCATGGGGCTCAACCATCGGGCGCGAGTTGAACCTGCTGCGGCGCTGTTACAAGCTGGGCATGAAAGGCAATCGGCCCAAGGTGCGGGCGATGCCGCTGATCCCGCGCTTCAAAGACAACAAGCGCACAGGCACGCTGGAGTTCGACAGGCACGACGATCCGGCGGGAGGCCTACCGGACTCTGGGCGACCGTTGGCACGTGCCGCTCGAGGCCGTGTTCGAGACGGCCTACACGTTCGGCTGGCGTCACGGGGAAATTACCCCGCTCAAGGTGCGGCAATTTCGCGACGTGAGGCCGACCGAAGCCGGCTGCATCTGGACGCAGACACCACCAAGAACATGGAGGCTCGCGTCGTTTCGCTCGGGTCCTGGTGCGTGCGGCTGATCGCGATGCTGCGCGAACTGGTGAAGGGCAAGCAGCCTGATGATCTGATCTTCACGCGAGGTTTGAATCACCGTCCGGTGCAGCGCTTCGACAAAGCTGTGGAGGCGCGGCTGCCGCATGGCGGGAGTGAACGAGAGCCTTCTGGTGCACGACCTGCGGCGGACGGCGGCGCAACGAATGCTGGACGCCGGGACACCGGAGCCGCGCATCATGCAAATCTGCGGTTGGAAGACCATGTCGACGTTCCTCCGCTACGCGACGACGGGACGCAACGTGCTGCGGCCGGAACTAGAGAAGCTCGTCGAGTTTGAACGGGAAGCAGAGACAAGGGCGGCAAGAACTGGTAAAACAGAAGGGGATGGAGAACGGTGGGCAAACGCGGGCATTGACTGGAAAAGATAAGTTATATTTAAGTCATAGTCGGCGCGAAAGCATGCAATCCGTGGCTCCCTGCTCGCCTCCGGCGACTTCCGGTAGGTCATTGAAAAAAGGGAAGATAGCTGGGGGATAGTAAGGTATGTGGGCGCGTAGCTCAGTTGGTAGAGCAATGCCCTTTTAAGGCATGGGTCGCAGGTTCGAGTCCTGCCGCGCTCACCATGAACCCCTTCAGGTTCATTGGACTGCATCCCCTCCGGCATTTTCTGCCAAGAGATTCTGACCCACACCCAACCCACAACTCTCGAACCACCGCACCTGAACATCATGCATTTCATCGGTGACCACGTGAGCGTACTTGCTCAGCATGATCTCCGGACCTGCGTGGCGCATTGTTGCCTCGCGCGGTTTTCACGTCGGTTTTGTCGATGGACACCATCCAAGTTGCCAGGCTGGAACGCAGCGAGTTCAGACCGAACTGCTGTCCGTCAGCAATCTCGACTCCTGCGCTCAGAGCAGCCGGTTGTTTTAGTTTTAGTCGCGGAGCGAGCTTACCGATAGTATCTTTCTCGACATGTCGAGTTCGGCTCGTAAGCGCAAATTTATCGTCTATGTTGCCGTTAGTGCTGATGCCTTCATCGCACGACGAGACGGCTCAGTTGACTGGCTAGACCGTCCGCGTCCGAAGGGCAACTACGGCATGGCTGACTTCTACCGTTCCGTTGACACCTGCGTTCTGGGGCGCAAGACTTACGACCTCTCTGTCAGCTTTGGAATGGCTGAAGGCTACGCTGGGAAGAAGAATTACGTTTTCTCGCGCACGCTGTCGAAAGCCGCCAGTCCAAAAGTGAATATCGTCAGTGAAGACGTTCGTGTCTTCGCCGAACGCATGCGCTCGGAAAGAGGCAAGAACATTTGGTTGGTGGGCGGGGCTGAGCTGGTTGCCGCATTTCTCGATTCCGGGCAAGTAGATGAGTTCGTTATCCATGTGATCCCGAAGATGATCGGCGAAGGTATTCCTTTGATCGCACCACGCCATCGAGACCTCAGTTTGAAGCTGCTCGCAAGCAAGCAGTTTCCTGACGGCGTGGTCAAACTGCACTATAAAGTTCTCGCGAGAGGAAGCTTGAACTAACGGGTGCTGATGTGCTCACGTTATCTACAGTTCTAGATCACGACCTTGAGCAAGACAAAAGCCTTGATTCATCAGGCCTCGTATTAGGTGCCGGCTCTGCGGCTGGTCGCCTCGCAAAGAAGACCGATGGTCTTGTGACTGCGGGCACGAGTGGAATACGTTCGATACGGGGGGAATCTGTCCCGCGTGCCTTCACAAATGGAATGAAACGCATGCAGCCGATGGTCGCCGCATTCGGACTGGTGTGCGCAGTAAGAAAAGACGATCTGTCGAAGCTTGGGTTCGAGAGTCCGCGAAGCAGTGCTAGAATCGCTCGCCGGGAGCAGATTTACTGCCCGATTGGGCGTGCCTCACAGGAGGTGCGGTCAAGATTTCCGTAGCAGTCCGCTGTGCCACTGGGGAGAGGTCTCTAATTATGGGCAAGAAGAGGAAAAAGATGCGGGGTACGGTCGAGAAGATCATCAAGCCTGTTAGTCCAATGGAGCCTGAGAAAGCGCAGATCACCATCACTGAGGCTGACGATCTATATCGAGAGGTTCGCGTAGAAAACGTTGTGACTGATGAGAGTGGCGAGAAGGCTAGTCTTAAGCCGGGAGCAGAGGTGGATGTCATCGTTGAAGCAGACTCAAGTGCCACGATGAAGAAACCCCAGAAGCTTTCATAAGCTCATCATCTCTTAAAGAGCAGCCACGGCAAGCTATTTGGTGAACTGTCCCCGGATGGTCTAGCTGTCGATTTCGCCTGATCGGAGTATCGGCGACTCGCCTCGGCAACAGACGCCGTACCGATGCCAAAGCTGAAACCACGGGCTATGCGCGAGCGCATCGTCGTGCGTTCGGTTCGCAGCCGCGAGGTCGCTTGCGCTCAGCGGTCTCGTGTCGGACACAGCGAAGATGCGCTCCAGCCACTCGATTTCAGCAATGCTCTGTTCAGCGTCCATTCGTCTCAATATCCAACATGAGCACGGCAACGGTCAACTGGGACGGCATGAGACTGCGAGAGTATCGGATCTCGGTGGGTCAAGACACGCGCAAACTCTTGAGCGAGGCGTGAGCCGATCCTCGACTGATGTCAGGCACAACGACCAATTCAAGAACCGTGACATCGGAGATTTGAACTCGATACTCTTCGATCTCGCGTTTTGTGTCAGGTGAGCTGAAATTCCACTGGTGGCGCACAATTTCTAGGAAAGAGTTCCGCCATCCGCCGACCATCGGAAGACGAACTCTTGGGTAGGCGCTGTCTCGGTTTCTTCGAAGACGAGTGAGATGCGTCTGAGGCTTTGCGGCTGATCGAAGAGCAGCCGGATCGTTTGAGTTCCCTGACTACCTGCACGCCAACCCTGCGTTTCTCCTGAGACCAACGCAGAGTCGATCTCGTAATCTTTCTCTTCCGATGTGACCTCGACCGAGGCGGCACGGTCGAGGTCTAGCCAGCCTTCGTCGTGAGGTCGGATACCCAGCGGAGTCGGCGTGAAAGGCGCTTGCGCATACCCGGATAGTCTAGCGGCGCTGGTCTGAGTATTCTGCGAAGCGAACAAACCTTCCTTTCCTGCAAGGCATCCACTTTGCAGCACAAATGGGAGCCAGAATGAGCAAGAAAAACGGGCTTGCTGACCCAACCCGCTTGAAGCCCTTCGATTCTGACGATAACCAGATGCTTCGTGTCGTTATTGAGACTCCAAAAGGCAGCCGCAATAAGTTTGCTTTTGATCCGGACGAGCACATCTTCGAACTCGAGAAAGTATTGCCAGCGGGCATGACGCTTCCCTACGACTTCGGATTCGTTCCCTCGACCAAGGCTAAAGATGGCGATCCTGTCGATGTACTGGTCTTGACGGATGAGCCAGCATTCCCCGGTTGCGTACTGACGTGCCGACCGATTGGAGTGATCGAGGGCGAGCCGGGCGACACGAAAGACAAAGAACGCAATGATCGAATCATCGCGGTTGAGCAGGATGCGCACAGTTGGGCGGACATCAAGACGATCAATGATCTGGGGAAGGAATTCTGTCGAGAACTAGAAGAGTTCTTCGTGAAATACCACAAGCTGTCCGGTAAAGAATACCGGGTGCTGGGTGTGAAGGGGCCCGGATCAAGCACGAAAACTGGTGAAATCAGGAATGCGATGAGAGATCGAAAGTGATGAACCAGATTCTCGCCCGGTTCCTCGTCGGCGGTGCGGTCGTGTCTGCCTTCGCAGTCGTAGGCGATCTGCTAAAACCGAAGAGCTTCGCAGGGCTATTCGGTGCTGCGCCGTCCGTCGCGCTTGCGACTTTGGGGCTCACGGTAGTGACCGAAGGTGCATCCTATGCCGCCACTGAAGCCCACTCCATGATGGCAGGTGCAATCGCGTTCACAGCTTATGCCTCGTTTGTCAGTTGGGTCATGATGCGTTACAAGCTGAAAGCTCTCTGGGTCACGCTCTGCGCAATTCCTCTGTGGCTTGGGGTAGCATTCGGGCTCTGGTACGTTTGGCTGGGATAGCGATGCAGATCAAGGTCGATCCTTCGGTTATCGGGCAAACAAGATGGTGTGAGTACGTCGTTCGTTTTCTTTTCGGAGGTCTGATCACGGTTGTGGCAGGCATCATTGCCAAAAAGTATGGACCCGGCATCGGCGGGCTGTTCTTGGCATTCCCGGCGATCTTTCCAGCCAGCGCAACGCTGATTGAGAAACATGAGAAGCAGAAAAAAGAGGAGAAAGGGCTACAGGGAACGCGGCGTGGACGAGAGGCAGCGAGCGTTGATGCCGCAGGTTCGGTGATGGGGAGCATCGGATTGTCGGTCTTTGCCCTCTTGGTCTGGCAATTCTTGCCCCACCAAAGCATATGGACAGTGCTCACTGGTGCCACTGTTGCATGGCTGACGGTTTCCGTCTTGATTTGGTACGTTCGAAAGCGAGTGTAGCCGTAGTCGTATCCCTAATCGGCAGCGAAGACACTGGCTCTCAATCGGCTTCCCGATTCGTCGCCAATGCAGCAGAAGGACAAACGGTGTGACGCCAGCTTCGTTCGCCCTTATGCAAACGCCTCAATTAGTATTAGTTCTTGAATCAGTGACCGCAACACAAACTTCGCGCCAGTCCTTTTGCATGCCGTAAGTCCTGTCAATTCAACTTCTGGTTCCGGGGCGAATGCTGCGGTGAGTATGAAGCATGTCTGGTGCCACGACGCTAAGTAGCTTTGTAGCCTGCGACTCACAACTCTTGCGTGTAGTTTCCGACACTGATTCGTGCCATTTTGCAGTACAGGATTTCCTGTCTAGATCCGGCTGGGTCCGTGGGGCACACTCGCCCGTTGGTACACTGATGAATTTGCGAAACGAAGCGGAATCAAGGTGAAGCTGGACTTGCTAGACGGGGTTGATAATCGTCTCCCAGAATTAGAAAGGATTGCGCTGTTCCGCATCTTGCAAGAGAGCCTCACGAATATTCGAATGTTCACCGCCATTCGGGCAGTTCTGCGGTTGAAATCAGCCTGAAGGCTAGTGAGCATCAAGCTGTGTTCACAGTGAGAGATTTTGGACGCGGAATGCCTGCCGGGTTAATCCAAGGACCTCAAACCAACGGAGATCACTTCGGTGTCGGTCTGAGTGGAATGCGGGAGCGTGTCAACGATTTAGATGGGAATTTTGAGATTCAAGCTGGTGGGGACGGTACTGCGATAACGGTGCCGATTCCATTGGCATCGGAGACCTCAGACGCGGCAAAACTGCGCCCCGAAGAAGTCGGCTGCGTAGCCACACGCGCCGCACATGGCGCACAAGAAAACTGCGATGAACTCCGCGATTTGCCGCGTTGCTGCTTACACCGCCTCTGCACCTACGCTGCAATGTGCGCCTTCGGAATCGACGAACTGCGCCAGCACCCCGCCGAAGTCCTGCTTCTTGGGCGGCATGCTGAACAGGACTCCTTTGGCGCTCATGTCCCGGTAAAAAGCCTCGACATCGGCGACTGTGAACCCCAATTCGATCTTTCCAGCCGGGCTCTTTTCGGAAGCCGGGTGCAGCGCGAGAGTGGTTTCGCCCGTCACGAATTCACTCCAACCCGGTGATTCGAACTTTAGTTGGAGACCGAGCGTATCACGGTAGAACTTCACCGCCTTGTTCATGTCCGCCACGAACTTGATCACGTATCTAAACTGTGTTCCTTCCATTTGACCCCTCCACTGAACCGCTGACGCCATGACAAAATCATACAATCTGGAGTACAGTCCGGAGTCAGGAAAAAATGGGCGGATGGCGACCATGCGTTTTCTAAGCACTGCAACTCCGAAATGCGACAATACTCGTCGCTTCAGTTGCGGAGGAGTGCGATGATTCCTATTCGTGATCTTTTCGAAGCCCACCTTACGGTAGCCAACCTGCAACGCTCGATGTCTTTTTTCGGTGACGCATTGGGACTGGAACTCGCACAGGTCTTCCCGGAAAGAAAGGTCGCGTTCTACTGGATAGGGCGTCGAGGAGATTCGATGATCGGGCTGTGGGAAGCGGGGATGGGTCCGCAACGAATGAACCTGCACGTAGCCTTCAGCGTCGATCTTGATAACCTGTTGCAGGCTGCGGATCGCCTTCGCGAGGCTAACGTCATCCCACTCGATTTTGCGGGCGAGCCCACCGACGAGCCAGTCGTTTTTGCTTGGATGCCCGCTGCCTCTCTCTTTTTCCACGATCCAGACGGCAACTTGCTGGAATTCCTTTCGATGCTGCCTGATGCTCCGCAATGCGATCTCGGAGTCGTCAGGTGGAGTCGCTGGAAGTCGGCTCAAGCGAATGAAGCGCGCAGGTAGGTGCCAACATGCCAACTGTAAAAAACGGATTGAAAGACCGCCTCACCCGCTACCGCCAGATCGAGATCAGCGTGATCGGCAGGAGGTCTGGGCAGACAATCTCGATCCCCGTCTGGTTCGTGTTGGAAGGCGAGAAGCTCTACCTCTTGCCCGTGCAGGGCTCCGACACGCAGTGGTACAAGAACGTTCTCAAGAACCCGGCGATTCGGATTGATGCGCGGGGTGCGGAAGCTGAACTAAGGGCAGAGCCCATCACCGACTCGGCAGCCGTGAAGTCCGTAGTCGAGAAATTTCGCGAGAAGTACGGCGCAGGAGACGTGAAGAAATATTATTCGAAATTCGACGTCGCGGTTGTGGTTGAGATGGGTTAACCACCGGAGCGTTGCCTTGGTGGATTTGTCCATGGCAGAAGGCAAATTGATGTTGAATGTCCAAGGTGTTGACAAGCTTTGGGCTTTAGCAGCCTCGAAATACCGCTCGTCCACATCACAGGCGTCCGAGCCGACTCGGAGGTCGCACGCGGATGGTGGCATGGCGTGCGGATGCCCGGAACCAGTGTGCCCGGCGTGATTACTGCCGGAACTTTCTATCAGGACGGCAAGCGAGTCTTCTGGGATGTGCATCACCCGGAGAAAACCATCGTGATTGATCTGCATGACGAGCGATTTAACGAGACCCTTTTTGAAACGCTCGACAACGAGCAAAATTTCCCATTGACTCGTCCGGCTGCTCCGAGCGGACTTCGGGAAATTGTGAGCGATATTGAACATCGTCCATCATCGTTCGTGTGACCTTCGAACCATTTCTCCACCACGAGAGTATGTCGAAACGATCAACGCCGAGGACCCGAAGAGGCTCAAATCTCCGCCAAAGGATCATTTCCAATGGGGTCTCCTGAGTTCGCGAATCCCCGATTACTTTACACACCCCAAGCTCTGGCCGCTTGCGAGAAGGCACTCCGAACGATTCTCACGAACACCGGACCCTGGGGTAACCGATTGTTTCTAATCGGGGGTATGACACCACGCTATCTCGCAGGCACGGTGCCGTGAAATGAGGGAACATAACGGTAGCACCGATCTCGATATCGTAGTCGGGGTGAGCCTTGCCACCGAAGAAGCAGAGGTCTATCGGACCCTTCAGCAGAATTTGAGGGCTGCTCAGTTCGCGTCATTTACTCCAGCCCTAAATTAGGTCTAATCTCCTACTTGAACAGCACCCGGGGAGGGCTGATCAACATGCGCCCCGTGACTCAACATCGAGTTAGCGCCTTTGGTTTGCGTCCAAAAGTTTGACTACGTATATGCGTGATTCTAGTCCAGTTCCATCGACAGCGATCAGTCCACCGTCTACAAGCGAAACCAAAGAGCGTGGTGGATTGGATTTTCGCGACTATCAAGAGCTTAAAAACGGCATCCATCGCTACCTCCTGAACAAGGTTGAGTTGGAAAAAGTTGCTGCCGAACCGGACGACCGAACGCGTTCCCAAGTACTGGCTGTGATCCAGAATCTCGTGTCTTATCTCAAAATCCCCTTCAGTGATTCCGAGAAAGAGCGTCTATCCCGCGAAATCCTGGATGAAGTGTTTGGCCTCGGCCCGCTTGAGCCGCTACTGAAGGATCCATCCATCAGCGATATTTTGGTCAACGGAGCCAAAGAAGTTTACGTCGAGCGCGCCGGCGTTCTGGAAGAAACCAAGATCATGTTCAAGGATGATGCTCACCTGATGCGCATCATCGACAAGATTGTTTCAGCCATCGGACGCCGCGTGGATCAATCATCGCCCATGGTGGACGCTCGGCTCGCCGACGGCTCTCGTGTCAATGTGATCCTTCCGCCCTTGGCAATTGACGGTCCTCATCTTTCGATCCGGCGTTTTGGCAGCATTCCGATTACCGAAGAGGATCTCTTGGCAAATCAGACCCTAACCACGCCCATGCTGGCGTTGCTGAAGGGAGCTGTGGCTTCACGTCTTAACATCGTGATTTCCGGCGGGACGGGCGCCGGGAAGACCACGTTACTGAATGTGCTCTCAGGCTACATTTCCGCTAAGGAACGTATTGTCACGATCGAAGACTCAGCGGAATTACAACTGAAGCAACGCCATGTCGTCCGATTGGAATGTCGGCCTCCCGATGCGGAAGGCAGGGGAGCAGTTCAACCCCGCCAACTCTTGATCAACAGTCTGCGCATGCGTCCCAACCGGATCGTCGTCGGAGAGGTCCGTGGCGAGGAAGCCCTCGACATGCTGCAGGCGATGAACACCGGTCATGACGGATCACTGACCACGATTCACGCCAACACCCCTCGGGACGCGATTGCCCGGATGGAAACTCTGGCCATGATGGCGAACCTAAACCTGGGCGAAAAGGCCATTCGAAAACAGATCGTGTCGGCAATCTCTTTGATCGTTCAGGTTACCCGCTTCAGCGACGGAACGCGCCGTGTCACTCAAATCACCGAGATCACCGGCATGGAATCTGACGTCGTCAGCATGCAGGATATATTTATGTTCGAGAAGGAGGGAGTTTCCTCCGAGGGCCGCAGGCTCGGAATCTTCACTTCCACGGGCATCCGCCCCAAGTTCGCTGAGAAACTCGAGACCGCCGGTTTTGACCTGCCGTCGAACATGTTCGAACCAAACAGGAGACACTAGAAGTGTGACGAGATGTTGCTTAAGAAACCTGCTGGTTGCCGCCTTCGCTTGATAAGCTGAGTGGTAGAATTTGATTCCGAAAAGTCAAGAGACTACTATTTTTCAAGAATAAGTAGTCTTCCACACCTCGCCGGTTTTGCCGGCGCACAGGAGAATAGGCAATGAAAAGAATTCTTTGGGCAGCTCTGCTGCTTCTGCCGTCGAGTGTCTTTGGATGGGCCGCAGATGACGTAGTCAGCGCCGTCCACGGAACCGTTACCAAGATGGATGCTGGCACCAAGACGGCTGTCGTCAAAACCAAAGACGGTACCGAGTACACCATCAAATTTGTCGACGAGACCACCGTCCACGGTGTCAGCGCAAGCGCTGACGCAACCGCGACGGGCACCAAAGACACCTTCCACGGTCTCAAAGAAGGTTCGGACGTAGTGGCACACTACACCGTCAAGGGAACGGATAAGACAGCGGTCGAGATCGATAATGTTGGCAAACATGGGATCAAGGCTGTAGACGGAACGGTCACGCATATCGATCGCGGCACCAAGACCGTGGCCGTCAAGACTGCGGATGGCACGGAGCAGACATTTAAGCTTTCCGGCCACGCCGCAGCCGATGCGGGCAAGGACATCGGAAAGGGTACCGAAAAATCCGCCAAGGTAACCGTTTATTACACCGAAAAAGCGGGCAAGAAGACCGCCCATTTCTTCGAAAAAATCTAGAACGCTTTTTCGTACCATAGTCCGAGCGGCCAGGCGAGTTATGGAGGACCGTCAGATCCTGGGCGGTGGGGCCCAGCCTCCGTAGTTGATCTTGCGTCGGGCGTCGCGTGAATCGACAAATATCGGCGCAAGGCGCGTCCGCAGCTGGCCAGCGACCCGGACGATGGCACAGTGTTCCTCAGCGTCGAAGGCGGGCCGTTTCATCCCGACCGCTTGAGCACGCTGGCGCGGGAATGCGTCGAAGCTGCCAATCTCGGCAAGCGCGGGGCCTGTCACATGTCCGTCCCACCATGGCGACGTTGATGCTCGAAGGCCGGACCGATATCCGTTACATCCAGCAGATGCTTGGTCACAGCGATCTGTAAGCACGCGGGCGTAGACGCTGGGGTACACGCCAGTGTCGATCCGCAACCTCAAGCAAATCCACACGGCCACGCATCCCGGCGCGGCGCTGGAAAAGAAACCCCCCGCCGACATCCAACCCACGAACGAAGAAGCGCAGCAGAAGGCCGATCTGGCCGCTTTAGAGGCCGAATCCGGTGACGAGGAATGACGGTATAATCGCGCCATGGCTGACCATGTGATCCACATCTCGAAGGCAGAAGCCGCCAGCAACTTGGCTGACCTGCTGGCGCGCGTGCGAGTCGGCGCGAAATCGTGATCGAGAGCGGCCAGCTGCCTGTGACGGTGACCCGTGCGCCTGCCCCACCGCGCGCACCATCTCCGAGTGCATCGCGCCCTTACCCGAGGACTCGACTGCGGCCATGGATGCTGACTTCGCCAAGGATGTAGAAGCAGCGATCGAGAGCCATCGCGAGCCGCTGGAACCGCCCGCATGGGACTAATCCTCGATTCCAGCGTTCTGATCAAAG
>Ga0210406_10001673_pt1 | contig 26482 bp, 24 predicted proteins | sample IncBWC30MmetaG_FD_155454 | JGI IMG/M metagenome (GOLD analysis project Ga0210406, IMG submission 155454) | Forest soil microbial communities from Barre Woods Harvard Forest LTER site, Petersham, Massachusetts, United States - Inc-BW-C-30-M | ecosystem: Environmental > Terrestrial > Soil >... | reverse complement strand
GGAAGCCAACAGCGAAATAGAAAGGCGTTTTATCGTGGTGGTGTGTGCATGCAGACACCGTCGAAGGGTGCATCAAGCGCAATCAAAGCGCCCGCATGAGGCCGCGGTCAAAGTGCGTGCATCAGGGCCCCGGTTCAAAGCGCGTGCATCAGACAGCGGTCGAAAGGGTTGTATCAGGGCGCGCCTTCAGGCGCGCCGTAAAGCTCCGCTGTCAAAGCCCCTTCAGGGGCTGCCGCTTTCGAATGGATATTTGGTGGAGGCGGCGGGAGTCGAGCTCCATAACGTCTTTTGTTTGTGCAACTTACAGATTCTAAAAGACCCACAAAACCAAAAAATCGACAATTCCCAGAGTCATCGTACAGTTATCGTACAGTCGCATGAAGGAAGTCAGCGGATGTTGTCGAACTGGAAAGACTCTCCTTGCGTGAGATCCGGGCTGCACTGCCACGAACCGTGGTCGAAAGCACGATGGTCGAGGTGGATTCGCGGAACTGCATGCCAACCTGAACATCGACATTGTAGCCTTTCACAACTCTTATCTGGCCATCGATCTGGCGCGCGCCGTGCGGTCTCTGGCCAACGTTGGCAGGCTGCGGGATTTCGAGCGCTTCCTGCGCGCGCCCGCGGGTCCACGGGATGGATGGCGCCCGGGGATTGGCACGGAGTCCCGCCGACTTCCGTTTTGAGGGAATCTTCCCCGTAAGCCAAATCGTCCTTCCTTCGTTTCCGTTCGCCCGTCACAACCATGTTCCGCTTCGCGTTGCCTGCTTCTCTCCTTCAGCCTTGGTCGGGTGGGCGCCCGTGCCCGGGCTCGGACGGTTGCTTCGGGCCTGCGCCGGTATCGCGCCAAACCGAGAGGCAAAGGCTGTTTGGCACGTCCCGCGCTGCCACTCGCATCCTGACACCCTTCGCGGCTTCCGCATCTGTTCTGCCGCTCCCTCTGTTTTTGTCGCCGTGGCGATGGTGAACAACAAAAACAGCCGAAGACGGCAGAACAGGAAACAACAATCATGAAGCAGGAAGAGATCAACCGCAGAACAAAAGAGGCAGTCGACTATCTCGTGCAATCCTTGGATTCGGGACGAAGTGAAGTGCTTGTCCAGTACCTTGCCGCCATGGGGCGGTTCCACAACTATAGTTTCGGGAACATTATGCTGATTGCCAGACAGAGACCGGACGCAACCAAAGTCGCCGGGTTCCGCACCTGGAACTCGCTCGGCCGCTTTGTCAACAAAGGCGAGCGTGGCATCCTCATTTTGGCACCCATGGTCCGGCGCAAGCCCGAAGAGCGTGAATCTCTCCCAGAAGAAACGATCGCGTCGGAACGCCAGTTGTTGGGATTCCGCGCCGCCTACGTATTCGATGTCAGCCAGACCGCCGGAAACGACTTGCCCCATTTGACCGAGGTCCAGGGCGACGTGGTTGGTCTTCGCGAGCGCCTGACGGCATGGTTGGCAGGGCAGGCCATTGCGGTCATCCATTCCGTTGACATCGCGCCCGCCCGAGGGGTCTCTTCCGGCGGCAAGATTACGTTGCTTCCGAACTTGCCCGCCGCCGAGGAGTTTTCCACTCTGGTGCATGAGGTCGCGCATGAACTGCTGCACCGAGGCGACCGGCGTCTCGAGACCACCAAGCAGATTCGTGAGACCGAAGCGGAAGCCGTTGCCTTCGCGGTGTGCGAATCCCTTGGGCTCAAGACGGGAAGCGCCTCCGTTGACTACATCCAGCTCTGGCATGGCGATGCTCCGTTGCTGATCGCCAGTCTGGAGATTGTTCAACGAACCTCCGCCGTGATTCTCGGAGCTCTGAGCCTCACGGAGGAGCGAGAGGCCGATGGCGCGGGACCTCCAAGGGTCGGAGCTGAGTCCGCTTTGTGCTAACGTTCTGGGCGAGTAGGTTCCGCCTGGAGAGATGATGAACAGAGGCGGCCATCTGATCCGGTCGCGTCTGGACCTGACCTCAAGGCTTGACCCAACCATTCGGTGCTTGCGAACTGGTGGTGCTCGGCTCGGAGGCTACGCCCTGGCTCCCGTAGACACACGCGGAAAGAAAGCCAATCGTTTTTTTCCCTTTTTGAAATCGACTGCTCGTTATTTCAGCGAGGCTCAGCGAAGTGGGGTGCAAGTGCCCTCTGTCTGCACTGACAACGAAGACAGCTGAGGGCCGCTCGACGCGCCCATCTCTGCACGCGCACGAATGCATTGCCCATACACTCTTGGCGAGCCCGAAGGCAGCTGACTCGCTGTCTCTTCAGGTCAGCAGCGCGGTCGCGAGTCGAACGATGTGGCGACACGCTGCCGATCCCGGGTCGTGGAATCATTTCCATGAATTCCGATATCGGCTTTCTCCAATTGGAAGAATCGAACACTCCTTCCGGATAATCTCACTGCCATCCTTAATCCTCTGGACTAGAAGGAGAGCGCGATGGACGAGAGGCTTTCCTGCTGTGCGGTCGTGGCCCAGCCCAACGCGCTTCCTTCGCAGCGCCCTCCTCTGTCGAAGCGCCCGGGGTGGATCTTGCTCGCCTTGCTGTTAGCACCTTCTCCTCTTTATGCGCAGGGCACCGGAGGTGATCCCTGGGACAACGCCGTCCAGGTTCTGCAGGCCGCCTTCACATCCACCATCGCGCGAGGCCTTTCCCTGGTCGCCATTGTGGTCGGCGGTTTGATGTTCGCCTTCGGAGAGGGCCAGTCAAAGCGCACGCTCGCGGGCATCGTCTTTGGCGTCGGTATGGCTGTCGGAGCCGTGAACTTTATGGCCTGGTTGTTCCCGTAAGAGAGTTTATGGAGTTTCTGCCTTGGTTCAGCAAGTACAGATGCATCCCGTCTACCGCGCCATCAACAAACCCCTCACCATCTGGGGAGTGGAACGACGTCTGTTCTTTCTCGCTCTGGTGATCGGCGGAACCACATTCAACTACTTTGGGAGTCTGATCGGTGGGATCGCAATGTTCGTTGGCTTGTATGGGGCGGCACGCTGGGCGACTGCGAGCGATGTGCAAATGATTCGTATTCTCCTGGGCGCAGGTCGATGTCGTGCCGAGTACGATCCCGGCAAACGGGATCCCTTTGAGATCGAGGTGCTCCGCCAATGACACCCGTCAAAGTGAGCGCGATTTCCGAAGAGTACCGGGCCGCCGGTGCGCTTAACACTCTGATCCAGGTGTGCTCGTTCCTCGATGAGCATACTTTCCTCACGAAGAGCGGTGACCTGGGAGTGGTATTCCGAATTCACGGCATCGACTATGAGGGGTGCGACAAGGCCGAACTCGATGCCTTTGCCCGGCGCTTCGAGCGCGCCCTGCGCGGTCTCAGTGAGGACTTCCGTCTCTATCAATACCTGCTCAAGCGCGCCCATCCACACATCCCCTTCCGGCGTTATAGCGATGACGAAGTGGTGGACCGTGCCATCCAGGGTCGCATCGAGTTCCTGCGCGCCAAAGCCGACTCGCTCTACTCTCTGGAGTTGTACTTCGTCCTTCTCTACCATGCCGTTCAACCAGCCCGTCGGGAATCCTGGAGGCAACGCCTCGGTCAACCCCGCACAACCCTGACCGCCTGGCTCTCCGGCCAGCAACACCTCACCACCCTGGCCTCAGACCTGGCAGAAAGGGAGCGCCTGTTGGCCGCCAGGGCGGAAAGCTTCCTCATACAACTGCAAGATTTCGTGCAGGCTGAATTGTTGGACAAACAGAGTGCGTTTTCGTTTCTCACCCGATTGCTCAACTACGCACCCTATCGCTCCGAAACGATGCAACTGAAGTACGATCAGGACGTCGATCAGCAACTGGCCGCCTCGACCCTCGAGTGTCATCGGGATCGGTTGCAGCTGAACGCGCACCAGGTGAAGGTCCTGAGCGTTATCGAGCCGCCCGCAAGGACCTTCGCGCACATGTTGCGGTCCCTCCTGGAATTGCCATCGAATGTCGTGGTCGCCAGCGAGTGGAAGCGCGTGAGCAACCTCAGGATGCGGAGGGCGATTCGCACCAAGCGTCGCCACTTCCACAACAGCAAGACTTCCCTTGCCAATTACTTGTCCGACGCTCCGATGTCGGATCGCCATCTGCTGGTCGACGATGCCGACGAGGCCTTGGTCCATGAACTGGGCGGTGCATTGCAGGAGATGGAGGTGAACGGAGGCTCGTTCGGGGAGTGGTCGATGACCGTCATCCTCTACGACCTCGATCGAGCCAAACTCGATCGCGCGGTGGCGGAATGCGTGAAGCGATTCGCCACCCAGGACGCCACCGTCATGGAAGAGCGTTACAACTTGCTCAACGCCTGGTTATCCGTTTTGCCAGGTAACCATCAGTACAATCTCCGACGGCTCTTCCTGCTCGACTCTAACTGCGCCGACCTCTCGTTCCTGTTCACCCTGAACCTTGGCGAGCCACACAACCAGCACCTGGATCAGGAATACCTCGCGGTGCTCGAGACCAACCAGGGAACACCCTATTTTCTAAACCTTCATCACCAGGACAACGCGCATACCGTGATTCTGGGTGCATCCGGCGCCGGCAAAAGTTTTCTGCTGAACTTTCTCCTGACCAATCTCCAGAAGTATCGTCCTTACACTGTAATTTTTGATCTGGGCGGCGGCTATGAAAGCCTTACCCGCCTGTTCGCGGGGCGCTATGTGCGAGTAGGCGGGGAGACCCCGTCGGTCACGATTAACCCCTTCTGCCTGCCTCCCACCCGGGAGAACCTCCAATTTCTTTTTAGCTTCGTGCGCGTCCTTATTGAGTCGGGTCACCACGAGTGCTCGAGCGCGGATGAGCGTGATCTTTATGAGCAGATAGGAAATCTGTATGAAGTCGAGCCCAGCCTACGACGGCTGGGCACGCTAAGCAACATCGTCAATCGAAGACTGGCCGAACCCCTGCACAAGTGGGTGGGAGACGGTCAATATGCTCGTCTGTTTGACAATGGCGAGGACAACTTGAGCTTTGCCTGCTTCCAATGCTTCGATTTTGAGGGCATGGATCGTTACCCGGACATTCTGGAGCCGCTCCTGTTCTACATCTTGCATCGGGCCAATGCTGCAATTTTGGCTGCCAATCGCGCCACGGCCTTCAAGGTCGTTGTCATGGATGAGGCCTGGCGCTTCTTTCGCAACCGTACGATACAAAGCTACGTCGTCGAGGCTCTCAAGACCTGGCGCAAGAAAAATGCAGCGCTGATTCTGGCAACTCAGTCCGGTGATGATCTGTATCGCTCGGATTTGCTCCCCGTAATCGTCGAGTCCTGCGCGACCAAGATGTTCCTCGCGAACCCCGGCATGGATCGAGCGGCTTATTGCGAGCGGTTCCATCTCAATCAAACTGAAGCCGATCTAGTGGCTGGACTCATTCCAAAACAGCAGTTTCTGCTCAAACGTCCCCATCTGGCCAAAGTGGTCAACTTGCACGTACACCCTACGGAATACTGGCTGTACACCAACAGTCCTTACGACAATGCCCGCCGGCAGGACGCATTTGAAAAGTATGGTTTCGAGCGGGGCCTTGAGATTCTGGCCCAGGAGTCCTCTTCATGAAAATCTCAGTCTTGGTTTCACCTGTAGTCGTGTTCATGCTCACCGGTTTTTTCGGGCACGCACAAACATCACCCGCGAATGCGGTCGGAGGAATTGCAGGCGACCGCAGCAGCGACCACGCCGTCGGTTCCGAACTGCTGGCAAGGGAGGCGCCTGCACGTGGTGTTAAGCAGTTTGAATACGGAGAACGGGACGTGCTTCGCGTGAATGCCAAATTACGCTACACAACCCTCATTGTGTTGCCCAAAAACGAGCAGATCCTCGATTTCACTTGTGGAGACAAGGAATTCTGGATCGTGAACGGCACTCAGAACTTTGCTTACGTGAAACCCGCTCGGCCGAAGGCTCAGACCAACCTTAACCTTATTACTGCTAGTGGCAACGTATATTCCTTCGTTCTCACCGAAGTCTCAGGAGCGTCTGCGGTTGAGCCCGATCTAAAGGTGTTCGTCGAGCTCAAGGAAGACGCCATGACCTCCGCCATGAATGGCGCGCCCAGGTTCGTTTCCGCGAACGAAATCGAGGATTATCGCCGACAGGTTGAGCTGGCCAAACAAGAAAGCCGCGAAAGCCGACGCGCCGCAGAACAGGCCATTGTGAGCGAAGTCGACAGATACCGCTCTGAATATCCCGTCGCGCTTCGTTTCACTTACCAGTTTGAGCGCGACAAGAAACCTTTCTCGGTCACCGCAATCTACCATGACGACAAATTCACCTATATCCATGCAAATGCAGTTGAAGCACCAGCTCTCTACGAATTGAAAGATGGTAAGCCAAACCTCATCAACTTCGAGTTTCGCCACGGTACGTACGTTGTGCCAAAGATTCTCGATTCGGGCTATCTGGCCATCGGCAAGGCGCGCATGAGTTTTACGCGCCAGGAATAGTGGTAGAAGCCTCACCGGGCGACTGGGTGTGACGCCTTGATCAGCTCCCTGTCAAGATCGCCACGCTTGGGCCAGGAGTGCGGGAGAAATATATGCCCGAGATCGAAAACGACGAGCCTCGCCCGCGGCCGGTCCTCCGGAACTCGGTAGGAAAACCCACCGGGGTCCTGCCGCGCAACGCCCAAACAATGACCATCGTTGCCATCTCCGCTGTGATGATCGCCGCCATCGCATTTTCCGGCACCGGCAGCAAGACCACCCCGAAACCTGCGCCCCTGCCCTCTTCCGGAGTCACGGATCCCAACCAGGCGCGCATCGCAGAATACCGGTCCCGGCTCGATGAGGAAGCTCGCAAGCTCGCGGCGGAACAGGCTCAGGTGCTCGAGGCCCGACGACAATTCGCGGATGCTACCGGAAATCCAGCCCCGGCGAATGGAGCCTTGCCTCTGGGACGCACGGATTCTTCGTCACCTGCTGCGCAGGAGAACGACATCGACAGCGATCGCAGGCGCCGCGCGTACCTCTCGCTTTTCGCGTCGAACGTGGCGCTTAGTTATCGCAAGGATAACCTCGCGCAGACATCAGAGATGACGTCTCCCAGCCCGAATCCTCTGCCCGCAAATGCCGGTAGTCCAGCGTCCTTGCAGGTCCCGTTCGCGAGCGATAGCCAAACCGCGCGTTTGGCGCCCCTGCCTCCGCCGGGCTGGCCTGCGGGTGAGCAGGCTGATGCGACCCCTCGTGGAGAAGAGGTGAGCCCCAAGCCGGGAGCAACGGCAGTTGACGAGTCTGAAGCGTCGACCCCGAAGCTCCAGCAAGACCAGGATGCCGAGCTCAGGCGATCACGGGGTAGGAAATATCGAGTGTTCGAGGGAACTGAGCTTGAGGCCGTTTTGACCAATCGCCTGAACGGTTCTTTTTCGGGTCCGGTCAATTGCATGTTGACGACCAACGTGTACTCGCACGACCGACAACAGCTGTTGATCCCCCAAGGAACCAGGGTGCTGGGCGAAGTAAAGCGCGTCACCATGCTCGGTCAGGAACGCCTGGCAGTCTTCTTCCATCGCCTGATAATGCCTGATGGTTATTCTCTGAACCTGGACAAGTTCGAGGGCCTGAACCAGATCGGGGAAACCGGTCTTCGGGATCAGGTCAACCATCACTATGTTCAGGTGTTTGGTATGTCGCTCGCAATCGGAGCGATCGCTGGATTCGCTCAAGCCAACAACAATAGCGGCGTTTTCCAGTCTTCGACTGACGCTTATCGAGAGGGAGTGGCCAGCAGTCTCTCGCAGTCGTCTCTCCATGTTCTCGATCGCTATCTAAATATATTGCCAACCGTCACGATCCGGGAAGGACACAGGATCAAGATCTACTTGGCGGGAGATCTGCTCGTGCCTGCTTTTGCCAATCACCTCATGCGGGAGGACCTATGAGCAAGGAGGAAACACCACTCATCACTCGTTGGCTGCACCGCTACATCTTTCGTGGGCTGGGTTGGGTGTTCTTGGCAGCGGTGCTCTTGCCAGCCATTTCGTTACTGCAACGTTCTTGCCAGGGGAGAGCGCATTAGTAGCCAGGTCCTGAGCACCGAGAGACGTCTAAAGGAGAAAAAATGCCAGTTACCGACAAACGAAAAATCATCTCGACTTTACTTCTCCTGGTCACTGCCACTTCAGCGGCCTTCGCAGTCCTCGGCGTAGGCGATGTGGTTTACGACCCGGCCGCGGTTGCGAATCTCGTCAGGCAGTTTCATCAGATGGAACAGGAATACGTGCAACTGGTTGCGACCTATCAGACCGTGCGTAGCCAATACAGTCAAATGATCTTCATGGCGAAGATGGTCCCAACCGAGTTGCGCAGGCGGTACCGGACGTTAGCGACGCCATGGCGCAACTCGGCCGCGACCGATACTTACGGTACAACTGCCTCTTGGACCGCTGCGATCAACAGTGGTCTTGGTGTTCAGGACGGTTATCTGCGAGCTACTCAGCGACTCAATGCCTATGGGACTGCATTTTCGAATATACCGGCGGAACAGCTGGATCGCGTGAAAGCCAACTACGCCACCGTTGAGCTAGCGGATGGTGCAAACCAAAGCACGATCGATCTACTCGGCCGGCTGCGTGCCAACGCGCCGCAGGTCGCCATCACAATCCAGAATCTCGAGACCGACACCCTTTCGTCGGACCCGACCCTCAATAGTGAGATTGCGGTGTTGAACAAAATCAACGCAGCAAACCTGGTCGGCCTGCGCAACGGGCAGGACACCAACCAGTTGCTGGTTGCGCTTGCCGAGGAGCAACTTGTTGACGCCAAACGAAAACGTGATGCGGAAGCGAGTGCTATCAATGAGCACATTCGTTTTGTTGGGGAAGAGCAGGAAATTCTTCGTGCCCAGACCGGGGACCCTAGCGCTCGCATGATGGCTTATCGCATGCCGTAACGAATTTTCGGGGAGCTGTGGGCATGGTTTCAGAGACATGGGCCGACTTTTTTTCATTCTTGTCGACATTGATGACTAGCCATGCGTCGATGTTCGAGACGCTCGGAGCGCATCTCTTTCGAGGATTTGCTGTCATCCTGATCTCCTGGTTTGGAGTCAAAAGCGCGTTGGCGTCGGCCTCGAGCGGGCACTTGGGTTTCCATTTCGAACGCTTTGCCAGCTTGTTGATGACCATAGCGCTTGGGGACGCAATGATCACCTTTTACACAAATCCAATCCCAGGAATGGGTGTCAGCTTTTACCACCTCGTAACCGACCAGGGCACGAGTTTGGCCAACCAGCTGAATCATGGTGTATTCAGCGAACTAACCGCACGTCTTAATTCGCTCTATTACGAAACAGAGCAACCGGGTTTGTCGATTGCAATAAACGTTCTCGAAGTCCTTCGGTACGCGATCACCTTTCTAGCGATTGTGGTAGCCCAAGCTGCTTCGTTCATGGTGATCGCCTTTGGATATATTGCTGCCGCAGTTTCAGTGATGCTCGGGCCCATCTTTATCCCATTCTTCATTGTGCCCAAGCTCGAATTCTTGTTTTGGGGTTGGCTGAAGTCGCTCCTGCAATATGCCTTCTATCCCGTGGTGGCAAACGCCTACATCTTCGTCTTTGGCCAGCTGTTGATTCACTTCGTGGATTCACATCCCCCTCCGTACGATGGAGCAACTCTCGCCGTCATCTTCCTCCCGTTAGTCTTCCTGTTGATTGCATTCACATGGGGAGTGCTGTTGATTCCGTCGCTAGTGAACTCGCTGTTTGCCGGCCGCTCAGGTGAGTCAGCTGTACCCGGTCGGCAGAACGAGTAGGGAAGGAAAGGCCCATGCGCACCAGCCAACTTGCGCGGCCCCAGGATGAGCTCACCCCTTCCGGGCGTCTTTACGTTGAGCAAATCGGCGCCGCCATGGTCGGCAATCTTTACTTGAAAATCAGCGTACTTTGCCTGGCGGTCGTTGCGATCGTTTTGCTTTTTGTGAATGTCGGCATGTACCAGACGTTCCACCATCTCAAGCCCTTGGTCATCCGCATTAATGAAGTCGGTCGCGCTGAGGCGGTTACCTACGACAGCTTCGCTTACCAGCCGCATGAGGCCGAGATCCGCTACTTCCTGATGGATTTTGTACAACGCCATTACAGTCGGCAGCGCGCAACCCTGCGGGAAAACTACCCGAGGTCTCTCTACTATCTCGATGGAAGACTGGCGGAAAACATCATCGCAGAAAACAAGAAAAACAAGACCATTGAAGCATTCCTTAGCGGCCGGGGTGATGAGATTGAGGTCAACGTGAGTAATGTTGCGATCGAGGACCTTAGAAGCCAACCCTACAAAGCCAGCGTGGATTTTGAAAAGATATGCTACACCGCGTCGGATCACGTGATGACCCGGCGGGAACGCTACGTCGGACATTTTGTATTTTCTGTTATGGACAGGGTTCCCAACACCTTGATTCCTGTAAATCCGCTCGGCTTGACCATTACCTACTTTCGAGAGGATCAAGCCTTTCAGTGAAGGCAGCATCCTGGACTCTTGCCGTTCGATCGCGCACGCCTTCGCCTTATACAGGTCGCTCGTGGGCGGACGGGGAATCTTGTTGACCCGATCGAAGTTGTTTCCGGCGGCAAACGCCATTGCGCCATGCGACATCTCTCTGAACGGCAGGTCAGCTGTGAGATGAAGGTCGCCCCGCCTCTTTCCCATGAAATCCGATATGTGTTTTCCGTCCACGGAGGAATTCCTACCGCTGGCGTGGCTATCCTTCACGGCAATGTTTTCCTCATGGCCAAGCTCAGGCTGGTATCTGATCGTCCCTGTGCCTACGGTTCAGTCGGGCAACCCCGTCACCGCTTCCCCGCGATGGTCACGTAGCACCAGGGCGATTGTTCGGCATGGTCTACGGACCGTAGGATGCAACCGAGATGGCTTCTTCAGAACGTGGACCGGTGGTTTGAGGAACGATCAAGGGCAATGCTGCGTCATGGCGTCGAGCAGCGTTTCGTTCCCCGCGTCTGTTGTGTGGCCGGTGGGGTGGCTAGGCTCCATACGCTCCGTTCCTCCCAGCTCTCCTCAGGCACTGCTTCGGGGCTTCTCCGTCGCCCTGCGGCTCCGCGGTCATCTGCTTCCACGGGCCCTTCGGGTCTCGGTCTCCCAAAACAAATCGAGCGCCCAGAACGCGCTCCCGCTCGTCGGGAGATTTCTTTTGGGTCCCTCCGAGAAAGCTGACCTTGGCCTTGGGAGCCGGGCCCACTCGCATGGCTGCGCCCAGCGTGCCCTGAGCAGATCAGGGCAGAAACGGAGAGCATCATGTCAACCTACAGAAACACCGTCACCCTCAAAGGCTACCTCGGACGAGACGCCGAGCTACACGTCAACACCAATCAAACGCCCTTCGCCGTCCTCTCGCTGGCCACAAAAAGCACGCACCGGAACAAGCAGTCGGGTGAGTTTGTGTCGCACACGGAATGGCACCGCGTCATCGCCAATGGCCGGCTTGCGGAGTCTGCCAAGTCGCTCCTCAAGGGCGCTCACGTCGAAGTCCAGGGCCGACTGCAGAGCTACCGGTACGAAGACAATGCCGGCGTGCAGCGCCGTGTGTGGGAAGTACGTGCCCATGCGGTCACTCACCTCGAGCGTGCAGCGGGCGACGACGGAGAGAATCTCGATGCGTCTCCGAGCGAAGAGGATTTATCGGGATAGAAAGGGTGCCCGTAAAGGGCACCCCTGGTCTCGATTGGGGAGGCCGCAACATGCTCGCCAATAGTCTGTTCGCTACCAGCATCCTCTTCTTGGCACTCCACTTGTTTCTGCTTGGGGAGTGCACTTTCCTCATCCCGTATCGTGTCCTCCTCATCGACAAGTACGGCACAACAATCGTCACGTTCCTGGGAGCCCTTTTCTTGAATGTGTTTGCGGCTGTGTACCTGGGAGCCCGGAAACTATTCCTGAAGGACACCGGCCGGAAACTGGCGCATGTCGAGAAACAAATCCGCACCGGCGCCAGCATTTCCGAAGAGCTGACCCAACGCCTTAGAGATCAGAAGGAGGGGCGATGAGCCGCGGCGGCAGCAGCAGAGGCGACAGGGGAGAAACGGATCTGACGCAGCAATTGGCCCCACGGTCACCCGGTGTGAACCACCTCGCGCGCAGTAGCTCCGCCGAACCCGCGGACCGTCGACCGGGTGTCCGACTGGAAACCGATCCTCGACTGGCGGCGGGACTGGGTCGGGTGCGCAAAACCTTCTTTCTGCGCGATCGAAGATATCGAATTAGCAAGGCGGAAGAAGCGCTCTTGACCACCGTCGCCACGTTTCGCGCGGTCGCCGTCAAAGATCTGCGGACGTACCAATACGGCCAGAATGACCGGCTATTTGACCAGGACCTCCGCTGCCTCAAACGCCAAGGACTCATCCGCATGCATCGGTTGATGGTCGGCGGAGCGGACGACGTATTGGAGGTCCTGGTTCTCACTCGTGAAGCCAAGATGCTGCTCGCATCTGTCGGGAGAGAGAACGGCCGGCAGGTCTGCTACGTGGGGCTCGTGAAGCCGCGGGAGGTTGCGCATGATGCTGCCATTTACCGGATGTACGAAGTGGAAGCTGCGCAGATCAAGGCTCGTGGGGGAGTCGTGCGCCGCGTGGTCCTCGACTACGAACTGAAGGCGGGCATCTACGCGACCCTCGCGAAAGCTCGTTCCTTGCCTCGCCTCGCCTATGCCAAGCGTCAGAAGGAAGTTGCCCAAGCCAATGGTCTCCAGGTAGCAGGAGGACGAATCCCCCTGCCCGATCTGCGACTGGAATACCAGACGGCGGAGGGCGATCTAACGAAGGTGGATCTCGAGCTGGCTACCCACCACTACCACGGCGCTTACGCGCTCGAAAAGGCCAACCTCGGCTTCAAACTATACGCCGATGGCCCTTCGGCAGTGCGCCTTAACGCACGCCTGACACAGGGGCGCGGGCCGGTGCCGGATGGACCTGGACTGACCGATGCCATCCTCTCCCTATGACCAATGAAGAGCGGATCTTCGCCTTGCAGAACTGCGGTTATACCCATCGCCAAGCGACGTTTCTCTGCACGGTCGCGCTTCATAGCGGCTATTTCTTGCGCCGCCAATACCACAAATTTCTCGGCCAGAAACCCGGGGCCAGCGCCGAGCGTCTGATTCAACGAGGCCTCGCGAAAGGTCACATCCGGATCCACGGCTCGGCAAATCGAACGCTGATCTACCATCTCGGTGCCCGCTCCGTCTATGAAGTGCTGGCCGACGAAGACAACCCGAATCAGCGCTGGCGTCAACCCTCTTCCGTCAAAACAAAACTCATGGGCCTGGATTTCGTGCTCGCCCATCCGCAATACCAATATCTGGCAACGGAACACGAAAAGCTCGACTTCTTCTGTTCCACTCTGGGTCTCGAGCGAGATTGCTTGTTCGCCCGCGACTACCCTTCGCGGCATCCCTCGGGCCCGAAGCGCACCCGGTATTTCGTGGACAGATTTCCCATTTTCGTCACGAGTGCGGCCACCAATCTCGGACCATTGGTCTCGTTCTGCTACATTGACGGGGCGCGAGCCAAACCCTCCGGTTTTGAAACCTACCTCGAGCACTATCGCGCTGTTTTTTCGAGCCTGCCGTCGTTCGAGGTGGTTTACGTCGCCATCGATCCGCAAATATTTCCCAAGGCCGAACGCGTTTTTGCTCAATGCGTCCGAGCCTCGCTGTACCACCCCGAGGATCCTCTACTCGCCCGTTTGCGAGAACATTTTCGTATCCGCGAACTGTTCGAGCGGCAGGGAAGGCGCTGTTTTGACCAGCAGCATCTTGATTTTTTTCGGGATGAACTCGAGGAGTTTCGCGGGCCGAAATTCGAAGCTCTTTACCAGCAGTGGAAGAACGAGGGGAGCCTTGGAATACGCGCCGACGCCGCCACGGACCAGGTCGGCCGAGTGTTTCGCACCTGGCGAGTGGCCGATGAGTACCAGCTCTTTGGGGACCTCACGCGTGCGACCACCGTCTGAAGCGCGACAAACGGCGGACCGTCGGGCTGCAACCCTGAGTCCGGTGCCGGGTCCGCCGGAAAATCCACAGACGGTCACGACAAGCGCCTGGCCGGGCAGGAGTTGTTTGGACGCGAAGCACGAAAACGGTTGTGCGAAAACAACGGCTTTGACAAGGGAGCGACCTCGGGTCCGGGCGGCCTCAGAGGCACCATTTTCGTTTCCACCAAGAGGGGTGAATTCACATGTCTCCATATATTCCGCAACGCATCAAGCGAGCCAAACAGCAAATCACAGTGAAGCTCTACCAGGATCGCCTGGCCATGCTCGATCAGTACGGCCGGTTCATCGAGGACAGTCGCGACTACATCATCGACCAGGCGTTGGATCTGGTTTTCAAGAAGGACAGAGATTTCCTGCAGTGGCTCGAACAGCAATCCCCCATGGATCCGGGAGATAGTCAGGCCGCCAACACCAGAAAAGGAGGGGAGCAGCTTCACCTCGGTCCCGGGGACAAAGGGAGAAGATCAGACACCGGAGAAATTGCTTCCCTGAATGAGGCTTGCAAAGGGTTCCGGGAAGACTGCTGAGAAGACTGCGGAAAGGAGGGCTATGAAACGGATTTCGCATTGTCGGACTTTCGCAGGTCTTGTAATGAGCTTGACGTTAGGCTTCTATGCTTTTCGCCACTATGCGTTCCCGGACAATAACAGCCTGCTGCGCATGATTCTTCTGCAAAAGCCATATCTGTTCTATGCGATTAAATCCTCCTTCACCCTTATGCTCTTTACTACACCATTCATCATCATCTCCGTCATCTTTTCGCTCGCCTACATTTTCGGAGTGAGTCGCGAAAGGGAAATCGGAACGCAACCGCTGCCCAAGTATCCAGACCCTCGCTCGCGAGACGAACTGTATCTCGTGGTGGGGGAACTCCATCATCCCAAGCGCCCAGAACCCGCCGAACGCCCGCGTTGGCTCATCATCCCGGATCGCGGCCTGTTCACCGGCATTGCCATCTTCGGCGCCATTGGTAGTGGCAAGACGACTGGATGCATGTACCCATTCGCGGATCAGGTGTTGGGATATCAGGCCCAGGATGCCAACCAGCGCGTCGCCGGCCTGGTGCTAGAAGTAAAAGGAGACTTCTGCCACAAGGTTCGTGACTTGCTCGCGAAACATGGCCGGGCAGAGGACTATATCGAACTCTCACTCGACTCGCCCTACCGATACAACCCCTTGCACAACGAACTGGAGGCGTATGCGCTGGCTTATGGGATCGCTTCGCTCCTCAACAATCTGTTTGGGCGTGGCAAAGAACCCTTCTGGCAGCAGGCCTACACCAATCTGGTGAAGTTCATCATCCTGTTGCACCAGGTGCTGTATGGCTACGTAACCCTGTTCGACGTTTACGAGTCGGCCATAAACTCCCACAAAATCGAAGCCAAGATCGCCGAAGCGGAGCGCCTCTTTGCCACCCGAGACTACCTGCTGATTGAGGATGTTGATTACGTCGCACATCGTGACCTCAACTCATTCTGCTGGGAGCGGATCGAGAACACAAATTGGATGAGAGCGTCTGCAACCGAGGAACTGCAGCGGTTGCTGGAGTTGAAACAAATCGTCTACGACACGCAGACGGAGGCTCTCTCCTGGGAGGCTTTCGAAGACCCAGACTTCGACGATCGGCGACAAAGGTTTGAAGCTGTCAAGCGTTGGTTCAACGATGACTGGAAGCGGATCGAGCCAAAACTGCGCACCAGCATCGTTGAAGGCATCTCGGTGTTCCTTTCGCTCTTTGATGACAACCCGGCGGTGAAGCGCACCTTTTGCCCGCCCCAAGCGTGCTACGACTCCATCGCAAATCAGGATGGTCGTTATGGCATACCCCTGCCGCCGTTTCGCGAGCTCATCGAGCAGGGCAAGGTCGTTGCTTTGAACTTTCCCGTGAGCGCCAATCCTGGACTGGCAAAAACGATTGGCACCATGCTGAAGCAAGACTTCCAGCGCGCCATGGTCGCGCGCATTCCCACAATCGAGCGCCATCCGGAAAAGCATTGGCGGGAGGCTCTGTTTCTCTGCGATGAATACCATTCATTTGCCACCACCGGCGAAGCGGATCCTACCGGGGACGAGAAGTTTTTCGCGTTGTCTCGCCAGGCCCGGTGCATCCCCATCGTCGCCACTCAAAGTATCAGTTCACTGCGTTCCACCCTGCATGGGGAATCTTGGCGCACGCTGCTGCAAACCTTTCGCACCAAGATATTCCTCACCTTGAGTGACGACTTCAGCGCCCGGATCGCCAGTGAGTTGTGCGGAAAGGAAGAGCAATTGAAAATGAACTACTCGATTAGCGAGAGCGGTCAGGACGCAAGGGTAAGTATGCTGACCGGGCGCGCGCGCGCGCATCGCGCCTCCCTTAGCACCTCCAAGAGCTACAACGTCCAGCGGGACTGGCTGTTTGAGCCGAAAGTGTTCGCCGAACTGAAAAATGCCCAGAGCATTGTAATCGCCTACGACGGCCTCAATCCTCTCCCCCCAGCGTATTGCTATCTCAAGCCCTACTACCTCGACCCTGACAGCACTTATTTCGAACAACTGGCCCAAGGACACTTGTGAGCTTTGAATTGATTCTCCCATTCCTGCGCCCGATTGAACACTTGATCCGCAACGATGCCATCTCGGAAATCATGGTGAACGGCTCCGGTCGCATCTTTATCGAGAAACACGGCGAACTCCTTACCGTTCCCGATGTCGTGCTGACAGAAAAGTTGCTGCAGGTGGCTGTTCGCAACATTGCACGAGTGCTCGGGGATGAGATCAATGACGAGATGCCTTTACTGGATTCCCGCCTGCCTGATGGGTCGCGCGTAGCCGCTGCCATTCCCCCCTGCTCGAGACGCGGCACCACCTTGACCATACGGAAGTTCCCGACCCGGCTCTTCACACCAGAAGACCTGGTTCGGGCGGGAACACTGCCCGGAGTGATACTCGACTACTTGGGAGAGTCTGTGCGCTCGCGCCGGAACATTTTGGTGTCTGGAGGGACGGCAAGTGGGAAAACGACGATGCTGAATGCGCTGGCTACTTTTATTGATCCCGCGGAGAGAGTGGTGCTGATCGAGGAAACCTCTGAAGTGCGGGTTGTACGCGAGAATCTGGTTGAATTTGAGGCACGACGCGAGCAACCGGGCCGGCCGGCCGTGACCATACGGGACCTGTTACGCGCCACCCTGCGCCATCGCCCGGATCGCATTCTGGTCGGAGAGGTGAGGGGTGGAGAGGCGTTTGACCTCCTTCAGGCGCTCAACACAGGACATTCTGGCACGCTCTCGACCATCCACGCCAATTCCGCGAAGTTGGCAATCTCACGCTTCATTACTTGTGTTCTGCAGTCAGGCGTAGATCTCCCCTATCGTGCGATACAAAGCAATATCGCTGACGCGCTCGATCTGGTCCTGCACCTGGAGCGACGAAACCGGCGACGCTACGTGGCCGAGCTTCTGCGGCTCGCACGCTATGACCCCAACCAGGATCGGTACGAGTACGAACTGGTTTACGCAGCTGATGGTGTCCTCCGATGACGAGCCAAAATCTGACGACGCAGCGCTATGTGCTTGAAAATTTCGCAGCCCAGGACCGAATCGCGTTGCTCGCATTGCATCGCACCAGCAACGAAGTCCTCCAGCGGATAACCACCGCCGAGACTCTTTCGTCCCCAGATTTTCAAGCGTGGTTGAGCTATCTCAACAGCCAGAAGCACGACCTGTATTTGTCTATGAATACGCTTAAACGGGGAAGCCGGGGAAGAACCAAAGAGGACGTGGATTGTATCCGTCACATTTTCCTCGATTTCGATCAAAACGGCGACCGAGCAGTCGAGAAGCTGTTGGCGCGAAACGACCTGCCTGTACCCAATTATCTCGTAAGCACCTCACCGGACAAATGGCAGGTGATTTGGAAGGTCGAAGGCTTCGAAAAGGCAGCAGCGGAGGAGCTTGAGAAAGGATTGGTGCGCAGCACCGGGGCCGATCCTTGCGTGGTCGACGTCGCCCGAGTGCTCCGTTTGCCAGGTTTTTACAACCACAAGTACCGTCCTGCTTATTTGGTCACCGCCCAAGGACGCAGCGACTCAATTCGAGGCCCGGACCACTTTCCGAAGTTGCCCGTCGACGAACCCGTCGACGAGCTGCCCCTTCGAGCCAGTCCATCCCATCGACAGGGCACCGGGCTCAACCTGCCCTCTCAGTCCGAGCGCGATTGGGCATACGCGAAACGCGCTCTGGGACGCGGCGAACCCGAGAGGCGCGTCACGGAAGAGATTGCGCGCTATCGAGTCGGTCAAAAGCACAATCCGCACGACTACGCCCAGCGTACCGTCCGTAAGGCAGTCCGCAAGCTCGAGCAGGCCGGCCGCGAGCAGGGAGGACCGCAGGAGGAGGAGAAACAACGCTGATCACGTGTTCAGAGGTTATCCGCATTTCAAACCACCACCGTCAAAGTAGATGGAGAGCTGCTCCGCACCGGCCAGGGAGTGGCTCAGCGATCCGGAGGGCTTTTTGAGGGTCGTTTCCGACGAGAAAATTCCGATCGCACCGCGACCCTCCATCCCCGCCTGCCCGTCACGGGCAAGAGGCGTCGCACCCACAAATCGACTACGGTAGCGCCTGGGTGTAGTTCCCAGCATTTTGCGAAAGACGTCGGTAAAGTGACTCTGGCTGGCAAAGCCTGACTCCAGGGTGATTTCCGCTAGACTCAGATTGGTCGTGCTGAGCAAATGCTGGGCACGCTCGATGCGGCGACCCAGCACATACCGATGCGGAGCAAGGCCGGTGCTTCGTCGAAACAGGTTCGCAAAATGCTGTGGGCTCATGCTCACCATTCCCGCCAGCTCAACTACCGTCAAGCTGTCCTCCAGATGGGTGTGAATGTGATCAAGAACCGTTCGGAGTCGAATGCCTGGGAGGCCTTCGCTCAGTGGAGGGCCTGCCTCGGCTGCTGTGGAGTAACGACGTATGAGACAGCTCGTGAGTGTTCCACCTAGCTGGCGAAGATATCCAGATCCGGTATTGCAGCCGGATCTCAATTCCTCCTCAACTGCCGACAACAGGCACTGCAATTGCAGATCGCGTATCCCGAGATGCAGTATGAGCGAAGATCCATTCCCAACTCGATCTTCCTCCTCCCCGCTCCGTTCGAGCACTCGGTTGTCGAAGCTGACTACGATAGCGTGGCTCGCACCAGTGGCGTACAGACTGACCTTTGATCCCTTGGGAATCACATGGATATCGCCGGGCACGAATCTGCGAAGCTGCTTGCCGCTCGCGCTGCCAATTTCGAAAGTGGCCGGACTGGTCAGTTGCATGACCACGTGGTTGAGCTCAATCTCGCGTACCCCCACGAGAGCCGTGGTCTGCGCTCGGCGATCGATTGTCATGCCATCCATTTGCAGGTGGCAGACCGACTCAGGTCGGAACATGGGAACTCTCCGCTGTGCCGCCGGATCATACGACCCCGATTGAGGATTTGAAGACATCCTCGAACCGGGGCAGCCCCAAGAAACCTTGTCTCAAAGAACCAATGTCACGGGTAATGACTGGCCGGTTCTGTGCGCCTCATGCGATCCGGGCGTGCCCACGATCCTGCCTCACTCACTCGGGTCAGCGGTAAACTTTCCTGATTGCGGTCGGTGTTCCGAGCAGTGGAGAGACCACCTTGCCTTCACCACCGCCTCGAGAATTCCTAATGAGCTCAGGTGCACTCCGCACGGTCTTTGCGATTTCGGAACACTGTGAATGATCCTGTGGAAAATCGGAACCAATGAAGCTGTCCATTCACTAAGTGTTAACAATCGAAGGGGTTGACTCTGTGGCTGTAGTGCTCTTGGGTTTCAGGCTTTGCACTGAAATGCGGCATTGACAGCGATGAAGCAACTGTTTAGGGTGGCACCCGTCGACGGCTGAAAGGGTTGGCGAAAATAAAACGTTGCCGATCCGAAGTAGGCTGGGTGATTCCGCTCAGAAGGGTAACCGGATGAGCGACCAGACCCGAAAAAACCGACTGATTCTGCGAGGAGCAGTTGGGGTCTGGACCTGCGAAAGCAGTGATCGCATCAAGGGCTGTGACGGTACATGCATCCACGCTGTGGGCTCCCTCGCAGGAGCTGGCGGCTAGAGCATAACCAATGTCACAGCCTTTTCCTCTTTCCCCCTCAATTATTTTCGTGTCGTTGCTCTCGGCGGCAGAAGTTGTCATCACCTGGCTCTGGGCTGTTTTGTCAACGGACGACCGCTCCAGCGGCGACCTTGACGAGGTCACGCGATCTAAGTCCAAGTCGCTCTATTGCCGCTGATAGCAGCCGGTGTCTATTTTCCTGGATTTGACTCGCGGTGAGCCTTCAAGATCAAGTTCTCCCATCTGAATTTCTCGCGTTGTGCCAGCAGCGAGACCGGGAGAATCGGATTTTAGATGAAAGTCATTCTTGCCTGGATCAACGAAACGCGGATCCGAAAACTGGGAATGTCTGTCATTGCCAGTAGCCTCGACGTACTTGTCGAACCCAGTCACGGTGTTTGACGCCCCTGCCCATGTGCTCGCCTGTGCCCCGGAGGCACAGTAGTAAAGGTTGTGATCGATCGTTGCGGGCGGCCTGTTCTTATCGAGCTGAGATTTGTTCAGCATCATAAGGCAGCGAGGTCCCGCATACACTATGTTGTTCTCGAAAATATTATCTGCCATGTTCCATTGCATTTGAAATTCGCCGGAGCCGGTTGCCGACGTGTCATTTTCGTAGAGAGTGTTGTTGACCACGATGCAATGATCGGTGTGTCCGCGGTCGGGCGCATAGCCTCCGATGGAAACACCCGCAGTGTGGCTGTGATAGATAAGGTTGTTCCGAGCCGTGATGTAGCTCGTGGCACGGTCTTTATGCTCGCTGGCCAATTCGATTCCGAAGTCCACGTCGTGCATAACGTTCTGTTCGATCAGGATTCTGGTGCCGCCGTCCACGTAGATGCCATCGGAAGACTCATCGTTGCGGTATGCAGGGTTGCCCTTCGACGTGATGTTATAAACTAAATTGCCACTCACCAATCCGTCGCGTGCTTGATCGACGGCGGGGTCGGGGGCCGTGCGCTCAAAACCGATGACGTCGATTCCGATGTTGTTGTTGTCGTGGACGACATTGTGCGTGATCCGGAAATTCGTGACGTTTCCGTTCACAACCACCGACTCGCTCGAACCTGTCTTCAGGTGATGCACCTCATTACCGTCAATCACCAGATCAGTGATCGGAGTCTTGGCGTCGGTACCGTACACGGCAATGCCAAATCCGTTGCCACCACTTCCGGGGGCATCGCGGCCCGGAAAAGTCTGCTGAATGTGATGGACGTTGTTCTTCAGAAGCTCTATGTGCGAGCCAGCCCCAATGACGCTTATGCCCAACGGCGCAAGGCGATGTTCAGCAGTATGAAAATTACGGATTTCGAAACCCTCGATCCTTACGTAACTCTGATTGTGGATGGTAAGGACGGCCTGCCGTCCTGAGGGAGTGAAGTGCTCTGCGTCCAGACTCGCCGTTTCGCCAGGATAACTTCTGAATGTGATGAATCCATCGCTCGCGTTGCCAGATGCATGGATGCTTACGAGTTCCTCGTAGATCCCACCGCGCACGTTGACGGTGCTGCCCGCGCGGGCAGTGTCCGCGGCGTGTTGAACAGTGCGCCATGGCGCGGTTTCAGTACCGGGATTTGAATCGCTTCCTGCGGTGGACACGTAAAACAAGGAATTCACTTGGCCGGAAGCTTGGCCGGCGCATGCTAGTAACAAAATGAGAATGGAATATTTCATACTCAGCCTCTCATGAAAGCGCTCGATTGAGCGTCAGGCATTGGATCGGTTCGCCTCCGCCTTTCGTGGTCTACACCAATGGCTGCTCAGGTTTGTAATTGTGGCGCAGCGTCAATGAACCATCGGAGTTGACCTGCTGCCGGCATGCCCAACGGACCGGATAACGCACGCCTTTAACCTCGAGTTCACCTTTCAGCCGTAGTCCTTCCCATTGCGCGCCTGAGGGCAGCATGAGCATGACTTGATGAATGCCGGTTGGCTTTGGGTACCCGGCGTCAACGTAACCGGAAACATTGATCTTGTGATCCTCGCTGAACACGCTTAGTCGAAGCACGCCGGGGACAGGGGCGATGCCGTCGTTCGCAAGTCCGATCACCAGTCCAGCAACTCCATCCCGAGTGAAGGTCCAGATGAACGACGGGCGAATGCTCCTAAAGCGGCGCAACCATCTTGTCGTCGCCTGTGCGGCGTACCGCTACTGCGGGGTTGCCTCCAGCAGAAGGTGCTTCGAAAAATCTGCCGACAAATGTGCGACTGGCCCGCGAACGATGCCGAAGTCTTTCCCGTCAACGTAGTCGACGATGTGATACCCGCGATCCTCCAAGCCGCGCAACTCTACGGTGCCTTTCCAGTTTCCGGCGAAGAACGCGTAGTACATCTTCGTATCCTTGCGGATGACGTGGGCCTCAGGCCGATCAAAACCAATATCGTAGAGCGTGCCCAGATATTGACCGTGGGAAAGACCCTTCTCGCGGTAAAGCTCCAGCCATCTTTGGAAGCTTTTCGCATGTTCCGGCGTTAGGTCGAAACGGCCATGTTTATCGACGAGAGAAGGCAGCACGAATTGCGTGCCCACCACTCCTCCAATACCAAGAGTCGATGCGAAATCATCGTGATTGTCGCTCAACTCCACGTGATCCCCAAAGTAAGGAACATCGTCGCCCATGAGACCCTTGATGGTCTTGCCTTTGGTGCGGACCTGAAAAGAACTTCTCGGATCTGATGCCACTGACATATTGAAATGCGGCATGGTGAAAAAAGAATACGCAGTTCCGCAGGGGCAGAATTCCACCAGCGATCCGGGCTTGGCTTTTTGTGCCGCGTCGTAGATTTCACGGAAAAAATCCGGCAACGCTGCAACCGAGTCCTCGGGGCGCTTATGGTGGTGGGCAGGGTTGTAACAGGCTGGGACGCCGTTCATGTGCTGGCCGTCGAGTTTTAGACCGTCGAATCCCCAATCGACAAGGATCTTGCGCACCAATTCTTTGTGATAGTCCACAACTCGCGAGTTGGCGGGGCAGAGATAATAGGAATTCCACCATGAAATCTTGCGCCGCGAACCGTCTTGATTTTCCAAGGCCAGATCCGGTTCATCCGTGAGCAACTTGGAATCCGGAACCGCGCTGAGTGGCGACCACCAGAGCTGCGCCTTGAAGCCCTCCTGGTGGATCCGTTCCACCATTGCTTTGATGTCGGCATCGCCATGGGGAAACTTCTTCGGATCAAGCTGCCAATCTCCATAATTGTTTTGCCAACCATCGTCCAGGGTGACCCAAGTGAATCCCATTCGTTTGACGGTGGGTAGCGTGTCGTAAACCTGCTGCGGCTTGAAGTCGCGCCCATATCCCCAGGCGCACCAGATCGCTCCGAAAGCGCTTTCCGGAGCTTTGGCCATCTGGAATCCTTGTTTCAACATGAACCGTCGGTAGGTAAGCAGCGTCTCGAAGTAGTCTCCGTTGTGCACCGTAACGAACGTCCGAAAAGTGCGTAAACTCTCGCCGGGCGACAAGGACTGCTCGTGACGATACTGCACGCTGACCTGGGCCTGCCTAGCATTGGGCATGGAGACTGGCAGGAAAATCAGACGCGGTCGCGCTTCGACGTGGCCCACTCCGATGCCTGCGTCTCTCCGCCACACGTCAACAATCGGCGTGCCGCCTCCATAATCGCTCGCGTTCATGCCGAGATAGTTCTCCTGCGAGAACCCTGCGTGCAGTGGGACGATCCAGTCCGGACGTCGCTCGTAAGAGCCGCTCTGAAACGACCAGAACGGCACTCCCGTCGCGATCCGCTGTGCGTCGATCGTATAGTGATTGTTATTCCATTCCAGAACCTTCAGCTTTGATTTCCCAAGATTCGTATAGCCGACATCGAAGACCGCCAAGTTGGGAAATTCGTCGTAAACAGTGACCGAGAGATTTTTTCTCAGCACGCCGGACGTACCCGTAACGGTGAGTTTCTCTCCCGCACCATAAGCGTCGGTAACCCGCTCGCGCGTCTGCGAGCTCAAAGCAAAGTCATACCAGGAGCGTTCAGCGCCTTTGAGAGTCTCGGAAGCGGAAAACGCGCCCAGTGGAATATCCTTTTCTCCAAATCGTGCAATCACGCGGCTGTGCATGTTTTGGTCAAACTCGATCCGCAGACTGGGACTTTGGATTTGAGTCACGGCCGCACGACGCGCCGCGGATGGATCAAGCCGCGCTGAAGACTGGCCCACCGCCAATAGTGCTGTGAAGATGAGCAATGGACAAAACGCTTTGGTCATGGTTCCACCGTCAAAAGCCATGATTGAGGTTCGAACGCAGAGTGAGTGAACCGTCCTCGTTGAGCTTCTGCCGACAAGCCCATTGGACGGGGTAACGCATGCCTTTCACCTCGATCTCCGCTTTGAGTTTCAAACCTGCAAACTTTGTTTCCTTGGGCAGCACAAACTGCGCCTGCCGGAGCTTTCCGGGTAGAGGATAACCAGCGTCCAGGCATCCGCCCGTCAGAATTTTGCCGTCTTCGCTCTCTACGGTTACCCGAAGTACGCCCGGGACGCCAGCGATGCCATCATTCGCAAAAGCAACAATTAGTCCCAGGTAGCCACCGTCGTCATAGCTCCAAATCATCGACGGCCTGACGCGATAGCCAATTCGACGGTTGATCTGATCGAACGCCTTAGGAAATGCCTGGTAATAGCTTTGCAGGTTCTTGGCGCTGATCGCGTGAAAGTTCCAAAGCGACCAGTAGTTCGCACCCACGTCGATTACATGAGCAATCATGTTTTCCGCTGGTGATAGTCCTTCCTCCAACGGGAACGAGTCCGGACTCTTCGCAGGGATCCCTTGTTCCAGCGCTGCGGCCACCCACGGTGGACGATTACTGAGAGTCTCGATTTGCTCGTTCTCAATAAAGATAGTGTCGCTACGAATCCAGTTATAACTGCGAATTGTGCGGTCGAGGACTTCGGAATTGCCGACGCGACTGTAATCGGGTTGGGTGTTGGTCATCAGCGGAGTCTTGGTAAAGTGCTCCTGCTGAACTTCGAACATTTTGACCCAGGTCTTTTCTGCGGTTTGGTAGTCGGGAAACGGAGTGTTGACGAAAGGCCACGTGTGCCCTTCGCCCCAGAATCCATATAAAAAGGTATCCACAAACTCGACGATCGGATTGCCATTGAATTCCGCCGCTAGAAGGCCGACCAGTTCACCGAATGCCTGTTGAAAAAAAGGATGGTCGAACCGAGGCTGATACCGCGAATATTGATTCTCTATAAAGCGCGCAGCCGCCTTCTTTTCTTTCTCATCAGGAATAAGGTCAACATTCGGTACTTTGTCGAGAACGAAATCCGGGAGCGCCGCCTCGTGCTTGTAGTCAGGCGCGCTCATCTGAATGCGAAGTCCAACCCGCTTATTGTTCTTCTTCGCAAGATCGAAAATGAGCTTCACGTAATCAGGCAACTCGAGTCGCCCGGGTCGCGGCTGAACCTCCCGCCAAGTGGGCCGTATGTAAAGCTGCTGGCCCAAGGGAAATCGAACAAGGTCTTCGATGGCCTGCGGAATGTTGTCCGATTTGATTTCCTCGGTGCCGCTGTCGGCCGTGACGTATGTGATCAATCCCTTGCCATAGTTCGGCACGACTTCTTCTGAAGAAGTCGTAGTCATCAACACATCATCAGTCGGGATGAGTGCCTCAGGCGGGTACTGTGGAAAGGGCCCCTGATTGAGGCGGTCGGCTACCGGAGGACCGGAACCAAAGTCGTATTTGTCCCAGTTGTGGGCAGGGACGAACCCGTGAGCTTTGGTAGTTCCAAGTTCAGCAGCAACGGCCAATGCAACACTGCTTTTCAGAAAGTCTCTTCGCTGCATCGAAGTTGTGTTCTCTCCCTGCCAATCGGGCCTAAGCTAGCCTAGATTGGCAACAGTGCTTTCGACCTGTTTCTCTTTATATCGTTTTACTTCGTTTTGTCCAGTCCTAAAGATTGACATTTCCATTGACTGAGAACACGTTGACCGGCGTCTGAAGCGCCGAAGGAGGTCGTCGTGAAAACGACTCACAGAGAGGCTCGTTCTGCAGAAACGGGCTTCGAGGAAGTAAAACATCTCATTTCGTTCGACAGCCAAACCACATTCACGAACAAGCATAGTGTGCCAACTGTGTGCAGAATTCATCCCGGCAAAAACCGGCGACTCGGACAAAACCATCCGCTGACTGTCGGTTGACCGGCTAACGTCGTTTCCCTGGGGATTTCAGTGACCCTCAGCGTGCCAAGTCTGGGCGGATTGATCTAGACGAGGGTTCGTGGCCGGAAGCAGCAAAGGTTGAGTTTCGTGAGTCTCCTGTAGACAATGAACGCGTGAGTCCGCACAAGCACCAGATCGCCGACTACCTGCGGCCCAAAACGCTGACGATGTTGTTGCTTGGGTTTTCTTCGGGCTTTCCGTTTCTCCTGGTCGGCAATAC
>Ga0210406_10001672_pt1 | contig 26518 bp, 25 predicted proteins | sample IncBWC30MmetaG_FD_155454 | JGI IMG/M metagenome (GOLD analysis project Ga0210406, IMG submission 155454) | Forest soil microbial communities from Barre Woods Harvard Forest LTER site, Petersham, Massachusetts, United States - Inc-BW-C-30-M | ecosystem: Environmental > Terrestrial > Soil >... | reverse complement strand
CTTAAGGGGACTAAACCGAACTTCGGAGGGATGAGGTGGTGGTTTGTCTGCCCCCTGCTTAATGCCGAAGTACCCTGTAATCGTCGTGTGAAGAAGCTCTTTCTACCACCCAGCGGTGAATGTTTCGGATGCCGCACCTGCCTCGGCCTTACTTACGAGAGTGCACAGACCAACGACGCCCGCGTGAACAAACTGATGAAGAATCCGATTGCACTCATCCAGGCGATTGAAAGCCCGGACCCTGTTCAATCGCTCCGTGGGCTTCGGGCCTACGGAAAATTGCAAGGGTGGACGTAGGCATGGCGCGCAAGAGGCGGCTAGACCAAGAAGGACCACGAATTCGTACTGACAGAGCCACTCCCTGGCAACAGCAAGGCCGCTGCCTGATCAAACCACTAAGGAAGCCGATAGGTTTGAAATCTGGAGGAACCACTGGTCTTAGCTGATTGACCGCATTATGCTATCCCCCGTCTCATATCCGACGCCGGTTCGACGAACAAGGAGAAAATCCATGTCACGTCGAATCGCGCAAGATTTGGAAACGGGCACACCCAAGCTCCGCCAGCGTGGGTACGTCTATCAGAAAGGAAGGAAGAAGGGCGAGCCGTGGAATCCCAAGGAACGTGCATACGGCCGTTACCGAATTGACGTTCCAGGAGAACACGATCAAAAGGAAGTCCGGGTAGCTCTAGGGTATTGCCGCGACGAAATAGACGCTATGCTTAAACTACAGGAGGAAAGAGGTAAGGCTGGGGTGCTGGACTTGGAAAAAGTTCGGGAATGCATCACTCCAACTACCAAATTCTGCGACCAAGCAGCGTGGTGGATAGAAGAGATGTCGGAGGGTCGGATCCTTCACGCAAAGAAGCGGGAACCGATTGATCCGAATACCATCAACTCATACGAAAACGCCGTGGCTTATCTGAAGGACCAAATCGGAGACGTGCCACTAGCTTCCATCGACAATCCCCAAGCTCGGACGATCATCACCAAGATGAAGTCCGAGCGCAGGAAAGATCGGGAGCGACGCTTCTCCGACAAGACCATAGTTGAGTACTTCCGGGTGCTCAGTAAGGTGATTGCTTCGGCTCTGGATGAGAATTTCAATCCCATCCATAAACGGAGCTGGAACCTTGCGGCCATCGGCCTACCTCGCGTAAACCCCAAAAAGCAACGTCGTCCTACCCTCGATGCGAAGGAGATGACTACGTTGCTGTCCAAAGCAGAAGGCCAGTATCAAATTCTTTACCTCTTCTGCATGGCGACAGGGATGCGGGTGTCGGAGGTCATCGCCGTCGAAATAGGCAAGCACATCAAACCCGATTGTTCGATCATTTACGTTCGGCAGCAAAGGGAGAAAAGTAAGAACCACGTCAAGCCGCATCTCAAGACAGAATCGGGGTGCCGTGACGTGGACATCCACCCAGACGCTGCAGCAATACTGCGTAACTTCATTGGCAATCGAAAAGATGGCTTTCTCTTTCAAACGGCAGACGGCAGGATGTTTGATCCACGAAGTATCGCGCGGGCTAATCTCGAGCCCATTTTCGAAGAAATGGGCCGGGGCGAGGCGGGAACAATGTTCAATGTTTTTCGCCGCTTCCGTGAAGCTGTGTTGCAACGCAGCGATGCACGGCAGCTCCTGATCGATTACTGGATGGGGCACTCAAACGCGAGCATCGGAGACCGCTATGGCAAGCAACTGGTGGAGGATATCGAATACCGGCAAGAGCAGGTCAAGAAGGTCGGGCTGGGATTCGAGCTTCCCCCAAGCTTGTTTGGGCTACATGGGCTACAAATTGTGGAAAACGTAGAAGCCGCCTAAATGTGTAACCCGAAGAAAATAAGGGACGAAATGGTCGGGCACTCTTGCCGATTTTGAACCGCATAGCCCAGCTTCGCACCTGCTTAAAGTCGTTTCATCCCAAGACGGCTGATGATTGACCCCTTTTATGTATAGGGCCTGTAGCGACTGGGACGAACTCGTCAGTACTTGCTGCCGCTCCTAAGGGGCGGTGGGGATCGAACACGACCCCCTATTTTTGAGTCCCGCGATTTGATGGCGTTGCAACCGCCTACCAAATTCAATTGCTGATTCTGCTGACTGGCTATGCGCCGAGTCAAACGAAGAGGGTAGGACTCTGTGCTTCTTCGGAGGTTCGCCAGCAGATCAGCGACCCCGAAACGAAATCGGGGATTCGGACACTACTAGTTGGATGGAGGATCACAAGGGACTTTGCGCGGGTGGCTTCGAAGCTGTGGACTTTATAATGTCAGTATTGACTAAATTCGTCGCTATACATATCCTATATCAATTCCTGGCCAAGATGCGAGTGATGCGGTTTAGTTTCGCGGGCCTCGCAGCCATGATTTTATTGAGCTGCCTCAGTAGCACTGCCCGCGCTCAAGGTCTGCCCGCCGGTTCCTACCAGCAACCCTACAAGAGCGTTGCCATCAACGGAAACGTTCTGAGCGCTTGGCGCGCAACGACAGCCGGCACGTGGCAAGACACAGTGCTTGGCAGTTTCAGCCAATGTCTTCATCCTCCCAGTAATTTAGACGGCACTTTGGCCATCGGGAGCAATCCGCCGGCTGGGTTCCTATTATGATTCTACTCCCAGGGGCAGGTAGGTGCTCTTAGATAGTTGGAGCGGCGGGCTAAACGCTATGCGAGGTGGAAATGCAACAGAGCTTCAAGCGGACATCGAGCGTTATGGGGCCAGGAGTTCTGTGTCGCGTGGCGCAGCTGTGCGCCTTCGTCGGGGTTATCCCATTCCTGAGCGGATGCGGATTGAAAATACAGGTGGCGACATATCATTACGACAATCTGCGGACGGGTTGGAATCAATTCGAATCGAAACTGAACTATTCAAACGTGGCTAACCTCGTAATGCTGCCGCCGGTTCAGCTAGACGATCAAGTCGACACCCAGCCGCTCATCGTGCCGGATGTTCAATTAAGCTGTGGCCCGAATCCGGGTAAGCACGACGTTGTCTACGTGACGACTGAAAACAATACCGTTTATGCGATTGACGCCTTAAGTGGCCAGATCCTCTGCTACCAGCGCCTCGGTCCTCCGGTGCCGCAGTCGCGGCTTCCCGGTCAGTGTGGCAATAACGGGCCGAACATCGGAATCAACGGCACGCCTGTCATCGACAGCACGACGAACACGATGTATGTAATCGCGTTTAGTTTCGATGCTTATGACCATCCTACTTACTATATACACGCGCTCGATTTGGGCTCGTTGCAGGACAAGGTAACGCAGCGGTTGGTAACCGCTTCCCATAAGCTCAGTGACGGCACATCTTTCGGTTTTGAAGCGGGTGTCCAGCGCCAGCGTGCGGGGCTACTCCTAGCAAACGGAAACGTGTACGCCGCCTTCGGTAGCTTCTGCGACATGACTTTGAGAGGGCTACAGTCTCGCGGCTGGGTTCTGGGTTGGCAAGCGGGAACGCTGACGCCGTTAACAGGAAATTATTTGGACGACACGCGAGCGTCGGGGGGGTTGTTCCTTTCGTCTGTGTGGATGTCCGGCTACGGTGTTGCCTCGGGTGAAAATCGTCGTTTGTATTTTGCGACCGGTAATTCAGACCGCGGTACGTACGATGGAGTTACGAACATCCAAGAGAGCATCGTAACACTGAATCCAGACTTAACCAAGGATCCCCCACCCGCTCCACCTTACCCGGACGACACCATTTTCACTCCCTGGAATGTTGATGACCTCGATCACTATGACACCGATTTGGGGTCGGGAGGAGTACTTTTGTTGCCTTTCAACGTCGGCTTACCGCAACCAGTGGCAGCAGCAGCCGGGAAGGACGGCCGGATGTTCGTGCTGAACCGCAACAGTCTAGGAGGGCATACGAACGGCGATACCGGCGCGATAGATATCGTAAACATAGGTCCGTGTTGGTGCGGGCCGTCGTATTTCAACGACGGCACTCCGCATATCGTGAGCAGCGGCGGGAATCAGGCTATCATTTGGGGCTTCCAGGTCCAGACGCCGCCGAACTTCAAGCTGGTCAATCAAGCCTCTTCGCCGGCTATCAGCACTGGGCAGGATTCCGGCTTCTTCACCAGCGTCTCCTCCTTGGGGAACACTAACGCGATCATTTGGGCGGTCTCGCGGCCCACTAATAGTAGCAACCCGACAGTGTCGCTTTTTGCATTCAAGGCTACGCCGTCGAGTGGCAGCACGACGCTTACAACTCTGTTCCCCCCAGCTAATAACCCAGCGGCGGGAATCGCGGGGTCGTGGCCGAATACTGGTGGTAACGCGAACATCGTCCCGGTCGTAGCGAATGGCAAAGTGTACGTCGCGAGCTTCAAACAATTGGCCATCTTTGGACTTCCTTCCATGTTCGGTCCGATGAAGAAAAAAGGTGCCCGACCATTGCTGTTCGGCCCGTCCGATAGAGTCGAGACAAAACTAGCCCCAGGAGAGCACGACATATACGGGACCGTCAGCAGCGTCGAAGGTCAGCGGATGACGCTCCAGACTAGAATGGGTAAGAGTATCAACGTCGACGCGCGTGCAGCTATCCAAGCGGGTCTGTACATCCCTCCGGTCGCATCGCAAGCAGTCGAAGTGAGAGGGACGTATGGGTCTGACGGTACTCTGAATGCGCAAACGGTTCTGAGAGCGAAAACTTTGTCTGCTCTGTGGCCTCCGGACCGATAGGCGCGTAGGCCAACTCGAAATGGCGGTCCGCTTGAGAGGCATCCAGTAAAGATATCCGCCCGTCGATCCTTTGCCCGGCTCTTCCTTCATCAGACGTTCCTGCGCTTGGACATTCGTTTCTTTCCCCGATTTTCTCCTGGGCTCACCGCCCGGGTAATTCCTCTCTGCTCCGGCCTACGCGTCTTCTGTTTTCTTGGGACCTCCCTCGAATCATTGGGCACCCTCCAAGAATGCAGACGCTAGCCTGCGACTCCACGCCCCCTTGCTCTCTCTCGTACCCCCGAGAAAACGGGGCAGAAAGAAAGGCAAAAGAAAATGTCCTATCTCAATTCCGTAACACTCGTCGGGTTCGTTGGTTCTGACCCGGAGCAACGTAATCCTCGAAAGCCAAATTGCCACTTGCTCATCGTCGCGAACTATATCGAGACGCAAACGTCGTCGTCGATTGTTGAACCTCTCCGTTGCCTGCTTTTGCCAGAGGGCGACAAGCGGCATCGTCAGTTGGATTGCTCAGCTGTAAATGTCATCGAACACGCTGCGCTCGGTCTCAAACTCAATGGCGTGTCGGTAGTCGCCGATATCAAAGTCGGCCTTCTCATCTTCACTATGTCTTCTGTCAGAGTCCTCGCTAAGCGCTCCTTCTATCGCACAACAGAGGATCCAGCAGTTCTCGCGAAGATCGTTGAGCGAGCCCAGGAAAACCTGGAGCGGCTAGGCGGATTTATCTCGCCCAGTTCGTTTGAGAGAGCCTACCTTGAGCTCGCTTCCGAGGGGGTCATAAAAGCCTTCCGCGGAAGTCTGATGGACAAACCAGCTGCGGCGCCAGCGATCCCACCTGACGTGCTCGCATTCATCAAATCACCGCATACAAGCGCGTCGGAGTTGCGTCGTCGTTACAGCACCGACTAAACTTTTCGAAAGCAGTACGACCTCTATGAAAAGTCGAAAGCTGAGAGCCAGCAACCCGGGGTCGTTTCGCTGAGCGCGGAAGAATACTATCGACTTCCGGCAGCGAAGATTATTGATGGCTATCGACGGGACATCCCAAGGGGATTCAAGGCAGCTGTCGACGCGTTGGTCGCCCAAGGAATGATCTGATGGCCGCCCCGCGTTGTTACGTCGGAGCCGTCGTGAACGGTTGCGACCAATTTTTCCAACGCGACATGGAACGTAAAGGTAAAGACGGACCGTGGGAATCGGTTCCCTTTTTCGTTCTAAATCGTTCCTAGGGGCGGTGGGATCGAACACGACCCCCTATTTTTAAGTCCCGCGATTTGATGGCGTTGCAGCCGCCTACCAATTTCAATTGCTGATTCTGCTGACTGCGCGGGAGTCTATGGCCACATCCGAAGCCTGGGAAGCTAATTTTAAAGCGAGAAAACGCATGAATTGGCGGCATTTATGCGATTTTCAGTGTTCCTGAAATGGATTTCAATTGGAGCAGCCGGGGGCGAATACTGAGAGAAGGAATTCGTCTAGAGATTCAGCGGAAGAATCGCGGAGAGGTTCGAACAGGCCCGCAAAAGACTCCCGGAATGACAACAACTAGTTCAAGGTCGGGCCCAAGATGATTACAGAATTCTAAATGATTTCAAATCAGCATGGGGCACACTGTGGTCACCAGCACTACTCCCGGGTGAGAATTTCCAGCCACGCCTTTCGTGCCTTCAGTCGATTGGGAAGAGAAGCGATTGGTGCCAATTCGAAGATGTAGTAGAAGTGTTGGAATGTTCTGAAAACAACCGAGAGCGCGGATTCAGTGGCGCGTTTCCCATCGCATTCATATTCGATCATGATGTCGTCGCCCGCACCGAAAGTCCTCGTCTTCATTTCAGGAAAAATGAAGCCAACTCTACCGCCCTTTTTAATGTGTGCGTCTTTCACCACGAGACTTGGAGCGTTCTTCGCCTTGCCACGATGCGATGCCCGGCCACCGTGCTTTTGCGAGTTCGCAATCTGGTGGCAAATTTGCCAGTCTATGCCGTTGGGCACAGCGAACCGCTCAATCTCATCTTTTTGGTGCTGACTTAGCGAAGCGTCCTGCGGAATCCATTCTCTGAGCGAGTTGGCCGTTTGAATGAAATCGTCCAATCCTTCCCTATCGAAGTGCTTCATTAGCCGGAGGAACTGCGCGTGCAGTTTCTCGTAGCGTTCCCGTGAGTTCTTGTGAAGCACCTTATTTATCCGACCCGCCTTCCGTCGCCAGTTGCTTGATTGTCTTCTCCTCTGCCAACTCGTTTCCTTCTACCCACGCCTTTACGCCAACCACCATCTCGGATACCAACGTTGCTCCTATCAGTGGATTCTCAAGCTCCGGTAGCGCACAGGTGGTGCAGTATTCGAACGTAATAGGATTTTGCAGACGGTCATGAGGTCTCAGGGCCCCTCTGCCAGTCTGGTCGAATCGAAAATAGCGGAATCCGGGAGTGTTGCGGCGGTCCTCGGTTGGATAAGTGGCGCTCCAATGCTTGAGGATGCCGGAAGGAAGGCAAATTTCAAATTCGTACTTTTCAATCGAACGGTTTGTCTCGTTAACCAGTGTTATTTCCAGTCTTCGTATGTCGTGCTCTTGCTGTCGTCCCGCTCCTTTGGAAGTAAGTTGCAATTCAACACCGGACGACTTCAAGGCCCTCCACGCCGCGAGCCGCTTGGCAAGTTCCGTCAGTATTTCGGTCTCATCAGTGAACTCGAATGGGTTCAAGTGAAGTAAGTCTCGAATCCCTTCCCTGCCAACCGATTTGTGCTTGAAGGCAATGATCGGTAGAGTGCGCTTCTCGACTCTTTGAATGTATGTCGCAATGGCGATCTCCTGTTCAATCCAAACCGATGCACGCACCACGGAGCCATTGGGGCGCTTAATCTCACCTCTCGGATGCATGACGGTGATGAAGCCGACGCAGTCGTGGAGAGCACTCAGAATGTTTGCGTCCAACCCATTCAGGTCTTGTACTTCCTCCGCGAAGAACGGCACGCAATCGGTAAGAGTGCGGACCATCTCCGAAATCTGCTTTCCAAGGCGCTTCTCTGCGTCGGTGTACTGACCGCAAGAGATAAAGATGGTTTTTGGCATTTCAGCCCATCCTAACCGATCTTCTCACCACACTTCGTGGCTTGAAGTACTTCTCACGACATCATGTTCTTATCAGGTTCAAAGAGCGGTGATTCTCCGAAAATCTTCCTCAGTACTGCCGCGTTCTTGTCCTTCTGCCACTCCCTTAAAACCTCCTGCACCCTCGCCACGAGAAGCGCGATCAACCCGACGATCAGTCCTGCTAAACCTACCAAGTCGATGTGCTCCATCCGTGCAGCTTACCACGGTGGGACGTAACGGCTTTGCTCCTGAACACAAGGCTGACGTGATATTGTGCTTGCCAGCGGAGCAGTCCCAGCCCATGCCGACCACAATCCTCGAATCGTTTCGCAAACTGAGGCAGAACCTTGAGATCACCGGACTCCAAGAAGCCACGGTTTCCACCCGCCAGACCAACATCCGCAAGGTGGTGGAGACGGATTCGGTCGTGGTGGATTCTTTCTTAACGGGTTCCTACTCATGCAACACCATGATCGCTCCGCTCAAAGAGGCGGACATAGACATTTTCATCCAGCTAGACGCTAAGTATTTTCATCAGTACAACGGGCAGAACGGCGGGCAGGCCGGACTTCTCGATCTAGTGAAGCGCACACTGAAAAAGACCTACACGCGGACCCCAAACATCAGCAGAAACGGTCACGCTGTCAGTATTCGCTTTGAAGATTTCGTCGTTGACGTAGTGCCGGGGTTCAGCAGGCAGGGGGGAGGGTACTTAATCCCCGACTCCGTCAAAAAGACTTGGCTTTCCACAGACCCGAAAAAGCATGTGGAAATAATGACCGCGCAAAACAAGGCGCACAACGGCGACTTGGTGCCACTGGTAAAGATGGTGAAGGGATGGAATGTTTCGATAAGCAAACACTTCCGTTCATTTCATCTCGAAGTTCTCGCCCTCCAAATCCTGAACAATGTCACGATTTCCGATTTTCCCTCCGGTGTTCGCTACTACTTCGATAAAGGACGAACAGTCATTACGCAGAAGAACTTGGACCCTGCGGGGTACGGCGATGATCTCGGGAAATACATCGACTCTCATGCTTTCGGACCTTTTCCTATGACCCGCGTAACATGCGCTGTATCTCTGATCCATTCGACTACGTACTGTTTGATGGGTTGACCGTGGAACGGAAAGTCAAGCAGATTGCGTTTATTGAGGTAAAGTGCGGGCGCGCTCGGCTCAGCGGCGTCCAGCGGAGTATTCGTGATGCAGTAGAGAGGCAGCGGATATACACAGAGATCTGGACGATTGGTGACCCTGAAATTCCAATCACAAAGCAGTTGCCGCCAGCACGCTGACCACGCGGTTCATCACCGGGGGCTACTGAAAACACTATGTTCAGCCACACAACACGCGCGTTAGAGGATTTTGACAATCAACATGATTTTGAACGGATGGCTGCCGACATTTTGAACGCGCTGGGCTATTCGAAGGTCGAACCAATGGCCCCCGCCGGTGGCCCAGATGGCGGACGTGACATTAAGTTCGAGGAAGGTGATAGCACGGGGATCGCTTTCGTCACTCTCGAAAAGAATATTCAATCTAAGTTTGAGGGAGACTTAAAAAAGCGGCCTAAGGGAAACGGAGGCGTAATCGCGCTATTCTGCAATGTTAACGTTAGTCCCACAAGGAAGTTAGACTTTACCGAACAGGCCCTGAAAAAAGGATATCGGTTGGAACCGTTCGACCTAGAACGGCTCCGAAGTCTGCTTGACAGTAGTCTGAAAGTTGTACGGCGGCGATACCTTGGAATCGACGATGAAGTCGCCGCACAATTACGATCGCAACTCAACAAATTGCTTCAGTTTCCCGACGCTGTGCCGCCTCCGTCCGCTCCTCCAACCATCATCGAAACTCTATTTGTGAACACACTACCACGGCGAGTATTTGAAATGTTGATGGCCTACGAAGAGCAAGACATTTCGGAAGTTCCCGGGATCGGAAAAGCGCTGCTCAAGCATCGGGCAGATTACTACCGCTTTCGGCAAAATGCATTGCGCCTAGAACAGGAGATGCTAACTAGAGTTGGGCAATCGGTGAGCGTTCGGTTTCCGGTGGCTTGGCAAATCTATCTCCGGTATGCATGGATGCGGTTCGGCGGGAACTCCAAAGAGACAATTATTGGGTGGGGAAATTTCCTGAACTACGATATCACGTGGGATGATACTGAACGAGTTTTCAATGAACTTTCAACGGTCCAGCCCTTATTGTCTCAAGTCAAAGATTTGACTTCCTTGTACGAGACCCTTACTAATAATTTGCCCGGCACTACGAAAGATGTAGGCAATGCTTGAGAATTGCTTGATCTTGATAAGCGGCTCACTACTAGCGGGTCTCAGCACGCAACCTACCGGGCACTACCCGAATAAACCATTTTATTCCAGCAGTGGACAGCGTTCGCTGCTCGCTCGGCCGTAGTGACGGCAATCAGTTCAAGGCGACGCTGCAAGTGTAGATGTCGAATCCCTGTGGGGAGAAGAGTGGCTGTTTCCAGCCGCGCCTTCCTTTACTTCTTCGAAGTCGCGTTGCAATCCTTACGCGCTTCGACCGCATCGTCTAGATCGGGGGCCTTATCAGGTTTGCGAGTAGCAATCGCGTCGGCTGCAATTTGTGCGGCTGTCTTCGCCTTAGGAGGCTTGGTGATCGCCGCAGGTACGGGAGTTGCGACAGCGCTAGGGGAGGGAGTTGAACTTCCGGCAGGGTCGGAGACGCTGGCTCCGATAATTGCTCCGAGTATTCCTACCCCGAAAAACACCACGATAAGCCAACCTACAAATTTCGTTAATGAACTGGTGAATCGATGTCCACATTTCGGGCAGAATGTTGCATTGCTTGCCACTTCATTCCCGCATTTGCATTTACACATTGTCGCCCCCGTTCGGCATTGTAAGGCGTCCGGCTGAAACTCATAGTTCAACAAAAACGGCTTCCAGTATCACCGAAGCTGTGTCGTAACTTGGCTGCCGCAGGACTGGCAAAATTTCGCAGTCGGATCACCGTATTTCCCGCACTATGCACAAAGCACGGCAACGCCCGGGACAACAGATGTGGGCTGACTAACGACTATTGCCGTGGGTGCATCGTGGGATAGCGCCCACACCAGCGCAACGACCCAGCCGACCAGAGTCCATCCGAGTAAAAGGTTTAACGCGAAGATAGCGCCAGCGTTGCGTTTATTTCTTCCGAAATAGGTCGGTAGGAAGTAAATGAACAAAGCAACGCCGAGTAAAAGTAGGCCAGCCATTGTTTTTCTCCTCACCAATTCTCGCGTGTTTATCCTCAGCAGTGAGATAGTACCGCGCAAGTCATATTAGCTAAATGGACGAGCGGCTGGGCGGGCCACTGGTGGGATTGGCAGGGCGTCGCGGACGGAATCAAAAAAAAGAGAGCGCCGTCATCCACCGCTGGCTATGCTATAAAACTCTGATGAAAATCGTCGAACGATGGCTTCTTTTCAAATACGTCGAAGGCCAATTCACACCATTGTCGAAACCGCTCAAAACGAAAACAGCGGCGGAGAAGGCGCGTTTGAAACTACCGGAGCGTGAACGGCGGTCGGTTGCGGTGGGCGTGATTCGAATTAAGAAGTAGCCGGTCACGATTGACGCCAACACTCGAAAGTTGAACTAGGCAGTTGGAGTCGGGATGCGATATTGGTGGGTCAACCAAAATCAAACATTCCGCCAAGAGATCGCAGGCGGCTATCTATGGTCACCGAAGCGCAATGCCAACGGTGGTCGCAATCCTTTCTACGAGTCGATGCGTGAGGTTGCGCCCGGCGATCTGATTTTTTCTTTCGTAGACACTCGAATCGCTGCCTTTGGAATAGCCAAGTCCTACTGTTGGGAGTGCCCGAAACCCACCGAGTTCGGCTCCGCCGGGCAAAATTGGGAAAACATCGGATGGCGGGTAAACGTATCGTTCGTTCCGCTGCTGAACAAGATTCGGCCGAAAGACCACATCGATGTTTTGAGGTCGGTTCTGCCGCAGCGCTACTCACCTCTTCAAGCTAACGGCAATGGTATCCAGTCGATTTATCTAACAGAGCTTTCGCCAAATTTCGCTGAGGTGCTCGGCGGCTTAATAGGAAACGAGGTCCGACCGCTGTTTGCAGGTGGTGAAGTCGCTGCCGCTGTCAAAGATGGCAGAATCGTAACGGACGATGATCTGGATGTATGGGAACGAAGGCTCGAAGAACAGGTGGAGAGTGATGTTTCCGTGACCGAGACAGACCGCCAGGCAATCGTTCGCGCACGAGTCGGGCAGGGTCTTTTCAAGCAGCGCGTAATGCAGATCGAAACCTACTGCCGCATCACGGGCGTGGACAATCTCAGTCATCTGGTGGCCAGCCACTGCAAACCGTGGCGAGACTCTACCAACGAAGAGCGCTTGAACGGTGAAAATGGCCTGCTCTTGACTCCTAGCATCGACCATCTTTTCGACCGGGGTTTCATTGGATTCGAGGATTCAGGCGGTCTCATCATCTCGCCAGTCGCGCATAAGCCGTCGTTGCAGAGGATGGGAGTCGAAACAAACCGCTCGATCAACGTGGGAAAGTTCACGGAAGGTCAGCGGCAATATCTTGACTATCACCGCAAGAGCGTTTTGCTCCAGATGGCCCGATGAATTTCTTCGTCGCAGTTACCGATTACGATTGGTTTTTATTGCATGCATCCAAACCTCGCGTCGAAGAAGTGAATTTCTGGCGTCCATCGTCGGCAGCACCCTTCAAAGCACTGCAAACTGGTGAAATGTTGCTGTTCAAGCTTCACGCGCCGCGCAATTTCATCGTCGGCGGAGGGTTTTTCACGCGGTTCGTCCAGTTGCCAATCTCGCTTGCTTGGGAGTCCTTCGGAGAAGGCAACGGCGTTCGATCTCTTTCAGAAATGCGAGACAGAATCGGGAGATACAGACGATCACCTATCGGACCAATGGACAACCCATCAGTCGGCTGCATCTTGCTCGCAGAACCATTCTTTTTCAACGAGGCAGATTGGATTCCGATTCCATCCGATTTCAGTTTGAACATCGTTCAAGGAAAGGGCTATAGCAGCGAAGATGCATCCTCGGGCGAGGCACTCTGGCGAGCGGTAACAGAGAGGCTAAGCACAGAGGCGAATGCAAATCTCAATCCCGGTCCCGCGACTGTGGCAGCGGTTGAGAGTCGCTATGGACAGCCAATGCTTGTGCGGCCTCGGCTTGGCCAGGGCGCATTCAGGGTGATCGTAACGGAAGTGTACGAGCGACGATGCACGATTACCGGAGAGCGTACGCTGCCAGTGCTCGAAGCTGCTCACATCAAGCCCTACGGTTCAGGTGGTCCGCATCAGCCGGAAAATGGTCTGCTGTTGCGCAGCGATCTCCACACTTTGTTCGACCAGGGCTATATTACTGTGGACGCCGACCAGTTGAAGGTTGTCGTTAGCGGTCGAATCCGGGAGGAGTTTGAGAACGGGCGAGATTACTATCAATTGCACGGACGAGCCATCCGACTTCCGCGTGAATCTAGCGACCTGCCATCCCGAGAATATCTTGCTTTTCATAACAGCTTGCTCCGCTAGCAATTAGCCGGGACAAATTCAATAGAGAGGCTCACTCAGCGCATGGATCCAGCCTTCAGACAATTCGTAGAGACGTTACACCCTTCATTCGAGCGACTGATGCAGATGAGTCCTCTCAAAATGACAGCCCTTCCAAGCAAATTGCCCGAGAAATGTATATACCTTCTCAGCGAAGGCGACAATCATCTGTACGTTGGCAGAACGCGCCGACTTAGGAATAGATTGCGCCAGCACTCTGTCGCCGGGGCGCAGCACAATCAAGCTGTCTTCGCATTCAAACTCGCGCGGGAAGTGACTGGTCGGCTGACAGCGGCCTATTCGTCGGTGGGTTCAAGAGTCGCGCTTTGTTCCGATAGTGGCTTCGGTGAGGCATTCACCCAGGCCAAGGCTCGGGTTCGAAACATGGACTTACGCTACGTCGAGGAAGCGGACCCCACCAGACAAGCGTTGCTGGAAATTTATGCTTCAGTTGTTCTGCGCACAAAGTACAACGACTTTGACACTCACTGAGCCGGACAGGCAGCCAGATGTTGCCACGCTCTAGCTCACAATGCTTTTCCGGTCTGTTCCATGCGACTTCGAAAGAAATTTTCGGTGTTCTTATCCATAAAGTGGACGTAGCAGCCTTTCATGCCCCGAGTCAAAAGAACCCGATAGGTGTTTTTTACCATTTGTGTGAAGCGGTCACGGGATCTCTTCACCACAGTGTCATAAGACTTCGTCTTGTCCCCATGCCAATCTGCCTCCTCAGGCAAGTAGAGGAGATCCGGCCCGAAGATGACACCCACATAATCGAATTCGAATCCCTGAGCCGTGTAGACGCAGCCAATCTGGTTCATCCCACTTGCTTCGTAGGCCCAAAGGCTCTCTTTCGGTATGCCTGGCGCAAGGCTACCTGAGTCGGACTTGGCATTCCATGGTCGAGCGTAATCGCCGATGACCACGTCTTCCACAAGTGTCCCATCGGACTTGGGATTGGACCAAGGCCAGCAGAAGCCCGCCGTTAGACGCGCAGTGGAATTCTCGCCCAACTTTTCTCGGATCGTGTCCTCAAGAGCTTGAGGTGTTGGCATGATCTTAAAGTCGAACTCGTCGGCCTGATTCCACATCACATGTGGCGTGCGCTGAATCCCCAGAGTATTGTTCACCCAACTAACGAATGCATCCGAGCCAGCACATCGGAACTGGGCTTCCAATTCAAATTCACAAACATCGCAGTGGAGTTTTTCAGCTTCCGTCTTGATGTAATCGGTCGAGCCGATCTCCCCTGGCCTCACGATCTGGTTGTCATCGATGAAAAACACTGCGGTCCGGCTGGCCTTCAACAACTCCTGGATTTGAGGGAGTTTGCTCTGCTTTACCTTCGGCGTGAACCGGTTATTGCTGGTCTCTCGAATTCGGTGAGCTTCATCGGCGATCATGACGTCAATTACGTTCACATCCGCGCCCATGTAGCTATTGAAGTAACGAACTTGCGCCGCCCCACGGGTACCAACGATCTCGCGGATAGTTGAAGTGAATGCACGGGAACCGGTCACGTAATGCGCGTTGAGGCCCATTCCAGAAAGATCGCCGAGCAAGTTCATGGCAATGACCGACTTCCCAGTGCCGGGGCCGCCTCTTACGATAATGGCGACCTTCTTCTTTCCTTTGACACCCTCTGTCGCAGCTTCCACAACCTTGTCGTAAACGACTAGCTGCTCGTCGAGAAGCACGTATTCTGGCTTGCCCTTGATCAGTTTGGAGACATGGTCTAAAAGTTTTTTGCTGGGGCGGTATTTGCTCTGTTCTACTTTCGCCGAAACCTCGCCGCCGTCAGCGCCGTGGATTCGTTCGTTTAGAAATGCGGTCAGATCTGGCACGTGATCGGCCGTGAATACCGGAGACCGGCTAATTTGTTCTGCAAATTGAGGTAAGAAAAGGGGGTCGTCCTTGATCGGACTGTAGTTATGTAGATACGAACATGCATGTGCGCTAATTCCGTCCTCGCCCTGAAAAGCCGTATGGCAGTCAGTCAGGTATGTCTTGTACTGACCGACTTGTACCGAAGGATGGAGCACGTCGCGGACATTGCCACCGACGAAGGTGGCCACCTCGTTCTTACCGGATGCGCCTTTGCACCCGCTCCACTGCTTTAGCTCGATGATGACTGCGTTAGGTGCCTTTTTTCGATCGTACCCGGTCACAAGGCAGTCGAGCCGCTTGGACGTAAGGGGAAGCTGGAGTTCCAGCAAAACCCCATGATCGAGCAGGGATGCTGCCTGAAAAACTTGTGAGATGGCGCGGAGGGAATTGTTCCAGGAGTTCACCTCAGCGACTGATGGCTGGTAGCGAAATTCGTTGAAGAAGGCATCTTTCAGCTTCGGGGCAATACGGTTGAACGTCGAGTCTTCTATTAGAGATTTGGTGGTGCCGGAATAAAGCCGCATGTATTTTCAGTTTACTCGTTGGATGACTTGGCCTAAGTCATGACACTCTGGCAGTCGCCGTCTGTGTCGTGGCTTTGATGGACGCGATGAGGGGCTTGCGACCCTACAGAGAAAGACTGCCAACGACGGATTGCGCTCGTAGTGAAACAGCTTGATGGCCAGCCCCTCAAACTCTCTCTTGTTAGGCCAGTATATATGGAGTACGGTATCAAACATATAGCAGGCAGCTTCGCGCTCGGACCTCAATTTTGCTAATTGGGGGTTGCTTATGAGAATACTTCGCCCGGTCCTGTTCCTTTGCCTGACTTTTGGTATTTCGTTGTGCTGGTCGACAGCCCAGGAACGTGATACCCCCCACTCCAGGAACTATCAGAACTGCCTGTATGGGCGATACGGTTGTGATCCCGCGCAACTGACTACCGATGAGCAGTCAGCGGTCGCACGCGCTGCTCACGAGCGCAATTACCAGAATTGTCTGTACGGGCGGTACGGTTGTGATCTCGCTCAGCTGACTGCCAACGAGCAACCGGTAGTTGCACGCGCTGCTCATGATCGCAATTACCAGAATTGCTTGTATGTGCGATACGGCTGTGATGCCTCGCGGCTGAGTGCTGACGAGCAGCTAGCGGTTGCACACGCTGCCCATGATCGTAATTACCAGAATTGTCTGCACGCCCGGTACGGATGCGATCAAACTCAACTAACCGAGTCAGAAAAGCAGTCTGTTTCGGACGCGGGACGCGGCACAGCCGCACCGAAGCCCTCAACAACTCAGACTACGCCACCCCCTCACTACTATACGAATAGTGCCGGGGAAAAGGTGCAATCTCCAACTTACTCGAACACTGTGCCTGCAGCCGCGACAGCCCAGTGCAGAGATGGAACCTACAGCTTTAGCCATAATCATCGAGGGACATGTTCCCACCACGGTGGCGTAAGTAGGTGGCTAGACTAAGTATTCGCCAGGAAAAAAAGGCGGACGTTTTAAGAAAACCACAAAATAACTGCTGATGTGTGACCTTTGCCACTAACGGAGTTTTCACAACGATGGCACGCAGGCAGGCGGTTGAGTGTGCCGTCGAGCTCATAGGGGCTTCAGAATTGTGGAAACTGCTAGAACAAACGCCGTGCACCAGAGCGGAAGTGGAAGCAATGGAAAGTCGTCGAGTTGAATCGATGAAAGATGTGAAAGCGGCGTTGAAGAGTTTTGGTATTTAGAATCAGCCGAACCAGCTTTGATCTTACACTATGAAATCTGTATCCCAACAAATACGCCTTTCAGCAACAGACCTGAGTAATCATCTGGCCTGCCATCATTTGACTTCCCTTAATTTGCAAGTAGCGCGAGGCACCCTGAAATCGCCAGATTGGCTCGCGCCTGATGCTAAGACAATTCAGGAGCTTGGTCTGCGCCACGAACAGCGGTATCTAAGACATCTCAAGGAACTAGGTCTCGACGTGCGGTTGATCCAAAACGAGCACGAATTAGGCGCTGTGGAAGATACACTCCTCCTCATGCAACACGGGGTGGATGTCATTGCCCAAGGGGCGATGACGATGAGATCTTGGTTTGGCCGACCGGACATCTTGAGAAAGGTGAATAAACCCTGCACTTTGGGCGACTGGTCCTACGAAGTGTACGACTGCAAGCTTGCGCGAGAAACTAAAGCAACAGCGATTCTACAGCTCGCGCTTTATTCAGAACTCCTAACGCAAACGCAGGGCACTGAATCCGAATTCATGCACGTTGTGGTTCCCGGTAAAGGGTTTGATGCGGAAACTTACCGAGTGTCTGACTATGCGGCCTACTACCGACTGGTAAAAGGCCGTCTGGAGGAGGCTTGTGAGAACGAACGTCGTGAAACCTATCCAGAACCGTGCACCCAGTGCGACATTTGCAGGTGGTTCAAGGAATGCGATTCGAAACGAAGGGCTGATGACCACTTATCACTTGTTGCTAGCATTCGGACGCAGCAGCGGACCCAATTTGAAGAATGGAACGCCGGAACAATGGCACAGTTAGCGGTCCTCCCGATCCCATTAGATCAAAAACCACGGCACGGATCACGGGTAGGATACGAGCGAATCAGAGAACAGGCGAGGGTACAAGTCCACACACGCGAAGCGGGCAAACTCATTTACGAGATGCTGCCTTCCTTACCTGAAAGCGGTTTCTGTAAGTTACCCGAACCGTCAGCCGCAGATATGTTTGTGGATCTTGAAGGGGATCCGTTCGCTGGAGATCCGCAAGCCGGAGGGGGCCAGGAGTATCTATTCGGTTTTGCATTTCTCACCGAGACCCAGGAGCTCGCCTATCAGGGACATTGGGCTTTTGTTGCTCAGGAAGAAAAACAAGGGTTTGAATGGTTAGTAGATGAAATCATGCGGCGATGGAAAGCAACCCCGAGTATGCATGTCTACCACTTCGGTTGTTATGAGCCCGGTGCGTTCAAGAGGTTGATGGGACGATATGCTACGCGCGAAGACGAAGTGGACGGAATGTTGCGGGCCGGAATATTCATCGACCTGCATCAGATTTTTAAGCAGGGAGTGCGCGCAGGTGTAGAGGAATACTCACTGAAGAAATTGGAACGCATTTATAACTTCGTTCGAAAATGCCCACTGGACGATGCACGTAAGGCGCAAACCTCCATCGAGCATCACTTGGAATTGGCGAAGGATTCAGACGTGCCGGAAACCTACCGGGAAATGTTAGAGACATATAATGCGGACGATTGCTATTCCACGGCGGCCCTCCGCGATTGGCTGGAAATAGAGCGGGAGAAGTTGATCGCCTCCGGAACGCAGATCCAGAGGCCAGCGATTGGAGACGGCGCACCCTCAGAGGGGTTGGATGAGAGGCAAAAACGAATAGCCAGATTGGTTGAACAACTTGTACACGGAATTCCGATTGATTCTACCGGTCGCACGACGGCGCAGAATGCGACTTGGATGGTCGCGCAACTATTAGACTGGCACCGTCGGGAAAACAAAGCGACTTGGTGGGAAGGGTTTCGACTGGCAGAGTTAGACCGAGAGCAGTTGATGGATGAAAGAGCAGGACTTGCTGGATTGCAGTTTATCGAGCGAGTCACCGTCGAGCGCAATATTCCGGTAGACAGGTATTCGTTTGAAAAACAGGAAACGGAAGTGCGTGCCGAACAGGATTTGTATCGCCGAGGAAACCGCCTTGGAGCCGTCCAAGCGATTGACTTACTGAAAAGAACAATCGACATCAAGAAGACCAAGAAGACTGCAGAAGATCATCCACCGGATGTCTACTCCTGGGATCGTCCAGTAAATGTTGAGGGCCATGCGAACTCCCTTCTGAAACTTGGTGAGTGGGTCAGGGACAACGGAATTGATGGCAATGGCAAATACCGCGCCGCAAGAGACCTGTTGCTGCGCAAACCGCCACGACTGTCCACGGATGAAATTTTTAACTCGGGCATTGGCGAAGAGCCGATCACCCAAGCGTGTAGGACTGCCACTCTTCTGGACAGTTCTGTTTTTGCCATCCAGGGGCCGCCGGGCGCAGGCAAGACCTTTACTGGTGCTCAAATGATTTGCGATCTGGTGCGTCAAGGCAAAAAGGTCGGTGTGACTGCGCTGAGTCACAAAGTCATTCGCAATCTGCTAGAAAGAGTCGTAGATGCCGCAAAAGTTCAGAAGTTGGGACCTCTCCGATGTATTCAACGCTCTAACGACGCAGAGACAACTGAGGAGATCACGGTCGCTGGTGACAATGACAGTGCGTTGATGGCTTTGCGAACTTCTCACGCAAATGTTGCGGGTGGAACGTCATGGCTTTGGACGGCTGAAGCGGCACAGGAAGCAGTGGATGTGCTGGTTATTGACGAGGCTGGGCAAATGGCGTTAGCCGATGTAGTGGCCTTGGCGCAGGCAGCGAAAAATCTCGTACTCATCGGCGATCCGCAACAGCTTGAAAGGCCTTTAAAAGGTAGCCACCCCGAAGGTGCAGAAAAATCGGCATTACAGTATTTGATCGGTGATCGCAAGACCATTGCCCCGACCATGGGTTTACTGCTTCCGGAGACTTGGCGAATGCATCCCAATATTTGTCGATACACGTCCGAAGTGTTCTACGAAAGCAGGCTCGCTGCGCGACCAAACACAGTTGGTAGAGTTCTACAAAGCAATCACCTAATTAAGGGAGCGGGACTGTGGTTCTTGCCTGTGGAACATCGGGGCAACCGAAATTCTTCTTCGGAAGAAGTGGAGGCCATCGCTGCTATTTGCGAAGGGCTCCTCAGCGCAGAAGTGCGTCTGCAAGTGAATGAGAACGAGGGCCGCCCACTTGAGTGGAACGACATCCTTATTGTTGCCCCTTACAACGCCCAGGTGGCAGACCTCGCTGCGCGTCTTCCCAGTGCCCGGATTGGGACGGTGGACAAGTTTCAGGGGCAAGAGGCAGCAGTTGTTATTTATTCTCTAACCACATCGTCGTCTGACGAGGCTCCACGCGGAATGGAATTTCTGTACAGCCTCAACCGTTTGAACGTCGCTACTTCTCGTGCTCAAACAAGCGTGATACTCGTTGGAAGCCCGAAGCTATTTGAGCCGGACTGCCGTAGTCCTCGCCAGATGCAACTAGCCAATGCGCTATGTCGGTATTTAGAGCTTGCAAGCATCCTCTAGTTGACTCGGAGGTTTGAGTCAAGTCGGAAAATATCCACACTGGTCCTTGAAGATGGGCGCCCAAATGCTCTCTAGACGCTCTAATATAATGTTAGGCAACTTCGGCCGAATTGCTAAAGTACGCGACTCTAGCCATCCGCCAGCATTGTTAGGGCCTCGAAAAGTCGGATTCTTCCGTCCACCCGGCTTCAGTTCCTTACTGAACCGGATGACAGCGCCGTATGTCGAGCACGTTGGCTGCGGCAGATTCACAGCTGGGCGTGTAGCCCACGGGGATTTACCGCAGAAAACCTCGTATCTCACTGAATCGACGCCACATCTCGTCCTTCCTGATCTCTCAAGACCCACCAATCATGGACTCTAAATGGACTCTATTGGACTCATATTGAGTCCGGAAAGGAATTTCATGGTGTCTTCAGTCATCAATTCTCTTCGTGCATTCAAAGGTCTGTACGATCTGGCCTTCTCGGAGGATCAGTTCTACATTGAACAGAGAGCTGAATTCTTGGGAGGAGTTCGACACTGCATCGAACAAGCAAAGGAGGGTTATCACAATCCTCCACCTTCACAGGCATACGTCCGGAAGCCGTTCAAAATCTTGTTCGGCATCCTGATGTTCATCTTGTTCCTGGGCGTGCTGTTCGGCGGTCACTGAAGACGTAGGGTTTCCCAGTTCTCGGAGAGGCCGTCTGCTCTACCCATTTTTTTGCTATCTGCGTCACCTTTTTCGCTTAAACCCTTGGCGGCCGACCCTGACTGGTATAAGGCTCGGCTCATTGACCATCGCATTGTCGGCCACTTGTACTTTTCATCCAACTGGTGGCCACTAGATGCGCGCGCCTTCCCGCGAACCTACTACCGACACCCTAAACAACACGCCGCCAGATAAGTGACTATCCTGATTTTCTGTGTTGGGGGGCTAAGCGGCGAGTCTAGAGCTGTCTAGTTGTAGCAGATGTCTTTCCCAACAGCTCAGTTCTTGTCTGTCGAAGAGTTCAGCGTGGTAGCGGCGGTATCGTGGCTCGCGCCCAGCGAGTGCAGCTTCATAAACCTTTTCCCGAACCCATCTCTGTCCTGCCTCGATTTCCGCTGTGCAGTGGGCGCAAATGTTGGTGCAGCTGGCGACCATTTCTCACCTCCTGCTCGACAATCTGATGCGATCCGATCCACTGTTCTCCGAGGAACGATGTTTGTACGATGCCTTCTTGATCTTCTGTTTTCGGATCGACGCTTTGTCCGGTCGGACACGGCTGATCAATGACGATGCGATTCTTTCGGAGACTTTGAACAGACTTTGTATGTCTGGTCCCGTTTCGAAACGCTCCGACCAGATCAGAAATCCATCGGCGTTAACAACCCTAGACGTAATATGCAGCTGGTTGTTATTCTCGCGTACTGTTCCTTCAAAGACGATCTGAACATCAAGCTTGCGAGCGACAGAAGGAAGGTCAAGCTCCTGCGCGACCAGTGGCGCTATTGAACTGGCGGCGCTCACGCGAAACCCTTCGGTGCGGCCTATTTCGTGGATTAATTCATCGGTGATAATTTGGGCGCAGGCACCAGACAAGTCGCCGCCCGATGCATCGACAAAAGGCAAAACCGCTGTGCGGATTCCCCGTCCTTCAATGAAAAGCTCACTCCGACGGTCATCTTTCAAATTATCGTTGCCATCGAGCCTGCAGTGAGGCCGAAAGACAGGCGCATAGCTGCCCAGGCGATAGTAGATAAAGACTGGATCGTCCTTACCAACGGATTCGTAGTATTCCTTTAATTTGCTGCGGAGCCTCCGGGCCTCGCTACGAACAATGGAATCCGTACTGGGATGGTAGGGAGGTTTACGTTCGTATACCTCCGTGCCAATCACATACTCCTTCAAAATCTCCGCATCGCCTGCCAAGGTCGTTTCAACCGTGTAGCGAAGAAATCGGCTGAGTCGATCTGATTGAACAAAGATGGAGCTCTCCAGAATGCGCGAGAGTTCTTCACGAATCGCTTCTTGAGGAATCTCTGAGAGGTTCCCTTCAGCACTCGGAGGCTTTCCCGGGAAAACTCTGTTTTGACTCGCCATAAGTTCGCCTTCGACCTTTCTGAATTCCAGTAGCTGGACTTGCAATTTGCAACAACGCACCAGGAGCTCTCCATTTGCAGCAGGCCCAACGCCGCGGTTGTATCTCACCGATACGAAGACCCTTATTTGATCTGTCGGGTTTATTTCCCCGACGCATCTAAGGCCCCAAGGCATATTCTCAAGGGGGACGCTTTGAAAAGTCCTTCAGAAGTACGATGTTTGTGTGCGGCACTTTGAACTTTGAAAAGAGATGAAAAGTTTTGAATCGCCCTATAAGCTAACCAGGTTCCTATGAGCAACTTGTACCGTTTCGGACAGTTTGTGCTAAATCCAGGCAGGCGCACGCTGTCTCGCGCGGATTCACCCGTTTCTCTGACCCCTAAAGCTTTCGACGTCCTGCTCTTTCTCGCGCAAAACCCAAACCGTGTGGTCACCAAAGAGGAATTGCTGCAAGCCGTGTGGGGCGACATGTTCGTAGAAGAAGGGAATCTGGCGCAATACATCTCGCATCTACGCAAGGCCCTCGAAGACCCATCGGAAGACACCCGCTTGATCGTCACCATTGCTCGAAAGGGATACCAGTTCACGGCGGATGTCACTGTTGCCGAAGTGGCGGATATCGCAAAACATGCCACGCTTCAGGCAGCTCCGACCGAAACCTCAAGAACCGATGCACGATCCGTGGAGTTTCCAACCAAAGAGAAAGCCACAAAATCACCGGCACCTCGTCTCCGCTTGCGCAAATGGTTCGCGGGAGCCGCACTCTTGACCGTTGTCGCTGCGGCCTTCTGGTTGTACTCGAGCTACCGCCACCGGGTGAAGCTCTCCGCCACGGACACCATTGTTCTCGCCGACGTCAAAAATGAGACCAGCGACCCGGTGTTCGACGATGCACTAGACACAGTTTTGCGCTACGGAATGGAGCAGACGCCCTATCTGAACATTCTCGGCATCGATAAAGTCGTCGGGACCCTGGCTCAACTCAATTTGCCGCCGACTACAAAGTTGACGCCCGAGGTCGCCCGCCAGGTCTGCCTTCGCACCAACAGCAAGCTAGTGATAGCCGCTTCCATTGCGGATGAGGGCAATGGGTTTCGCATTGGCCTCGACGCCGCGGATTGTCAGTCAAGAAGTGTAGTCGTCGGAATTCGCAAAGAAGTTGCTGATCGAAATCAAGTCGTTCACGTGTTCGGCCTCGCTGCCGCGCAATTGCGCCGGAAGCTAGGTGAACCGGAGGCATCGCTGGCCAGATTCAACAAGCCGCTGGAAGAAGCGCTCAGTTCCTCGGTGGAGGCCCTGCAAGTGGGAACCCTGGGATATAAGCGCCACATAGGCGGAGACTTTAAGGGAGCTATTTCTTATTACCAGCGCGCCCTTGAGTTGGATCCAAACCTCGCTCCGACCTATGAAGGCTTGGGAGCCGCCTACCGATCCTCGGATGAATCAGATTTGGCCGTATCGGCTTATACAAGAGCCTACGAACTGCGGGCCCGGATGACCGAACCATCCCGCTTACAAATGGAGTACTTGTACTACGCCTGGGTCACCGGAGAGCGCGAGAAGGCTCTTTCCGTCCTCTTGCAATTGGTGCAGACCTTTCCCAGAAATGCCACAGTCCACCTCAGCTTGGCTAGCTGTCTGGCCTTCCTGACAACCAGACAAAGCCGCCGACGAAGCTCGCGAGGCAGCCCGCCTCCAGCCAACAGCCTACTTCTACTCCGAGTGGACATTTCACTCCATCCTTGCGGAACGGCTCAACGAAGCTCAGGCGGCTTCAGATGATGAGGTTGTACGAAAGTTCGATGCCTTCGAACTGCAGGGCCCTCGCATTCGGCTGGCTTTTCTGCAAAATGACCAACGCGCGCTGCAGGAATACTGGAACCAGGCGATAGGCAGGTCAGATGCCTATCAGTTCCTCTTAACGAGATCCGGGGTCGAAGAGTATCACGGTCGTTTTCGCAGAGCCCAAGAGTTGATCAAACAAGCCTCGGAAATCGCATCAGGTACTGATGCCGAGTCCAGGTATAGGACGCCCTTGTGGGAGGCCGAGAGTGGTGACTCAGTGCATGCAGGAAAGATGGCCGCGACTGCGCTCAAGACAGTAAGCAATCGCGATGGAAAGCTGTATCTTGCGCTGGCCTTTGCGCGGGCGGGGAACACAGCGCAAGCCCGGAAGATGGCAGATGCCCTAGACCAGAATTCTCCGCTCGATACTCTGATCCAGAACTACAGTCTGCCGACGATCCGGGCGGCGATGAAATTGAATGCAAATGATCCGGCTGGAGCAATCGCAGCCCTACAGCCTTCTCTGAAATACGAATTGTCCTTTAACTTCTCCTTTAACAGCCTCTATCCGGCATACGTCCGCGGTCTGGCTTACCTGCAACTTGGCGAGGGACGTTTGGCAGCGGCGGAGTTTCAGAAATTGCTGGATCACAGAGGTTTGGTGGGAAGCGATGTGATTGGGGCGCTAGCACATTTGCAGATCGCCAGGGCGCAGAAAATGATGAGCGACGAAGCCTCCGCCCGCAAGTGGTATGAAGATTTCCTGGTGCTCTGGAAAGACGCCGACCCCGACATCCCTATCCTGAAGCAAGCCAAGGCAGAGTACGCGAATTTGCGCTGATATCTGGCAAATGTGCACGCGGACTTGTTCGTGCCCGGTAAGTCCGCTTCCGGAACCAGTCCGACGAAGCGTTCGAGTGGCTAGGCCGAGCTTACGCCCAACGTGACAGCGATCTGATCCGCACGAAAGTGAAACCCCTACTGAAGAGCTTGCACAAGGACCCTCGATACTCCGCCTTCTTGAAGAAACTCAACCTGCCGAATTGACACTCTGTTTCAGAGAAGTTCTCGTATCCCGCCATTCCGGACTAACGCCGAGCGTTATTGACCGATATGTCTTCGATCATCTACTGAAAGTAATTACGGTGAGCTAGCGGTTGCTCACATTCCCCAATCTTCAACAACGTGCGAATTTGCGTACTGCGATTGGGGATGCCATTGTGACTAGAGCAGCGACAGAATTTCGGATACTCGCCGTTGTCCCAACTTACAGACGCGCAGAAATAGCGCGTCAACTTGCCCCTCTGAACGCCAACCTCTTATTTGTAAGGCATTCCGCCGAGGCGTCCGCAGTCATTCGTGAAAACGATGTCTTTCAGGTCGCCCTCCTTCCGGCGAGTCTCACAGATACGGATTGGTGGGAACTATGGGGCGCGTTGGCACTCCTGAACGCTCGTCCGGCGATGTTGGTCTACGCGCGAGAGGCGACTTTTCAATTGTGGTCAGGTGTTCTTGAGCTGGGAGGTTACGACGTAATTGTCGAACCCTTTTCAGACAGCGATTTGCAAGATGCCGTGCTGCGTGCGGCCAAGAGTTTTGAGCAACGAACGGCCGACGGTCCGGCGCAGGAATGATTCAGCAACTAAAAAACGGAGGAAGAACAATGTGTCAATCTTATGATGCAATCTCTCTGACGGGACTGCCAAAACGTTCAAACCAGGGCGGTCTTGCACGTCCCAACCCCCTTGCACGCGAATCGGCAAGGCTCTGGCGTTCCCTGGCACTTTCCACAATTCACTGCGTCGTACTCGCCCTGGCGATGCTGAGCGCGAATCTTCAGCTTGCGTGCGCGCAGGAATCTTCAGACATAGCCAAACAGGCGCAAAATCCGATCGCCAGCCTAATTTCCGTCCCTCTCGAAAACGACTTCAATCCTCATACCGGTGCCAACAAAGAGGATAGCTACGTCTTCCAGATGAAGCCCGTCGTTCCATTTCGCTTGTCGAACAACTGGAATCTGATTACACGGACGATCATTCCCGTAATCCAAGTCCCCGATCTGGCTCCGGGCGTGAGCGGGACAGGCGGTTTGGGCGACATACAGGAGTCGCTATTTCTATCGCCGACAAAAGCTGGTCCCGTGATTTGGGGCGCCGGGCCGGTGATCTCCTTTCCTACCGCAACGGAGAACATCCTCGGCACAAAGAAACTCAGTCTTGGGCCCACCGTTGTCGTTCTTA
>Ga0210406_10001671_pt1 | contig 26520 bp, 17 predicted proteins | sample IncBWC30MmetaG_FD_155454 | JGI IMG/M metagenome (GOLD analysis project Ga0210406, IMG submission 155454) | Forest soil microbial communities from Barre Woods Harvard Forest LTER site, Petersham, Massachusetts, United States - Inc-BW-C-30-M | ecosystem: Environmental > Terrestrial > Soil >... | reverse complement strand
TTCTCGGCATACCCAACAGCAACCTGCCGGGATGCAACCAGGGAGCACCGTTTAATCCTAATCCGACAACCGGATGCCAGACTGCCTTCGAGGCATATGCCGGTTTGACGCAGAGGGTCAATGGCGTACTTGCTCCCCAGCCCTGCGGCACCATGGGCGACGGTCTAAAGCCATGCTTCCCTGTGACCAGCGTCGAGACGCCGCATCTTCGCCAGGATTGGAGAGTCTCTTCCAACCGTAACCGCATCGACAACTCCGCCTCGTTCAGCTACTTCAGCGACAACCTGCTCGGCATGTGGGTAATCACCTACCACTGGTACACACAGTTCGCCATTGGCGGACGCCCAGGCCAGATGGTGCCCACGGCGAACTGCCAGAAAGTGCTGGCGGCCGCCGCCAAACAGAACGGCTTAAGCCTGGACCGAACTCCGATCATCCGCTCCGGCAACGAGCTGAACTTCCTTGAAGGCCAGCCCGGCATCCCGCCGCAGTTTGGACTTACCGCCGCCGATCAACCGCCTCTGACCGCTCCTTGCGCTGCGGAAGGCAAGGAAGATCCAGGTGGTGCTGATGGCGGAGCCGTATGGCTGGTCTGCCCGACAATTCCGGACCCAACCTCCGGCGGTATCGCGCAGGACGCGTTTCTCGACAGCGTGAAGCGCCCCGACGGCACGCCCGTCGACTCGCGCTTCACCCAGACCTTCCAGTGCCTGCGCGACACTGGACAGTTCTGCTCGCAGAGCCAAGCACCAGGCGCCGGCCTCGCGGCCAGTGTTCGCTCGTCACCCAAAATCAACTAGCCGGATAGTAACCCGCTCGCGTATTCTCAGACCGCCGGAAGCGGCTGGTTTTCCAGCCGCTTCCGGCGTGCTTTCTAGCTATAGCTAGTTCCATCCAGAAGCTGTGGTGACTGAACACTGCCAAACCGGTCCCCCTTGCCCCTGCATCCCGATGTTACTCTCGCACGTGAATGCTGACGCGTTGGCATACGCAGTTGAGCGGAGGAATGTGGCATATCCGGATCGCGCGACAAGAAGCTGCTGACCTACACCAGCCCGCCTGCGGCTGGCGAATTGATACTGAGGCAGAGAAAGGGCAAGATTCACGAAACGCTCCCCGATGAAGAACTGAAGAACTCCAACGCGAATGATTTCATTCCGATTTTTGCCCACGGAGACCTGCATATAGCAGGAAGCGCACATCTTTGAAAACTCAAGCGGACATGGGTGTCTGATATAGATCTCGACAGTGTGGTTGCCAGCGAAACGAGCCCAGAGTGGCGACGGGTGGTGACAGGGCAAATCCGGCGTTCGCCCTTCCGTGAGTGATGGGTGCGATTGGTGGTTGAACTAGGTCCTGAAATCCAGCAGTTTATTCTCGAGATCTGCGCTCGTCCAGAACAACAGGTGATCCCTATGATCCCGTCGACCGTGCCCGCAACGATTCCGCAACCGAGAGGCGGCGACCGATGGCCGGGGAGATTCGCAGGACGTTTTGAAGGCCCAGATCTGGCCAGGAGGCATGCCGCTGCGCGCCTGAAGGAAAAGGAAGGTCAGGCGGAGGCACGGAGCAGAGGGCCGACCCAAGACGGCAAGGAGGGTGAGGGTGAACGGTTGATGGAAACCATTTCGTGCAGCCACTCAGCCGTCATCAAACGGGCCCCGAAAACTTGGCTCTTGTCGTTGCGAGCCGCCACTTTCAGGTTTAGCGCGAAGAAGGCATGGAATGAGGTTGCAGGCCAGGAAGGTTAGCAGCAAGAAACATTCGATGGCAGTTCCGTCGTTCAGAATTGCCGGTTCCCAGTCTTCGCCTTTGTTGTCTGCTAAACGATTGGACGTAATCCCCGGTTTTAGCGAACATCGACAGTGTTGACAGGAGAAACTAAGGAGGCCAAAGCACTTTGTGGATTGTTCATGGCTCCTCGCAGACGTCAACCGCTTGGATTGGGCACCAACCTTTTCATCTTCTTCATCTTCCACCTGCACCTTACTCGTTGTCTTCTAAAACGAAGAGCCTGTATACGCTCGAATTACGCCGAATCGAAGGATCGTCAGTTCTGCCTGAAGTCGAAAGTCCCCCTCGTCGGGGATTCTACGGATTGACAGGACTGTACCCGATATGCACAATTCATGCGTTTCATTAAAACCATTCACTACAGGGGTGTCCTATGGTCGATCGAGTTAGGCATTCCGCTTCCGCCCGCATTCTGTCCCACCTCTTGCTTGGGGCGCTCACCGTCGTCGTGGCAACTGATCTGGCCCGCGCTGCCAGCGCCTACATCCGCATCAACCAAGTTGGTTATGCCGCAAGTTCCAGCAAGCGCGCGTATCTCATGGCCAGCGGCGCTGAAACCGGGGCCACGTTCGCCGTCAAGAATTCCAGCGGTACCACCGTCTATTCCGCCGCTGTAGGAACCAGCCTGGGAGCCTGGGGAACCTTCACCAGCGTTTACGCCCTCGATTTCGATTCCGTATCGACCACCGGAACCTACACCATTTCTGTGGCATCTCCCATCGCCGCCACCTCGTCCCCATTCAAAATCGACGCCGCTGCGAATCTCTATGCCACGCCCCTGGCCAACGCACTCTACTATTATGAGTCCGAACGCGACGGTCCAAATTACATTCCGAACTCTTTGCGCGCCGCGCCCGGCCACCTGAACGACGAAAACGCAAAAGTTTATTTCACTCCCAGCTTCAACAAGAAGGACAGCGCCGGCGCGCTGACCGCCACCGGCGCGGTGATCGACGCCTCCGGCGGTTGGTGGGACGCTGGCGATTACATGAAGTTCGTCGAGACCCACAGCTACACCGTGGCCATGATGCTGGTCGGCATCCGCGACTTTCCCGGACAAATGGGCTCCGGCTCGAGCGCCTCGAACTTCACCGCCGAGGCCCAGTTCGGCCTCGACTGGCTGCAAAAGATGTGGGCCGACAGCAGCCAGACCCTCTACTACCAGGTCGCTGTGGCTTCGGGTGGACACAGTTACGCCGGCGATCACGACATCTGGCGACTGCCGCAGGCCGACGACGACTACCAGGGATGCGCCTCACCCTATGAGTACATCTGCCACCGCCCGGTGTTTCAAAACACCGCAGGTGGCGCCGGCGCTTCCATCAGTCCTAACCTGGCAGGACGTCTGGCCGCCGATTTCGCGCTCTGCTACAAGGTCTTCGCCGCCAGCAACTCTTCCTATGCCAATCAGTGTCTGCTATCGGCGGAGCACGTTTTCGCACTCGCCAACACCGCTCCCAGCGGAAATCTGCTGACCGCGGGACCGTACGACTTCTATCCGGAAATCGAATGGCGGGACGATCTCGAACTGGGGGCCACCGAGTTGTATTTCGCTCTACAGGGCGCCACCAACCTGCCCCCGGGCCTGCCGCAGACCAATCCGACCTACTACCTGCAGCAGGCGGCGAGCTGGGCCCATGCCTACATCACCGGTCCCAACGACGCAGCCGACACCTTAAATCTCTACGACGTCAGCGGCCTCGCCCACTTTGAGTTATACCGCGCCCTTGAGCTTGCCGGAAACCCCTCCGGACTCGCTACCTCACAGGCGGCGCTGCTGGCGGACCTCGAAAAGCAACTGAACAAGGCGGTAACCCAAGCCGGCACAGATCCCTTCGGTTTCGGTTTCCCCTGGAGCAGCTACGACACAACCTCGCACGGCGGCGGCCTGGTAATCATGGCCAACGAGTATGACAACCTGACCAACTCCACCACCTACGCCGCTTACGCCAGCCGCTGGCAGGCCAATGTGCTGGGTGCCAATGCCTGGGGCACTTCGCTTATCGTGGGCGACGGCGACACCTTCCCCCTCTGCATGCAGCACCAGGTCACAAACCTCGTTCCCGTGCCGCCCAACGGCCCTCCTTTCCTTCTGGGTGCGGCCGTGGAAGGTCCGAACTCCTTTGCCGCCAAAGGCACACTCAGCAACATGGTGGCTTGTCCTCCGAATGGCGTCGACCAGTTCGCGGCATTCAACGGCAACGGTGCCGTCTACAAAGACACTGTTCAATCCTACTCGACGGTTGAGCCTGCGATCGATCTCACTTCGTCCTCGTTTCTCGCGTTCTCGTGGGGCATCGCCGGAGCGCCGTCGGGAACACCGTAGTCACGCTTCGCAAATCGGAGATCGAACGGAGCCATCTCGCCTCCCTTCGATCTTCCTCAGCATGCTCAGCGCACGCTCGCCTAAACTCGGCGTCGCGCAAATCAACCATCGCAGTCAATCCGGTCGCTCAGATTATCGTTGCTCGATTATCCAAGGAGGCAATATGACGCGAAAATTTTCCGCCCTGCTCTATGCCTGCGTGACCTGCCTGGTCCTGTCCGGACTGCTCGGTACGGTCCAACGCGCGAACGCCCAAACCCAAATACAGATTTATGGTGCATGGCATTGCTATACCGACGGTTGCAGCTGGGCTTCGGTCCCCAACATGACAACCTTTGACACGGACAACCGATGGTTGATCGATCGCGACATGAACGGCACCTATCAGCCGTCGGTGAACCTAGTCATCCTAAGCTTTGTCGAGCCCGTCAAGCTGATGAACCTGACCACGGATTCGGGCGACACGAACGGGATACCCATCGGCATGAATACCGCGGTCATCAATTACTTCCAGAGCCGCGGCGTGCGCGTGATGATGTCGATCGGAGGAGCCAGTTACAGAAAAGACTGGGATAAGGCCCTGTCCAGCAATCCAACCCAACTGGGCATCAACGCCGCCAACGCCGCCAAGCAATTCAACGTCGGGATGGAAATTGACTACGAAAACAGCAGCAGTCCCAATTTGACCGGACTCCAAAGCTTCGTAACCGCCTACCGCTCCGTCGTGCCTTACGATGCCACCGGAGCAAATTACGCCGCTCGGCTCACCATCGATTTGGGTGACGGCGACACCTACCTCACCCATTTGGCCAGCTATGCCGTCACCCATTGGCTGCAGACCGGCGCGCCGGTGCTCGATTATGCCAACGCGATGGTGGGCTCGCAAAAAACCAGCGTAGCTACGCTCGAAACCGGCTGGCAGCAGCACGTTGATGGGGACGGAACGGCGGTGCCGCCGCAGGCGCCGGCCAAGTTGACCGGGAGCCTGTGGCTGGTTGGCAGCCAACCCAACTGCGATAACTTCAGCAACTCCGATCAGAACACAGCCGCAAGCTTCGTCGAGGACCTTGCCCCGGACGGAGCAGGAACAACCACAGGCATGCTGGGCTTCATGTTCTGGGCCGCCGGATGCCAGGGCAACGGCACCGGTTGCACCTTCCCGCCCGACACCTGCCAGAACGGAATGGGAGGCGCAGCCACTGCCTTCAACATTCCCATCCCCATGCCGGCCTTGCGGCAGAATTAGTACCGTTCCCCTGACCGGTCCGCGCACTTCCGCTCGCGGGCCGGTTTCCTCACTGTGAGTCTGGGATGGCTGCTATCGCGAAGAGGCGCCAAACCGTAACCACGACTCCAAGCGGTCCGGGCGGTGACCCGCCCAAGCGATTCCAGTTCCGTCTGCTAAAATCGAAGCGTTTTCGTGCCATCCATCTTACGATTCATCCGGAAGACTTGATGACGACCTACTCTGCGGCAGATAGCTCCGTTGATCAACTCAAGGCCAAGATTCAACAGCGCCAGGCCCGTGTGGGCATTATTGGCATGGGTTACGTCGGACTCCCGCTGGCTCTGTTGTACAGCGAGCAGAAATTCCGGGTGACCGGCTTCGATATCGACCTCCGCAAGGTGGATACGCTGGCCAAGGGCGGTTCCTATATCTACCGCATCGCGCCGGAAGAGGTTCAGGCGGCTGCGGCAAATGGGTTTTCCGCCACTGCCGACTATTCCCAAATCAGCGCGATGGACGCCATTATCATCTGCGTCCCCACGCCCTTGAATGAATACCACGAGCCCGACCTCAGCTACATCACCGATACCACGCACTCCATCGCACCTCACTTGCGCGTGGGTCAATTGGTGGTGCTTGAAAGTACAACCTACCCAGGCACCACGGAAGAAGTGATGATTCCGATTCTCGAAAAGGAAAACCAAGCCGGTCTCAAAGCCGCTCGCAACCAGGCTCCCACCGGCAAGGAATTTTTTGTGGCATTCTCGCCCGAACGCGAGGATCCCGGCAACACCACGGTCGCCCGACGCGACATTCCAAAAGTGGTGGGGGGATTAAACCCGCAAGCTTCGGAACTCGCCAGCGTCCTTTACGGTGCCATTTTCAATCGAACCGTTCCCGTTTCGTCCCCGGCGGCCGCGGAGATGACCAAACTGCTGGAGAACATTTACCGCTGCGTCAACATCGCTCTGGTGAACGAACTCAAACTGCTATGTCTGCGCATGGGGATCGATATCTGGGAGGTTATCGAAGCCGCTTCCACGAAGCCTTTCGGCTTTCATCCCTTCTACCCGGGGCCGGGTCTGGGTGGGCACTGCATTCCGGTCGATCCCTTTTATCTTTCCTGGAAAGCCAAGGAATGGGATTTTCGCACGCGCTTCATTGAACTTGCGGGCGAAATCAACACCAATATGCCCTATCACGTTCTGTCCTCGGTGGCTGGCGCCCTGAATCGCCATAAAAAGTCGGTGAATGGCGCGCGGGTCCTGGTCTTAGGCGTAGCCTACAAGAAAGATATCGACGATCTACGCGAGTCGCCCGCACTCACCATCATCGAGCTTTTGCAGAAAGATGGAGCCCAGGTCAGCTACCACGACCCCTATTTCCCTTTCATCGGCAAAGGCCGGAAATACGATCTGCAAATGAAGTGCGCGGAGTTGAACGATCTGGGCCAGTATGACTGCGTCGTCATCGTGACCGACCACTCCGACTACGACTATCCCCGCATCGTCGAGGAGTCCCAATTGGTGGTCGACACTCGCAACGCCACCCGGGGCATCAAAAGTGCAAACATTGTGCACTGCTGAGATCAAGGCGCGGGGACCGACGCCGGCGGGAAAATCTCTGCACAGTATGGTGTAGCTTTTGGTAGCAGACTGGTTGATTCGGTCCTGATGAAAAATGCTCCCCTGGAAGCCTCTGATACTAAAAGGCTTGCTCCTTGCCCCTCGCGCACAGGATGGCCTTTGTCGTGCATAAGCCATACACTCTGTTCGGACTCGGAGTACCCGGTTTCCACCATTTAAAAAGTCGGGGAAAAGCTTTACAGTCGGATGGGGTTTTGGGACACTAAAAACAGCAGAATTGATTATTGATTATGGCGTCGCTGTCTCGCGAATCAACCCTCTTTACCTCCCTCCCGCCATGGGAGATCCCTTGGTCTGACTTTCTGTGGAGCTATGGCGTGCAGGCGGTTGTAATTGCGATTTTGGTTGCGATTCCCGTTCTCCACCCGGAGATTCTTGAGCGACCGAAAACTGACTATCATGCGGTCGCACTGGTTCCCACACCGGTCCCGGTGAATCTCGCGCCCCAGAGACAGCTTCCTAAACCTGTGATGGTGGCGGAGCTCGATCCACCGCCGGTAGCCATGCGTTTGCCGGCTCCGCAACCTAAGCCCAAAGCGAAAATCGAAGACGCCCCAGCTCCCGAAGTCAAGATGGCGACTCGGAAGCTTGATCCCTTGCCGCCCTCAGCAGCTCCGTTGGTGCCAAAGCAAATCGTGAGGACCAACGTCTTTTCGACGGGCAGCTCAGCGCCGCAAACCATCGACCGCGCTCCGCAAAAAGTACAGACCGGTGGCTTTGGCGATCCCAATGGCGTACCGGCCAAGGCGAGTCAGAACAAAGCAATAAATATTGCCCAGGCCGGCGGATTCGATATGCCTGCTGGACCAGGCTATGGTAACGGAACGGGCGGAGCCCGTGGTGCTAGCGGCGTAGTCGCCAGCACCGGATTCGGCAACGGCGTGGCTACGGGAAACACGCGCACCTTGTCGCCGGGCACCGTACACCAGGCGGGCTTTGGCGACGCCGATGTTCCCGCTCCTCCCACCGTTCAATCGCGTCCCGCGGCCCAAGCGGCGGAGAAAATTGTCCCGGCAGAAATCCTTTCCAAGCCGGTACCCATCTACACTAATGAAGCGCGCACCCAGCGAATTGAGGGTGAAGTGCTCCTCGAAGTCGTGCTGGAAGCGTCGGGTAAGCTACGGGTGTTGAAAGTAGTTCGCGGACTGGGGCATGGTCTGGACGACGCTGCGGTACGCGCCGCCGAACAGATCCGCTTCAAGCCCGCCCTGAAGGACGGCCAACCTTCCGACTCGACGGCCGTTCTGCACATCATTTTTCAGTTGGCGTGATCAACCGCCAGAAGGTTCTTATGCGAATGGTTGGTTCGGGCTCGGTATTGGTTTTTGTTCTTTTGTTCGGCATATTGGGGGTAGACGCGCAAGAGGCTCCATCTCCCGCTCCCCCGGCGCAATCGGCTCCGAGCGGGGCGGAAGCACCGTCGGTTACACCGGCTCCTTCTGATGCTCTGCCCCAGGCCGCGATTACGCTCAACGACGTACTCGATCGCGTGGTGCAGCGGGAACACCTGTTCATGGCGCAAATGCGTCACATGCACCCCATGGTTGAGACCTACCTGCAGGACCTTAAAAACGACAGCACGGGGAACGCGACTCCCACCAAAGACCAGTATTTTCTCGGCCGCCTCGACATGAGTGACGGCCCGGAGGACGTTTCTTTCGTCGGCCAACCGGGATTCGGGCGTCGGATGCTGAGCAAGATGACCGGGGTCTACGCCCTGCATTTCCTTCCCTTGGGCTTCGCTCAGATGGTGGTGCTCGACACGGATTTCCAGAAGAGGTACTACGACTTCACCTTTGTGCGGCGCGAATTTCTGGGAGAGCTACGCTGCCTGGTCATCGATGTAAAGCCCAAGGAAGGTCAAAAGACCGCACGTTTCATGGGCAGGATCTGGATCGAAGATCAGGATTACAACATTGTCCGCTTCGACGGAACCTACTTTCCCCAGCCCAAGCTGAATTTCTTTTTCCACTTCGACAGCTGGCGTCTGAACATGCGCCCCGGAATGTGGCTGCCGGCCTATGTCTACACCGAAGAATCCAACCTCAAGACGGGATGGAGTAAGACCCTGCACTTTAAAGCGCAGACCCGGCTGTGGGGCTACGATCTGAAGGGTCTGGCCAAGAATGAGGAGTTCACCCAGATTCTGATCGATTCGCCACAGTCGGTGAAGGACCAGAGCGATGCCGCCGCCGATGCCAGTCCCGTGGTGGCGCAGCGCATGTGGGAGCGCCAGGCGGAGGAAAACGCCGTCGATCGTCTGCAGAAGATTGGTTTGCTTGCTCCCTCCGGAGAAGTAGACAAAATTCTGTGTACCGTGGTGAACAATCTGCTCGTCACCAACAACATTGATTTGCCGGGAGATATTCACTGCCGGGTACTGTTGACCGCCCCTCTCGAGTCTTTTACCATCGGCCACACCATTGTCATGAGTCGCGGACTGCTTGACGTTCTTCCCGATGAAGCGTCCCTGGCCATGGTTCTGGCCCATGAACTCAGCCATATCGTGTTGGGACATCACTTCGACACCAACCTTGCCTTCAACGACAAGCTATTCTTTCCCGACGAAGAGTCCTTCCGACGCCTCGACTTCAAGCGCAGTTCCGCAGATGAGGAAGCGGCCGACGGCAAGGCCCTGGAACTCCTCAAGAACTCTCCCTACAAGGACAAACTGGGCAATGCTGGATTGTTTCTAAAAGCTTTGCAGGAGAGGGCACCCGACTTGCCGAATCTGATTCGACCTCACCTGGGAAACAGCTTTGCGGGGAGCAAAAACATTCGCATGTCGAGCCTGATGGGTTCGACCCCTGCCCTCGATGGCAAGCGCCTCGATCAGATCGCAGCTTTGCCCCTGGGCGGCCGCATCAGAGTCGATCCCTGGAGCGATCGCGTGGAGCTATCGAAGGCCAAGCCCGTAGCGTTGCTTTCAGCGCACGAGAAAATGGAGTTTGAGATCAGTCCATTCTTTCCTTACCTGACCCGTTTTGCGAACGGCAGTGCAGAGAAGGTGGCTCGGACCACGACATCGTCGCCGTCCGACACCGAACCAAAGTGAGTCGAAATTCAGAGACAGAGACAAAGACAGAGACAAAAACAAAGGAGCGAGCGGAATCGCTTGCGGGGCGGGGATGAAGCGCGAACGGCGAACCCTCGCCGGTTCAGTCTGTCGTAAATGGCAGAGTGGCCGGTTACTGAATCGAGCTGCCGACTTGCGAAAACACATTGTTGGCATTGGAGCCGATGAGCCGGATCGTGCCCACGACAATGACCAGAATCACAGCCAACATCACTGCGTATTCCGCAATGTCCTGACCACATTCATCGTTCCAAAGCTGCTGTAAGCGTTTTGCCACGGGGCTCCTCTTTTCTCATACTGCTAAATCTGACGATTTGTTCACCGGGGTATCACCGAATCTCCCGGCGGCTGTCCCCAAGGTCTGTGCTAGGAATATTAGTATCGGGTCATGGTTCCGCCAATGGCACAAAAGTGCCACTGCCCTCGAGGGGGGTGGGTGCGGCCACGGATCTACTCTCAGGCAATGCTTTTGAGCGGCAGCGCTTGATTCACAGCGAACAATGCTAGTTCCAGGCGGGTCGACACTCCCAGCTTGTCGAAGATGTTGCTCAGGTGATGCTTGACGGTGTCCTCACTGATCTTGAAATACTCGGCGATTTCCTTATTGGAATATCCGGCCACCACGGCCGAAACAATCTCCAGTTCCCGCGGGGTCAGACCGAATTTCTTTTGCCGCGCTTCGTCGTGTGAAGACTGCATCAGCGTGCGCAGGTATTGCACAAGGTTGGAGACACTCTCCCGTCCTACCCAGTATTCGCCCGCCATCACCGTATGAATCGCCTTCAACAAGAGTTGCGTGGCCGAGTCTTTGAGCACGACTCCGCGGGCTCCCAGTTGCAAGGCTTCGACGATTTGGCTTTTTTCCGCCGCCGCCGTCAGCAGAATGACCCGCACCGGAGCCGCATTCGCAGGCATACTCAACTCGCGCAAGGCTTCCAGGCCAGGATGTTTGGGCATCGCCAGATCGAGCAAAAGGATGTCGGGCTTCAACTGTCGCGCCAGCTTCACGGCTTCGGCGCCGTCGGATGCTTCGCCCAGAACCTTCAGGTCGGCCTCGGCTTCCAGCAAGCGCCGCAGACCATCGCGAAAGATGGGATGGTCATCGGCAATGACAAGACGAACGGACTGCGCTTTTCTAAAATTCATGAGGCACTTCCCCGCTGCGAGGAACGGTAACTTCCAGGCGAGTTCCCTGTCCGGGATTTGATTCTACCGTGAGTTCGCCCGCAATCAAACCTACTCGTTCCAGAATGATCATAGGTCCTTTCCTCACTTCATCCATTTGATCCTGGTTATAACGGCCCGCGAAAGGGAACCCTTTGCCATCGTCTTCCAGGCTCAAGTTCCACTTTTTCAGGCTGGATCCCAAACGCACCAGCACATGGCGCGCACCACTATGTTTCCTCACGTTGACCAGTCCTTCCTGCACAATGCGGAGAATCTCGCGACAAACCCGTTGCGGCATATCCAAATTTTCGAGCTCGGTAACGAATCGTGCGCTAATCCCCGTCTCCCGCTGAAATCGTTCGACGGTGTCGTTCAAAACCCCCAGCAACTTTTGCGCATCCACTTCGATTGCTTTCATCTGCTGCATCAGTTCCCGCAGCTTGAGCACTTCCTCGCGAAGCAGGCCCTGGATTCGACCTAATTCCGCGCTAATCGGCTTGCCGGCATCGGCCTGCCGGCGCAGCACGTCCACCTGCATTTCGACCGCAATCAACGATTGCACCGCACCGTCATGCAGCTCACGCGCAAAGCGCGCGCGCTCGGCGGCTCCCGCCCGGCGTCGCAAGCGGTGCAGAAGGTAAACGTTATAAACAGCCGGCCCCACCTGGCGTACCAGATCGAGTAGGAAGCGCAGTTCCTCCTGTTTCTCGCCCCGCCACGACGGGTTGAAGAGAAAGATTCTGCCTCTCCACTCGCTCCCGAACAGAAAAGCCACTGTAATCAGCGAGTCGAAGGTCTGCACCTGGCCGAGTTGGGAAATCAACGCCGTGCTCTCGACCGGCACTGGATGGCCGTTGTGATCGAGTGCCAGGGAGGTCCATCGATCGCCGTTGCTCGCGGCGTAATACACCTCTCCCGGAAAATCATCCAGGTAGGTCTTAACGTCACGCGAGGCCGATTCCAACCAGCGAAATTCGGACGGCGCATTCTTGCTATCCCGGTTCAACTCGCCTACGAAGACCCGCTGACTGTGAGATTCCTGCGATGCGACCAGCAACCGGGAGGCCCCATACCTGGACATGGCGTCACGGAAGATCTGCTCAATCGTTCCGGTCAGTCCGGCTTCCACGCGGATGCGCGACAGAGTCCCGGTCACCACCGCCTTCTCGGCCCGCAGGTGTTTCTGCTGCTCGGCCAGATAACCCAGCAATAAACCCATCACCAGCAGGTACACCGACAGCATGAACAGACGTTTGGGTTCGAAATCAACCGTATTCACGCGGAGGCCGTTCAACCCTGGCCAGGGCAGCGACCCGCCGGTTCCCAGGGTCAGGTGCAGAACAATAAAGCTCTCCGCCCACAGCAGCGTGACTTCAGCGGCAGCCGTGCCCAGCGTCTCCCACAAACCCCAACGGTAGGCGGCAGCCGCCAGTACAAAAACAAAGAACAGAAAAAAAGGAGCGCGGGGCCCTGCGGAAAATATCGAAATAAGGGCCGGCCACACGATATCCCCGGCATGGACCATAAGACGAAATGCAGCCGTCGACTGCTGCCGCCGACGCAGCAGCATGAGAATAAGAATTCCATTGGCCATATAAAAGACGAACAGGCCATACGCTGCCCAGGAATGGCCCAGCTCGGTCGGATCCATCTGGATCGCCACCAATGCCGACACGGCGAGGATCACGCGAGCCGTGGCCAGCCAGCGCTCGGTCCGGCGGGTCTCGCCCGGATCAGGCGGGATTCTCAGTCTCCAGGATTGTCGATAACGCTCAACGTCAGGATTCAATCGAGTCGGTCTCCACGGGAGTGGCGGCTTCGCGGGATATTATTGAATAAAAGAAGCTTACCGGCAAGTGAGAGTCGGGCGCCAAAGCGGTGCCAGGCAACGGTCACAGCTCAGCTTTCGTTTCCATTACTTCAGTAACCAATGGCGCTCTGCCATTCGATCTAGAATGGGACCGGAGGAGTGTGTTGCGCAAGCGTTCCCATCTCTGGCTGGCCGCAGTGGCGGGCTTGTGGGCGGCTTTAATTGGGGCCGCTCTGCTGCTGCCCCGATCTTTTCGGCTGACCGCTTTCAGCGACGTCGTCCAATGCCTTTTGTTGCTTTCGGGGGCCGCTTCGTTCCTTCCGCTGGTGCTGCGCTCTCGGGGACGCATTCGGCTGTTCTGGTCGCTGATCACGCTGGGCGTTTCTTTGTGGCTATTGTATCAACTGCTTTGGACTTACTTCGAGGTGGTTCTCCGTCAGGACGTCCCAGTCATTTTTGCCGGAGACGTGGTTCTTTTCCTACACATTGTTCCGCTCATGGCTGCGATTGGTTTGCGACCCCACATTCCGGCAGACGAATATGCTGCGCGCACGGGACGGCTTGATTTTGCGCTCTTGGTAGTGTGGTGGATCTATCTTTATGTCTTGATCGTGATCCCCTGGCAGTGGGTCCTGGCCCACGAAGCGGGCTATACTCGGAACTTGAACGCGCTCTATGCCACCGAGGGGATCGCATTCCTGCTGAGCTTGCTGGCGTGCTGGAGGAGCAGCAAAGGCCATTGGAGAAATCTGTACGCCAGTTTCTTTGGCATGAGCGCCTGTTACGCCGCCAGCTCCAGCGTTGCGAATTGGGCGATGGGCCGGAATATGTATTACAGCGGCAGTCTTTATGACATACCCCTAGTCGCTGCCATGGCATGGCTCACTTGGATCGGCCTAGCAACCAAGGCGGAGCAGCCCAGCTCCGATGCCAGCGAAGGGTCCACACTCTACGGCGTGTGGATTGCCCGGTGCAGCATGATCGCAGTATTTTCATTACCCCTGTTCGCCGCCTGGGCCATGTCGGATGGCGCCCTCCCTTCTCGGGTCCGCATATTTCGCCTCGCACTGACCCTGATCGCCGCCTTCTTCATGGGCGTGATGGTCCTGGTGCGCCAGCACCTGCTCGATCGAGAACTAACCCAATTGCTGCAGCACTCGATCGAATCGTTGGATAGTCTGAAACATCTGCAGGCCCAACTCCTTCAATCCGAAAAACTCGCTTCGATCGGTCAGTTGGTCGGGGGCGCCGCGCACGAACTGAACAACCCAATCACCGCCATGCTCGGTTATTCGGACCTGCTCCTCGGCACGCCGCTTACAGCCGAGCAGCGGCCCTTCGCCGCCAAGATCGGCCTGTATGTTCGCCGCACCAAGTCGCTGGTCGCCAGTCTGATCAGCTTTGCCCGGCAATCCCCAGCACCCAAGAGTCCGCTCGACCTCAACACTCTGGCGCGAACTGCCCTGAAGTTGACCCAACCCCAGTGGGAGGCGCTCGGCATCGAAGTGCGCACGCAATTCGATCCCGCCCTGCCCAAAGTCTTGGGGGATTCCAATCAGCTGCTGCAGGTCTGCCTGCAGCTCGTGGCCAACTGTCTTCACCGGCTCAGCGAGCCCGGCGGCCAACGACTGACGGTCAGCAGCGAACGGCAGGGGGACAGTTCGGTTCTTCAAATCAGGATCGAGCGGGGAGCGGGCATCGCATCGACCGCTCCCCACGCCTCCTCGGTCGATTCCGAAGAGGGGTTAGGCCTCTCCGCTTGTCAGGGGATCCTGCAGGAGCATGGCGGTCAAATCTTGCGGGAACTCCGGGCCGATGGCGCGATCGAAATCCGCGTCGCACTCCCGATCACCGCCTCGGCTCCCGCCCGGACCAAGGAATCTACGGTACCGGGGCGGTGGCAATCTCGACCGTACGTTTGAGTTGCCCGCAGGCGGCGTAAATGTCCCGCCCGCGGGGATGCCGCACAAACGCCGGAATACCCGCTTCCCTCAGAATCCTTTGGAATGCGGCGACCCTCTCCGCTCCGGGGGTGGTAAAATCGATTCCCGGCCCAGGGTTCAGAGCGATCAGATTCACTTTGCAGCGCATCCCGCGCAGCAACTCCGCCACTTCTCTAGCATTCTCCGGAGCATCGTTCACTTCCCCGAGCAAGACGTACTCGAATGTAATCCACTCCCGGGTACGCAAGGGATAGGCGCGCGCTGCCGCCATCAGCATTTCCAGATTCCATTTCTTATTCAGCGGCATCAGCCGGGTGCGCAGCACATCGTTTGAAGCATTCAGAGAAATAGCCAGTTTCGGCCGGATCGCCTCCCCGCCCAAGTCATGAATGCGCGGCACGATTCCCGCCGTCGACACCGTCATGCGGCGCTCCGCAATGCCAACTTCTGCCACCAGCGCACGCGCCGCTTTCACGAAATTCTCGTAGTTCAGGAAGGGCTCGCCCATACCCATAAACACCAGGTTGATGCGATCTTGCGGCGGCGAAACATGCTGGTCTTTGAGTACCGCACAAACCTGACCGACAATTTCACCAGCGGTCAGATTGCGCTTGACCCCGAGCAGAGCCGTCAGACAGAACTGGCAATCCACCGCACAGCCCACCTGGCTGGAAATGCAAATCGTGGAACGTCCCTGATTTTGTCCCTGCCTTTGGCTGGGGCGGCGCTTGGGCGCCGCGATCGGCTCCTTTTCTGGAATGGATTTAGCCCCTGAGCTAGTCAGAAAACTCCCCGCGAATCGTTCCGCCTGCTCCCCCGCCTCACTCCCGTCTCCGGCTTCCCCGCCGTCTCCCTCGGGCATCCACACCGTCTCGACCGTCTGGCCGTCCGCGAATGCCATCAGATAACGCAGGGTGCCATCCTCGGAAACGAAGCGATTTTGGATTCGAGGCAGACCGATCGAAACGCCCTTTTCCGCCAGTTTGAACCGCAGTTGCTGCGACAGAGTCGAGATCTGTTCAATCGACTCGACCCGCTGGCGATACACCGCGTCCAAGAGTTGCTGCGCGCGATAGGCTGGCTCTCCAAGACTTTCGATGACCGCAACCAGTTCGGCTCGCTCCATCCCCAGCAGAGAAATCTCGGTATGATCAGACATTGATTTAGACTAGCGATTCTAAACCCCTACCGGGTGATCTTGATCGGGTGCCTTTTGAAAACAGGCCGTCTTTAAAAGAGGCCGTCTTCAAAGAGGCCGAGCGGATTTTCCGGCTTGCTTTTCGCTAACTTCGCAATAGAATTTGGCGCATGCCCGATCCCAAGCCGACCACCAGGGAAAAGTTTGGAACCGCTATTCTGACGCTGTTCGGCGTCTGCCTGATTGCCGGCTCGGTGTGGGCCGCGATGGCCTTCGTCACCATCCGACTCGGCGTTCCCAGCGGATATTGGCTGGTACCGATCTTTGGCGCACTGGGGGGTATTGTGGGAGGCATACTCCGATGCGATAACAGAATCGAACTATGCTCGTTCGAAGATTCTGCCAAACTGAATCTGGGAATTCTTGGGGACATCGTGGTGGGATTAGGAGGCGCATCCGCTCTGACCTTCCTATTTGGCGGAACCCTGTTGAAGTTCGATCCCAAAGATGCCCCATCTCTTGTCCTTCTGGTGAGCGCCAGTTTTGTGGGTGGGGCCTATGGACGAAAAATTGTTGAAGTTGCCGGAGAGAAGCTTCTCCGGCGAGCCCGGGAGGAAGCGCGGCAGGTTGCCAAGGAAGAGTCGAAGACATTAGTAGGTCCACCCGCCGCGATTGCCTACACTCACGCGGCTACCGAGATGATCAACAGCGGAGATCCGCAAAAAGCCCTGGAGATCCTGCACATCGCCTTGCAGAACGACCCTCGCCGAGCAGCGGCTTACGTGGAACAAGCTCGTGCTCTAAGGCGCTTGGAACGATTGGAGGAGGCCTTAGCTTCTCTGGAAAAGGCCTTGGAGATAGATCCCGAGAAGGCGGAAGCCTGGTACAACCGGGCCTGTTACAACGCGCTTCTCGGGCGCAAGGAAACAGTCGCCTCTGACCTGAACAAGGCCTTCGCTTTGCGCCCCAGGCTGCGCGAAGTGGCGGCCCTCGACCCGGACTTGAACAATGTCCGTAACGAACGGGAAATTAAGGAGATATTGGAGAATCCGGAGACGGAAAAAGCGCATCAAATATGACCGAGGTTGAGGCGTAGATGGCCGAAGTATCGTTGACAGCAATCCCGAAAAGCCGTTAGATTATAGCGAGGAACAAATATGACTTGCCGAGACACGCAAAACCAAGGGCTGTAAGTAATATCGCTTTTCGATTCTGCGAGCCGAAACGGGCTCGGTCCTCGAGTTCCCTGCCCATATCCCCCGTCAAATGTGTCAGAAGGGTGGCGTCCTCTCGGCCTCTACCTTGCAGTGGCCGTTGTTAGGAAGCATCAAATTCAATGGCAAAAGAAGTCCGCAATATTCGCCGACAAAAGCTGCCCAATGGCTTGACCGTCATCACCGAGCAGATGCAGCACATTCGTTCCGCCTCCATCGGAATCTGGCTGCAGACCGGGTCTCGCGACGAAGACGCCGAATGGAACGGCATCTCTCATTTCATCGAGCACATGGTCTTCAAAGGGACCAAGCACCGTACGGCGGAAGAAATTGCGCGCCAGGTTGACTCCATCGGCGGCAACATGGACGCCTTCACCGCGAAGGAATGCATCTGCTTCAACGTCAAGGTGCTCGACGAACATGTCCCCACCGCGCTCGACATTCTGAGCGATCTGGTGCTGAATCCTGTTTTTGATGCCGCCGACATCGCCCGCGAACGCGGCGTAATCATGGAAGAGATCAAGATGGACGAAGATAATCCCGATTATCTCGTCCACGAAATCTTCACGCAGAATTTCTGGAAAGATCATCCGCTGGGCAAGCCGATTCTGGGTACGAAAGAAACGGTGAAGCGCTTCGAGCGCGCCCCGGTCGTCGACGCTTACGCCCACCGCTTCTCGCCCGGCAACATTATTGTGTCTGCGGCCGGCAATCTCGATCATGACAAATTCGTCGAGTTGGTCACCCGCCACTTTGAGCATATGAAACCGTGGAAAAACGGAAACGGTTTTCATTCGTCCGCGCCTAAAATCGTTTCCCGCATCATCCTGCGCAACAAGAAAGCTCTGGAGCAGGTGCAGTTGTGCCTCGGCGTGCCCGCGCATCCTATCGCGCACGAAAAGCGGCACGCCGGCTACGTTCTCAACACTTTGCTCGGCGGAGGCATGAGTTCCCGTCTGTTTCAGAACATCCGCGAACGCCAGGGACTGGCCTACTCCATCTACAGCGATCTGAATCCTTACCGCGACACCGGATGCCTGGCGGTTTACGCCGGCACATCTCTTGCGTCGGCGTCCAAGGTCGTGCAATCTGTGATCAGCGAATTTCGCAAGCTCAAGGCCGAGCCTGTACCGGAAGAAGAACTGCGCCGCTCCAAGGCCCAACTCAAGGGCAGTCTGATGCTTTCGCTGGAGTCGAGCACGGCGCGCATGTCGAACCTGGCGCGGCAGGAAATGTATTTTGACCGCTTCTACGACCTCGACGAACTGATTGAGAGAATCGAAGCGGTCACCGCCGATGACCTCACCGAGCTCGCCACCCAGTTCTTTAAGACCGAATCGGTTGCCCTAACCGCACTCGGAAACCTGCCCGGGTTGAAGATCACACGCGATCAACTGGCCTGCTGAGTCTTTCATTCGCAGGGTCTGCGCTGAGTACCCCGGTGTCCTCCGCGGCAGCGGTAAATCTGTCGGTCTCGAGCCCTACTCACCTGGCACTGGCGCGCATATTTTCCTCATCCGCATCCAGGGTCCGCGTCTGCCTCCGAAGCCGATGCCGCACGCCCCGGACGCAGCGGGGTAGCCCAATCACTGCTCCTTAATTAACAACCGTGCTCGCGCCCAATCACTGAATCTGGGCCCTTTTTCAGAAGCGACTCCTGAAAGAGCGGAATGGCGAAACTGCCCAGCGCATTCCTAGCGCACAATGGCGCACGCCCGAGCCTAGGGACCTGATTTTTCCCAAAGGGGCAACGCAGTTTGTGGAATTCAGCGAGGCCTCGCAGGATTGACTCCTCGCGAAGACCATACTCGCTCGAGGCCGCAGCCGCTTCCACTGGCTTGTTGCAAGGCACCGGCAACTTCATGCGCCACGTGAAGCTGAGACCGGAAACGGCCACAAACGCCGGCGCTAAGCAGGCTCATCGAAGGGCGCTTGAATAGGGAGGCGAGCGTCGAAAATGGCTATCTCAGGGAAACACCTTGCTGCCGAAGGTACCGGTGGAACAGCGGACGTTGGTCAAATTCGCATCTCCATCGTTTGTTCTACAACGGGTTGCGTTGGGGGTAAGCGGAGGTGTTGTCCACACGGATCAGAACCGGGGGCAATATGTGCGCCCTCTCGGTGGATCGCAGATCGTTGAGGGCGGTTTGGATGAAAACCCTTTCACAGGGGGAGAGCAGGGGAAGTGGGTGTACACTCTGAGCCGTTGTTGATGTCGATAAAGGATAAAGGAGATGTCAAGCAAAACCACCGCCAAATCGGGGGCACTTTCATGACGGAAGAGGATCGCAGAAAGGAAGTTGCATTGGCGGAGTACAAGGAAGTATTGACCCAGTTTCGCGCACTCACCGATATCCGCTTCAAGCTTCTGACTTACTTGCCTCTGGGTACGGTAGCCGCCGCAAGCTTCGTGTCAGCGACGAACGATCTCTTGAAACAGCCGGCGATCTCGGCTTTTGCCTTTGTGGTAACCCTATGCATAGCGACCTACGACAAGCGCAACGATCAGCTCTACGACGAGCTTGTCTCGCGCGCCGCGGAGTTGGAAAGAGAACTTCAGATTGAGCACGGGAGCTTTTTGCATCGACCAAAACCCTGGCTCAAATATGGTTTCGTCCCAGTCGAACATCGGTGGCCGATCGGTTTGATCTATGCGGCAGCCGCGAGCCTTTGGGTATACCTGTTCACCACCGCATTGGTCAAAGACAAAATATGGCTGAAGTTTACTGCGCCGGCCGTGGTGATAGCGTGCTGGCAAGGATTGCGCTGGATGGAGAACGCTCGCAGCAAGAAGGAGAAAAAAGCCGTCGAGAGTTTGATGCGGCAACTGCTCGAGTCGAACGACGACAATTCGCAAACCAAACTTGTAGAGACCATAGCGGCGCAGCCGATATTGGGCATTAACAAAAATAAGGCAGAGCGTCGCGTTGCCTACCACTGGAAGGCATACGAGCAGAAACGGGACTCGCGCGGCGCCAGCGCTCTAATCAGTGCGGTGATTGATTTGCCTGCCCGATGGATTGAGGATGTATCGAACGGTCGCCGGTAGTCCGCGTGGCAACAACTTACACGACGCGGGTGGCTCTCTACTCAAGATCCCCGAATAAGAGCAATGTCTTCTTCAGCTGCCCAACTTCTTAGATCTTTTCCAGTGAGCGCGGAAGCCATCATCGACGGAAACTGATCCGGAGTACAGGCGAACACCGGACATCCGAGGCTTGCGATTCCTTCTGCGTGTTTCGCTTCATAAGCCGGGTGGCCCGAATCGGAGAGAGCGAGCAGCACGATAAGGTTTACACCACTCTGCTTGATGGCGGCAGCACGCGCAAGCATCGATTTGGCGTCGCCTCCCTCATACAAGTCGGTTATGAGCACAAGATGCGTCTTGGTGGGGTTCTCGACCTGCTTTTCGCAATACGCGAGCGCCGAGTTGATATCCGTCCCTCCCCCTAGTTGGACTCCAAAGAGCACCTCCACAGGGTCCGCGAGCTGATCGGTCAGGTCCCCGATCGATGTATCGAAGCAGATGAGTTTCGTGGAAAGTCCAGGGATCGATGCCATGACGGCTGCAAAAATCGATGAGTACACGACCGAGGTAGCCATGGATCCAGACTGATCGACGCACAAGATGACATGGTCCAGCTGCGCACGGGACTTCGTGTGGCGTGTGTGTCCCACCAGCGTCTCTGGAACAACCGTGCGATGTTGCGGTTGGTAATGACGCAGATTTGCTCGGATGGTTCGCGGCCAGTCAATGTCAGCGTGACGGGGTCTTCGCGTTCTCTGAGAGCGGTTCAGAGCGCCCCTCAGAGTCTCACGCGTGTTGTGTTCGAGCCTGCGCAAGAGGTCGTCCACAACTTTCCTGACCACCTGTCGTGCCGTTTCAAGGGTTTTGCCGGGAATCGCAGCGCGTAGCGCGATGAGATCGGCGACAAGGTGGACATCTGCCTCCAGCGTCGAAAGAAATTCCGGTTCGAGCATCAGAGCCTTTAAATTCAGCCGTTCGAATGCATCTTTCTGGACGATTTGTACGACGGGAGTCGGGAAGAACTCACGAATGTCTCCGAGCCATTTTGCGACCCGTGGAGAGGAGGCGCTGAGTCCGCCTCTGCGCTTCTCGGTGCCGCTGTCGTACAGTGCGGAGAGAGCGGTGTTAAGGCGCCGGTCACGGTCTGAGAGTTCATTCTGCTCGTCATCGACGCCGAGCGCGAGTTGCCAGCGTCGCCAGCGCTCTTTCTGAGAGATCATGCGGGCTCTCCAAAGCCGAGGATTTTATAAAGCAACGGCAGTGCGGCTTCGAAGGCAGGGTTGGATTCGTGTGCGAGGTGCGAAGCCGCTGATGTGCCTTGCTGGCGTCCGCGCTGAACTTTCTCAAGCACGCGGCGGCGTGCAACTGTGTCGAAGCTCGACATGCTTCGGCGCAGCAGCGGAAGAGAATCAGTGAAATCCGTTTCATTGAGCTCGCAAAGCCAAGCGTCAAGTAGTTGCAGCAGCGGCTCGTCTTGCAGGAGTACCTCCGACCCGCCGCGCAAGAAACCTTCAAGGAAAGCCCCCGATTCTTTTGGCTGCCGCGAGCCTGTGTGCCGCGAAAACTCCGCTGCAACTCTTTCTGGTTCCCAGGCGCGTACATCATGCAGGCGCCGAAGGCTCAGACCGGCAATGGACGACGCGACCTGGTCATCATCCACGACCTTACGCAACTCGTCTCGCCACGAAGTGGTCAGAGCACCATCGCCAAACAAGCGTAATCCCTCATCGTAGGCTTCCATGGCGGCCATGCGTGCGGCAGTGCTCTCTTCATCCAATCCGCGCGAAGCCATTCGAACCCCGGCATTGATCTCCACGCTGATCGAGAGGATCAACGAGCGAAGCGCATCCTCCGGGAGGCGGCGAGCCGTACCGTAGCGAAGCACGCGGACCAGTGGGGAAACTGCCTTCATCAGGTCGGTGATATCGCTGGAGTTGACGGCGACAGCCTGAAGCTGCTCAATGCACGAAGCGGCGGTCTCGGGCAGGTCCGATACGAGAGCGCGTTGGATGAGGCTGGCAAGCTCCGTAATCGAAGTTGTTTCGCGTGCTTTTTTAAGGGTTGCATTCCCGGCAGCCTGTTCGAGGGTGACTCCATAAACCAGCGCCTCTGCCAATGAGACCGAATACCACGGCTCCCATTCGATGACCCACACTTCGCGGAATGTGCCTCGGCCCGCCTGAGCGTCCAACAGATTGCCCCATGGAACATTGATCAAGTTCAACCTGTGCAGCAGAGTCGACTTCAGCAGTCCTGCCTCGGAACGCAAATCGAGTTTGATCTCCAATTCGAGGTCTTGCGGTTTCAGACGCGTCTTGCGTTGCCATTCGGCAAGGTCACGCGAAAGCGGGTTCTGCGGAACGCGTTCGCCGATCTCGCCCACGCGCTCGCCGATGTACAACTTGCGCTCCAACATCGCCAACGGGACTGGATTCCCATCGCACATAGCGGCCAGCGATGCCTCGCGCATTTCGGCAATGCCGGGCATCGGCAGATCGCGAAGGGCAGCGAGTCCGAGAGCCAGACGAGTCGCCTCAATGGCGGAGGCGGTTGGGGCGGTGTAACCCTCTTCGCGAAGCTTGAATGCGGTACGCGATTGCCAGGCCGAAGCGAACTCTTCAGCGCTGGGCATCTTCTTGCGCGTGTAAAGGGACCACAGATGCCGATACCATCCCGGCGAAATCACTCCTGCTCCGTAGCCAGAGAATGCGCTGAGGCGGCTGTCTGTCCATGGCACCCAGGTTGCTTCGACCTTTAGGCGGGGCAGGTCTTTAACGAGTGCTCGGTCATCTGCCGGCTTTGTAGCCTGCCTGAGTCCGCTGATGTGCCACGCACCAGTGACGACGGCGATATTTCCTTCAACCTCTTTCAGCGTCGCTCGTATGTTCGTGCGCATAAAGGCCTCGCGCTGATGGTTGCGCAAAACTTGATCCGGCGATTGTGGTCTGAGGCCTTCCTGCGCGCGCGCCTCTGTCATTGCAGTCTCGATAGACGCGAACACCGAGAGCGCCTCTTGCCCGCTGGCGCCATGCTGTTCGATCAGGCTATTCCAGAAGGTCTCGCCATCTTCATATCCAGCCGCACTTGCGAGCAAATCGAGCGCATCTGCGCGTGGCTGCGGAGGTGTGCTTTCGGGATATTCTTGTGCGGCTTTTTGCAGTGAGAGTGAGATAGCGGCAGGCCAATCGCAAAAGCGCACAGGACGCTCGTGTTTCAGCGCCCAATGAATCGCCTGCCATTCAGGAGAGAATTCCGCAAACGGCATGAAGGAGGCAAGGCTCGCCTCGTCCGAGGCATGCAGCAACATGGCGACAGGAGGCTTTAAATCCGGGTCCGCGATGTACTGGATCAGCTCATCACCTTCCGGAGGCCCTTCCACAAGGACACATGCTGGGTCGAGCACGTCCAGCGCCTTGCGCAATAAGGCGGCAGATCCAGGACCATGATGACGTATCCCGAGAATGCGCACGCGTTCGTCGGCTTGAGCGGGCATGGTTGACTAAAGGACCTCGCGAATTGCCGAGTAGAGGTCCGACCAACCATCGCGCGTCCGCATCACGCTTTCGAGATATTCCTGTAACGCGACCGTGTCTTGCACGGGATCTTTCACCACCGCGCCGACAATGTTTGGAGCAAGGCTTTCCGCCGTCATTGTTCCGTCGCCGAAGTGCGCCGCAGATGCCCATGCGCTCACCCCGACGGAAATTGCTTCGGCTGTAGAGAGCGAGCCAGTAGAAGATTTGAGTTTCGTCTTGCCATTCAGCGTCTTGCCATCGCGCAACTCGCGGAACAGGGTTACCACGCGCACCAACTCTTCACCGGCGGGACGGATGGGCGGCAGTTCAAGGCTCGAACCGATCTCGAGAACGCGCTTCACGACGATACCGGTTTCCTCCTCCAAAGTAGCGGGAGACGGAAGCACTACAACGTTGAACCTGCGTTTGAGTGCGGAGGAGAGATCGTTCACACCCTTATCGCGATTGTTCGCGGTCGCGATGACATTGAACCCGCGCTTCGCTTCAATCGCGTCGTTTAGTTCAGGGATAGGCATGGTCTTCTCCGAAAGGATCGTGATCAGAGTGTCCTGCACGTCCGAACCCATGCGAGTGAGTTCTTCTAGGCGAACGATGGTTCCTTCTTCCATTGCTCGCGCCACTGGAGTTCTGACGAGCGCCTCGCGCGATGGTCCCTTGGCCAGCAGCAGGGCGTAGTTCCAGCCATATCGAATGTGGTTTTCATCGGTCCCTGCGGTGCACTGAATCATGCGTTGCGACGATCCCGAAATTGCCGCCGCCAGGTGTTCCGATACCCATGATTTCGCTGTCCCCGGCAGTCCGAGCAGCAGCAGGGCGCGGTCTGTCGCGAGCGTCGCAACAGCGGTTTCAATCAGGCGGCGATTGCCAACGTATTTCGCCGAGATTGGAGTGCCGTCCGCCGCCTTGCCTCCAAGAATGTAGGTCACGATCGCCTTAGGCGAGAGACGCCAGTTCGTAGGACGAGCAAGCTTGTCACCTGCGGCAAGAGCAGACAACTCGTGCGCGTAGATTTCTTCAGCGCTTAATCGTATTCTGCCAGAAGCTTGTTTAGACATGGGTGCGGTCGTTCTCCATTCCATCGAGGATCTCAAGCAGTGCAAGGGGGGTAACGGTTTGTGATTGGTCGAACTTCGTCAGTTGCTCTCGAAGCTCCTGGCGTTGCGAAGCCGGACATATCGCAGCGATCATTTCAACCCACGGCGCGCTACCACGCTCGTGTTCCGGGACTTTCGTCAACAACTTCGCGGGAAGAGCAATCGACATAACCGAAGCTGGCGCCTCTGCATCCGTGATCCGATGCAGCCAGTCCCACAGAGAGTAGGTCGTCGGCACATCCTTGCGATAAGGATGCACGACGATTTCCTCCCAGCGCGGACGCTCTGATTCTGTCATCGTTCCCAGCGTGTCAAGTCCGGCTTCAAACATGCGTTCCCACGCGTTTGGCAGGTTCGCGACCACAAGTTCAAGCAGATCGAGACGACGCTCGTTCGTCGCGATAAGCGCCAAGGCAAGAAGCAACGGCTCGTCTTTTGCGGCGGCTGCAATCAATTCCTTTTCCGTGACCTTGAACGCGCCCGCCAGTTCGCCGAAGGAAACGTCGGCAAATGTTTGGAGTATCCATCGCGATGCAGCTTGATCCTTTACGTTCGCCGGAAGTTCAATTTGCAACGTGGTGCGCTTCCGAAGCAACCCGCTCTGGCTTTGCTTGATTCGCTCCAGGCAAGCGCCCAACGCCGGATTCTCGCTGCCTGCACCAAGCCGCGCGAGGAATCTCGCCGCAAGTGCTCGCACCCGCGGCGCTCGATCCTTCTCCAAAGTGCTTAGGAAGGTTTGGTCGGACATGCTTAAGCGGGTCTCAAATACCTGCAGCAAACGGAAGCGAGCATCAGCCTCTTCTTCGGCCCATATGGACTCAACCAGAGCACGAGCGGCATCCGCATCATCGCGCCGCCGTTGCTCCAGGTATGCCGCGCGTCGTGAAAGCGTCGGCTGCGCCCAGTTGCTCTCATCCAGCAGCTCTGGATCGAAATAACTTCGCGTCTCTGCTTCGGGTTTTTGCCGGTCAGCCCAATGCTGCGCTGTTGGACCAAGCTTCTCTGCATTTGACCGAACGAAAGCGTCGATCAACGGCAGGTCAAATGGGTGCGGACGCAATCTCAGTCGATCGAAGGCACGCGCCAAAGCACGCGCCGGATGCTCAGTGGCATTCTTCGCAGTTAGCAATCGAATCAGCGGGCGGCGCAGACCATCGGCGATGATCTTTCGTTCATCCTTTATTTCCGGTTCAACGATGAATGACTCTGGTGTCGAAGGGCGCTCGAAACGCAGTGCTTGTCCCATAAGACTGAGCATTTCGAGTGTGCCCTCAGAACTCGGACTAGAAGGATGAATCAATTCGCTCGGCAGCGGATGCCGTGACGTTCCTCCCAATAGTGACGGCAGAACCTTTGCATGTAAGGTGATCGAGTTCATGATCGCAACCACCTTCCGAGCTGCGTCTCTGCCCACGCCAAGGTGAACTCGTATCCATTCCACAAACCGATTCCATCAATGCGATCGAGACTCGCAAGTGGCGAAGCATGATTCGCCTGCGAGGTATGCAGCGGGAGCGATA
>Ga0210406_10001670_pt1 | contig 26542 bp, 25 predicted proteins | sample IncBWC30MmetaG_FD_155454 | JGI IMG/M metagenome (GOLD analysis project Ga0210406, IMG submission 155454) | Forest soil microbial communities from Barre Woods Harvard Forest LTER site, Petersham, Massachusetts, United States - Inc-BW-C-30-M | ecosystem: Environmental > Terrestrial > Soil >... | reverse complement strand
CTCGTCGGTCACCGTCGGCAGGGTGTCACCCTTCTTCAGGCGCTCCGCGTCGTCAAAGCTCAAATCCAATTCTTTCTGCAGCGCGTCCGTGTATTGGTTGCCGCCGACGCTGACGTCGCGAGTAAATAAGGGAACGCCGCCGCGCACGATGTTGATATTCATGACGCTCGCTCCAATGTTCAGCAGCGCCACGGTCTGGCCGGCATCCGGTTCGTAGTTCACTTCGAAGCAGTTCTGCAGCCCGAACGCGTCAATGTCCACCACCACCGGCGTCTTACCCGCCTGCGCCAGCACGTTCGTATGATTCAGAATCTTGTCTTTCTTTACCGCCACCAGCAGCACGTCCATCTGCGAGTCCATTGCCTCCAGCAGTTGGTAGCTGAGGTTCACGTCGGCGATGTCGAAGGGAATGTGCTGGCTGGCCTCGGACGGAATCCGGTCGTACAACTCTTCTTCCGTCATCAAGGGCAGCGGCACTCGCTTCACAATTACGGAGTGGCCGGAGACCGACGTTCCTACGTTCTTGGTCTTGATCTTTTCGGTTTCGAAAATCTTGGTGATCGCGTTGGCCACTTGCGGCGCATCCATAATCGCGCCGTCCACCACGGTATCCTGCGCCAGGGCTTCCATGCCGAAGCTGACCAGTTCATACCCGGCCTTCGTCGATTTCAGCTCAACAGCCTTGATCGAACTGGATCCAATGTCCAGCCCCACCAGCTGCTTGCTCTTTCCTCCACCAGGTAACCACATATCGCGGCCTCTTTCCCTCACGCTCTGACAAGTCTAGCGGCGCTTCGCCACCACTTGGCTCATCTTGCGTTCCATCCACCTGTCTAGGATCGTCTTTCTAAGTTTCCAACGATTTCCTAACTTGAATGCAGGTATTTCGCCCTCTGTGATGTACCGGTACAGAGTATCCGGGCTGATGCCGAGATACTGGGACGCCTGCCGTACGTTCATCACTTCGCGCGATTCGCTCACGAGGAACGCCCACCTTATCTTCCACTCGCCCTTCTTGCATACTTCGCCGCACCCAATTTCTTGCTTTTTGCTGCAGGACACAGATTCCCCGGGTGCTGCTCGTGGATACGTTATGTCATTCACGCTGGCAGAGCGTCAAGCGATTCTCTTCTGTAGTTGTCCTAAGAATGCAGGTAATCTTAGGCAATTGGCCTGTTATTGCAGGCAGGTAGGACTACTAATTGCATGGCCAGCCGGACACCACCACTATTCCTTGCGCTTTTTCTTGCGCGAGCGCCTGTCCACTCGGACGGTAATCCTTAGTTCGCAATCCCCGCTCTATCTCAACGTTCTCTACTACTTGCGCCCCGCGAGCCCTTGTAGCACAGCCATTTCTGTTTACCCTGAGTTGCGAAGGGGCTGTACTCTTGGATTTTCCTAATCTTCTCTGCGAACTCTGTGTGCTGACCTCTGCGTACTCTGCGTTAAGTCCGCTCTTTTATCTTTTCGCGGCTCAAATCCCCAAACTTTTCCAAAGCGCTTCCACTCGCGCTTTCGTCTTTTCATCCGTGACCATCTCATCCGGCCACGGCCGCGTAAATCCCTCGCTCGCCCATTTCCGCGTGGCATCAATTCCCATCTTCGAACCAAAATCCTGCATCCGCGCGGCGTGATCCAGCGTATCCACCGGCCCCAAAGTAAATTGCACATCCCGCTCCGGATCAATCGCGCAGAGCGCTTTCCAAACCACCTCGCGGTAGTCGTGAACGTTCACGTCGTGATCCACTACCACAATCACCTTCGTGAACATCGCTTGTCCCAGCGACCAGATCGCGTTCATCACCTTTCGCGCGTGCCCGGGAAATGATTTCCGGATCGACACGATCATCAGGTTGTGCACGATCCCTTCCGCCGGCATCGAGACGTCCACAATTTCCGCATGCGGCAGTTTCATCAGCGGCAGAAACACCCTCTCGATCGCGTAACCCATATAGAAGTCTTCCTGCGGAGGACGCCCGACCACGGTAGCCAGGTAAATCGGGTCTTTCCGGTGCGTCACGCACTCAACGTGGAAAACTGGGTATTCCCCTTCCAGTGAATAAAACCCCGTGTGATCGCCGAACGGCCCTTCCGTCCGCATTTCGTTCAGGTTCACATAGCCTTCCAGCACGATCTCCGCATTCGCCGGCACTTCCAGATCGTTTGTCTCGCACCTCACCAGTTCCACCGGCTCGCGGCGCAAGAATCCGCTGAACATCATTTCGTCCAGGTCCGGGGGTATCGGCAAAATCCCGCCAAGCGTAGTCGCCGGGTCCGCGCCTATCGCCACGCTCACTGGAATTCGCCCTTCCGGATTCTTCGCCCGCGCCCGGCGGAAATGTTCCGCGCCATGCTTCTGCGTCTGCCAGTGCATTCCCGTTGTGCGTTCATCGTAAATCTGCATCCGGTACATTCCGACGTTCCGTTTCCCTGTCTCCGGATTGCGCGTGAACACCAGCGGGAAAGTGATGAAACGCCCTCCATCCTGCGGCCAGCATTTCAAAATCGGAAAATCAAACAGATTGACGTCGTTGCCCTGATGCACCACATCTTTGCACGGCCCGTCCTTCACATTCTTGGGCATGAACGACCCAAGCTCCGCCAATTTCGGCAGCATCTTCAATTTGTCGAAGAGCCCCTGCGGCGTCTGCATCTCCAGAAATCCGCGAATCCGCGCCGCCACTTCATCCAGTTCTTCCACCTCGAAAGCCAACTCCATCCGCCGCACGCTTCCGAACGCGTTTATCAGCAGCGGATACCGCGACCCTTTCGGCTTTTCAAACAGCAGCGCCATCCCACCCGGTTTCCCCTTCGGGCCCATCATCGCCTGCGCCCGCTGCACCACTTCCGTAACTTCCAGAACCGGGTCCACCTCCGTCTTCACCCGGCGCAGTTCGCCCTCCTTCTCCAGCCGCTTCACAAACTCCCGCAAGTCCGCGTATCCCACTTCTTCCTCCAAAAATCTCGCTGAACTGTCCGGACATTTTGGGGGCCTGGCTTGCCCGCCCTGAGTCCTCCCGAAGCGCCCTGCCTTCCGGACTTCGCCACCCCACCCCAAGATCACTTCATTTTTGCGGAGCCAGTCTTCGCCTCTTCAGCGACTTCCCAGGTATGACCACAACTATGACAGTTCCAGCCACTTTGATGGATCGCAATCGGTAATCCCAGCAGAAGCCCGGCGCCTGCAATCCGCTTCAACAATTCGTCGCAGGAAACATCCTTCGAACCGCATTTCGGACACTGCTCTTGCTCATACTCTCCCACACCCTCAACATCAAACTTTCCGTCCGGTTTGCTAGTCAATACTTTCTCAGCATCTTCCACGTCACTCTGCCGAACTACGAGCTTTAAACCACCGAGCAAGTTAGACCATAACCAATCAAGCCTTACCATATTTTCGTCGTACAAATAGCAATCGATGTCTGCTGCCTCGAGAATCATTCGATCGGTCATTGCTTCAGGTATGTCGCGATAATGGCGAATAACAACGGGAGTATTCCCAACGTCCTCTTCCGCTTCAGACCAAGCCATTTGCGAAGGAACCGGCAGGTCTTTCCCCGCCCAATCCAATCTCCGCTTTGCCATTTCATCCCGGAGCGCCTCAAAAGCCCAATCTGTTAGAGCGCGGGGTTTATGCCCGATTTTTTGCAACTCCTGGTCGCTCATCGCCGCGTATCTTGCGGCCAGCCGCTCTCGTTCCTGCTCCGGATCTATTTTCGCCATTGTTCCATGGCCCTCGCCGCGCCAATCATACTCTGATTTCCGCGACTTCAAGCTTCAGGTCGGTTCACGCCCGAACTACCCGCAATCCCAGCTCACTCTCAAACGGATCGAAATCACGGTCTCGGTGAAGTAGCTCATGCCCCTCTCGAATACAAAACGTTGCAATCCAGCAATCTGCAATCCTCCGGATTGTGAATCCTTTCTTTCGCAATTTGCGAAAGTTTTCCGCGGCTCCAACCGCCAAATCGATCCCGCCGGTAACAAACACCTCGAACTTCAACATCTCCGCCTGTACTCGCAAGAATTCCTGGTCCCCGCGAATCCCTTGCAGGACTTCGCTCAAAATTAGGTCAGTTAGCCCCAATCTCTTCCTCTGCGCCTCCGTTTCCAGCCAGAGCGACTGCGGATTCTGTACCCCACGGAAATAGTCGATCCACACCGTCGTATCAACGATCACCATTGCAGGGTCTTCTCTCGACCGCCCCGCAATTCATCAAGATCCCCTTCCCACTTCACTTTCCCGCGCAACTTCCGGATGCCTTCCTGTCCCTTTATTTGGATGAGCATGCGCAGGCCCGCCTCCACGGTCTCCTTCTTGGTCTTGGTGTTGGCGCTGCGCATAGCCTCTTTCATCAATTTGTCGTCAATTTCGATGTTTGTCCGCATCGGCCACCTCGATGTGTATAATATCACATTTTGTGTGTATCGAATTGCCGAGGTTGCGGCTCTGGTCCATCCCCATCGCCCTCGCAGCCACCTCCTCGAATTGCAACACGCAGCTAACGCTCGCGTAACACACGGTACTTAAACTCGCGGTTGTGTGCACGTGTTCCTTGAGCTCATCCGATCCGCGCGGCTCTTGTGTTAGAAAAATCTACAATCTAGGAGAGCGATCTAATGATTAAGAAACTCCGGCTGCTCTTTTTCTTGGCAGCCTTGCTCGGAACACTTCCCGTTCGAATAATGGCTGCGCCCAACGATGCGGGAGACTTACGCCACCGCATCAAACACGTCTTTGTGATTGTTCTGGAAAACGAAGGCTTTGACGTCACATTTGGCCCCAATTCCAAAGCCCCTTTCCTTTCCCAGACGCTTACCTCGCGGGGCGTTCTCCTCAACCAATACTACGGCACCGGCCACGTCAGCCTGGATAACTATATCGCCATGCTCAGCGGCCAAGCCGCCACCCCACAGACCCGGAACGACTGCCAGGTTTACCAGGATTTCGCTTTGACGGGCACAACCCCCGACGGTCAGGCAATCGGCTCGGGCTGTGTCTATCCGGCCTCCATTAAGACCCTGCCGGACCAATTGAACGCAGTAGGTAAAACTTGGCGCGCGTACGCCGAGGACATGGGCAATGATCCTAACCGGGAAGCGGCCACCTGTGGCCATCCTATGCTCAACACCGTCGATCTCACGCAAGCTTCTGAAGCGCCTTCGGCCGCAGTTCCCCTCGGCGACCAATATGCTTCCCGCCACAACCCCTTCGTCTATTTCCACTCCATCATCGACTCGCCCGACTGCGGCACCCATGTCGTCAACCTGAACCTATTGCCTCAGGATCTGCTTCGGGAGTCCACCACTCCCAACCTTGTTTTCATTACTCCCAACCTCTGCAACGATGGGCACGACTCTCCCTGCAAAAACGGCCAGCCGGGCGGCCTCGTCTCCGCCGATGCCTTCCTTCAGAGATGGATCCCGATGATCACTAATTCTCCCGCTTATCAGCGCGACGGCCTGATCGTCATTAACTTCGACGAGGGCGGACTCACCGTGCAGCCAACCCCCACGGGTATTTCCATCTTTGCCCCGGGACTCTTCTGCTGCAACGAGCAACCCGGTCCCAACTTGGCTCCCTTCCCGCAAAGTACGAACATCACTCCCACCGTCAGCTTGAACTTCCAAAGCTATGGTGGAGATCGCACAGGCGCCGTCCTGCTCTCCCCGTTCCTCGATCCCGGCACCGTTTCCTTCACTCCTTTCAACCACTACTCCTTCTTGAAATCAATGGAGGACATCTTCGACATCGATAGCTATCTCGGCTACGCCGGTGCACCCGGCCTCGTCGGCTTCTTCGGCTGCGTAAGTTCCGACATACAAATCAAAGGTCCACATCAACTCGAGGCTTGCGGGCTGCGCTAGGCAATCCACCTCCAATGGCTGGCTCGCTCTTTGTGCAGTCTGCCTGCCCACCCCAGGCAGTCAAGGGGCGAGCCCTACTCTTCTCTTGTTACGAGTATTGGCCGGTCGATCTCGCCGAATATCAGCCTCAAACTGTAGGCTCCGATCGTCTCGTTCTCACTACGCAAGCGTTTCGATGTGATACAAGCGGTCTCAGACTGACCATAAATTCTGCGAGCCGGTCGCCCCTGTGATTTGAAATGAGTTTCCTGAGCTTCTAAGTGACCGCATCACAAGGATTTGCTGACACCATCAAATCTGGACCTCATTTCAAGAGTCGGTTGCGATTGGCCTCACAATTGCCTTTCTCTTGTGGGAGGCAGCAGGCCTCTCGCGTGTCATCCGTGCGTGTACCTGCCAATTTTCCGGGAACAAGTCGTTTGTATCCGGACGCAAGAATTATTGCTGTAAGAAGGAGAACTGGGACCCCAAGCACGCCATTGGATGGTTACAACAGGCTGCGGTAAAGGCTCATCAACCCAACATGCGCAACGCACTTCATATGATTCGACTCGATTATCTCTCCTGTGTTTTGACGGTCTTGGCGACCGTACTCATTGGCAAGAAGCTCTGGCAAGGATGGGTTGTTGCTGCTCTGAATAGCGCCGTCGTCTGTGTGATCGGCGTTCGCACCGCCCAATTCGGTTTCGTGCCCGCCAATCTCCTTTGCATCGCCCTTTACACGACCAATCTCGTGAACTGGCGTCCCAAGAAGCAAGATCAGTAGTTTTCCGCCACTCCTCACGATTCTCCGCTGGTAGTATCCTGTTCATAGCCGTATGAACCGCATCTACCTCGATCACAACGCCACTACTGCTGTCGACCCCGCCGTGCTCGACGCCATGCTCCCCTATTTCTCTGCCGAATTCGGCAACGCCTCTTCCATCCACACCCCCGGCCAACGCGCCCGCGCCGCCGTCGAAACCGCCCGCGAACAGGTTGCCGCGCTCCTCAACGCCCGCCCCCAGGAAATCGTCTTCACCAGCGGCGGCACCGAATCCGATAACCACGCCATCTTCGGCATGGCTCTCCATTCCTTTACTTCATTAGCCTCCTCTACCTCCTTAACCTCCCGTCATGTAATCACCACCACCATCGAGCACGAAGCCGTCCTCAACACCTGCCAGGCTCTCGAATCCCAAGGCGTCGCGGTCACCTATCTTCCCGTCAACCGTGAAGGCCTCATCCATCTCGACGATCTTCGCCGCGCCCTTCGCCCCGAAACCGTTCTGATCACCGTGATGCACGCCAATAACGAACTCGGCGTGATTCAGCCGCTTGCCGAAATCGGCCGCATCGCCGCCGAAGCCGACATCTACTTCCACACCGATGCGGTGCAGTCCGCCGGAAAAATTCCCGTCGACGTCAAAGCCCTGCAACTCGATCTTCTTGCTATCTCCGGCCACAAGTTCTACGCGCCCAAAGGCATCGGCGGTTTGTTCATTAAAAGCGGCACCCGCCTACGCCAGCTTCTCTATGGCGGACATCACCAGCGTGGCTTCCGCCCCGGCACCGAAAATGTCGCCGGCATCGTCGGCCTTGGCAAAGCCGCCGATCTCGCCCGCCTCTCCCTCGAAAGAGATGCCGCGCGCATCTGCTACCTGCGCGACACGCTCGAGCAAGGCATCCTCGCCCGAGTCCCCGATTCCCGCATCAACTCCGCCAACGCCCCACGCACACCTAACACTTCCAATATTCTTTTTCCCGGTATCGAAGGCGAAGCCCTCGTCATCGCCCTCGATCTCAAGGGACTCGCTTGCTCCACCGGGGCCGCCTGCTCCTCCGGCGCCGTCGAGCCTTCGCACGTCCTCACCGCTATCGGCCTCCCTGCCTCGGAAGCTCGCGCCAGCGTCCGATTCAGCCTCGGCCGCCACACCTCCGAAGCCGAAATCGCCAGTGCCCTCGAACTCATTCCCGCCGCCGTAGCCCAATTGCGAGCCATCTCCCCCTCCTATCAGAGATGACAGCAAGTATTGACTTTCGCTAATTCTTCGCTGACAATACAATTTCAAATATTGCTGTGCCTGGCGTTGTGATGGACGATGAAAACCAAATCCGAACGGCTCTTTGAGCACTTCCTAACGGAGAACGGCGTTCCCTTCGAGAAGATTCAGGAGGAAGGAACGCCAAGACCAGATTATGAAGTTTCTCTCGGAAACTCGCGACTGATTTTCGAGTTGAAGGAATTGGACGAAGACGAGAATTTCGGAGTCGTTAAGGATTCCACACGGCCATACATAAAGAGCCACTCGCGGACGATTGGGGATCATATTCGACGCAGAATTGAGCGCTCTAGAAAGCAAATTCAATATGGAGCGAACCAAGGTATTCCCTCGGTGCTGCTCATCTACAACAGCGTTGATCCAGTGTTTCAGTCGTTCGGCACGGAGAGGATGGACTTTATTGCTGCCATGTATGGCGACTACACGGTGATGCTAAACATGGAAACAAGGGCTGCATCCGAATGGTTCAATGGAAAGAAGCAAATGCTTCAGCAAGAAAAGAACACTTCCTTCAGCGCCATCGGTCATTTGTGCGATAGAGGTGGTGCGACAACGGTCACCCTATTTCAGAACGTCTTTGCAAAGCTAAAAATTGCATACGAAAATCTGCCGGCTTGCTTTGAGGTCGCGGCGATTGAAGTTTCCTTTGAGCCTTTGACTCTGCCCTAAGTAGTGGGTACGTGCCTGTCTATATTTGTTCCATTCACGCTAAAATGGAAGGAGCATGTCCGCGCAGCTCCAACTCGACCCTCTTCCGGCAACCGCCGCCGAAGAGACCACGCCCGGCCTGGTGGCAGTCGCCATGTCCGGCGGTGTCGACTCTTCCACCGTTGCCGCGGTGCTTCTCCAGCAAAATCGCCCTATCGTCGGCCTCACCATGCAGCTCTGGAACCAGCGCCGCCTCCCCGAACTTCAGGGCAACGGACCTGCGCAGCACCGCTGCTGCTCCCTCGACGACGTCTACGATGCCAAGCGCGTCGCGCAGCACCTGAATTTCCCTCACTACGTCGTCAACTTCGAAGAGCAGTTCGAAGCCCGCGTTGTGCGCCCTTTCGTCGAGCAGTATCTCTCCGGCCGCACTCCCATCGCCTGCACCAACTGCAACACCGACGTGAAGTTCGAGCCGCTCCTCCGCATGGCCCGTCAGATCGGAGCCGAGCGACTCGCCACCGGCCACTACGCCCGCATCCGCAAAAACGAAACCACGGGCCGCTTCGAACTTCTCCGCGCCCGCGACGATTCGAAAGATCAATCTTATTTCCTGTGGGGTTTAACCCAGGAACAGCTCTCGCGCAGCGACTTCCCTCTCGGCGAACTCACCAAAGAGGAAGTCCGCAACGTTGCGCGCCAGGTGAATCTTCCCGTTGCGGAAAAGCCGGAAAGCATGGAACTCTGCTTTGTCCCTAACGGTAACTACGTTCAGTTCATTCACGCGTATTCTCGCGCCGAAGGCATCGCCGTAAATAATCAGGAAGGCGACATCGTCACCGAAGACGGCGCCGTCATCGGCCGCCACACCGGCGTGCACAATTACACCGTCGGCCAGCGCAAAGGTCTCGGCTTCGCCGCGGGCAAACCTGTCTATGTCCTCTCGATCGACACAGTGAACAATCGGATCATCGTCGGCGAAGACGACGCTTTACGCACCACCACGTTCGAGATCGAAAATGTAAATTGGATTTCCATCGCGGAGCCCGGCGTACCCGTCCAGGGCCAGGCGAAAATCCGGCACAAGCACGAGCCCGCGCCCGCCACCATCGAAGCGCTGCCCAATAATCGTGCCCGCATCACCTTCGAAACACCGCAGCGCGCCATCACCCCAGGCCAAGCCGCCGTTTTCTATCAGGCCGACGTTGTCCTGGCCGGCGGCTGGATCAAGTAGCTCCCGGGCTGCTCCGCCTCATCCGAACATTTGTCATCCTGAGCGAAGCGAAGGACCTCAAGCAATCGCCGCCGCCTGCGCCGACACCGCGGCCAACAATCGCGTCTTTACTTTTCCAACTTTGGGAGTTTTTGCAAAAACAAGGAGGGCGCGCGAACCGCTCATGGAAGGAGACTCAACTCACTCAACCGCAAAGCGATTCCGCATACACCTTTGCACTTCAGATGAACAACTCGTCTTCCTGCTCCACCGAGTTTTCTCTCGCCGGAGACGCAGCCCGCCGCGAGCGCAGCACGTCGAGCCCGATCTTGATTCCCTGCACGATCGCGGACGCCTTCTGCACCGGCGCCCAGAAACTCCGCCGCACTTGCGAGCCCGCGTCCTCGACCGCTTCCAGTGTTCCCGTCAGGATGCGGTCCACGGCCACCAGTTGCCCACGCAACCGGTCGGAAGCCTCCGTCGCAATCTTGTCAAACTTCTGCGCCTGCGAACGAGTCATGTAAACAATGTGCGCGGCATCCTCAACCAGCGCGGAAATTTTAGGCTGCGTATCATCCAGCAGAATCTGCGTGCGCGTCAGGATCGGCCCCACGCGCGAGTGCATGTCTACCATCATCCTGTTCACCGATTCGGTGGTCTTCCTCAATTGCAGGAACAGCACGATCAGGATGGACGTTTGCACCAGCAGCGCGATCGCGGCCGCAAGAATGAAAACCTGCATCGTTATCTGCATACACACCCAACCCTTCCCGCAACCCTAGCGGAAAACCCAAGCCACCCCTGCAAAATCTCAGGACTTCGATTCGCGCAAAAACGCTTCGCGGCCTGCGTCCACCGCGGCGGACAGCGATTCCCGCTTGCGCGAAGCCACGTCCTTGCCGCGCTCGATCAATTCGTCGGCCCGCTCCCGCAACTCTTTCGCCTTTTTCTGCGCAAATTCCCGCCCATCATCGGCACGCTTCGCCAGATACTCGCGGGTATCTTCGCCGGACTTCGGCGCAAACAGGACGCCCATCAACGCGCCCACTCCAAGTCCCACCAGAAAGTAACTCACCTTGCTTCCAACGTTGTCAGACATAAAAGCCTCCACGCAATGAACCTAGCACACGCATTTGAACGCCGCAACACGGCCTAACCTCCCCTCTTGCCTCATACCGGTTAGGGCGTATCTTGGTGCAGCGACAAATGTTGCACTATCTTTTCCGCCATCTTTCGCGGCAGCATCCGGCTCAACTCCTCAGTGCTGGCCTTCTTTAGATTCGCCACGCTGCCATAGCGCTGCAGCAATCTTTGCGAGGTTCGCGGCCCAATCCCCGGTATATCCAGCAGCACTGTGTGCGTCTGCCGCGCCCCGCGCCGCTGGCGATGAAAGCCCACCGCGAAACGGTGTGTCTCATCGCGAATCTGCTGGATCAGATGCAGCACGGGCGAATGCCGTTCCAGAATCACCGGCTCATCCTCCTGCCCTAACACATAAAGAATCTCTTCCTTCTTCGCGATACTGGCCATAGGCTGATTAATGATCTGCAAAGACTCCAGAGCCTGCGACGCCGCATGCAACTGCCCCAATCCGCCATCAATCAGGATCAGGCCAGGTAGCGCCCTCTTTTCCTCCTGCAGCCTCCGGTATCGCCGCAGCACCGCCTCGTACATGCTGGCAAAATCGTCGTTCTGCGCGCGCTCGCGCCCTCCCGGCGCTTCATCGCCGCGAATGATGAACTTGCGGTAATCCGATTTCTTCATCCGCCCGTTTTCCCAGACCACCATGGACGCCACAGTGTCCGTTCCCTGGATGTGAGAAATATCGAAACTCTCAATCCGCTTCGCCTCCTCCGGAAGGTTCAGGGCGGACTGCAGTGCTTCCCCGATGGCTTTCGAAGTCGGCTTCAGAACGCGAAACCTTTGCTCGAAAATGTGCTTGGCGTTATTTTCCGCAAGATCCAGAAACGCCCGCTTGCTGCCCCGTTGCGGCGTGAAAATCTCCACTTTATGTCCCGCGCGTTCGCTCAGCAATTCCCCCAGCAGCGCGTGATCCTCGAAATCGATGGGCACATGAATCATCTTCGGCAGGTATTCCGCTTCCAGGTAAAGCTGTTTCAGCAGCGATGGCACGAATTCGTGGGGATCGAATTCCTCCAGGTCTTCCCAAAAGAATTCCCGCCGGTCCACCACACGTCCCGCGCGAAGGTGAAACAGATTCGCCGCCACCAGGGGTGGCTCGGCATAGTAAGCCAGCACGTCCGTATCATCCCCCTGCGCCGAAGCAATCCGCTGGCGCTCCTCGATGTCATCCAGGGTCCGCAGCAAATCGCGATACGATGCGGCCTCTTCAAACCGTTCGCCTTCCGCCGCCGCCAGCATCCGCTCCTCGATGCTCTTCATCAAGTCCTGCCGCCGGCCTTCCAGAAACATCCGCGCATCGCGAACCGCTTCCGCATAACGGGCATCCGTGGTCAATCCCTCTGCGCACGGCCCCAGGCACCGATGAATGTAAAACTGTAGACATGGCCGCGGATGAATCTTGGTCAGGTCCACGTAGCAGGAAGGCACCAGAAACCGTTTGTGAATGAAGTGTAGAATGCGCCTCGCCAGGCTCGCCGGGAAATACGGCCCAAAATAAAGCGAGCCATCCTTCTTCACCCGGCGTGTGAAATAAACCCGCGGATATTTTTCGTATAGCGTCAGCTTGATATACGGGTACGTCTTGTCGTCCCGCAGCATGACGTTGAACTTCGGCTTGTACTGCTTGATGAGATTGTTTTCAAGCGCCAACGCCTCGCGCTCGTTCTCCACCAGAATCGTTTCCAGGTCCGCAATCTCCCGCGCCAGCGAACCCGTCTTCGCATCCACCCAGCGCGATTCCAGGAAATACGAGCGCACGCGATTCCTCAGTGACCGCGCCTTCCCGACGTACACGACCTTCCCCGCCGCATCCTTGAACAGATACACCCCGGGCGATTCAGGGAGCGCGGCTGCTTTTTCGCGAGGATCCATGGAGTTGAAGCGGCGCGGCCGGGCCTTTCAGCCGCCTCTTTCATCTTACGGTGAATTCCAGCGGAAAGAGAAACCCCTTCCCCTCGCGCCGTCCGGGTGTCTAATTTGAGACATACGCGGTCGAACGGTCCCCACTAAACTGCAAATAATGGAAAGCTTTCGCGCCAGTCGGTGCTATGCTCCAAGCAACTCGGCGACGCCAGCCATTCCATGCGTCGATTCCATCGCACCCCGGGCACTGACAATCCTTCGCTGCGCTGGACTTCGCCAACAGCCAAGCCTCAGTGGAAAAGAGCTCAACATGGAGCGTCTCGCGCGCGTTCTCTCTTCACGAACCGCACTGATTTTCGGCCGGTCCTTTTTTCCGCTATCTGCAATTGTGATCATTCTCGGTGCGGCGCTTTGGGGCCCCTGGGTTAGCCTGGGAGTCACCGTCGTCGCGATAGCCGTTGCCCTGAGGTCGCTTTGATCCCGGCGGCATGCGATCTCCCCGCCCCCGCAGCGCTAAAACCTTGGCGACTTTTTTCGCATCCCCAGGACTGGCACTGTGTGCTTTTCCATTTCATCTGCCTGGCGGCTTATGCCTGCGCGTTCTGGCTCTACCTGCATCCCAAAGTGGCCGGCATCACCGGCCCGTGGTCCCGCATAGCCTTCGTGCTGGCATCGGCGATGGTGCTGGGCTGGATTTCCGGAATCGATGTTGGTGTCAACTTCCACAACCATTCCCATCGGCCAATTTTCACCTCGCCATTCGTTAACCGGTGGTTTGGCCGGATCTGGACTTTTTCCGGCGGCTGGCCATCGTTCTTTTGGGAGTACTGCCACGTTACGATTCATCACGCCAATCTGTTGTCCGCTGAGGATTGGACATTACCCAAACATTCGGCCGACGGAAAATTTGAAAACTTTCAGCGCTACCTGTTCACGCATTGGCCGTGGCGCCTATCGAGGCATCTGTGGAAGGATTTCACCACGCGCCAGTCCCTGCGCCGGCGATCATTCGACGAACTCGCCATCTTTCTTGCTCTGTGGTCGATTCCCTTCTGGATCGACCCGGTCATGGCCGTATTCCTTTGGGCGCTGCCGCACTGGATCGCCAACGCGTTCGTCATGAATTCGGGAATGTATGTTCAACACGCGGGCTGCGTTCCGAAAACTCCCGCCAAGCCGGTCAGCCACTCCACCGTATTTGTGTCGAACTTTTTCAACCTCACGATGTTCAATATCGGCTTTCACTCCGAGCATCACGACCATCCACGGGTTCACTGGTCGGAACTCCCCGAACTGCACCAGCGCCTCAAGCAGGAGTTGATTGACGGCCAAGCGCACGTGGTGCCCTTCGGCAATTACCACGCAGCCTTTCTGCTCGCGGGCGACGAGACTCGCCAAAAAGGCTTTGCCCAACAGGACTCGCGATACAAAGGCGGCCGATAGCCGTTAACATCTTGGTCTGGCAACTCAACCTGGAATAAACTGAATCAGAGAGGAGGGAGTAATCCCGTTGAAACACTGGCGCTTTCCGCGAAGATTGGCGAGCCTGACGTTTTCCATTCTCGCTCTGTCCGCCACCACGCTGCGGGCACAGGATCCGCCCGCTAGCGCTCCGCCTCCGCCCAGCCAGCCACAACCCAAGCCGAAGAAAAACGTGGATTCCGCAGTAAGTTCGGCGCCCGACCAACCGCAGTGGGATCCGCTGCGCGCCGAAAAAGATCTCGAGGTCGGCAAGTATTACATGAAACGCGGCGACGTGGATGCGGCCATCGACCGCTTCGAAGACGCAACGACCGCCAAACCGGGCTACGCGATTCCATTCCTCTATCTGGGTGAAGCCTACGAAAAGAAAGGCAAGAAAAAGCCCGCCGTAAAAGCCTACCAGCGCTACCTGGACCTCTATCCCCACGCCGAAGACGGCGACAAGATCCGCAAGAAAATCGAAAAGTTAAACAGAGAAATAGACAAAGACAAAAACAAGCTGTAGCGGCCACTGCGTAACAGCCCGATGGGGACCGCGCGACCCTTCAAGCAACTTGTCATCCTGAAGGGCGCGTAGTCTGCGCCCTGAAGGATCTCAACTGATACGCTATGCACATTTTCGACGCTGAGATCCTTTGGCTATCCTCATCGGATAGCCTCAGGATGACACGGGCTCCGTATGTTTTGTGGACTGGGAATTTGAAACTACACCCTACCCCGCCAACCGGTCCAGAAATTTCCTTGCCGCACGGAAATGTTCGTACCGCTTTTCCTCCGCGCGAAATTCCGGTGAATGTGAAATCAGGCTGCAGCCCGACCGCCGCGTCGGATGCTTCACATGCAGCATTTCGTGGTACAGCACGTACTCCACAACAAATTGCGGCACGCCCGGCCGGTCCATCCAACGGTTCAGCACAATCTGATTCGGTCCGGGATCGTAGCAGCCAAACTGCCTTCGCCATGCGCGACCGCTCCACGCAATGTGCGGCCGTTCCAACTGTCGCATAAAATATTTGTCGTTCAGCTGCTCGAAGATTGCGGCCAGATCGTGATGCTCTCCCTGCGGCGATGCCTGCGCCGGCCGCACCCGCCTCCGCCGCAGGTGATTGATCCGGCTGCGTGTCCGGCCCGAACGCGCGTACTCCAGATACGGCCGCACAAGCGCGCGCGAAGGTCTCCGGCGGAACACCCGCGCCAACAGCAACGCCGCCGCGCCCTCCAGCACCACCAGCGGCGCGCGCCGCAAAAGATCCGAGAACCGCACGTAATAGACGTCGCCGCGCCGTCGCAACGTAATCACCAGGCTGCTGTACGCGTAAAACTCCACATGGAAATGCGGCGGCCGCCCTTCGCAACCGATCCGGGTGAACATCCGTTGAAACAGCGCTTCTGCGCCTGGAACGTGGGACCCAACTTTGCCGCGCGGACTCAATGACTACGCCTCAATTCTTTCTCCGGATCGGTGGCGGCGCCGCTTTCTTCCTGGCTTTTTCCGCTTCGCGCAACGCGTCCTCGGTGCCTTCCACGGCATCGTCGAGGTTGTCCTTATAAATCTCCATCTCGGGGCCATTCGAGGCATACTTCCTCAGAATTTCCAGAAAGTCCTTGGTTTTCGTCGCCATCAGATCAATTCCCTGCCGAATGTTGTCTTGCTTTTCCAGCCCAAGCTGGATCAGATCCGCCGCGTCATCCACGCAGCCGATGTAGGAATTCATCAGATAATTCAGCATTTCTCCGTGTTTGTTGGACGACGGATGGTCGAGCTCGTACTGGAATTTTGTCAGGCGGTCTTCCGCAAACGTCAGAAACAGTTTGATGCGGTCGTTTGTGGTCTCCGCATCGCGGATTTTCTCCGCCTCGACGGAAGAAAGATAGTCTTTGTCGGCGCGCTGCGCGAAGGCGCGCCCAGGCAACACACCGCAGGCGCCGAACACCATGGCCGCGCTCAACAACGCAAAGAATAGTTTTCGTTTCATGGTTTCGCCTCGGCTGCGGGAGGCGCTTTCTCCGGATCCTTGGTTCGCCGCGGAAACAAATGCCGAATTAACGCGTCGTCCATGTCGATCAAATTCTTACGCACAATTTCCAGGGGCGGCCGTACATCTTCCGGCGCGACGAGCAGCGTGTCCTCCACCTCGCGGATGCCTTGCCGCACTTCCAACTCCAACTGCCTGTACCCTCCCGGGTGCCGATCCGCATCCGGCTCCTGTTTCCTCAGAAGCTCAAACGCCTGCCGCACGTTGTCCCGGTACTTTTCGAAAATCAGGCCCACGGCATTGTAATCGCCGGCCTTGCCCGCCTGCGTCGCGGCGTCAAATTCCGCCACGCCCAGTTTTTGGAGATCCTTAATCTTCGATCCGGCGTGAGTATCCCGGTCAAAGTGTTCCTGCAGCTCTTTCAATTTGTCCGCGGCCGCAAGGGCAAAGTTGCAGGAAAGCAGCGCGGCAGCTAGCAAGACAGCCAACCGGCTGCCCCGGCTGCCCCGCCGGTCATTTCTTCTTCTCCGCCCGTTTTTCGAGGACATGAATCCGCTGGTTCGCCTGCCAAACCTGGTCCGGATGCTGGTTCTGGTCCAGGTCCAGAAATTTTCGATAAGCGTCCAGGGCGGGTTGAACCTGATTGAGTTTATCGTAACAAAGCGCGCGAATAAACCACACGCCGGCTCCCGGCTTTTCCAACTTATCTACAACGTCGTAGCCCGCCAGCGCCGCGGCGTAATTTCCACCCTGGTAAAACGTCGCGGTCAGATCCTTCCAGTAGACGACGTTCCCCTTGTCCAGTTGAATCGCGATTTTCAGTTCGCGTTCGGCGTCGGCAAACTCGCGCTTCTGCAGATACAGGCGCCCCACGCCGCCATGGAGTTGCGCGTCCCGCGGCGCAAGCGCGATCGCCTGCTTCAGGGCCGCAATGGCCTCGTCCAATTTGTTTTGTCCGACAAAAATATCGGCCCGCAGCCTCAGCTCATCGAGCGAGGGCGCCTGCCCGCTTCCGGATTTTCCCGTTTCCGCAAGAGCTTCATCAAACTGTTTATTGGCGACCAGAAGTTGCACGAACCGCACCCGCACAGTGGAATCATTCGGGTCTGCCGCGAGATACTTCCGGTAGGCCTCTACCGCATCCGGCTTGCCCTCCGCATCAAGACTCAGCGCCAGCCCGCGCAGCGCCAGCAAGGACTTAGGCTGACTTTCGAGAACTGCCCGAAACTTTTTCTCAGCGTCCCCCGGCCGTTCCAATTGCAGATATACCCCGCCCAGATGCACCTGCGCTTCCGTGTCGGAAGGATTCAAATGAGCCGCTGCTTCATACGATTCGGCCGCTCCCGCTAAATCACCGGAACGCTCCAGCGCAATCCCCAGAAGAAAACGCGGCCGGCTTTGGCTGGGCAAAAGGTCCACAGCCTTGTGCAATGGCGGTGCGGCCGCGGCGGCATCTTTTTCCAGCAGCAAGATTCCCAGATTCAGTTGCGCCTCCGCCATCTTTGGATCCAGCGCCACGCAGCGCTCGTATTCGGCGCGCGCTTCGTCCACGCGATTCAGCCCCGTGTAGGCGTAAGCCAGCTGAAAATGCGCGAATGCCACATCCGGTTTCTCGGCAAGAAATTTCTGCAGTGGCGGGATGGCTGATTCGAAATTGTTCTTGTCCAGCGCCGCCTGAGCCTCGTCGAGCAGATCGTTCAGCGGATTTTGCAATTTTTGCGCTTTAGCTTGCGAAGACTTGCTGGGGGGATTCTGTATTTGTTGAAAAGTCGTTGCAGATGACGCGGAGAGGATAACGGAACAAAGAGAGAGGAAGAGGGCCAGCGGCATCGTTCGCTGCATTCGTTTGCGCATCACGGCTCTCGCGGAGTTGTTTTTCCGTTTTCAACCCGGGCGCTCGCTGCGCCATCCACTATCGCGGCACCGTTGCCCGGACGCTTCGCCCCGCCGTTCCCGTTCGCCAGCGCTTTCGCCAGGTAACGCCCCGTGTGAGATTGCGCGTTGCGCGCCACCTGCTCCGGCGTGCCCGTGGCGATAATTTTCCCGCCCTGGTCCCCTCCTTCCGGCCCCATATCAATCAACCAATCGGCGGACTTGATCACATCCAGATTGTGCTCAATCACCAGCAACGACGCGCCCGACTCCAGCAGCCTGCGAAACGCGCCCAGCAACTTCGCGATGTCGTCGAAGTGCAGTCCCGTCGTCGGCTCATCCAGAATATAAAGCACGCCCTGATTCTCCGAACGGGTAAGATGCGCCGCGAGCTTCAAACGCTGCGCCTCGCCGCCGGAGAGAGTCGTTGCCGACTGACCCAATCGCAAGTAGCCCAGCCCAACCTCGTTCAGCACGCGCAGTTTTGAAACCACCTTCGGTACGTTCACAAAAAACGCCAGCGCCTCGCGCACCGTCATTTCCAGCACATCGTGCACGTTTTTCCCGTGGTAGCGCACCTCCAGAATGCTGGACTTGAATCGCTGCCCGCGGCATTCCTCGCAATCAATTCCACGTCCGCCAGAAACTGCATCTCGACGGTCACCGTCCCGTCGCCCTGGCACGTCTCGCAGCGCCCGCCCGGCACGTTGAACGAAAAATGCCCCGCCGCATATCCACGTCGCTTGGCATCGGGCGTCTCCGCAAAAACATCCCGGATCGCATCGAAAGCCTTCATATAGGTCGCCGGATTCGAACGCGGCGTCCGCCCCACCGGCGATTGATCAACGATGATTACTTCCTTAATCTGCTCGTCGCCATCCAGCCGGTCGCAAAATTCCTTGATGCTGGCGCTGTTGCGTTTCGCCAGCAGCGCGCGGTAAAGCACGTTGTGTACGAGCGTGGATTTTCCAGATCCGCTCACGCCCGTCACCACGGTCAGCGTGCCCAGCGGCAGCATCAGATCCACATTCTGCAGATTGTGCAGCGTCGCTCCATAAAGCCGCAGGAATTTCCCCGCCGGCTTGTGCCTCGTGGCTGGAACGGGAATCCGCACCTCGCCACTGAGATATTTGCCGGTGATGGATTTCGAATCCTTCAGAATTTCTTCATAGGTCCCGGAAAACAGCAGCTTGCCGCCCAGTTCGCCCGCGCCCGGCCCGAGATCGATCACCCGGTCCGCCGCCTGAATCGTGTCCGGGTCGTGCTCCACCACCAGAACCGTGTTCCCCAGATCGCGCAGAGATTTCAGAATGTCGATCAGCCGCTGTGTGTCGCGCGGGTGCAACCCAATCGAAGGCTCATCCAGAACATACATCGCGCCCACCAGATGCGAGCCCAGCGAGGTCGCCAGTTGAATTCGTTGCGATTCGCCGCCGGAAAGTGTCGACGTGAGCCGGTCCAGCGTCAGGTAATCCAGTCCGACTTCATCCAGAAATTGCAGCCGGTTGCGAATCTCCTCCAGAATCCTGTCCGCAATCTTTCTTTGCGCTTCCGTCAGTTTCAGTTCCGTAAAAAACACCCGCGCTTCTTTCACGGTCAGTTTGCAAAGGTCGGTGATCGATTGGCCAGTTACCCGCACCGCGCGGGCTTCGGCGCGCAGCCGCGTACCGCCGCACTCCGGGCACGTCGCATAGCCGCGATACCGGCTCAAAAACACGCGCACGTGCAGCTTGTATTTCTTCCGTTCCAGCCAGGTGAAAAATCCCTTTACGCCCTCGAAATCGTTTCCCGGATCGCCTTCCAGGATCAGCCGCCGCTGCTCCACCGTAAGTTGCCGCCACGCCACATTCGTCGGCACGCCGCGGACCTTGGCCCATTTCTTCGCTTCCTGCAGAAGCACGCGGTACTTCGGCTTGGTCCACGGCTCGATCGCGCCGTCGTCCAGCGACTTGCTCGGGTCCGGCACAACCAGGTTCAAGTCAAAATCAATCGTATTGCCAAATCCCTGGCAGCGCGGGCACGCCCCATACGGATTGTTGAACGAAAACAGCCGCGGCTCCGGCTCCTGGTACAGCGTGCCGTCGTTCTTGCATTCGAAGCGCTCATTAAAGGTAAGCCGTTCGGCCGGGTTTCCATCGCCGTCGGCCACAAATTCCAGAATCGCTTCCCCGCCCTCGCGGTAGCAAATCTCGATCGAGTCCACCAACCGCGAGCGCGATTCCGGGTTCACCGCCAGCCGATCCACCAGCACCCAGACCGGCTTGGCAAAATTCACATCTAGCAATGTTCCCGGCGAAGAAAATTCATGCACGCGCCCGTCTTGATACAAACGGTTGAATCCGCGCTTCTGCAACTCCACAAGCACGGAACGAGTTGCCTCGGGCGTTGGAGGCGCCGCTTTCTTCCGCGAGGTCTTCTTTCCCGGGCTGACCAGCTCGGCCGTTGGCATGCGCAATTGATACAGAATGTAAAAACGTCGCCCCGCCTTCAGCGCCAGCACGCGATTCCCAATCTCTTCCGGCGAATCGCGCCGCACTTCGCTGCCGCACTTGATGCAGAAAGTCTGTCCGCACCGCGCAAAGAGCAGTCGAAGATAATCGTAAATTTCGGTTGAAGTGGCCACTGTCGAACGCGGATTCCGCGTCGAGTTCTTCTGCCGGATTGCCACCGCCGGCGCGATGCCGGAAATCTCGTCCACATCCGGCTTTTCCATGCGCTCCAGAAACTGCCGCGCGTACGCCGAAAGCGACTCCACATACCGCCGCTGCCCCTCCGCGTACACCGTATCAAACGCCAGCGACGATTTTCCTGATCCGCTCACACCCGTAACCACCGTCAGCGCATTGTGTGGAATATCCACGCTCACGTTCTTCAGGTTGTGCACCCGCGCCCCGCGGATGCGCAAAAACTCTTGCTGCTCGAGAATGGGGGGTATGGTTTCGCTCGTGGCCAAAGGGAAGCCCAGACAGCGCGCTTTCCGCACACTGCCTAAACTTCAAAGTATACGACTCCGGTGAAATGCGAGCAAATCAGCTAAGGGGCAATTGCCGCGCCTGATTACTGTTGTTGGAGCCGGATGCTGCCAATTCCGCCGTTGACCGAGAGATGAATCGTGGTCGGCGATTTGCCATAAGCGGCATTCACGTATTGCCCGTCTTCTTCCTTCAGGCCATGCGTGTCAATCGATCCCAGGCCGCCGTGCACGACGGCGACGACTCCCACATCCTTCGGCAATCGAATCGTCGCCTCGCCCACGCCGCCCTGAATTTCGGCTTCCAGATCTTTCGCGCGCTCGCCGGTCAGATCCACGTCCGCCTGCCCCGCGCCAATATTCAACTCCAACCTTGTCAGATCCACCTTCGCAAAGCGCAAAACGCCGCGGCCTGCGCCAATGTCAATCTCCAGATCGATCGGAATGGAATCATTCACCTTCAGATTCCAGGTGTTGTCGGAATTTGTCACCAGCGTCCCGCCGCCTTCCTGCTCTATGCTCAACTCTCCCGCGCCATTGCTGACGGAATACTCAATCTTCGGCTCGTGCCATGAGCTTCCAAACGAAAAATCGGCGTTCAAGAGCGACTCCGCGCCTCCGCTCATGGACAGGTCTCCCGCGGGCATCTTCACGGACATGCGCACCGATTTAGCGTCCTTCTTGTCGATCGATTCCACCTTGTGCGACTTCATCGTGGAGTGGCTGGGCCATTCGCGCGCGGCATACGTATGCCCCCGCCAGATCAGCCCCAGCAGCACCAGCAGAAAAATAGCGGTCCCGAGCGTGGCGCCAATCGGAAACGCGGAAGGCGCCTCCGGATTGCGCAACCGGCGCGACCGGTCCCAGAACATGCCCGCACCGGCGAAAATCAGGATTAGCGGCCAATACTTCCCCACCACCGGCCAGGGATCAAGATTGGGAAACTCACGCGTAAGCAGTATCAACGCCCCAAACGCAATCAACAGCATCGGAAACACGACCGAGCCGCTTCGAACTCCGCGATTTTCCGCCATCTCCACCCTCTCTACCTAGAACTACGCAAATTCGAGCAAAATGTTCCGTTGCGAATTTTGAGTGCGGGAGCGAAGCTCCCGCTTTTACGGCCTAAACCCCGTCGACCGACAATCCCTATAGCGGCCCCGACCCGGTCGCGTGCGCCTTTCGCCGCTCTCCCGAACTCATATGCACGACGACCGCCTCTCTGCGGGCATCGTATGTCCCCACCGCCCCAAGGTCAATTCGCAACTCCCCAAAACCCTGTGCTAGAGTTCGCAGAAGCATCCAAGGAATCGCACTCATGGCACCGTTCGACCGCATCATCTGGATCGTCCTCGACAGCGTCGGGATCGGCCCGCTCCCCGACGCCGCGGACTACGGCGACACCGGCCGCACCACACTAGGCCACATCGCCGAATATCGTGCCCTGAAAATCCCCACCCTCGTCGAACTCGGCCTCGCGAATGTCGCCCCGCTCCAACATCTATCTCCTGCCGCGTCTCCCAAAGCCTCCTACGGCAAAGGCGCCACTCATTCCCCCGGAAAGGACACCACAACGGGACATTGGGAAATGGCCGGCGTCTGGCTCGACCAGGCATTCCCCGTTTACCATCACGGCTTCCCGCCAGAAATCATTGAGCCGTTCGAAAAACAGATCGGCCGCAAGACGCTCGGCAACAAACCCGCCTCTGGCACCGAAATCCTGAAAGAACTTGGCGAAGAACATCTCCGCACCGGCAAACCCATCGTCTACACTTCCGGCGACAGCGTTTTCCAAATCGCCACGCACGAAAGCGTCATTCCCGTGCCAGAGCTTTACCGCATGTGCGAAATCGCCCGAAAACTTTTGGACGGCAAGCATCGCGTTGGCCGCGTCATCGCCCGGCCATTCGAAGGCGCTGCCGGCCATTTCACACGTACCTCGCGCCGTCACGACTACGCCGTCGACCCTCCCAAGCCCATGTTGATGGACGTCCTCGCCGAAAAGAAAATCCCTGTCTTTGGAATCGGCAAGATTCACGACATCTACAACGGCCGCGGGGTAGACGACTACGTCACGACAAAATCGAACACCGACGGCATGGAAAAGCTAACCGCCGTGCTTCAGCAACGCCGTAACGGCCTAATCTTCTGCAATCTTGTGGATTTCGACATGCTCTACGGCCACCGCAAGGACCTGGAAGGATTCGCCCGCTCGCTCGAAGAGTTCGATGCGCAGCTAGCACCGTACCTGAAACTACTCCGCGCGAAAGATCTCCTGATCATCACCGCCGACCACGGCTGCGACCCCGACCCCCGCTGGGAAACCACCGACCACTCGCGCGAGTACGTTCCCATCCTCGCCTACACGCCTGCAAGGAAAACCGGCGCAAATCTAGGCACAAGAGCAACGCTAGCCGATATGGGCCAAACCATCGCAGAAAATTTTGGCGCCGCAATCCCTCACGGCGCTAGCTTCCTCCCACAATTAGCGTAGCGGCCACTTTCAAGTGGCCCGGCGTCCTCTGGTGGCACAGCCATTCCTGGCTGTGCTCTTGGGTTGTCTTTAGGAAACCGGAGCGTCAGCCCCGGCATAAATCTTCGCGAAGAAACTTCCTGAGTTACTTCCCCGTAACGCCGCTGCTGGCCGTAGGCGCGTAATACCCATTTCTCGTCCGCGCCACCAGCTTCCCGTGCCCGCGCGGCGGAATCACGTCCACATGCACGGTTCGAAACGTCCCGTCCCTCGCCCCGTTCGATGGATAGTACGCCAGCGTGTACTGGTGCCGGATATCGTGGGCCACTTGCTCGCAGATCGCGTGCACGTCGTCCACGTTTTCCGGGAAAAATGCCAGCCCGCCCGAAGCCAATGCAATTTCCGACAGCGCCCGCTTCGCGTTCTTCGCGCTTTTCTTGTTTTCCTGGCCCAGCAACCCGATCGTGTAAATCACCGTCGAGGTCTTCTGAACCTCCCGGAGGGTCTTCTCCAGCGAGTTCCGGCTGGTGTTGTCTTCGCCGTCGGTAACGATCAGCAGCACCTTCTTCTCTTTCACGCCCTTCTTCAGATGGTCCAGCGAACCAATGATGGCGTCATACAGCGCCGTGCTGCCCCGCGAATCGATCCGTTCCAGCGCTTCCTTCAGCTCCGGAACGCTGCTGGAAAAATCCTTGTCCAGGTCCAGGTAAAAATCGTCGTTGAAATTCACCACGAACGCTTCGTCCTGCGGGTTGCTGCTCTGCACCAGGGTCAGCGCCGCTTCGTTCACACGGGGGCGTTTGTCGCGCATGCTGCCGCTGTTGTCGATCACCAGCCCCATGCTGACGGGAATGTCCTCGCGCTTGAAAATGGAAAGCTTCTGCTCGACCTTATCCTCATACACGCGGAAATTGTCTTGCGTCAGCCCGTCCACAAACTTTCCGCGGTCGTCGTTCACCGTCGTGTGCAGCACCACCAGGTTGACATCCACCTTGATGCGCCCGCCCTGGGGAGAAGTGCCGCCTTCCTGCCCCGGTGGTGGCGGGGGTGGTGGAGCGCCAATTGGAATTTGCGCAAGCGATCCGCCAGCGGTGAAGAGGGTGGCAAGCAGCAGGCAGGCCGCGATCAGCCCGAACTGTTGAACACGAGTAAAGGTTTCAGTGAGCCGGCGCGTAATAGCCGGTCTTGGAGTAAGTAGAGAGGGGTGGGAGTCCCTTGGGGGCGCGCAGCTTGACCTTGATCTTCCGCCACCGCGCGTCGTGAACACGATTGCTTGGTTTGTATCCCAACACATATTGATTGCGCAGCTCCATGCCGATTTTCGACGCAATGTCCGGCAGTTCATTTAGATGCTCGACAGCGAAAACGCGGCCACCGGTTAATTCCGTCACTTCGGAGAGCAGCGTTGGGCCGTTCAGCTCTTCCGGGGTGCGGTTCCGATAACCAAGCGGGTCATAGATGCCGATGGCATAGAGCTGGGTATCGGCTTCCTTGACCAGACGCTTGATGTCGTTCTCGTTGTACCTGCTATGATTATCCCCTCCATCGGAAAGAATCAGCAAGGCTCGTTTGGCGTTATGTGCACCCCTCATCTGGCTCAAGCCCAGATAGATGGCATCCAGCAGCGCCGTGCGCCCTTTCGGCGCGGTTACCATCATGCGGCTTTGCAGGTCTTCCACGCTGTTCGTAAATGCACTAGTCAATTCCGCCCGCTCATTGAAGGTAACCAGGAAAAATTCGTCCGCCGGATTCGCGGTTTTGAAAAAATCCAGCGCCGCTTCCCGCGCTTTATCGATCTTGTTGGACATGCTTCCGCTGAAATCGAAAATCACTCCAATCGAAATGGGCACATCCTCCGAAGAAAACGTCACGACCTCCTGTTCCACGTTGTCTTCAAACACCCGGAAGTTATCCTGCTCCAGGCCTGTGACCAGGCGGTTGAACGGATCCGTCACAGTGACGTTCACCAACGCAAGGTCCACGTCCGAGCGAATCACCTTTCCCGGGTGAATCGTTACTGCAGGTGTGTTGTGGGAAACATCCGTCAGCTTGGATGGCGCCGGCGGTGGAACCGGATTTGTTGAATTGGAAGACTCCTGGGCCCGGAGCAAGGGTAAGGCTGCTGCCAGACAAAGGCAGATGCACAGCCGGGCGGCAGCCAGTACGGACACTACGCGAATCCTGCTCCAATCGCGTTTCACGGCTCCCCCATCCTCCCGGTTCCCCAGGATGGCCGCGCGGATGACCCATCATAAACACGAGTCCCTCGGAAGGCAATAGCCCGCACTTCCGCGCTCGTTGTTCCGAATGGGCAAGGACAAGTAACCAAGATTCCTCGCGCTGACCCAGCTTTTCCTGTCTGGTACTCCCAAGCCGCCCGATCAAAGCTTGACCTCATCCTTCGCCCTTACAACTACTAGGGTGACGTCGTCCCTTTGCGTATGGCCTTTGGAAAAGTCCGAAACCTCGTCCAGCACGCATCGGATGATCTCTTTTGGGGTGCGATCGTGGCAGGATCGCAACAACTTCTCTAGCCTTTGTTGTCCCCAAAATTCGCCTTGGAGATTCTCCGCCTCCGTAATTCCATCCGTATAAGCGGTCAGCACATCGCCAATTTCGAGTCGAACGGCCGCCGAGGTGTATTCAGCATGCTCCAAAGCCCCCACCGGCGTGCCCTCAGTTTCCAATAGAATCACCTCGCATCGTCCATCTTTCCAGCGGAGCACCATCGGCGGGTTGTGCCCCGCATTCACATATCTCAGAACCCGGGTCGCAGGCTGGTACTCACCGTAAAAGAGCGAGGCGAAGAAATTTCCCGGAGACGACTCGTAAACTAGCCGGTTAACTTCGCTCACCATAGTTGAAACGTCTAAGTGAGGATGCAGAGCTTGCGCCTTCAACGATGCCTGCAGGCTGGCCATAAGTAACGCTGCCCCGATTCCCTTGCCGGACACGTCGCCAATAGCGATTCCCCACCGTCCTCCCTGCAGG